>Ga0207433_10000019_pt1 | contig 370107 bp, 394 predicted proteins | sample YelNatPaOPGAMG01_FD_187559 | JGI IMG/M metagenome (GOLD analysis project Ga0207433, IMG submission 187559) | Hot spring thermophilic microbial communities from Obsidian Pool, Yellowstone National Park, USA - OP-RAMG-01 (SPAdes) (version 3) | ecosystem: Environmental > Aquatic > Thermal...
CATATTCCACTCTCATGCTAAACCTTCTGCCATTTCCTACGTATTCTATGATCTTCTCTTTCAGAAATCCTACGCATAAAATTACTTCGTTTATACCATGATTCTTGAGCCACTCAAACTGTATAGCCAGTATGGGTTTTTTAGCTATCTCTATTAGAGGTTTCGGCTTTTCTGTTGTCAAGGGCCTTAACCTCTTGCCATATCCTCCAGCCAATATAACAGCTTTCATGGACTGCCCTTAGAGAGCATGGAGACAAAGGTCTATAAGTCTTGCGAAGATCGCTCTAGCATAACAATGAACCAAACAACTGGTTTCTATGGATAATGTTTTTAAAGGGTCTCATTTTCACTAGATATGGATCATAGAAGGATAGATTTGGATCGGCGATAATAATGACCATGGATTTTGAGAGCGTTTTCATTTATGGAGTACTTGCCTCTTCAATAGCCGGGCTGGTTTATGCTCTACTTCTAATATTACAGATAAACAAGTACGGAGAAGGTAATGAGAAAATGAAGGCTATAAACAAGGCGATAAGAGAGGGTGCTAACGCCTATTTGAAGACTCAGTTCAAGAGTATGATCATACCAGTTCTGTTTCTTGTCATATTCCTTTTTTACACAGGAACAGCGAGCGGCATGGACATAGCAATAGGGAGAGCTGGAGCCTTCCTTATGGGAGCCTTCTTTTCTGGAGCAGTTGGTTTCATTGGCATGTCTATGGCTGTAAAGGGTAACGTCAGGGTTGCGAATGCAGCAGGAAAGAGTTTCAACGAAGCTTTGAAGATAGCCTACAGGAGCGGCACAATAACAGGTATGCTGACAGATGGATTGGGGTTACTTGGCGGTGTCATTATACTTCTCTTGTTCGGACCTGAAAGAGCCTATGCAGTCCTATTAGGATACGCTTTTGGAGGTTCGCTCATAGCCTTGTTCATGCGAGTCGGTGGAGGCATATACACGAAGTCTGCTGATGTTGGTGCTGATATAGTAGGAAAGTTAGAGAAAGGAATACCTGAAGATGATCCTAGAAATCCTGCTGTTGTAGCTGATTTGGTTGGCGATAACGTTGGGGATTGTGCAGGCATGGCTGCTGACATCTTTGAATCTTATGAAGTTTCTATTGTGGCTGCTATGATACTCGGCTTAGCGGCCTTTCCAGGTAGCATAGTAGGAGTTGTCTATCCTCTTGTGGTTAGAGCAGTAGGGATATTCAGCACCATAATAAGCACATACTTCATTAGCATAAGTGGTGGCGTAGGAGATGCCATGAGAGCCATAAGAAGAGGCTATAATTTGGCTGCTGCAATCTCTATCACCGGATTTGTGATACTAGCGTATTACTATATAGGTGGCTATGTAGGGGATTATCTTTACGGCCTGAGGTTTGCTGCTGCAACCTTTTCTGGGATAGTGCTAGCAGTATTGATAAATTACATAACTGATTATTACACATCAAAGAGGCATGGGCCTGTAAAAGAGATAGTCGATTCTACTCAGACAGGGCCTGCAACAACAATATTATCGGGTTTAGCAGTCGGTTATGAATCAACGGTCACAGCCATAGTTGTGATTGCAGGTACTATAATTGCATCAGCTATCCTATTTTTCCCGAATTACACCATGGTGGCATACGGTATATCTTTGGCAGGAATAGGCTTCCTTACTCTAACAGGTAATAACGTTTCTATGGATACCTTCGGACCTATTGTAGATAATGCTGAAGGTCTATCTGAGATGGCCAACCTTGAACCTAAAACTAGAGAAATACTTGAGCAGATGGATGCAGTTGGCAACACTACGAAAGCAATAACAAAAGGCATAGCCATAGGCTCCGCGGTCCTTGCAGCCATCTCTCTTTTTAACGATTACTTCCAAGTCGCTAAAATAGAAAGCTTGCCCCTTCACGATCCACAAGTATTTGTAGGATTGTTGATAGGCGGTGGAATACCCTTCTTATTTAGTGCCATAGCCATAAGGGCTGTTAGTAGGGGAGCCTTTGGAATGATTAAGGAAGTGCGCAGACAGTTCGGCGAGAATCCGTTGATACTAGAAGGTAAGGCCAAACCTGATTATGGTAGGTGTGTATCCATAAGCACCCTGGCTGCCCAGAAGGAGCTACTCACACTCGGTGTAATAGCACTATTGATACCGATAGTCATAGGATTCCTTCTTCACGAGTATGCGTTAGGTGGCTATTTGGCGGGCGCCATACTTTCTGGACAACTGCTTGCTGTATATATGGCCACATCTGGTGGGGCATGGGACAACGCCAAAAAATCTATAGAGGACGGACTTTTGGGTGGCAAAGGCTCTGATGCGCACAAAGCCAGTGTAGTAGGAGATACAGTCGGGGATCCATTGAAGGATACAGCAGGACCAGCCTTGAACCCTATGCTAAAGGTCATCAACTTGATAACGTTGCTAATAGTGCCTATTGTGTTAACTTATAAGGAGAACTGGCTTGTTAACTTAAGCATATCCATTCCCGCTCTAGCAGTCATATTCATAGCATTATGGTATAGCAAGAGACCTCCAAAAATGTAATATTCTTTATTCTTACCTATATTTTTTTATACAACAGATTGGAGTCTTTAGGCGGTGGTCTTGGCTCAGATAAAAGCCGTGATACTTACAGGATTGGTAATGGGCATAGAAGACAGGGTAATAAGGGAAATAAAGAAGTATGAGGGCATAAAAGACGGTTTTATGGTCTATGGGGAATATGACGGGGTATTCATAGTAGAAGTTCCAAGCCAAGAGAAGCTTAATGCCCTGATTTCTAGAATTCGCCGAACAGAAGGCGTGACCAGGACCATAACTCTCGTAGCAATTTAGATTCCAATTTTATCCATAAGGGCTGCTATTATAAAAGGAAGTAAAGCCGTTGCTTCACCGTGAATCGTAACTTGTTTAGCTTTGGTTTTGACTTTTCCCCATGAAATTGCTTCTTTGATCAATGCTCCACTAAGGCTACCATCATACTCAACAGCCGTAGTTATGTAAACTGCATAATCTAATCCTTCTCTAAACTGATTCCACCACAAAACGTGATGCTTCGAGATTCCTCCTCCTATCATTAGAGCTCCTGTTGACTTTGCATCAAACACTATATCTGAGAGAAGTTGTTCATCTTTGAGCAAGTCTATTTTGAAGTCTTTATGAGTTTGTGAGAATAGCCATATCTGGCTCCCAATGGCACCGTCTGTCAATCCTGGTATGATCATAGGTATATCATTCTTATAAGCCCAATAGAGAATTGAATGCTCATTATCTACAAACTCCCCAAGTCTTTTACATAACTCATTAGAAGATAGCTCCCTTTTGCCCTCATTATATAGCTTTTTGAAGAAAGGCTGAAGTTTTTTTTCTAACATAGGACCATAAACTTCACGTGGTATGATTACGTTACCGAGCCTGTGAAAACCTTTTCTGAATAGCTTTTTGTCATCTAATCCAAAGCTCCCTTCGTAATATTTCCCCCATGAACGGGCTAAATCGTGATCCAAGGTTCCACAAGTGGTTATTATCACATTGAACAGTTTAAGTCTAATAAGGTCTCTCAATATGCCTCTTAATCCTGTAGCAACGGGAGCTGCTGGAAAGCTCAAGAATTTTGTGCATGACTCATTCTTCATCATATCTGTTAAAATATCGATTCCTTCTGCAAGATGCCTCCCTACAAATCCTCCAGAATTTCTCATTTCATCTATTATTGACTTCACAGAAAAAGGTTTCTTAAGTTCTATATCTTGAACTGGTCTTAACTTTGATGTTTCCATGGTTAGAACAAAATAATCATTGACTAATGGTATTAAAGTATTAAGGAACCATTAGACATAATGAAATCTGTATGTTTTATAGGAATTCGTTCTTACTTAAAAATCTAATCGCTGCGCTAAAAATGATTTAAATAAAGGGTCATCTTCTTACAGAAATTCTTCAACAAACCGCTTTGGAATTCCCTTTTTCTCTATTTCTTCTTTAGCTTCAGAATCTGTCAAGCTCTTCTCTTTTAAGTTTGTAAAAAGGTTTGTCAGAGTCTCTTTTACCTCCCATGGGTAGATGATCCATGCTTCTGTCTTTTCAACAAAATATTCAGGCTTAACAACAGACCATGGCTTGTAATGAAGTGTACAGATTCTCGCTTCTTTCGCACCCTTTTCTCGAACATAATTTTTCACCAATTGTAAACTATGACCTAAGTCTGCAACGTCATCGACAATTAGTACTTTTTTCCCACCTAGGTTAGATAAAATTGGCTGTGTAATTTCTGGTCTGTCTTTTGTCTCTTTAACGCCACGATAATATTTTACTCCTACTATTTCGCTTTCCACACCAAGCTTGTCAGATAAAATGGCTACTGGTATAAGACCTCCTCTTGAGACACCTATGAGAATGTCTGGTTCAAATCCACTTTTTTTTATCATTACAGTAAGCTTGGATAGCATCCTATCTATATCGTTCAAGCTTGGCATTATGAACTCGGCTTTACCCACCTAATTTACCCATAGCACTATTCAAGACCTTAAAATATAAGGATTAACATAATGAATCCTCTAAATTACTTATCTTTCCTCAACTCCATGCATGGATAAAATCAAGTTTTCATATTTGCATGATGTTTTCACGCTTGAATGAAAATATGTCAAAGTTGCCAAAAAGCGTTGAATCCTAAAATGACTACAGAAAAGCCAAATTTTAGTCAGAAGCAACGTATGCCGCTGATTCTTATGTGGGGGGCACCTTCAGAGATGCAGAAACCTTTCTCTACGTTTGGGCGCAAAGTAGCTAACTTGCCTATGGCATCAACTCTTTGAATGGCGCTTCTGATATTGTCTACTACTTTTAATTGCTTAATAGGCTCATCCAATTTCTTGTCACGAATAAGGTACGCTATTTCAGGAACAAGCTCAAATTTTCCATCTAAAGTATCAACTTCAGCCTTGACCAAACCTTTCACGTATATCCCGTTCTTCGTATCCTCAAACATCTCTTTTAGACTCCAGTCAGAAGGTCTTATATACACATTGCTTACGGTAGGGCGTGGTATATGGGTGATACCATGGGCATTTCCAGGCTTCTCATCATCCTTTGCAGTCAGCCTCGTATGTAATAATCCTATCTCGCCCTTCTTAATGAGAGTCTTTCTTGTTCCTCTAACGCCTTCATCATCCCATGTGAAAGATCCATAGGCTCCAGGGATGGTAGGATTATCCTCTAAGACAAAGTCTTCATAAACGTCTAGACCATGGAAGAATTTTCCCTGAAATGTATCTGCCTCAAGCATATGGGCCACTTCATGGGCAAAAGCACCAGCAGTCTCGCTATCAAGTATTACTTTGAAACTTTTTCCTCTCTCAAGAGGTGACAGAAGTTTCGCCTTCAACATATCTTTCGCTCTAGAGACTAATTCATTAAGAATGTAATCCCAATCTCGTCCCTCCAAAACTTCTAACCCTCCTTTACCTCCTAATATGCGGCTTGCAAAGCCCTGAAGGATATCTCTAATAATGAGATAAATGGTAAGATCGGTGAGGGAAGAACTCTCTCTAATGTCGGTACCCTCTGAAGTGACTAAAGTAGAATCGATATGATAATGTGACAACACTAATTCTGACCTCACATACAAAGCCCCTAATTTTACCTTAAGTTCATTCCTAAGGCTTGCAAGAATTTCGTTAGCTTCCTCTACATCAAACTCCTTCTTTTCTCTATATTCAACCTCCCCTACTTCAGGGTTTACTGGCAATAGATTCACTTCTCTTTCTGCTAATCTAGCCTGTTTCAAAGCCAAATCAGATACCATTTTTGCACTCTGAGTGTCGATCTTACTTGCGCTAGCCACACCGTAACCTTCGTCGATAATGCGACAGACAATCTTTTCTGATTGGTTCTCAAAGACATCCGAAGACTCTGGTCTAAAAGCTAACTGAGTTTCTTTATACTCTATCGTCTTAAAGTCAACATACTTTACTTTTGGTATTTTTTCCATTATCCGAAGGAAGTCTGCCATCTATTGTCATTTGTCGTAAGTTAAATATTAATTCTACTCTTACTCTTAGTTTGTATACAATTAATGAGTTCAAATTTTATAGTTTTTGCAGATGTTAAACTTTTAGATTGACTTGCGTTTTTCTAACCTTGATCTGCTCTTGACGCTCTAACCAATCCTGAGCCCATCTCCTCATACATTCTTCTGAACAGAATATGTAGAGCTTGTTGACACAACAGGTATGCCTAGTGATGGGCTTCCCAGATATTATTCGACCACAAACCTGACATCTCAACTTTGTAAATCTTAAAGTTAATAAGTTGCTTATATGAATTTCGAGGTACAAAATTGAAGGAGGAAATCAAACCTGTGGATGAAACCTTTATCACAAGAGCTATCATAAAGAAGGCTGCTGATGACTGGATAGAATTCTCGGAGTGTGATGTAATAGTTGTGGGCGCTGGTCCTGCTGGATTAACAGCATCGATCTATCTCGCAAAAAGTGGTCTTAAAACACTAGTTCTAGAAAGAAGGTTATCCTTTGGAGGAGGCATAGGAGGGGGTGGCATGAGTTTGCATAAATTGGTGATAGAAAGGCCTGCTGATGACATACTGAAGGAATTTGGTTGTAGATTGGAACCTGTCGGTGATAATGTATACGTTACAGATACAGCAGCCATGATGGCAAAATTGGCAGCAGGAGCAATAGATGCTGGAGCAAAGATAATTCTTGGGGTAGTTGTCGACGATTTGATTTTCAGAAGTTCACCACTAAAGATAGTGGGTGCAGTTGTTCAATGGACATCTGTTTCTATGTCTGGGCTTCACGTTGATCCCCTTCCTATCAAATCAAAGGCAGTCATAGACTGCACTGGTCATGATGCTGAAGTTTTAGCTGTAGCGTCACGTAAAATACCAGAGCTTAACATAATGGTTCCTGGCGAGAAGTCTATGTGGGTAGATCTGGCTGAGAAGTTGATAGTTGAAAATACTGGAGAGGTTTGCCCTGGTCTTTACGTTGCAGGTATGGCAGTGGCCTCTCTTCATCAGACGCCAAGGATGGGTCCTATCTTTGGTGGGATGCTGCTATCAGGGAAAAAGGTAGCTGAGCTTGTCATAGAGAAGATAAAGTCAAGAGGAAATCTTTGATCCTTTGCTCAAGTTGTGGTAGAAGAGTTTCGGTAGCAGTTTGTAGAAGATGTGGTCGTTCTATATGCAAAGATTGCTATTTTCATCATGGTTTGTGCAAATCGTGTGCTATTCACATAGGTAGACTTAAGCCAATGAAAGATAAGAAGTCTTTCATAAAGGATAAATAGACTGACTGTGATCAGAGAGGGGGCAAGGGTTTGAGTAAAGCGTCAAAGGCTTTGGCTTATGGGATAGGATTGTTGGCAGCTTTCTTTTTGGCTCTTACAACCTTCAGCATTATGATTGGACTAGGAACTAACGAATATGATGCAGCCATAATCAGTCTACTTCCCTTTGTGATCTTTTCAGCAGCTTGGATCCTAACTCTTAAACTGGTATTTAAGATCTAAAAGCTAGCCTGAAAGAAATACCGATAACTAATTAGAGAGAGTCATCTTTCTAGATGTGAATGAATTGAGTAGATCGAATCTTTTTGCCCACTTCAAGAAAATGTATCCAGACTGCTCAAGAAGAGAAGTAGAAGATTTGATCTCAGCGATAAAAGGGGATAAATACTGGCTCGTTTGCCCCGACTATAAAGACGCTGTATACGTAGTGGCTCTAACAAGAGCGAAGATCCCTAAAGCAGACGGTTTTCAAGCGAAGGCTACACATTTGAAAAGGATTACCGTAGTGCCTGAAGCTGCCAGATTCTCAAAGAAAGGAAGAATTCTTATGGTGATAAAATCAAATTCACATTATATGGCAAAGAGCGTAGTAACATGGTCAGCCTTCTTAAGGCTTATGAATGAAAATCCGAATGAAATTTATGGGATGTTCATGGAAGGCAAAATCCCGCCTTTTGTGAACGATAAGAATGTTTCAACCATAGTTCTAAAAGCTCGTAAGCAAGAATAATAAAGACCCTTGCTTCATCTCTTGACTACAGATTAGAAGGCAAATTTTTCATTTATTAAATAAATGGTTGCAAAATATTGATTGTAACACCAAACTTAAATCTAGTTTGTTTCTGATGGATTGTATGAGCTCAGGCAAGGAAATGAGAGACCTTCCGGATAGAACCTTTTGGCTTGCTAGCGAGGATGAAATAAGAAATGCAGAGACTACGGATGTCTATTTCGTATATACTCTCCAAATCCTAGAGAAAAAAGGATTAGATCCAAAGGTAATCATGGAGGTTTATTTGAGAAATCTGCCATATCCCGATGGCTGGGGAGTAGTTAGTGGAATTTATGAGGTAGCCAAACTCTTAGAAGGTTTGCCTCTGAATGTAAGAGCCATGGAAGAAGGTGAGATATTCTTGGTTTCTCCAAACTCGATCATTTATGAGCCTGTGATTCAGATTGAGGGCAAGTATAGGGACTTCGCAAAGTATGAAAACCCTATGCTTGGACTGATTTGTATGTCATCGGGAATATCGTCAAAGGCCGCTAGAGTAAAGATGTGCGCAGGAGATAAGGTAGTCTTCAGCTTTGGAACTAGAAGGTCTCATCCCGCTTTGGCACCAATGATTGAGAGGGCAACTTACATAGGAGGCTTTGACAATGTTTCTAACGTTCTAGGAGCAAAGATGATGGGAAAAAAGCCTGTCGGCACTATGCCTCATGCTTTGATTCAATGCTTTGGAGATCAAAAGATAGCGTGGAAATCTTTTGATGAAATCATGCCAAAGGAAATTCCTCGAATAGCATTAGTGGACACTTTTTCTGATGAGAAGACTGAAGCGATAATGGCATTAGAAACCTTGGGAGAGAAATTGTATGGTATAAGGCTAGACACTCCTCGCTCAAGGAGGGGCAATTGGAGGAAGATAATAGAGGAGGTAAAGTGGGAGCTTAAGATAAGAGGAGCAGAAAAGGTCAAGATATTCGTATCAGGAGGTTTAGATGAGGACGCCATACTTGAGCTAAGAGACCTTGTTGATGGCTTTGGCGTTGGCACAGGTGTTAGCAACGCGCCTACCTTTGATTTTAGTGCAAAGATAATAGAGTTAAAGATTGATGGCAGAGACATATTCAGAGCTAAAAGAGGGGACATAGCTGGTAAGAAAGAAGTCTATAGAGCACATGATAGGTTTGATGACATAGTAACCTTCTATAAGAATCCAAAGCCTAGAGGGTACTATCCATTATTGAGCGATCTGATAAAGAATGGGAAGATAGTCCGTAAATTCAAGAGCTTAGATGAAATAAGAGAATCAGTTCTATCAAAAGTCAAGATCTTAAAAAATGTGAAGCCGAACTTACGCTGGGTTTGAAGGTTAACTCTTAATCCTCTTACTTGCTACTCTGTTAGCGATTAAAGCAGCGAAAGCTCCTGCAGCAACTCCGTTATCTATGTTTACAACAGACAATCCAAGAGGGCATGCTTGTAGCATAGCCATCAATGCACTAATTCCCTTTTCTCCAAATCCAAAGCTCAGAGATGTTGGCACTCCTATGACAGGGATATCAACAAGACCAGATACCAACGTTGGTAGTGCCCCTTCCATGCCTGCAACTACTATAATGGCATCAACATCTTCCTTTAGCATATTCTTTAAAGGGCGAAAGAGCCTATGGATTCCAGCAACACCAACATCGTAAGCGGTGAATACATCACAGCCCATCTCCTCAGCAATTATTTTTGCTTCCTCTGCTATTGGTATATCTGATGTGCCTGCAGTTATTATCCCAATTCTTCCCCCTATCTTCTCCAGCTTGAAATCCTTTTTCTTTATTACGACTAGCCCTGAGCGTTTATTTATGAACAGATCAGCATCAGATTTCACTATTGCCTTTACGGCTTTGATGCATTTATCATCAGCCTTGCTTATTATGGCTCTTCCTCTTTTTTTCATTACATGAAGAGCAATCCTAGCTGTCTCTTTTGGTGCTTTTCCAGATGCTAATATTATCTCTGGAATCCCCTTTCTAAACTCTCTCCCAATATCGACTTTTGCTATATTGCTTACTTTTTCTATAGCGGATAACTTCAGCAATTCTTCTGCTTCATCTATGGACATTTCTCCTTTCGCAAGCCTTTCTAAAATCTTCCTCATCTATCCCTTGCCAATATTTCGCCATAATTATCTTTTTCCTAAATCGAGTAAAGCTTAAACTAATTGATATCCTTCTTAGTGTATATGGTTCAAGAGCGCATATTAGTAATAGATTGCCAAGCTGCTGGAATCTCTGGAGATATGATATTAGGAGCATTAATCGATCTTGGCATAGATAATGAAAAATTCAGAGACGCTGTGAGCGTATCAAAAAAATATCTAAAAAGGATCAAGAGCTTACAGATTGAAATAAGAGATGTTAAAAGAAAAGGATTTAGAGCGAAAAGAGTCGAAGTTAAAGCCGAAGAAGATTATGAGTATAGAAAAGGAAGAGATGTTAAAGAAGCTATCATAAGATGCATAGATGATCTAAATTTACAAGATGAAGCAAAAAACTTTGCACTGAACGTTTTTGATACCTTGACAAATGCTGAAGCAAAAATACATGGAGAAAATACGCAAGATGTTCACCTACATGAATTAGGATCTGTTGATACAGTAGTGGATATCATCGGCACAGCCTTTTGCTTAGAGAGTTTAGGATTATTTAAGAACACAAGAATCTATTCAACTCCAATAGCAGTTGGAGGTGGAACTTTCAAAACGCAAGAAGGAACTCTATCCAGTCCTTCACCAGCAGTCGTTGAAATACTTAGGTCAAAAAATTTCGCTATGATAGGTGGACCCATAAACGCTGAACTTTGCACGCCGACAGGAGCATCTATATTGGTCAACGTAGCAGAACCAATAAATCATTTCCCTTTAATCAAGCCATCCGTTGTAGGATATGGTGCAGGAAGCAAGGATTTTGAAGAGTTTCCAAATATTTTACGCATGACTTTAGGCAAAAATACTTCAGAATTTTTTTCTGATGAAGTATCTTTGATAGAGACTAATGTCGATGATGTGACAGGGGAAGTTATAGGTCATGCTTTGGATAAGTTGATGAGAGAAGGCGCCAGAAGCGTCTCAATAATCCCTATCTATACAAAAGGGAATAGGCCTGGGCAGATAATCCAAATCATATCAGATCATGATAATGTTGAACATCTATCAAGAATTCTTATGGAAGAAACGGGCACTTTAGGGGCGAGAATCATACCTTGCAAAAGGCATATTTTATTGAGGGAATCCTTCAATATTAAAGTAAGGTTCAATGGGACAGAAAAGAGTGTCAGAATAAAGGTTGCTAAGGATAACAAGGGGAAAATTGTCAAAATAAAACCTGAGTATGAGGATGCAAAAAAGATAGCTGAAGAACTTGGCTTACCATTAAGAGAAATCCTTGCTCTCGCAGAAGAAAGGGCAAGAAAGATTATTTTTGAAGGGACGAAAAGTTAATCTTCTAATGAATTGATTATTACATAAATGGCATTAAGTTCAACAACACAGAAAAAGTTTGAAGAGCTTTTGGATTTCTTCAAGGATAAGGAAAGAGTTCTAGTAGCCTTTTCAGGTGGCATAGATAGCTCTCTAGTTACAGCGATGGCTAGAATCATCTTGAATGATAATGTAATAGCAGTAACAGCAAACTCCATAACCTTGCCTCCTTGGGAACTTCAAAACTCAAAAAGAATAGCTGAATCCATAGGTGTAAGGCATTTGATAGTTAACGTTGATGAGCTGGCAAATTCTCGTATCTCTGAAAATCCTCCAAATAGATGCTACCACTGTAAGAAAGAGCTCATTACCATATTTAAAAAGGTAGCAAAGGATGAAGGGATAAGCGTAATTGTGGATGGCACGAATGCTGATGACCTTAAGGGACATAGACCAGGAGCTTTAGCTTTGAAGGAAGAAGGCGTTTACAGCCCTCTAGCTCTAATTGGCGTATCGAAGAGAGAGGTGAGAGAGATGGCAAGGCACTTGAATCTTCCAAATTCTGATAAGCCCTCTATGGCTTGTCTCGCATCAAGGTTTCCATACTGGCAAAAAATAACTTACAAAGGCATTTTAAGAGTTGCTGAAGCTGAAAGATACATAATTGATCTTTTAGGCGCAAAACAGGTTCGTGTTAGAGATCATAATGGTATTGCTCGAATCGAGGTAGGAAAGGATGAGAGAAGGCTTCTTTACGATGAAGATTTGATGGATAAAATAGCTGAAAAGTTGAAGTCTCTAGGCTTTAATTATGTCACTTTGGATTTACAAGGCTACCGTTCTGGAAGCATGGATGAAATCTTATAGAAATCATTGTGTTATTCCAAGCATCTTGTTGGTTAGTTTGATGGACTCTTCCTTTGAATATCTGCCCGTTAAAGCCCTTACGGCATCTATATTCTCAGGTATGACTATGGCTTCCTGATGCACGCCCATGTAGAAGTAAATTTCATCTTCTATGACTTTGATGGAATCAGCCCATATCGCCGCTTCATATAAGTCGCTACGTGGTCTTCCAAGTTCTCTAGCAAAATCCATTATATGAGCAGTAGACTTTATACCATCTTTGCTATTTATCAAGAGAACTCTAGTGGTTTCTTTCAATGCATCTATTACCATATTCTCACTCACTTTCTCCTTCACAGACACTATAAGGGAGTGCAAATGCATGTGAGTAGTCGGTATCTTTAGTGCCATCGTGACAATATCTATATGAGGTAGAACTGTTCGCACATCTGGTCCATGGTGAGATGGTAAATTTACAGGATCTAAGACGACAGCATCTATGGGTCCCTTGCTGGTTTCATCAGGATCTGCAGCCCTTCTCGCTATGACAGCCCTCGCCCTTTTTATTCTGAATGATTTATCCAAAGAACCAAGTACACGACACAAGGCAGTGGTATTACATGAGACAACCCTTAGAGACTTCTTGCCCTTTGCCTCATCAAAATTACACTGGGCAACAAAAGATAATCCTGTAAGTTCGTGCTCTTCTCCTCCCTCAAATATTGCTTTCTTATGAAATTCTTGATAGATTTGGTTGTTCTGGGCACCGATGCCTTCAGGGCTAGCATCCACAATTACATCCACTTCTCTTAGCAAATCTCTCAACATTCCCTTTGGACTCAAACCGGCTTCGAAGAAATTCTTTAAGGATTTTTCATCAGTTGCATATAGGTTGTACTTTTTCTCCACAGCTATACGAGCCTTATAATCTGGCTTTACTTTGACCACGCCTGCTAGAACCATATCTGGCTGGAGTACTATAGCATCCGCGATTCTTCTTCCTATAACGCCATATCCGTTTATACCTACTCTGATCATTTCTTAACCCTCATTGCAGATCTTTCAAGAGCTTCTATAAGAGGTAAACGTTTACCGGCCAAATAAAGGACCAACGCGCCTCCAGAAGTGCTTACATGATCTATCCATTCCTTTATTCCAAACCTCTGTAGGGCTGTCGTCAAATGCCCCCCGCTAACAATCGTTGTGCCAAAGGACGATGCCATAGCCCTTAGAAGTCCTTCAGTTCCATTTTCAAAACCTTTCTTCTCAAAGACACCAGCAGGTCCACTCATAAATATAGTTCCAGAACTACGTATTATCCTTGAATAAGCATCTATGGTTCTCGACCCTATGTCAAGGATAGCATCGTTTTTATCTAGTTCATCGATGCTTATCTCCTTCCTCTCCCCACCACGCTCTACAGCAACGTCTTGAGGAAGCTCAAATACTTGAGGATACTTGGCCAAAAGAGATCTAGCACATTCAACGATTTCGTCTTCATTGTTTATTCCAAGTTTGTAATTGATCTTGTTTGCAGCTTTGAAAAAGACGTTTGCTATTAAGCCAGAAAGCAAAACTTTGTCAGCACGATTATTGCTGATCAGTGCTTCTATAGCCTCTATCCTGTCTGTAACTTTTGAGCCACCAAGCACGGTAGTATAAGGTCCTTTTGCAGCGGTAGTGATCCTATTTAATGCTTTTAGTTCCTTCACTACAAGCCTTCCTCCACAGGTAGGTAGAAGATAAGAAAAGCCTACTATAGAAGGATGTGCCCTATGAGCCGTAGGAAAAGCATCCAATACACATGCATCGAATAATTTGTAAAGGCGTTGCACAAAAACAGTCTTCGATGCTTGCTCAGGCTCATATTCCATGTTTTCTTCAGCAACGAAGCGCAAATTATCCAAAAGCAGTACTTCTCCCTTCTTCAAATTTGCTATCTCTTCCCTTGCTTTTGGACCGAAAACATCATCTATGAACTTTACCTCTTTTCCTAGAACGTTGCTTAACGCGTTGGCATGTTGATCTAGGGGTATGTAATCATACCTTCCAACTCGTCCTTGATGAGACGCTACTACAACTTTAGCAAAGCATAGATCCCGCACTGTAGTAGCAACTTCTTTTATCCTTTCTATCTCTATCAGTTTTCCAGTCTGAGGATCAATCGGCGTATTTATATCAACTCTCAAGAAGACAGTTTTGTTCTCTAAATTTAAATCTTCGATAGTAAGCAGATTCATATCTGATACAACTCGAGCTTAATGTCATATATATCTTACGGATGCCTTTTTGACATGGATATATCAAGTTTGATATCGAGTTTGATATTTTAAAAATGTCGCCAATGGACACATTCTAAAAGAAGACCGATGATAATTCGAAATCGTTACTAGCTTAATTCTTCAAACGTGCGGATTTAGTTAGCTTGCGCCATCACTCTGTTTATGGTGACTTCGGCTATCATACCGCAGTACCTTGTTATCTGCCCTAGGCTTCTGACTATTGATCTTAATGAACCTATTAGTAATCGCTCTGCAGTAAAAACTATTAATACTATCCAGAAAGATGACTAAGAAGTTGGTTTCGACACCATGGTGTCAACATCTTTTTCTTCTCTATCTTCAACTTTATGGGAAAATTCGATAGCAACTAGACCGGCGATCCAGGGAGGAATATACGGGTAAGATATATAGAGACCAAGCTTATGATAACAAGAGCTCCCGCATGTTTAAATCCAGCTGCAACACTTCCTTCACCCATCTTGCCTGCAACGAAGCCCATTATCCATGCTTCAAGAATAGCACCACTGAGCAATACATCTATTGCCAATTTAAGATCCACGCCTACATAAAATCCTACAGATGAACCAGTCAAAGGCATGGTAACAAAATAGATCATCATAATAGTTGTAGCAACGACCATAACAGCGCCAAAGTAAGGTATGAATATATATGGTCTTAGAGTAGCCTTCTTCTCCTTTTCAATTTCACTCATCTTTTGGCTGAAGTCGGCTAAGCTTCCAAACATCTTCACAGTTCCTCCTCCAACATCCACAACTTCTAAAAGTATAAATGCAACAGCCCTTACGAGCCAGCTTCTGACAGATTTTGAAAAGTTGATCATAACCTTACGCAAAGGTACACCCCATGAAAGTTGAGCTGACATGGTCTTTATGTATTTTGTTAATTCGCCATACCTTCTGTTGGCAAGCTGTTCTATGCATCTCTCTGGAGCTAATCCAGTCTTTCTAATCTCTGCTATATCACGTAAGAAGCTTGGCAACACGTTCTCCACAGATTTTCTATGAGATGCATCACGTTGGTGGATTATGGCTGCTGGTATTATTGCTACTAACAATCCTAAACCAAGCCTTGTGTAGAAAGATATTTGAGGTATAAGAAACATTAATGGGATTGCTATTGAGCTGAATGAGAAGACCAAGTATGGTTTAAAGTAAGTGAAGGGCTCTTTGGGTTGAATACTATGAACCATGAATATGAATAACGCTGAAACAAGAGGAATGAAGATAACTGAGAAGATTACAACGCTAGTCAAGCTTGCTCCACCTCCTTGACCCAGAAGGGCTTGCACAGCAAAAAGAACAAAGAAAGATATGCCAAGGATGACTGCAATGGAAATGTATGCTTCTGCGAAGGTTCCTATGAGCTCCGCTGCACTCTTCATCTTTATGGTTCTATATGCAAATATGTCTCTAAGCTTGGACTCCATAAAACTCACAATGTCTCCTCCTGTCTTTAGTATTGATGTGTATCCTCCAAGAAAGTCTGATAAAGCTTTGTTAGGGTTGTATCTAGCAGCTTTATCTAAAGCAGATACAGGGTCCATACCAAATACATTTATATCCATCAATATTCGCTTTGCCTCTTTTGCTATTGCAGGATATAGATCGACATTACTTAATCTCTCAAGAGTTACAAGAGGAGAAATGCCACCGCCAGCTAATGTAGTTATATAACCTATTACGAAAGGTAGCTCATTGTCTATTGCACTTGCCCTTGAAGACTGACTCAACTTAGGTGCCATCAATCCCAATGCGAATGCTATCGGTGCGATAGGAAGAAGAAAAATGCCAATAATGGATTTATATGCAAAGATTACATAAACTCCTAGAATTGTTGGAATCATGCCGATTATTGTAAAGAACAAGACTAGAGAGATGTGAGCTTCTGGTGTAATTGCAAAGTTTGACTTTTGTATATCATCTCTTAACTGTGGCATATTTTTGCTGAACCAGATAGAAGGTCTTCTCAAAAGTCTGAAGATAAAGGCTGTAAACTTATCTGTGAGGGTTACCTTAAAAACATCTGATTTTGATTTATTTGATAATGGGTTCGATTTGTTTTTCAATTTTCTCAAAAACACCTTTCGGGTTGTTATGGTACTGCTCAAAAACTGTTCCTATGTCCTTATAGTTTCTAATGCCTCTCTTTCTTAGCCAATCGAGTATCACCATTCTTCTATCAAGCTCTTCTAAGACTTCATCTATGCTCATCCCTTTATCTCTTGCCAGCTTCTTTAATTTGTAACTGTCTTCAAGACGATGAGTAACGAATGAATCGTTAGAAGGCGCCCATTCAAAGACTCTAATATACTTGCCATACTCCATAACTTCATCCACTGATATGACACGACGAGCAACTTTAAGGAAACCACTTTCAGCCATAGGTATTGCCACTCTGCGAGTAGAGACTACCAAATCTAGGAAAGGTATGTAGGAAGGAGACACATCCATAGGTTTTGAAGTCAATCTTTGCATGGCTGAATAAACATCATCAGCATGAAGTGTGCACATACCACCATGACCTGTACTTATAGCCTGGAACAAGACAAAGGCTTCTTCTCCACGAACCTCTCCAACAACTAGAACGTCTGGTCTCATTCTTAAAGATGCCTTTACAAGATCATACAATGTTATTTCTCCTATTCTTTCCGCACCAAATCCATAGCTCGGTCTTGATACTAAGGGTATCCAGTTCTGATGTGGTATGTTTATCTCTTGAACTTCCTCAATAGTTACTATCTTCAAATTCGGTCTGACCATTGTTAGCAAAGAATTCAAAGTGGTAGTCTTTCCGCTAGCAGTTGCTCCAACTACAATAGTTGAGGAGCGATTCTCCATAAGCATCCAAAGATAGCTAGCAATCTTATAATCGAGAGTGCCAAAATTCAGCATATCTATTATTGTAATGGGGTCTTCGCGAAACTTTCTTATCGATAAAGTGCTACCTTGAGGAGATACTTCACGCCTAAAAGTTGCTGCCAATCTATGCCTACCTGGTAGCGTTGCATCAACTACAGGATAAGCAGTAGAAATATGCTTCCCTGCAAGATGAATAAGCCTTATTATTGTATCGTCAAGTTCCATGTCATCATCAAATACTAAATTTGTCTCAAGGCTTTCATACTTTCTATGCCAAACAAAGGCTGGCTTACCTACTCCATCTATAGATATGTCTTCAATATTAGGATCGAGCATAAAAGGATCGATAGGACCGTAGCCTATCATATCCCTCTCAGCAAAATATAGAATCTTTGACCATGAGACATTAGCTATCTTTCCTAAGCTGAGCTTATATTTCTCAATAGTTCTTTTTGCATGCTCTTCAAAGTACTCTTTAGGATCGATTTCACTTCTTGGCACCTTTAGTTCTATTTGAAGTATGTTTATAATATCACTGTAAACCTTTTTCTCTTCATCATTTAAACTTAATTCATCTAAAAGGTATATTGGAGTTCTTTTCACTGGGTCTTCAGCAATTATTGCATGCACGAAAGGCTCCTTCAAAGGATATTTCTCTATTACAGGTATTCCTAAAGGTACGGGCTTCGCAACTATAGGCTCGAAAAGAAGCACTTGATCCTTAGAATCCTTGTTTTTTCCTATTTTTGCCAATTTATAAATGATTTTTAAAGTTATAGGATATAAGCATTATTCTAACCTTTTAGGCTATTAAGTAAAAAATTATCTAACTATAGGAACTTTGCTCAGAAAAGATTGAAAGGAGAGAAAGAACCCTTCACAGACATTATCATCAGATTGAGCAAGCTAAGGGAAATATTCTCAAACATGCTGGTAAATGGGGATATGGATGATAAAGAGGCTGAGGATTTCTTCAAGATCATAGAAGAGGCTTGGTCGAGATGGCAGGTCAAAAGGTCTGCTTAGACACAACTTTTTTGTAGACTTGCTAAGAAATGTAAAGTCAGCAGTAGGAAAAGGCACATCAAATAAGGAGAGATGCTTTAATAGCTGGCTGCATGCTGGAAAACGATTGCCATACAATTGTTACGAGGAATGTAGCTCACTTCACTAGGATTTCAGGGATTAATATATTAACCTATTAACACTCCTGCCTAAAATTTCGCCATTAAGTCCTCATAAATTAATCAAAATTCTCCACTTTTATCATGCTTTAGCTTCAATAGTCTCTTTTTTGATCTCTTTCAATGCTATCTTCTCTGCTTCAATCCCCGCCAATTTCAGGGCGAATTTCTCCAGAGCAAGTCCAACCTCACTATCTATATTGAGCTTATAGAGCTTAGCCCTTCCTACCCTTCTTGTCATCTTTAACAATCCTTTTTCTTCCAACTTTGGTAATTCTCTTAATACAGTTCTGAAGGATACCCCTGAATTCTTTGCTATATCCGAAACTGAGTAGTCCCATTCTTTGAAAATAGTTAAAAAGTCTAGAATCTTTGCTACAGACGAACCGTTGAACAACCTCTCCAAAGGTCCTGATTCTATAGCTCTTTCTTTTTTGATCTTCTTAGGCATATCCCAAAACTATATAGTTTTGAAATGTTTAACATTTAAACATTACTGCTATGACATTTTAATATGACAACTAAGACATAATGCTTAATATAAGGCGAATTTCATAATCATCAGAAGTAATGGAAATTCTCAACAAACTTTTCATTCAGCAGATTCTTATTAATTTTCAAACCATTTATTATCTATTCTGATGAAGATAAAAGCAGTTCGGTTTTATTTTCTTTTATCTTCTTAAGGAGTATCATAGCATTTAGCAAGAGCACAAAGAGGCAGATAGATAAGCTATCTAAAGATGATAGAATTCGAATTAGAGAGCGAATAAAGGAGTTAACGGTAGTTAAGAATAAGATTTTCTCATTATTATTTATAGCGAAAATAATCCCCAAACCTTTGCACTTCTTAATCCTTTAAGATTCCCACCTTAACTCCTTGAAAGTAAAAGGGTTTGCCTGAATCTCTTTAAAGAGTTGTTAAGCCCTATCATTTGGTATTAACTTATGCAAACCTTTATCGAAGGTATTTGTAACTATTGAGATTGGTGTCTGGGGGTATAGAATATAATTTATGTGGTAACTACCGTTCCAAACCCTCCTGTCACTATTCTTGGTTCAGATGAACCATCAAAGTAGGCATAACAAGTTTGCAAGTAAACTGTATCTGAACTAACTATTGGTGCGGTAGCATTCCAAGTGAATGATTTTGAACTACCGACAGGGATGTAATAAGAACTACTAATAGCAGTCCATGTTATGGTATTTCCTGTCACGCTTTTGATCCATCCAGTCGGTGGAGTACCAGCAGCGACTCCTGAAAAGCTAGAATTTACCACAAGTACAACTTTATTTATTTTGTTTCCATCATATGTGTCTCCTCTATTAGTCACTGTCAATGTGAAACTTTGTGCTGTATTACTATTGACTTTTGTTGGTGTGTTCGTGAAGGACGCACCGTTCTGCCAAACTGTTAAACCATCCATCATCAATGATCCTGACCAAAACCCACTAGGATTGTCTATGGTTCTTGTCGTATTTCCAACAAGCCCTGCTAGACCCTCAAAAGTAGTACCTGATGTATCTACTTTAGTATCACTGATTGTGAGCTTAAACACTATTCCCTTCAGTTGCCCTGGTAAAATTGTAACAGTCTGGGTACAATACCCTGCTAAAAACGCCTGTTGGGCTGGATTTTTCTGAAGTTGCGCCGCCATATATACTGATGAACCAGTTCCTATCGTGATTGGGTAAGGTGAATTGTTAAAAAATGAGGCATTAATGTAGAAACCGTTTCTTGCAGTTGTCGGTGTGATTACTGGTGGTCCCCATATACCTACTGGAGCTAGATTACTTTGATTTGTTTTCATTGAACCATATGAGAAGACAATAGAAGGCGCAGTAGGTCCCCCAGGACCATAAGGCCAGCCTGGTAACGATGGTAATGTTAAGGGAGGATAAATTCCTGAACCTATATTCCCTCTCGCCGTCAAGACTTTAATAAGTATATCGCCACTAGCGTAATTAATCCCATTACCTATAGTCGCTTTGGTTCCTGGGTTGATAGTAATTCCTGGGTTGATGGGTTCATCCTTAATAAAGGCACCAGTAGTGCCATTTATGAAGAAAACATGAACGATAGTGATTGCAACTGGACCAGTGTTATTAACTTGTGCATAAAGTTTATTGTTTGATACACTCCCACCCACTTCAAATTGCTCAAGGCTCTGATCAAAATCCATCTGATTCCTTTCTATTGCAGCCTGATGCTGTAGCTGATAATTATACTGAACGAACATAAAGTATGCAAAACCAGTAGTGAATATCATAGCGAATAGAAAAGTTGCTGCAATTATACCAGAAACGCCTTTCTTTCTTCTACTCCATTCTTTATATCTTTTCATTCTCATCACGCCTTCTGATAATACAATGCAATATTACCAAATTGACCAACTGCCTTTATGTAATATATATTCCCTGAATTTGTTCTATGAGTGAAAGTCGTGTAACCACTACTCCCAACTACGAGTGTTGGTAAGGGACGAGTAAAATTACCTGATGTACCCGATGGAACCTTTATCATATAGTTAGGAGATGTGCCTATGTATATCTCCTTTATTTGAGTGTTTACTGCTCCGTTATTATAAAACCAAATTGTAATCGTGCCATTGGAGTTAAAGGCTACATTGGTTATTACAAACTTCTCTCTGAGTTGATTCACATAACTCGCTGTAGCTTGTCCAGTTGCACCAGATGCAGCTGCTGCCTCACTATTAACAAAGCTCCAGACAGCCAATCCTACTACTAATGTAATTGCTATTATAATAGTCGTTGCTATTACAGGACTAACTCCTTTTCTTAACTTATTAATCATATGTAATCGATTTTCTCCTGTTATAGATAAGAATTATGGAGTAATGCTCTATTTTAAGTTATATCAAAGACTTTAGGCTAATAGGTTAATACCTTAAAGAACTCATGATGATCTTGAAGAAAATGTTTAAAGTCAAGGAGTTTTTTAGTAAATAGAGTCATGAGCAAGATTGAGATTAAAAATTTGCCAAAAGAGTTAAGGAAAAAAGATCTAGAGGAGAAACTAGCTGAGATTTGCCAAAAGAATGGCATAGTCTTTATGGCTGTCTTTGGCTCTTTTGTCAGAGGAGAGCAATAGAGGGAAAGTGATATTGACATAGCTATTGAGTTTGATAAGAATAGTAGAAAGAATCTTTTGGATTTGGTTAGGATAGAAAATGAATTGAGTAAAATCTTTAAGAAAAAGGTTGATCTTGGGATTTTTAGCGCTCTGAATCCTTACATAATAGAGGATATGAAAAGAGAGATGCAGATAATTTATGAAAAAAGATAAGGCATATCTGAAACACATCCTAGAGGCAGTATCTAATGTAGAGAAATTTACAGATGGCGTAACTAAAGAAGTTCTTTGAGAATGTAGAGAAGCAGTAAAAAGCTCTTCAGTCTTGTTTTAGCCAGATCAGGTATTTTCTCCTCCAAGTACCTGTAGTAGATTTCTGTAACCACGCTTATTGCCCCTTCTATTCTCCCAGCTTCTATATTTGATAATATTTTTTGAACAGAATTTATCCAAAACGACCTTAATGGATTCTTTTCCCAAATTCCTTGGCCCACTCCTTTATCATAGCCTCTATCTCCTTCGAATGTTTTCTGCCTCTAAACACTTCTTCATCTTTGCTGAAGACTTGTTCATGGCTCATTCAATGCTTATTTCATATAAACTTACATTCCATTCCGCTTTGCAGGTCTAGCAACTCTATGAGTGCCCTTATCTTAAGCTCGAACAATGTATAATCATCATCCACATATATTGATTTACCATCAAGGGCTTCGAGCACCATATCTGGGGTTGCTGAATCTAAACTCAGAATATCTACTTGATCCTCCCTCACGTTGAGGACTTTGGCTATTTCTACAGCAAGCTCTCCAAGCTCATATAGGTCATATTTTCTTCCAAAATATACAGCAATGTCATAGTCATCCTTCATAGAATAGCCTTTTGCCCTTCCACCAAATAGCAATGCAGCCCTAACCTTTCCTTTGAAGACATTACTCAATCTCTCTAGATCAGAAAAAGAATTTGGATCAAAAACCTTTCCATCTAAACTTCTTCTCATAGACTTCACAATTCTAGGAGCATCATCTTTAAGTTTGTTTGCTGAATCGGTTACTGTATCTCTCCTAATATTTGCATAAGCATGCACAAGAATATTTCTCATGCCAGACATTGCCCTCAAGAGCTTCGCATCTTTTTCATCTAAAACACCAAGGTCTGAAAGCAACTCTCCTACTTCTGAGTATCCCTTAGGTCTCCTGCCACCAAGAACCGTAATGATCATAAGTCCTAAATCGAGCAATGCTTGAATTATGAGCTGGACTAACCTTTCGGTTCCTCTATGACTCTTCTCCTTCTCCAGCTCTTTTACCAGTTCAGCAACCTGATCGACCTGCCTATCGATCCTTTCCATAACTTTCAAAACCAAACACCTTAATGATAAGAGTGCTCTCAATGAAAATTCTATGAGAGAAGAAGCACAATGTTAAGTCATCTTTAAACTTGGTTAATATAAGCTCTGCAATTTTTAACCGATCCTTAACTCTTCCCATGGCTCCCAAAGAAACTAAATGAGTTAAGAATAAAAGCAGTTCGGTTTTAGTTCATAGATTATGTGAATGATTAAAAAATCGAATTAGAATAATATTGTCATTAACACTGCGTTGTGTAAATGACTACCCCCCCTTCACTTATAAACAAAATGAAGTGATTTTTTATAATTCTTACCACGAACTTCCCATATCATAAAGCGTATAGAAGCTTAACTTGACAGTATCTTCGATAATTGCTTCAGACAGTAAGTATTGTTTGTAATCCCTCTGAGTTGGCTATCTCATACATCCTTTTGTCACCCGTAAAAAATTTTGCAGCATTTATGGCTTTAGCAGATGTTACTTGAAGAGCATCAGCCTGATATACATGATGTTTCTCCAGAAGCTTCCAGCATTCAACAAGTAACTTAAGTCTCACAGGGATAAGCCTTAACACCCCGAGCCTTACCAATCTTCTCGTTTCTATAAGGAACTGATTTTTAGCTGCTAAGAAATTTTCATGATTAAGTATGCCTCTTGAATAGGCTTTGTCAAAAGCGCCGAGTACTTCACCTATGTTCCAAGAGCTAAAAGCAATTGTTAACTCTCCGGAATAAGCCTTGAGGTAAATGTCCCTAACAGTGTTACTTCCGGGCTCTTTGACATATCTCTTAACCAAACTGCTCGAATCAAGGTAAGCTGCCTGCTCTTTCATCCCTCATGGACCTCACGAAAATGCTCACAAGTCCATCTTTAGGCTCGACAGGCTCAAAATTTATCTCTATGGCTTTATCCTCGTCCACTCCTTTAAGAGCCTCGTCTAAGAAATCTTCAACAAGCTCTTCTCTTATAAGTTCTTCAAGGGCTTGACTTACTTCGAGACCCTTCCTTGCTAGGCTCAACTTATATTTTTCCCAGAGTTCTTTGTCAGCGTATATGCTTGTTTTTACTTTAACCAATACAATACCTCTTTATTGAATATACCTAAATCTGTATTTAAGTCTTCAGCGACCTATCAAATAAGGTATAAAATGCGGGCGAATTTAAGAAGGCTTCAGCATATTTTCTCCAAAACTTTGTCTAATTTTACAATAAACATAACAGAAAGCCCATGAATAAATTCATGGGTAAATGACATAATTGAAGTCCTGCAAGTTTACCTTATTTCTCTTGAAGACCTTCGCTTCCTTCACAATCCTTACAAGATAATCTAACTCATTCATAAGATACAAAGAAAACAGAACAGAATAAGAGCCTAACACCAAATATAGTAAACAAAAAGGAGAACGCTATCTCGACAACCCCTTAGTTCATAGATTATGTGAATGATTAAAAAATCGAATTAGAATAATATTGTCATTAACACTGCGTTGTGTAAATGACTACCCCCCCTTCACTTATAAACAAAATGAAGCGTTATTCAACAAATTCTTAGAAAATTTAGAAAAATCCTCTTAGCTTAATACATGCATCGATATACTCACTATCTGAAAACTAATTTAGGATTTGAAGATTTAAGGAACTCTAAAATTCTCAGCATAAACAATCTTAACGCCTTGAAAATTTTTGATATTGTTCAAATAAGCTCTCCTGATTGTTCATATATTGCAACAAAGATAATTGGGCTTGATGCTCAAAAAATCCTTTGAACAGTATCCAAATTTTTTCTCCATAAAGCATTTAAGCAATCATACCTTTTAAAGGTTGGTAAATATGAGGAAAATTAGCGTGCTGTTTCTACTTGCCCTTATCCTACTGCCTCTTGCCATAATACCCTTATCTTTCTCCATTATTTCATCGCCTCGTCTAATGGTTATTGAGTGGTCTATAGAAAAGTCATATGGCAGGGTTACTCTTTATCAGATTCCTTCAGAAGACGATTCAATGACAAACCCAGACTATGAGCTGTTGCCTTTTCATTGGTATACTACAGCCAATTATTGGATAAACCCATCTAACAAGTATGGATTCTCGACAACCGCTGTAGTAAATGCCATAAGTAGCTCTGCTGAAACATGGGATTCACAGACAAGTTATCAAGTCTTTTCTTATAAAGGAACAACATCAAGGACTGCTGGAAGATATGACGGATATAATGTAATTTCATGGGGTTATTATGGATCAGGCGTAATAGCTGTCACATACATTTGGTATAGCGGCTCAAGGATTCTTGAAACTGACACGAGAATGAACACATACTATAGGTGGAGCCTCTCAGGAGAAGCAGGGAAGATGGATGTTCAGAACATAATGACTCATGAGTTTGGGCATTGGTGTGGATTAGATGATCTATATAATGATAAGGATTATTGGTTGACAATGTATGGATATGCAAGCTATGGAGAAACCTATAAACGAACATTAGGACTTGGCGATACTCTTGGGCTACAAGCAGTATATGGCAAGTGATTCAAAACCTTTTTTGATTTAGCCTAATTTAGTGATACAATGTGCTTTCATACTGTTCAATATGTGGTGAAAGGTTTAGAAATCAAGAGGAGTTAAACAAGCACTTACGAATAAAGCACAGGAATAAAATTAAGCGTATCATACTTGAGCATCCTATAAGATGATGCTAAGATAATTAAAATATTCTTAGCCTATCATGCACATTTCTTCACTTAGCCTGAAGAATATAGTACAAGCCCATAGGTTTTCTCAACCCTCCTAACCGTAGTATCAGGATGCTGTAACCCAGACAAAAGTTAAATCCTGAGAAGTAAAGGTAAGCTGGCCTACCCCCTTAATATGAAGAGGAAGAGCCTGAGCATTATCTTTCTGAGGGGTGGGATGATCGAACAATACTTCCAAGCGGTAAGATTTTGATAAGAAGGCTCGGTCAAACATCCTTACAATTTATCAACTCATTAAGTGCTCATGATTCCCGCACTCATACATAAAAACATACCTCAGACGTCCCTCATGCTCCATCATAAATATGTGTATGACTTTAATATGTCAACTTTACGGCATTTACCAAGGATTCATCTCTGACTTTTGTAAGGATAGAATAACTCAGAAAGCCGTAACCTTAGCCTGAACTCTTTATGAGTTTTTTCACAAGCTCAGATAAGGTATCGATAGCTCTTGTAAGCTCTTTCCTTGTCTCTATAGATTCTTTTTGCAAAGTCTCAAGAATCTGTGTCAGCTTCGATGATATCTCTCCATACTTCTCATCAAGTATCTTAAAGTTCTTATCAGTTCTATCAGCGAAGTTCCTAAACTCTTCTCTATAATCCTTAAATTCGCTTCTATAATCCTTAAACTCTTGTCTGAAATCTTTGAATTCGCCTCTGTAATCTTTAAATTCCTTCTCCATAGCCCCAAATCCCTCTTGAAGCTCCTCTTCTATAGATCCAAACTTTATCTCAAAATACTTCATCTTAGGATCAGGTCTAGCATCCTCTCTTAAAAAGCTCTTTATAGATATAGGCAATGGTGGAGCTTTAATGGCATCTAAGAATTGATTTAGATTCTTCTCTTCTCCTTGGGCAAATATTGTTACAGATCCGTTCTTCTCGTTTCTTACATAACCTTTTATTCCAAGCTCTTGAGCATTATCTAATACAAATCTTCTATAACCTATTCTTTGGACTCTTCCTTCAACTCTTATTCTATAAGCCATCTGTTCGTTCATAATCTTTCTCTCTTTTCATAATGTCTAAATGCAACGATTTTGCTGAAAGAAACCCCTTCTCCTTTATACGAGCATTGGGCTACGGCTGTCAATTTATCCGCATCCGTTATATATGCATCTTAAACATAAGCATTTCTATCAGGATGATGTCAAGCCTCTTTGTCGCTGAAAATGCCTTTTGAAAAATTCTAGCTTAGGTCAAAATAAAATAGATTTCTGCTCTATATTATTTTTTCTTAACCTTTATAATTAACCATGATTGATTCCTATCCCATGAATATAATGAAGAAGATGAAAAAGAAAGGAATCTCACCAGTCATAGCATCCATAATACTCATAGCAATAACAGTAGCAGTAGCAATTGCAGTTGCAGGATGGGTCTTTGGACTATTCGGAACATATGGTACTGCTGGAGGGGTAACAGTAATCAATCCTAGTCTTACCTCAGCGGGAACGTTTACAGCAACAATTAAGAATGATAAGGACACAGCAGTTACAGTGACTAGTGTAACGGCGACAGGAGACGGAGGAACAAATGTAGTTTTCACTCCAACTACAGCTTCAGCTGCAGCCCACACCACAGCCAATCTCTCGGTTGTTGGAACGCCCTCAAGTAAGTTTACAGTTGGGAACGCCTATGTAGTCAAAGTTTCCTTCTCAGATGGTACCATAGTCAGCGTGAGCGTTACAGCATCGTAACCAGTAAACTGAAGAATACATACCTTCGAAGAACGTAAAGGAAAGATAAGATAAGATCAGCACGCAAGGAATTGAGTTAGATGAGGGTCCAAATCCCTCCCTATTTGTTAAAATCGAAGAATAGAAACCTAATCCTTCTTTTAATCATAATATCTTTCTTCACACTATATTATGCAAGCACTAGTGATGTATTTAGATTAAACAATTTCAACTCCACCAAAGCAGAATCTCTTATTGCCTTTTATGCCAATTCGACAGATTACTTCTATAATCCTTCTCCATGGACTTCAGTGAACTTTACTATGGGAGGAAATAATACAGCAGATTTCGTTAGTGATGCTGAATTATATGCAATATCTGGATGGAGTTATATTCACGGCTCAAGCCCTAACATAATAAATCCTGAGCATCCACCTTTGGCAAAGTATTTTATTGGATTATCTGAGATAATATTCACAAATCCATCTACTATGAGCTTAATCTTCTCAATGTTAACCATAATCATAGTATATTTAATATCAAGAGAGATTCTTGGAGATTCATTATTCGCTCTTATACCTCCTTTCATGCTTGTCTTTGATGAATTATTCTACGAATTCTCATTAATATCTATGCTTGACATTTATGTTACTTTCTTCGTTGCCTTATCAACATTCTTCTTCATAAAAGGATTAAAGAATCCAAAATTTTTCATCTTAACATCTATAATATTTGGATTAGCGATGGCTACAAAATGGATAGCAATATTTCTCTTCCCAGCCTTTCTTATTGTGCTAATAATAATGAGAAATTGGAAAAATCTCAAATGGTTCTTAGCATTTTTACCATTAGCCATTATTGCATATATCTCAACTTATGCCATTTTCTTCATTAATGGTAACAGCTTTAATGATTTCATTGAGCTTCAAAGAGCCATGCTCAACTATCAGCTATTTTTACGCCAGCATTCATACACTCCTCCATTAAGAATATTACAAATTTTAACAACAGGTATAAGTGGTCAATCAATAATTTATCATTACAATATCAACCTTACCACTTCTGAAGTGACATTATTATCAACAGAGCATGGAATAGCTATGATTACTGAATTTAATCCATTTACTTGGAGCATAGCCTTTGCATCATCGATTCTAGCATTTTACTATTCTTATAAGAAGAAGGATCATATCGCTTTAACAATTCCAGTATTATTGTTAACCTTCATAGCAATATTCTCAACTTCTCAAGTCTTTGAATGGTATCTATTGCCAATATTATTCTCAGGGTTCATATCAATAGCATATTTATTGAAGAACTTTTACGAAAATATGGAAAGGAAAACTCTCTTCAATTATTTCATAATTGCTTATCTTATAGCGATTTTCATCTTTTTGTTCATATCGATTCCATACCATATACCAATATAGCAGAGCAATTGAGCCTTGAGGAAGGACTCACACTAGAGCAGAATAGAAAAAGCAATCAAGGATAAAAATATTGGATCAATCCTGTTTTACTATTTCTTTAAGAAATGCTTCGGGAGTCAACACTAACCTTTTCTTCTCCGCTTCATTTACAGTATCTATAAAATCTGAGTCTCCAGAAACGACATGATCAATTCTCTTCCTTGATATTGAATAATAAATGCTATCAAAAGGGTCTAGGCTGAAGTCTGTTTGAGTGCTGTAAGCTGAGATCATATCCGCCTCAGTTGGTATGAGCACATTAAAGCTCGGTATTTCCCTCATTCTGCCTATGGTGGAGATTATTTTCTCATCCTTCCATTTCTTCTTTCTTCTAAGGACAAAAATTATTTCCATAAGATTGATGATGGAGGTGAACCCGTTTAGCTCTCCTGCCTCAACCTTCTTGAGAATTTTATGAGGAGCTCTCCAGAGTTCTTCCCTGGTTTTTGGTCGATCTCTTTTGCAAGCCAATTTATTAAAACGTCTGTATCGAGAAAGACGCTAATATTTGCCATACCCCGTCTCTTTTAGCCTCTTTAAGTACTCTGTGCTCGTAGTCCCCTCTTCGATAGCCCCTTCAAAAGCTCCCAAAAGCTCATCTACAACGCTCTTGGCAGTGACCTCTACCTTGACTTCATAGCCTAAATCCTTCATGAACTTTACTATTTCCTTCAACTCAATTGGCATGGAACATCCCTAAAAATATATTACCGAATATCTTCTTAAATCTTTACTTTTTTCAACCATAGTAACTATCATCTTTTTGTTCATATCAATTCCATACCATATAACTCTTTAAAGAGTATATCATGCTTTAGCTTCAATAATCTTTTTTGATCTCAGAATTTATATCAATAGCATATTTGTTCAATGGTTTACTAATGGTCCTTCTGGAGCTTCTTAGCATCCAGCATACTAGCAAATCAAATCCAGTAATGCCACATAACACCGAGATATTGAATTTAGTAGGTTAAATGGTTGGTGGTGTTAGGTCTTCTGTTGCTTTCAGGAGCCAAATATTCCTCTTCTTAGCTTCGCAGATCGCATCCTCCGTAGCCCACATTGTGTAAATGACCTTTATGATCCTTCCCCTTATGTAGTCTGGGTATCTGCTTGTAAGCTCGCTAAGCTTCTCGTCAACCGATCTTATCACCCCTACACCAATTCTGGTAGAAGCTTCACCTACAACACACAGATCACCCACCACCCCATAAATGTCGATTTCCAATTCCGGAAATACCAGCCTCGTGAGTTTAATATCTACACCCATACTTCTGAGCCTACCAGCTATAACCTCCCTAGCCTCCTCCTCAAGGGTAAGGGAGAACCTATCAAGGTAAGACCTGATACCGACAAGCTCCTTCCTAATATCTCTGATCTCTTCGATTATTTCGTTGAACTTTCTGTCGTGTTGATCTAGACGCTTAAGTATTTCGTCTAACCCTATCAAGCCAGCTACTGCGTAACGAAACTCCCTATCCTTCTCCAAGAGCTCTATAATCTTCTCTTTAAGCTCTATAGACATCTTAACGTGATATAAGCAGCCCTAGATTTAAAGTTTCCAAGCTAGTTCTAAATTCATAACAGTTTCACAGCTCCTATCGATGGTGGATTAGCCCCCTCTTGTATCCCTCTTTGTTCATAGAAAGAGATAAGAATGCTGCTTAAGTGAGCTGTTAGAAGAAGGGCTAAAAAGTAAAGGCCCTCAAGTGACACAAATGAATACGGAAGTGAACAAAACTATAGAAGAATGTCCAGCCAAAGATTGCCCTAGGTTAAAGGTTAGATATGACAGCGAGGCTAACATATTATACATCCTAATAAAGGAAGGGGCTGTTAAAGATAGGGGCAAACCTAACGTTAAACTTTTCCTTCAAGGCTTAACTCTTCTATAAGCTCATCCAACGGTCTAGCCTTCTTCAACCTCTTTCAAAGCAACCCTCAAATCTTCAATAACTTCATTATCCTGCATAACTTCAAGAGTCTTTAGTAATTCATCCATTAGACTCGCTACCTTAGTTAACAATTCTTTTTCCTCAGCAGTCAAAAAGGCCATTATCCCACTAAAATCTCAATAAAGTTTAAATCCCGCAAAAATTAAAAATCATTATAAGTGGGAAAATGAGCATTGTCGAACTTGACCGTAAAGGAAGAATAACACTTCCTAAGAAGACTCGAGAGTCTCTAAACATAAGGGGAAAGGTTCTCGTAATAAATGCTGGAGATCACCTCAAAATAATCCCGTTGCCATCTGACCCAATACGTGTCCTACATGGTGCATTTAACACCAAAAAAACATTTAAGGAGCTAAGAAAACAAGCAGAGCAAACAGCCATGGAAGAAGCAGAAAAAGAAAGGAGCTAGTATCCCTAATGCCGCTCCTAGAAAATGACATAATATTCGCCTATCTAAACGAGTATGATCCCAACCATTTAGTTGCGGAAAAAATCTTCCAAAAACTGGAAAAAGGAGAGATTAGGGCAGAAATCTCCAGCGTAAGCCTAGTTGAAATGGAGCTAATCTACCGAAGTGAAAGAATTGAGCATAAACTCCTCGAACACTTAGCAGCTGTAGCAGCCTTGCCTAATGTAAAATACATTGCATTAACACCAGATATAGCGGTTGCAAGTGTATACTTGAGACAAACTCTGAACTTGACATTTTTTGACTCTCACTACGCCGCAACGGCACTAAACATGGACAGAAAAATAATCTCCTTCGATAAAGCCTACGAAAAAGTGTCAGGGCTGATACGCATCGAACCCGAAAGCCTCTAGAAAAACTCGTTGACTACCCGTTAATTCTCAGAGAGTTAGATGTTGAAAAGCTCGAAGGTATAGAGAGAGCATATAGAATAAGGAGTATAGAGCCATATTCTACGTGGATAAAAGGCAGAAGACAATATATATAACTCATGCTGGAAACGGGAATCGATATACGAAACTTAGAATTTTGTTAGATCACTCCGTGATTTAATATGAAAATTTTTCATGGATTTCTGCTCTATTTTCTTCCATCATAATCCTTTTTATCTATCATAGTTTTGATGATACTAAAATCGGAGTTGAAAATTTTAGAGATAGTAAATAGAATTGCACAAAGACAACTTATAATAAAGGCGATGAACAAATAATGAGCGAAAGAATGGAAAGAAATCTAATCATACCTTCCTTTGCCACATCTTCTATAAATAGGAAACCTATTGATGAGGAGCTAGAAATAGCTTTTATTTACTATATGGTTGAGAAAGAGAAAAAGAGATCTCTCATAAGGAAAGAGCAAGAGATCGTATCCTTTATCGTGAAGGCTTATTATGGAATTTGGGCTTATCCAGTGAACAATAGGTGGATATTCATTGATCCTATTAATCTTCATTCCTTTTCTTTAACGGCAGTTGAGTTGCCTCCAGTAGACGAATTCATAAATCAGTTGAAGGATGCTCATAATAGTAGAAATCTTTTTAATAGCCTGCTCATTAGGCATGATAAGACATTTTCTCAATTTAGAAAAAAGGATTATAATGTGTTAGGTTTAATAGATAAACCTCTTGCATTAGCCATTACTAGCTACATAAACGATTTCGGTGTTATTAGTGCTTTATATCCAAACTCCCTCATGCTACCCTTGCACTTAGATGAGAGAAAGATGTTGGAAGTTGTCTATGAGCTGAATAAAGTGAAACGGGAGCTGGAAAACGACATAGCTAAGCTTGAGGAGGCAACAAAAGTTTTAGATGAGGAAACTAGCTTTCACATGGCTCAAATAGATGAAGAAATAGTAGGCATAAACAATGAATATAGGAATCAAATAGAGGCTACAGCGGAAATCGTCAACAGGTCTGTAGAGCAACTCAAGATGAAGAAAGAGTTAGAGATGAAGATGGTTTTATCAAGATTTGAGGAACGTAAGGAACTCTTCAACTCTCAGATAGGAGAATACAGGAAATTATCCATGTATCTAAAGAAAGATTATGAGACTTTGAAGGAGATGATAAATTCATCTAAATCTTCACAAAAAGATAAGATTTACATCGATCTTTGGAGTAGAATACTAAAGGATATATCTTCAAGAATGGAAGGAATTGAAAACGAGATAGAAGAGATTCAATCCGTGATAAAAGCGTTAGATGATGAGAGAGGAAAAGAGGTATCTTCTATCGAGCGTGCATACAAACAACTCATAGAATCTAAGATGAAATCACTTAACGACATGGAGATAGAAAGAGAACTGGAAGTAAGAAAGAGAAGGGAAGAAGCAAAAGACCTTTCTAACAAAGTCATGACTCTAAGACGCCAAATATTAGACATGCACAAGCATGCAAGAGTTAGCTTAGAGCAGATAGAGCAACTGCCATTGCAAGAGTTTAAGGGCGATGAGACAAAATTCTTGTGCATACCTTTTTACCTTGTCTGCTATGAAGACATAAAAGGGAGGAAAAGATACAAGACATATCCTCCTAGCTTGGTTCAATTTCCTGCTCATCCTCCATTAAAATGGATGCATGGTATATCCCCTCCACTTCTTAGGCCTTATTCTGGTCAAATCATGAGTATCTTTGAAGTTAAATTCATTGAATATCTTAAGGCAGATCCTATATTCGAGGGAGAGATCTATAAGATGGGTAAAAAGTTAGATTTGTTAACTTCCTTTGAAGCTAAAAAGCAGATATTTAATGCCATAGATTCCCTAATAAAGCAAGGTTGGATTCCTCACAGGCAAGCTTCTTTGCTTAAGAGGAGCCTAAAAGCGATGTCTTCCTCTTAAATAAGTAATTGACGAAAATAGGAAAAAATTTATTAAAGAGTCTTTCGTTTTATCTTTGGCTTGAAGATAATTCGAAGATCCAAGCTTGAGAGGTTAATTGATATTTTAAGAGTTATAGCAAGCATGGGTCTCATAAAACAAACGCATATAATGTATAAGGCAAATCTAACTTATGATGAATTGAAGAAAGACCTTCAATGGCTTATGGATTTAGGTCTTATTGAGAGAACCGTGGTGAGCGAAGGCATATTCTATAAAATAACTAATCTTGGTTCAGACGCACTTTCCCATTTCGAGAAAATTGAGTCAATACTTAAATTAAATCATGAAAAGAAACTCTACAGTGAGAGAGGCTTAGTCATTCTCTAAAAAAGATGGTTAATAAGTCTCATAAATAAAAGTTAGGACACTAAGAGTAACGAATAGAGCAAAAAAGAGTAAAATCATTAAAATTGCTACCATGTAGGTCGGTATAAGAGGCTCCAAATAGGTCTGAGTAAAGACAAAAAATACCCATCCCAATGCAACAGATGCTAAGAAAGAGAGAATTACTGTTGCAACAAAACGAGTCCATGATACCACTTTAATATCAGCCCAAGCCTTACTATCAAGGCTTTAAATGAATCATGATCTTTACAGGGATATTATCGCTCATGACTGTTGTTATGGTTACTATGCCTTCCTCAAAGCTTGCAAGAGGGTCTAAAGCCTTTCTTATCTTCTGAATTATATTTAGCTTATCCTGTAAACTTTTGACTACGTCCTCAAGAACCTCCGTTTCCTGCCTTAAACTTGGGTTTACAAGGACTCTTAAACCTGATAGATCTATTTCCCTTCCTTCAAAAGAAGCCACTTGCTTTTCTCCTGCAAGCTTCACTATGGCTTCTTGAGCCTTCTTTAACCTCTCTGCTTTAATGCGATTCTCTTCTAAACGGCGAAGATAATCGCCTAATAGGGTTCTAATCCTACCTATCTCATCATCTAGGAACTTTTTAAGCTCATCAGGTGTATTGAACGCTTTAAACTCTAAAGAGGGTTGCATTCCTAAGAAAAAGAGGGAAACATATATTTAACATTTGTGATTATTCATCTACCTTTTAAAAATCCCATAAATAATCCTCCAATGAGTCCCATTAAAGCATTCACCAAGCTTTGAGAATAAAGGAATGCTTCAGTTTTTGCATATTCCAATAACCCTATAACCCCATTTAGAATGAAACCAGGTAAGGAAATTGATAAGAAATCCTTTAATCCTATAGAGATCAATAAGTGGAGAATTATCGTTACTATCACTGTACCGAGCAATCCGCTTAGAAGACCTGCCAAAGCTCCTCTTTTCCATTCTTTAGTTAAGTATCCTGCCACTCCTCCAGAAAATAGAGCACCAATATAAGGAAAGAGACCAATAAAGATCATAAGAAGAGTGCCGATGAATGTTCCATAAGAAAAACTCTCCCACCATTTTTGAGATAGACCTGGAAATTCTCTTTCTTGTATGCTTGAAGGCTTCTTTGCTATGACTTTAGAATAATCTTCTATGTGCATTGGTTCTTCCGTTTTCGATTCCTCTACAAAAACTTCTGGCAGAGTCTTGTTTAATAATACAACGTCACCTATCTTCTTTATCTGATGCCAAGGTACAGAGGATTTATACAAAAAAACAGTCTTGCCGGATACTAGGTTTGTTGGTATCTCATAACCTCTCATTTTGGCATATGTCACTATCTTATCATCGGTCAAATCTTGAGGCTTTTCAAAACCCAAGGATTCCATATGTTTAATAAGCTCTTTTGGTTTCTTTTCAGAGAAAATTCTTTTCTTCAATCGGTTCATATCTGGAACCAGTCTCGTCACCATAATTTCTTTGCATACCTGAATGCTTAGACCTTCTGGACTCATTAAAACGCTATGAAGTTTGCCCAAAATCTTAGCCGAGTTATCTATGACAAGCTTACCCCTTAAGCTCTCTTCCTTTTGGTAAGGTAAACCCTTTTGTGGCTCTATGCCTCTCATCGTACTTTCTATTGGATTCTTAACTAAAATACAGCTACCCAAATCACTTTTGTTCATAACTTCTGCATCACTCAATTGAATATCTGGCTTCTCCTCTTCTACTTCTCTTGAAACTTCTTTCATAGGTATCTTTGCTTCTTTGAGTTTTGCATAGTTTACTAAATCATTTTCTGTTATTGACTGAATCTTGAGTTCACTTGCTATAAATTTGTACAGCTCTTGAATGCTAGATATGTTATGCTTTTCTTTGTGATCTCTTAGAAGGATTTGTTTTAAGGCCTCAACATCAGGTACTTGCTCCTGAACATTTCTTAAGGATTTAACCTTAAAAAAGGGTCCCTCGGGTTTAATATCAACTTTTACCACATGACCATAAATGTAACCTTCAGAGTCTACTACTAAAGCACCAACCAATTCTGAAGGTCTAAATTCCAACCTGATCCCTATCCAAGACTGATTTATTTAAAGAGTTAGAATTTTTAAACCTTTATATTTAAAGATAAACATCCTAATTCTCTGGGAGAAGCAATTTGACTAGTAGAGTCCCGAGTGGTATTGAAGGATTAGATGAGTTGACAGAGGGAGGCTTCCCGAGAGGTAAAACAATAGTAATATCAGGAGTCCCAGGATCCGGGAAGACGACTTTTTGCATGCAATTTCTTTGTGAGGGCATCTTAGATCATAATGAACCAGGCGTTTATGTAACTCTTGAAGAAAGTCCAGATAGCATCATCAGAAACATGATGAATTTTGGAATGGATTTGAAGAGTTTAATGTCTAAAGGAAAATTAATTCTTGTAGATGCCAACCCGTTGAGAGGAGAAACGATGCTGACTGTATCAGGCGTTCATACTGGATTTATTGAATTCAAGGCTTATGGGCTTTCTGAGTTGATAAGGCAAAAAGTGAGGGAGATAGGCGCAAAGAGGGTTGCTATCGATGCGCTAACAGCTTTGCTCATGCATTACAGGGATGATTTTGAGAGAAGGCTAGAGATAGTGCGCTTACTCATAGGTATATCTGGTTTAGATTGTACAACATTGATCACAACAGAGCACCGCTCTTATGAATTAGCCAGGAGTTTTACAATGGAGCATTTTATCGCTGATGGCGTAATCTTTCTTGATATGTTACAGACAGGTGGAGGGGTCGTCCGAGGGATTCAGATTCAGAAAATTAGGGGTGTAAAACATGATTTTGACTTTCATTTATATCGCATCACTGACAAAGGCATAGTTGTCTTTCCGAAGGAGAAAATTTTCGCTCCCGTAAAAGAGGAAAAGTAACCTTCAAGATGCAATTTAAGCATCTTAAAAATCCTTAAGAATCGATCCTTGCATGGATATATCGATGTTACTGCTGAAGTTAACCACTTGCTTTATTATGTTAAGTTATGCTTCCTTTAGTGATTGGAAGACAAGAGAAGTTGACGATAAGCTATGGATACTATTTTCCTTCATAGGAATAACCCTTAACGCAGTTGAACTATATTTTTACTTTAACTTACAACTTTTAATGTTAGTCATAATCTCCATATCTCTAAGCTCTTTAATTTCTTTCACGTTATACTACCTTGGCTTCTTTGGAGGGGCTGACATGAAGGCGTTGTTAGTTATATCGCTAATCATCCCTGTTTACTACCCATCAAGATATCTTCATCCTTTTGCTTCTCTAACTTCTCTTACTAATGGCGCATTTCTTACCTTAAGCATTCCAATGATCTTTTTCACTTTGAACATGGTAAGGCTTATCCTTGGTAAAGACATCTTCTTAGGATTTGAGAATGAGAAACTCTGGAAGAAAATTCTTGTGTGTTTTTTGGGATATAGGGCAAGAAAGGTCGAGAAGGGACAATTCTTCATAAACTTAGAGAAGACTACTGATGGCAAAAAAGGTTTTCATATATCATTATTAAAAGACGAAGAGTTCACCTCTGGGCAAGACATCTGGGTGACTCCTGGAATTCCTTTACTGATCTTTATAACTCTCGGATTCGTATCAACATTGATATTTGGGGACTTTCTTGTCCTTTTCTTTCCATACTAGTATCTTTTCGTAGCTTCATTAAGAGTAGTCTTTTATGTGTTTATTAAGATGTAAAAACAAGGATCACATATGCCTAGATTTGTTGTACACGAGCACTGGGCCTCACGTCATCACTTTGACTTTAGGCTGGAGATGGATGGGGTCTTAAGATCATGGGCTGTACCTAAAGGACCGCCATTAGTCCCCGGAGTCAAGAGATTAGCAGTAGAAGTTGAGGACCATCCTCTTGAATATGCAGATTTCGAAGGAACGATACCTGAGGGCGAATATGGTGCAGGAAAAGTGGAAATATGGGATAGAGGTGACTATTGGTTAAAAACAAAAACGCCCAAAGAAATACGGTTCGAGCTAAAGGGCAAGAAACTCAATGGAGACTTCACGCTCATCTTCATGAAGGAAGAGAGGGGTCGAAAACAATGGCTACTGTTTAAACGCAAAAAGGACTACCTTTGAGGTTCTATTATTACTTTTATGGAGTCTTTTGGGTTAGCTACAAGCTGGAAGCCTAGACCTGTATCGGCTAAACCGAGTTTATGGGTGATCATCTCTTTTACATGTATGGTACGTGAACGTATTAGCTGTAGAGCAGCCACATGATCTGACGGGCTACCTGCATATGAAGAGGTTAATGTCACTTCGTTGCGCCAGAAAAGCTCATTTAGGGACAGGGGAACGGTGATGCCTTGCTCTGTAGGAGCAAAGAAGAGAACGGTTCCACCTCTTTCCACTGATTTAAGCGCTTGAATTATAGCTGAACTTGCACTTGTGCAAACTATAACCCTATCGGCAAGCATTCCATCATTAACTTCACGCATTCTCCTAGCTATTTCCTCTGATGCATAGAAGGTGGAATCAGCCCCAAATTTTAATGCTGCCTTCAGCCTATACTCGTTTACATCTGTTGCAACTATTTTGCCAGCTCCCATGGCTCGTGCGAGTTGTATATGCAGTAAACCTGTGATTCCACTGCCTATAACAAGCACGCTTAGACCAGGCTGCATTTGGGCTATTCTCTGTCCACGAAGGACGCAAGCAAGAGGTTCTGTAAAAGTTCCTTCTTCAAAAGATACACTATCTGGTAAAGGGTAGACTCCGCGGTCTACATTAATGGCTGGCAATCTAACGTATTCGGCAAAGCCACCAGGATCAAAGTTTGTTCTGCGTAAAGTTTCACAAACGGTATGATGGCCTGTAAGGCAGTAATGGCAAGTGTTACAAGGAACGTGGTGGGAAGCCGTAATCCTTTGCCCATTTTTATAACGTTCCACACCTTCTCCAACCTTAACTATCTCACCAGCTATTTCGTGCCCCAAAACTAAAGGAGCTCTCTTTACACGGTACCATTCCATTACATCGCTGCCACATATGCCACAAGCTTCCACTCTTACTAAAAGTTCTCCATAGCCTATCTTTGGCATCGGCATCTCTTCTAGCCTAATATCTTGATTGTTATAATACATGGCAACTCTCAAGAAGATGACCTCAGAAATAGTAGCCTATCCACTAGAATAAATAATTTACAAGTGAAGAGGAAGCTAGAGTTGCTGAGTTGCTGCGCTTTGCTTAAGGTTATTAAAGAGCTCATGAGCTTCCTTCACATTAGCTCCCTCATGAACTATTGCCCTTATAGCCTTGATCATGGCTATAGGGTAATCATGCTGCCAGATGTTTCTTCCCATATCAACGCCTACTGCTCCAGCTTCTAATGCATCGTAGACGAGGTGGAAAACGTCTAATTCCGTTTCAAGTTTAGGTCCTCCAGCGATGACAAGAGGGACGGGGCAACCTTCGGAAACTTTCCTAAAATTCTCACAGTAATAAGTCTTCACCATGCTTGCTCCTATCTCAGCTGCTATTCTGCAGCTTAAGGCTAGGTAGCGAGCCTCTCTTTTCTCCAATTCTTTACCAACAGCTGTAACTGCGATTACAGGCATTCCATATTCGTGTCCTTCATCAACAAGTCTTGCTAAGCAAGTCAAAGTTTGATGCTCGTACTCTGTGCCTACGTATATTGAGAAGGCGACTGCTGCCGCGTTAAGCCGGACAGCCTCCTTCATAGACGTGATAATCTCTTCATTAGCAAGAGTTCCTATAATGCTATTTCCACCTGAAACTCTAAGTACTATAGGAGTATCAGTCTCGAAGGGAATAGATGAGCGTAGAACTCCACGAGTGAGCATAATAGCATCAGCAAAGGGTAGGAGGGGCGTTATAGTTTTTCGAGGATTCTCCAGTCTAAAGGTTGGACCTTGGAAGTATCCATGGTCTACAGCCAGCATAACCGTTCGACCATCAGGCCTGATTATTCGAGATAAACGATTTCTTAAACCCCAATCCATTAAGATAACCTCATCTAGCTAACTTTTCTATTCTTAGTTAAATAAAAGTCTTCTCCAGCAGTGTATGATAATCATGTTTTCTCTTCTTTGCTGTGACTATAACTATGCCTCCAAGCATCTTTACTCTGAACATCACTTCGCTAAACCAAATGTTAAGAATACGCTTTAATTCTCTATTTTTCGGTAATTTTTTGTAAGTCACATAAAGGGCAGTATAAAATAAACCTCTTCTTTTAACAAGAACTATAGTTATTAAAGGGACTATAAATCTCCACCATATTCCCACTATCCATCTCTTTAAGAAGTTATCAGGTTTTCCTAAGTCGACTATAATGAATTTACCATCATTATTCAATGCCCTTGATATCTCTCTCACAGCAAGGTTCATGTCCATTGAGTCTCTTAATGAAAAACCACACATTACCAAATCAAATACTTCTCCCTTAAATGGAAGGGTCTCAAACAAGCCAACAACCATATCAGGGCTATTTTCTGCTAGCCTCTTTTTCGCTATGCTGAGATAATCAGGCATAGGGTCTAAGAGTATTAGATTCTTGATCTTCAATTTCTCCAAGGCTACTTCGCTCATTGCGCCAAGACCACAGCCAGCATCTAAAACCAGTTCTGCAGAAGGTAAAGCATTGATGATGCCTTCTTCTCTATAGACTCTATCTTTGCCAAAAGATATTATATGATTAACACGATCATAAACAGGCATCACAGCATGAAGAGCATCTATGACTTTATGCCAACGCTCTCCTAAACCGAAATCTTCTGGCATAATCTTCACTATTTTAATTTAAATTGAATATATGATTCCTCTATATTCGAAGTTTATATCTTAAGTCCTCTTCATGAAGCTATAGAGTATTGCAATAATCCCAATGATCAATATCAGAATCGCCAGTATTAGAATCCATGCGCTTGGATAAAGCCACAGCATCCCAATTCCTATAAGGAAGATGCCCCAACCCCCTACCATAAGGGGCGGTGTCTCATAAGTAGATGTTTTCAAAGTCTTTTTCATGAAGGCTAAGATTATGAGCCAAAAGCCAAAGATCACAATAGTTAAAGGAAGAACCCACTCTAAGGGAATTAAAGTTGGGCTTAGTACTGAAATTATGACTAAAATTGCCAGAATGATCAAAAGTATTCCTGCGCTAAGAACGCCCCAAGCTCTCTTCATAAACCATCAAATCAATTTAAATCAAAGTTTATACTATAAGAGTTTCGCTATTGATTAAACGAATTTGTATACTTCTTTGTCAGTATATCGTCCGCTAGCCATCTCTTGTTCTATTTGACGAAGGAGAAGTATTCTCTTGAAGATAGGTGGATGTGTAGCGAATAGTTCGTTGGCATTCGCCCACTTCGATCTTGCCTCCTCTTCCATAGCTAACATCAATTCATGCTCATCCAGAACGCCATCCTTATCTAAATCATACTTTGACTTGTTTTCTATGATCCTACTGCAGTCTGCCTTTGCTTGCACTGGATCCTCTATAAAGAACGCTCTAGCACCACTTGGTTCTGTTGACACAAGAGATAAACCCCAAGCTATCTTCGTCAATCCACTTTCAAGGCTTCTGGGCGAGGAAGTTATGTAGGCAGAGTAGGAATCAGCGTAGTGTTCTCTTAGCCTACTCAAGTAAAGGACAAAAAGCATAGAAATTATGTATATGATGTATGCTACTATCGCTGCCAATATTATGGCCCCTCCTTTCTCCCTTTTTCCTGAAGTTCCTCCAGCCCAGAAAATGCTCCGAGCTATTATGTAGCATATAAGTGGTATTACAGATAGCATTGTCACCACTATGAAATCTTTATGCTTTATATGGCCTAACTCATGGCCTATTACTCCTCGAACTTCTTCCTTGTTAAGCTCTTTGAGAAGGCCTTCATGTAGCGCTAAAGTAGCATCGCTGGCTGTATGCCCAAATACGAAGGCATTTGGGGTTGGGTCTTGTGCTATTGCCAATTTAGGTTGAGGTATGCCAGCCTTATTTGACAAATCTTTAACAACCCCTTCTAGCCAAGGATTCTCTCCTTGTTGAAGGTATCTAAGTTTGGACGATGATGCCACTATGGCAGGTCCTATAGCATATTGAGATAGCATCAATAATAATGCAATGATTATTCCTAAGATCAAGCTCAAAACCAAAGAAAGGTTGAATAGAAAGGCCAAAATTGTTATCAGGCCAGCAAATATACCGAAGACTAGTAGAATAGTTAAATTCATTGCCTGTTTTAACTTTACTAAGCTCGCCAATTACCTCACAACTAAGTTTAGATGCAAAATTTTTTATACTTTATCTTAAAATTCCTTAGGCATTCTTAATTGGCAGGAGTTGTTGAAGAGATTAGGTGTTCAAATTGTGGAGCTCCCCTTACTTTTAAGCCTGGAGAGATAGTTGTTACGTGCAGGTACTGTGGCTTTACAGTCGTAATATCTACACGAGAAGCTTTCATTCTTGAACATTCTTTGATAATAAACAAGTATGATGAACTTGAAGTTGATGGAATTTTAAGATCATGGATGAGTTCAGGCTTCTTAAAGCCCAGAGGTCTTGCTGGAAAGGCTAAAATCATCGAGAAAGAGTTAGAATATTTGCCTTTTTGGATAGTTCCAATATCTGCCTCAACTCATTACAAAGGCATATTTGAAAGGATTACCCCGTCTATTATCAAAGAAGGTAGCATAAACAAATCTTACAATTGGCTCATTCTTGGAAGAAAGGCATCGAAGTTTCCTACACGCGAGTACCAAATACCTATCGAAGGAAAGATACCATTTGACTTTCGCCAGATAGATAGAAACGCAAAGGTTCTGAATAGCGAGTTGAGCGAGAGAGAAGTGATCGATGAAGCGAAGCAAGAGGTAGAAGCTCATCATAAGTTTCTTGCAAGCCAGGATGTGGATAGATTAATAGAGTTTAAGACTGATTACGAGTTAGGCAAAGCTGTTTATGTTCATGCACCTATATGGTTCATAGTCTATGAATATAAGAAGAAGTATTATAATTTGGTTTTAGATGGTGCGACAGGTCAGGTTATAAAAGGAGACATACCGCCTATGGATTTTGGATTGTTTTAAAAATATAAAAGCTTGCTCTTACAAATTAATCAAAGAGAATTTGGTCGAAGAAAAATCTGAAGGATATGAGAAGGCTAAATCAGAGACGGCGATGTTAGAAAAGATGATGCTATTCATACCAGGGTTTAGAGGCTATAAACTAAAAGAGCTGAGGAGAGAATCTGACAAGCTTTTGAGGGATAGGATATACAAAGCATTAGTAGAAACAAGAGATGATTTAAAAGAGACCTACAGGAGGCTTGTTGAAGCCCGTGTTACAGAAGTATGGGATGATATGGATAGGCTCATAGCAAAATTCGATAGAATATCTGAAAGGATAAATCATGCAGAGTATGGATATGCAGGTTTCTTCAATGTGAAAAAGGTGCGGGAACCAGATTTAGATAGAATGATAAAATTTGATTTGTCGCTATTTGAGAAAGTTGATGGCATGAAGAAATCAGTTTCTGAATTAAAGGAAGAAACCTTATCTGATAAGTTTGATAAGGCGAGAGAAAAGATTCTTGAACTTCATAAAAGCCTAGATGCTTTGGAAAAGGTATATAACCAAAGAAAGGAAGTCATTCTTGGAGTTTAGAAGGTAAAAATATGCCTCAAGTGATCGAATGGAAGACGGTTGGACCTGAAGACATAGTCTGGAAATATCCAGTAGAAGAGATTTCATGGGGAGCACAGCTAATCATTCATGAGTATGAAGCTGCTGTCTTCTTCAGAGATGGCAAGGCTTATGATGTATTTGGACCAGGAAGGCATACTATCACAACTATGAACGTCACACTACTAAGAAGTGCTTTTAGACTCTTTTATGGAGAGACTCCCTTCAAGGCAACTGTAATATTCGTAGCAACAAAGCAGTTCTCAGGAAAGTGGGGAGCTAGAGCTCAAACTACTGAGCTTGCACCACTTCTTGTTCATGGTTCTTTTTGGTTCAAGATATTAGACCCAAGCTTGTTTGTGAACGAAGTTGTAGGAGGAAAGGGAGCATATACAACATCAGAAGTAAATGAATTTCTTAAAGGTTTTATCAATGAGCAGACTATTGATGAGCTATCAAGATACGATCTCGCAACAGTTTTTACAAAGCTAGACGAAACATCAACCATAGTTAAGACACGTATAGGAGAAGCTTTGAAGAGATTTGGAATAGATCTTATCGATTTTAAGTTCGAAGGGATTGATACAACTCCAGAGTTCAGGGATAGACTTTTCTGGCTTAAGACGGCGACACCGACGTCAGAAGTATTGAGAATGGAGACTTTAAAGGAAGTTGGCAAAGAAATGGCCAAAGCGCCTGGAGCAGCAGTTGGTACAGGAATGGTTCTTATACCTCAAATGACTCAGCCAGCGGTGGCCCAAACAATGCCAGCAGTAGCATTGTTGGTCTGCCCAAATTGTAATAATCAAATCCCTTCAACATCAAAATTCTGTCCAAATTGCGGAACTGCTATACTTGCGAAGCCATCCGCTCAGAAAAACTGCCCGAATTGTGGAAAGCAAATCCCAGCAGATGCTAAGTTCTGCCCTGAGTGTGGTCAAAAACTCACTTAATTCAAGCATTATTAATCCGTACTCTGATTCTTTTCTACGATTCGGTCCAACATATTCTCAATTCTTGATATTCTTTCTTCAATCTTTTTATCCATTATTAAATATCTTCTTGGGTATGGTATTTCTATTCCATTGGCATCGAATTCTTTCTTAATTTGATACAACAAGTCACGAGTCATCATGAAAGCGGTTGGTTGATCTTTGGCTCTGCTCAACAACCTAAGTGAAATGCCTGATTCTGCGAACTCCATTATAACTGCATTAGGTAAATTCCCTATAGGTAAGCAATCAGGGTGCCTTTTAGCAACATCCACCATGATCTTCATAGCCTTATCTATATCGGATTCGTAGCTTATCTGGACGAATACGGGTACGAGCATAGTTGGATCCTTTAATGAGTAATTTATTATCACCTCATCATCCAAGATAGAATTGGGTATTATCATCCTTCTATTATCCCAAATTCTTATTATAGTATGGCGCAAGGTTATATCTTCGACGAATCCAAACTCTCCTTTTACCATCACAGCATCTCCTACGCGAATAGGACGTGTGATTGTGAGGTTCATTCCTGCAAACAAATTTCCGATGGTCTTCTGGGCTCCAAGCCCCACAACTATGGCAAGGAAACCAGCCCCTATTGCAAAAGACCAGATGATGCCTATCAAGCCTGGGAAAATTATAGTAAGAACAATGGTCGCACCAATTATATACACGAAGTATATTATGAGTCTATGAATTAATCTAAAGGTGGTTTCTCTGTCAGGGTTCTCACGTATTATTATTTTGATGCGACGTCCCATGTAATTGTTGATAACAAAGCTTATCACAGATGTTGCGATTAATACTGCTATGACAGAAGTAACAACATCCATATTCAATATGACCCAACTAGGAAGGGTTCCAGGATATCTGGCATCCCAATATCTCAGTGCAATCATTATACCAAATAAAACTATGAATATCGTCAATGGACCCTTCACTATCATTGTAGCATAGTCATCTATTCTCGTCCTGGTCTTTCCAGCTATCTTTGCTATGTATCTGTTTATGAATCTGATTAGAGATATGGCTATTATTATTGAGCTTATCAGGATCAAAGCCGTGATAATCATATCTAGAACATCGAGGACGCTCAATTTTTACACCAATAGAAAGGTAATTCACACGTTACGCTTTAAAAGCGTTGCTTAGCTTACTATTAAATCTACAAAATCAAATTTCTTTACATCTACAAGCCCATAGTCTGTAATCTTTAGCTCTGGTATCACAGGTAGTGCTAAAAAGGATAGAGTCATGAGAGGTGCATCAAGGCTGCAGCCAAGCTTTGACACTTCTTCATATAGTTTCTTTAAGTTTACAACTATGTTTTCAGCCTTCCAATTAGACATGAGACCAGCTACAGGAAGCGGTACCTCCCCAAGAATTCTATTATCATTAACAGCGATAATTCCTCCTCCTATCTCTCTCAACCTATTGACTGCTAAGCACATATCATTATCATCGACTCCAACTACGATTATATTGTGAGAATCATGGGCTATGCTAGAAGCTATAGCGCCTTTTTTAAGACCAAAACCCTTCACAAAGCCTTTCCCAATCCTCCCACTGTTCTTATGCCTCTCTACAACACATATTTTCAGTATATCGTGCTCAGTATCTGATACGAGCTTTCCATCTTTAACTCCTAAATTATGCCTTAATTCTTTAGTGTGTATTTGATGCTCTACAACGCCAATGACCCTAACGGTAACAGAACCCTTCTCTCCAAAGTACTTTATTGTTAAATCTTCAGGATATATCTCTCTTAAATTGATGGTCTTCATTATGGATTTATTAGATAATTTTTCTTTAACTTTTTGTAGATACTTCCCATTTTTTGCAACTATCTTGCCATCTATCATGACCAAATCCGCATCAAAATCTTTAAGACTATCCACTACGACTAGGTCTGCGAACTTGCCTGGAGAGACTCCTCCTAAATGCCTAAGGCCATAGTATTCAGCAGGGTTTAGTGTCACCATTCTAATCGCATCTATAGGGTCTAAACCATTACTGATAGCCTTTCTCAAGACATGGTCTATATCTCCATCAACCAGCAAGTCTTCAACATGCTTATCATCTATCACCAACATAAAACGTCTTGAATTTTCTTTTGTAACTATACCTATTAAATCAGATAGATTCTTCGATGCTGAGCCTTCTCTTATCATTACCCACATACCAAGGGAGAGTTTCTCAAAAGCCTCTTCTTTTTCTGCCGATTCATGGTCAGATAAAATACCTGCTGAAATATAGTTGCAAAGGTCCAAGCCTTTAAGCCCAGGGGCATGACCATCAATGGGCATATCTTTACATGCATAAATCTTATTCATTACATCTTTGTTGCGAGATATTACGCCAGGAAAGTTCATCACTTCACCTAGACCGATTATTTTATCAAACCTTCTAAGCTTCTTGATTTCATCAACGCCTATGGTTGCTCCTGAAGTCTCAAGGTGAGTTGCTGGGACACAAGATGGTATCATAAAATAGAATTTTAATGGAACTCTTTTAGAATCTTCTATCATAAATTTTATGCCTTCGATGCCTTTTACGTTTGCTATCTCATGAGGGTCGGCTATAACACAAGTAGTTCCTCTAGGAACAACTGCTCTTGCATACTGACTAGGGATCATCATGGAACTTTCTATATGTATGTGGGCATCTATGTAGCCTGGCAGGATATACCTTGATTTCAAATCAATCTGCTCTCTCGATGGTATAGGATTCTTACCTACGTAATTGACAATCCCATCTTTTATGCCTATGTATGATTCGTATATCATACCCGTGTAGACATTGACTAAATTCCCACGTAAGACTGTATCAGCCAGAGGCTTCACTATATTCACAGTAAAAACTACCTATTTCTGCCTAAATAATATTATCGCCAAAGTAATGGATCATTTGACAGTTCAAGGCTTTTTGATGATTATGATAGATTTTCATTTGAGCATGAAAACACCTAGTTAACATGAAAACTTGCCTCTATACATGCATAGAATTAAAGAAAGGCATGTGTTACAGTGGATTCATTAATGTTTAAAATCCTTACCAAAAACAAGTCAACCTTTAAATTGCTCAATGATACTCATATCTGCATGTGCTCTGTTGGAATATTCTTAGGCGAGAGTACCCCAAGATATTCTTTCCCTGATGATCACCCGCTTAGAAGTAGCAGAGCTGAAATTTTCCTAAATAAATTCAGAGAAGAGCTTAATAATAAAGAAGGCATAAGGGTTATGGAACCTGTAATTGCGAGTGAAGACCTTTTGCTCCTTTTCCATACTAAAGATTATGTAGATTTTGTGAAGAGAGCCTCTGAATATGGTTTTGGCTATCTCGATTATGGTGATACGCCTGCCTTCAAAGGGGTCTTTGAAGCATCAAGCTACGTTGTAGGATCTACTCTTTTTGGCTTGGACATGATCTTGAAGAAAGAAATAGACCATATTTTTAATCCTATCGGAGGGATGCACCATGCAAGAAAGGATAGAGCAGCAGGGTTTTGTGTTTTTAACGATGCTTCCATAGCCATAGTTCATGCCAAAAAGGCTTATGGTCTAAAAAGGATTCTTTATGTTGACATAGATGCCCATCATGGAGATGGTGTTTGCTACGAATTCTATGATGACCCCATGGTATTCACAGCTGATATACATGAAGATGGAAGGTATTTGTATCCAGGAACTGGATTCAGCCATGAAACCGGTTCTGGGGAGGCTGAAGGAACGAAGTTAAACATATCATTGAAGCCTGGAGCAGGGGATGAAGAGTTCAAGGAAGCTTTTGATAAAATCGAGGAGTTTGCTCATCGAATAAAGCCTGAACTGATAATCTTTCAATGCGGAGCGGATGGATTAAAAAATGATCCTCTTACACATCTATGCTATACAGAAGAAGCCCATAGACATGCAACAAAGAAGCTACATAAAATCTCACATGAATTATGTAATGGAAGAATACTTGCTCTAGGTGGAGGAGGCTACAATCCTGATAATGTTGCCAGAGCTTGGATTGAAGTGATAAAGAATCTTATAGATTATCATCCAGTGGTTACAAATCTTTGAAGCCTTTTAAGGGCTTGCACCTTATCCTTTTGACCAATTTTAGCTTGCTCTAGAGCGTTACGAAGGATTTCGATAGCTTTATCCATCTCTTTCTTATCGATGGGTCTTGGAACTCCATCCTTACCCCCAAAAGCAAAAGAGTACTTAACAGGGTCTTTCCAGCTTGCTTGCTTACCATAAACCAATTCAGAGATCAAAGCCAATGCTCTAACAACAGAGGGACCAACTCCCCTAAAGGATAATAGCTCTTCATAATTCTTTGGCTGGAATTCATATAATCTTTTGAAGGTTTCCCAATTCAGATTTCTTGGCATTAAAAAACCCTCTACACTTGCAATTTTGACTTGATCTTGAGTCCAAAGATCCAGTGTGGAAGGACTGCTTATTCGTCTTATGGAAGATACTAGATTGTTAGGATTTCCTTTTACCAAATCGACACATGTGTTCCTGTTCTCTTCAGCTTCTTTTGCCGTCATGTTTAGCACTGAAGGTCTTTTTACATCTCCCACGATGGCTTTATGAGGTTCAACGATAAAGCTATCCAGATCCTCGGAGAGCCAGTGGTAACGCCTTGCAGTCCTGTCTTGTATGTTCATGCCTTGCTGAATAACAGACCAATCTCCTTTCTCAGTCAAGAAAAATGCATGATGATATAATGGATAACCTGCTTGTATGGCTGTATTATCAACCTTTGCACAGATTCTGCTTGCATATTTTAATCTGTCAATACTTGGGGAGGATAAATTGAAATCTTCACCTATCCTATCTATTTCTAGTTGAGTTTTTAGGGAAGCTTTTCCTTTTCCACCTGCTACCTTTATTCCATAATTATCATTAGAAAGTACTCTCTTCAATACTCCTGTGACTACTGTTGTTAAGCCTGAGGAGTGCCAATCGTAACCTAATACACAACCTAAAGCCTGAAACCAGTATGGATCCGAAATCTTTCTTAAAACTTCGTCAGTTCCATACTCATCGATTATAAGCCATATTATCTCTTTTGACAAATTCTCCATTCTGTATATTAGCCATCTTGGCGCATGTCCTCCATGTAAAGGGAGAATAGTGAAACCTGTTCTCTTCAATACAATTTTTATTTACTATCCCAACTATTTATCTTTGAATTTAGCTAAAACAAATTCTTTATTTCTTTTGATTTGGTAAGAGTCTTTCAGTTATCGCCTATTCCCGTTGACCAGAAGAGCGTCCAACATCTTGACAAGATGCTTGAGAGATTTTTAATGTTAAGTTGCCAGATGTTCAGTATAGTTTAAGGGCTATGAGAGTTGCTTTTAGGGTTCGTCAAATTGGTCATTTTAGGATTTGGCTGCAATTTCAATTATTCTAGAAATCTCTGTGGTTAAGGCTTCGGGAAGTCCCATTATGCTTGCGTCCATAAAACCCCTTACGATTAGGGACACTGCCTGTTCTTTAGAGAGTCTCCTCGTCATCAAATAGACGATCTCTTTCTCCGATATCCTGCCTACTGCGGCTTCATGGGTTATTTCTATGCTTTTGCTTCGTGCAGTCAATTCTGGGATAGATTGTATAAATGATTCATCGTCGAGAATAAGCCCTTTACATTCTAAGTGTCCTCTACACTCCTGTCCATTTCCCTCAATAGATCCTCTGACAATTATTTTTGAACCTTCTCTAGTCACTGCTCTGCTGATCATCTCAGCCCGGCTTTCCCTGCCATCAAGTATTATCTTTGATCCGATGTCCATGAAGGTGTTCCTATGTCCATATAATATGCTGTTGAAAATCGCCTTTGACCCTTCTCCCTTACAATAAGCCACGGGGTACATTTGCACGTCCCTCACGGGCCTCAGGCAAATATAGTTGGAAACGAAAGTTCCGTTTTCTTCTATTATGGATGCGCTTCTAGGTCTTACGACAGTTTCATCTCTCCACTGGTGCACCATTGTTGAGTTTAATTGGGCTCCACGTTTAACGTAGGTCTCAGTTACTCCTATATGGGATGCGACCATGGCGGTGGAGTGCTGAAGACAGCTTGTTATTAGGTGAACTTTGGAGTTTTCCTCTACGATTATAATGTTATGCAACCGTTGCTCTAGCTCTTCCTGCGTTATTACTAGACATGATTGGAGGGGGAATGTTACTTCAGTGTTAGGTAGAATCCTTAGGAAGTAGCCTCCGCTGAAGTCTTCGGCAACTCTTCTTGTAAATTCGTCCTTCTCCTTTGGAATGGACCTCCACATATAGTTGCTGAGCCAATGGTACTTTTGCAGTGCTTCCTTTGTATCCATAAGTTCTATTTTGCCTTTGAATAGTTCATTCACCTTCGAGTATACTGTTGACTGGTCTATGTGGAAGAAGGTTCCAGCCCGCTTATCATCACTTGTAGCTCCAGCCTTATAGGCTTCCTCAAGAATCTTGTGGGGTATGCTTTTCAAGTCGCCCTTTTCAGCCAACTCTACCACTTCTCTTCGCCTTTCACTCGGCATTTAACACAGCCATCGTATCCCTCCTGCTTAATGTCCTCGAAGACATATTTAGGATCTTTGAAACAGTGAATTTTGCCGTTGAGTAACACACAACCGTACCTTGCGTTGACATAATCCAGTATGTCGCCTTTATGAGTTATAATGAGAGCCGAGGCTCCGCTGGATTCTATATACCGCTGAATTTCGCCAGCAACAAGTTTTAGGCTTTCCACATCAACTCCTGAATCAGGTTCGTCCAAGAGCAATAGTTTAGGCTTTAAAAATAACAACTGCAAGATTTCAGATCTTTTCCTTTCGCCTCCTGAGAAGCCTACATGAGTTTCCCTCTTCAAGAAATCCTTAAGCCTAAAAGACTCTATGAAGTGCATTTCCTCATCGCTGAATTCCTCCTTCGGGCTTTTGCCCAGACAAAGCTTCAGAAGATCCTCAAGTTTTACGCCAGTGATTTCAGGCGGGTTCTGAAACCCCACGCCAATCCCAAGCTTCGCCCTTTCCTCGACACTTTTGTTCATGATATCTTCACCCATAAACAGTATTCTGCCCGAAACAACTCTATACATTGGTAACCCGGCGATAGCGCCAACTAAGGTTGTTTTCCCAGAACCATTAGGTCCAAAGAGAAGATGAATTTCGCTACTTCTAAGCTCGAAGCTTACACCATCAAGGATAAGCCTATTCCCCAATTCAACTTTTAGATTTTCAACTTCCAGCAAATATCCCATAATTCCTCAACCATAGCATCAGTCCAAAAATAATAAGTCTTTTGTGCGCCTAGAGCACGCGTGGCGTGTTTGAAGCGATAAACCGCCTTAACCGACTATCTCCATACTTTTGTTTTTAGCAAAAAATATATCCAAGTTTGACCAATTCAACACTGAAGTGAACAATATGTCTTGGGATGAAGATATAGATGAATGGTTCAGAAGGCGTTGGCACATGCCTTTCTTCGGCAGAAGATTCTTCGAAGATTTTGACAAAATGTTCGAGGAGTTCTTTAAGGGAATAGAAAAAGAAGTTCCTAAAGACCTTGTGAGAGAAAGAAGACTTCCGGATGGGAGTGTTGCTAGAGAGTTTGGACCATTTGTGTACGGCTACTCTGTAACGATAGGTCCAGATGGTAAACCTGTGATAAGAGAGTTTGGTAACGTCAAACCTTCTGCAAAGCCTTTACCATTTAGAGCGCCAAAACTAGGGATGGAAGTTAAAGAAGAAAGAGAGCCTTTAGTGGACGTGTTTGATGAAGGAGATTCTATCAGAGTAGTTGCTGAATTGCCTGGAGTTGATAAATCGGACATAAACATAGAGTCAACCGAGAAGACCATGACTATATCTGCAAGTACTGAAAGAAGAAAGTATAATAAGAAAATTGATATGCCTTCAGAAATCGATCCAGCAAGTGCAAAGGCATCTTACAACAATGGCATACTAGAAGTAAAGATCAAGAAAGCAGTACCTACTCCAAAGGGCAAACGCATCAAGATAGAGTAACGAAAGAATGAATTACTCTTGCGTATTGTACGTATTAAACAGGTTTACTGTGAGGCATTCCTCTTTGCGGAACCTATAATTTTAAGAAGGTTTGTTTATGGTCTCGTTGATCTGATCAGCCATTATATGACCTACTAGCTTGACTTCGCTGTTTTTCACTCCAGCCATTTTGGACAATCTGTCTTTGATGTCCTTTGCTATCATAATGGCAAATACTGGTGGACAGAAGGGTGCTGTAAGATGAAAGCTGACAGAAACTTTGTTATCTTCTATCTTAACTTCATCAACCAAACCCATATCCACGATGGACATACCTATTTCTGGATCGACAACATTGCTCAATTCTTTCATGATTTCTTCTTCTGTGACCAATTTTACCTCAATATTTAAGAGAAATTCTATCATTAAATAGTTTTCTAATCGATTTCAAGACCCTAATCTTTCTATGATCCCATAGAGCTTCTCATAAGGTTTGATCGCTTCTATATCTTTCAAGAGATTACTACGTATTTTCTCAAAGAATCTTATGAGTTCTTCTCGCTTATTATTACGAATTATTTCTCTTAAAGCCTTAGCTTGATTCATAAGCTTTTCCAAGTATGGATACGTATGCCTATTCATCATCTGTATTGATGCATATATATCTGGATTCTCTGTCAGCATACTTTCTGCAAGTATCAATTGCAGATTAAAAGAGGGACCAGCAAACCTTCTCAAACCATTTATATCCTCATTGGATAAAGTTGAGGCGAAGATTAAGTTCAGGAAATGAGGTAAAGAAAGAGTTAAAGCCATGATCCTATCATGTTCTTCTGCGCCTATTATGTTGATGATGGCTTCAGGAAAGAGCTTTCGAACTAAATTAGCTTCTTTTTCGTGGTCTTTAACAGGTATTACAGCAATCTTTTTCCCCTTCAAAGTCTTTGCGCCAGAGCCGAATAATGGATGTATCGATAAAGCCGTCACATTCTTTTGAACTAGATCTGTCAATGTCTTCATAACATGGGTCTTTATGGAGGAAATCTCTGTAACTATCGCATCCTCTTTCAAATTTTGTTCTATCTCCTTAATCACATCGGACGTGGATTCTATACTGACAGATATTACGATCAAATCTGCATCTCTTACTACATCTTGATTAGATTTGGCAAATAGAAATCCTTCCTTTTCAGCAATAATTCTTGCCTTCTCTTCTATATCTGAAATAATAACAGTATTATTTTCTGATTTAAAGTATCGAGCAAACCATCTTCCCATCCTACCTGCTCCACCTATTATCGCTACTTTCATCTTAACATCTCACCCATTCTCTTCAACCCTTCTAATAGTAAATCCTCTGCTTGACAAGCACTTATCCTAATAAAGTTAGGATAATCTCCAAAAATTGTACCAGGAGTTACACAAACATTCTTATCCTTTAGGAGATCTAGAGCGAACTTTTCGGCATCAAAACTTTTATTCTTGCTTATCTGGGGAAATACATAGAAGGCACCATCAGGCATGTAATAGGATAAGCCCATATTTTCTAATTCCTTACAAACTAAACTTATTCTTTTTTTGATGAGATTAGCATATCTTTTGACATCTTTCTTACACTTTAAAGCCTCAATTGCAGCGTATTGAATGAATTCTGGAACGCTGGTAGATACTAATGCTTGAATCTTTGATACCTTCCTTATGGTTTCTACATCAGATATAGCATAGCCTATCCTAAAGCCTGTCATGCCATAGCTTTTGGAAAAAGATGATACACATATAGATTTACATTCATGAAACTCTAATATGCTATTAAAGGGCTTGAAGGAATAATCAGAATAGACTTCATCGCTCAGTATAGTTATATTTCTATCTATTGCTAAATCTACCAAGGCTTTTATATCTCTCTTCTCAAGAACCTTTCCTGTCGGGTTATTAGGATAGTTGATTACAATCAACTTGGTAGAATCGTTTATGAGATTTGATATGAGTTCTATGTCAGGCCTCCAACCCTCTTCAAGATCTGTCTTGATGTTAATCGTTCTACCACCTATCATTTCTATACAATCGACATAAGCTGGCCATGCAGGCTGTATAACTATAGCTTCACCACCTTGAGAGAGAGTTGATAAAATGCTAGCATAGATGGAAAATCTTCCCCCTGATGTCACAGCCACTTGTTCAGATGATAAATCTATGCCATAACGCTTATTCAAATAATTTGCAATACTTTCTCTTAAACTCAATATTCCTGAAGGTTCGGTATAATGAGTATGGTTCTTTGATATTGCATCATAAGTTGCCCTTTTAACCTTATATGGAGGACCGAAGTCTGGTTCTCCAACCTCTAGATGAATTACTTTTTTGCCATCTTCTTCCATTCTTTTGGCTAAAACGAACATGTCTATTACACCGATGGCTTTTTTACTTATGGTACTCTTATGAGCCCTTACAGCTTCTTCTATCAAAAGGTTTAGAATCCTTAACCCAAATTGTTCATCAACATCATACTTCTTACATGTATTTATAACAGATTTTCTAAGATCTCTCTCCACTTTATAGTCTATAGTAGGTAAGCCCAAGGAAAATTTTATCTCGTTGATCTTTTTCGTCAATGAAAGACGGTGAGCTATCAGCCTTATTATCTCATTTGTAATATCTTTGACTTCTTTACGTAAAGCTTCTAGCTCTGATTCACTTGGCAATATTCATCATCTTAACTAGTTCTTATGACTTGAGGTATCAAGCCAGCCCTTATAGAGTGATCAGCGATAACACAAGATACCATAGCTTCAACCACAGGAACTGCCCTTGGTACTATACATGGGTCATGGCGCCCAGGCACTATTAAATCGACTTCCTTTAATGTGTCGAGATGAACCGTCTTTTGTGGCTTTTTTATGGATGATGTAGGCTTAAAGGCTAACCTTAAAACTATTGGCATACCATTAGAAATTCCTCCAAGAATCCCACCAGCTCTGTTTGTTGATGTTATTATCTTCCCTTCCTTTACAGAAAAAGGGTCGTTATATTCTGATCCTCTTAGCCTTGAAGCTTCAAAACCGATACCAAATTCGATGCCTTTCACAGCAGGTATGGAAAATAAAGCTTTACTTAAATCAGATTCAAGAGAAGAGAAGACAGGCTCCCCTAAGCCTATGGGCACGTTCAAAACTTTGCATTCGACTATACCTCCTAGACTATCACCCTTTGATTGTTCGTCCATTATCCTCATTTTCATCTTTTCTGCTGCTTCTAAGTCTGGGCACCTTACCTCATTAGAGTATCTAAGCTTTCTAATTTCATCATCAGATACCTCTCTTGCTCTGATCCCTCCTATCTCAATAGAATAGGCAAGGACTTCCATGCCAAGAGTATATTGGAGAAGTTTCTTGGCTATAGCACCAGCCATAACAAAAGTTGCTGTAATTCTACCTGAGAAGCGCCCTCCTCCCCTCCAATCATTATAGCCTCCATACTTCCAAAGGGCTGTAAGATCAGCATGTCCTGGTCTTGGAGTCTTTCTTATCTGCTCATATGGCTTTGAGTCTACATCCTTATTCCATATTAATGCACAGATAGGGGCACCTGTAGTATAATTATTAAAAACTCCTGATATTAATTCTACTTTATCCTCTTCAAACCTTTCGCTTGTTACCATGGATAATCCTGGTCTTCTCAAATCAAGTTCGTGCTGAATATCATCCTCACTTAAAGGTAAGCCTGCAGGGCAACCATCTACTACCACTCCTATACATTTACCATGGCTCTCCCCAAAGCTCATTACCAAGAATCTTTCTCCAAGAATGTTTCCTGTCATTTTATACTCCTTCTATGATTGCTCCTATTGATTTAATATCTTTGATGAAATTTGGGTAAGATACATCTACTGACTCAAGACCCTCTATAATACAAGGCTCAGGCGAAGCCATGGCAGCAGCACAAAAAGCCATAAAGAGCCTATGATCTCCATGAGCATTCAATGAGCAACTCTTCAGTTTTTCACAATACTCGATGATTATGCCATCTTGTAACTCTTGCACTTTAGCACCAATCCCTCTTAACTCCCTTGCGAGTATGGATATTCTATCTGTCTCTTTGAACCTAGCATGCTCAACGCCTTTTATGATCGTCCTTGGTCTAGCCTTCAGCGCTATTACTGATAAAACAGGCAACAAGTCAGGAGAATCTGATAAGTCAAATTCCCCTCCCTTCAAAACCTTTCCTCCTGATAAAGTGATCTCACCTTTTGATTTATCAACAATAAAATCAGCTTCCATCTTCTCCAATAAATCTAAAATGCGCATATCTGCTTGAGGAAGAGAAAAATTTAGATTCTCTATTGTAACCTTTTCTCCAGCCAATAGAGCAGATGCCATCAATAGAGATGCTGAGCTAAAGTCTCCTGGAACATCGAAATCTGATCGATGATAATCTTGTTTTGGTGGGATAATATACTCTTTATAATCTTTATGAATAGCATTTCCTCCAAAAATCTTCATCATAATCAAGGTTGCGTCTATATATGGTCTCGATACAGTCTTGCCATGAACTTTAATCGATGTTTTATTCTTAGCCTTTGGTGTCGAGATCAAGAGGGCGGATATGAATTGTGATGAGATGTCACCTCTTATTTCAGCTTCTCCTCCCTTGATACCACCACCTTTCACTATTATCGGTGGCAAGCCGTTTTGGCGAGATGAATAGCACTCAACTCCTAAGCTTGATAGAGCAGAGAGCAATGGTTGCATAGGTCTAGATCTTATGCTATCATCACCTGTAATTATCGAATAACCCTCCGGTGCCAAAGATGCCATGGCTGTTATTAGGCGCATGGTAGTGCCTGAATTCTCTACATTAATAACATCATCAGGCGTCTTAAGATCTGGATTTCCCTCAATGTAGAGACGATCCTCTTTCTTGTCTATTGATGAGCCTAAAGCTTGGCATGCCTTTATCGTAGCAATAGTATCTCTTGCAAAAAGAGGCTTGTTTATTCTAGATTTTCCAGAAGCAAGGCTCGACAATACTACTGCTCTATGAGTATAGCTCTTACTTGGTGGAGCCTTGACTTTGCCATGAAGATTGCTTGGGAATACTTTAACACTTGTCAATCTAATATCACTGCTTTTGCCTTCTCATAATTTATTCTTGTTAATATTATATCTCCAGGCAGATCTGACCAGGCTGAAGCTATCTCATCAACTCTATTAGGATGGCAGACAGCAGCTATGGCAGGTCCTTTCCCTGAAAGACTTGAGCCTTTAGCACCAGCCAATAGAGCTTTTAAAATAGGTTTTACGCTAAAGCCTAGTGCAGCAGAGCATGCTAAACCGTTTAAGACCATGGCTTCCCAATACTCACCTTTCATAACCAATGAATAGGCTTCCTTAAAAAAAGAGTCGAATTTTTTAAGTCTAGCCTTATCGACATTCTTCGTATAAACCTTTTCTCGTGGTGCATATATTACTATATGATAATCCTCTTCTAGAATTTCTCTTTTTTCTATTACTCGATTAATGTTATCGGTTGCAACTAACCCACCAAAATAAGATGCACAAGCATCATCGAAAGCTCCAGTTATAGTTACACCTGCCTTTATGGAAGCGTTTACACCTAAATTTATTATCTTTAAATCGTCTAAATTCGTCTTTAAGGCAGCCAAGGTTGCTAATACTATCGCATTGGAAGCAACGCTCGAGCTCTTGAGACCTTTTCCAATAGGAATATCAGACTTTGTAGTAACCCTTGCACCATAGTTCTTATAGCCTAAATTATTCAAAACTTCTTTTACAGCGTATTTAGCCAAGATCTTATCTTCTTCATTATCGCTTCCAATGATGTTTACATCTATTTGATCAGAATTCTCTATCAATTCCACTTCGGCTTCTGTCTTTAACCGAATCCCAAGGGCAGCACCATTACCAGTTGCAATGGCGTTCACTATAGATATGGCGCCAAAAGCTATCCCTTTTCCTCTCAAAAAATCACCCTAAGGCTTTAAGAACTGCTCTTCTCATTATATCGATAGGTGCATCTATTCCTGTCCAGAGCTTAAAAGAGGAAGCTCCTTGCCTTATGAACATTTCATATCCAGGGATGGTCTTTGCACCCATCTTTTCAGCATCTCTAATCAGCTTTGTCTTCTTAGGATTATAGACTACATCAAAGACTATCAGATCTTTTCTGATCAATTCTTGAGGGATAATGCTCTCATCTAGATTTGGATAAGTACCTATAGGAGTTGTATTTATTATGATATCAACAGAGCTTATAGCCTTCTTTAAAGAGTCTATGTTAAGCTTCTCAAGATTATAATTCATACTCAGCTTTTTACTCAAATCCTCTGCCATTTGCTTTGCCTTATCAAAGGTGCGATTCATTATGATGATCTCATTACAACCTTTTGAAACTAATGCTACTATGCATGCTCTAGCAGCTCCCCCAGCCCCTATCAACAAAGCCTTCAAACCCTTTAAGGAATTAACCTTCGATTCTAATGCTGATATAATCCCATCTACATCTGTATTGTAACCGATAAGCTTATCCTTATCGTTAACTACAGTGTTCACTGCACCAACAAAAGATGCATCCTCATTAATTTTATCAAGAAGATTTAAAATGGCAACTTTATAAGGCATTGTAACATTGAAGCCTTTAACCTTTAAAGCCCTTAGACCTTCTACAGCCTCCTTTAAATAAAGATCGTCAACATCGAAAGCAAGATAGACATAATCAAGACCTTTAGCTCTAAAAGCTTCATTATGCATTATCGGTGATAAAGATTTATCGACTGGATGGCCTATTAAACAGCATAGACGAGTTTTACTGCTAATGACCCAGTTCGAGCAAATCATAAAGCTCTCTTAACTCCTTAACCATGATCTGAGCTGGTGCAGTAGAAAAGCCTGGTAATGAAGCGTATGTAAAAGGACTACCAAGGATTGGACAAAGAATTCTTGATATCTGACCTTTCTCACCCATACAAAAAGCAACTAGCTTATTAGGTTCTGAATGCTTGTACAAATTTAAAATCGAGATATTATCAGAAAAATCTTTAGCCATCGTGACGATCTTTACTATTTCTCCTAAGGGCTTGGCTTTATCAAGAGTGTTTTTAAGGAATTGGAAGGGAGGAGTATCTTCAAAGTCATGCCAAGACAAAATTGTCGAGGTTGAGCTCCTTATTAATCTTAAAAGATCAGGATTGTTTTGGGCAAGGCTTAACTCAATATCCATATAAGCAGGCTTAAGCTTTGAAAGGTTCAACAATACTTCTTGCCTTTCTTCTTCACTCCCTTTAAACTTCCCACCCTCACCCTTGGCTCTGCATGTTAATATGCTTCTATCAATATACTTTTTTATGGCTTCTTTTAAAATTGAAAAGTCGATTCGTTCTAAATAATCGACTCTTACTTCAAACAAATCTGAACCAAAATCAATGGCTTCTTCTATTCTCTCACTAAGCATCTCTACATTTCTAACACCTATAGATGCGCAGATTTTTACTTTTGTCTTGAGCATTTATATGCTCATCTACCCAATTATCGTAATTATAAATGTAATTAATTAACCATAACGGATTTGCCATAATTACCCCTCAAAGCTATAGGCTTTTGTAGCAAACTCTTCTAAGTTTCAACTTTAGCAAGACATTCTTTTATTATTCGTTTTATGCTTTCCTTAGACATACACCAATTATTTTCGAGGCGAATATTTAAGGGTGGTAAGTTCTTAGCATTGTCATCATTATTCCATCTTATGGAATTCGTATTATAAGTAGGATATATTAGATAATCTACTAGTAAATTTGTTGATGGAGAGGAACCTGTTTCTCCAGGCGAACGTGGAGAAATTGTGATTACAGCTCTAAATAATTTCGCCATGCCCTTATTAAGATATAAGATCGGTGATGTTGGTATTCTTGATGAAGAGCAATGTTCATGTGACATTACTCATCCTCTCATGAAAGTTATGGACGGTCGCAGTGATGATTTTCTGATATCTTTGGATGGAAGACTATTTCTCCTCATCCACTGAACTTAGCCCTTATCCTACCAACATTCGCCATTTGCTCACAAATGCTCACATGATTCCCGATAAAAATTCCTATCGCGCTAATTATTCCGTACTTAACATACCTAGCTATATTTGTCTTCTCAATCCTAAAAGACGTCCAAATCATATTGATAAAGGAGGTTCTCACAAAAGTCTCTACTTGATTCGTTTACAAACCCTTATCCTTAATATAGCATTAAATCTTTTTTTAATTTTGTAGCATTAAACGTGCTCATAACGGATTTATTCGTTACTAGTATTATAATATCTCTCGGGTGCGTGATCTATAAAGTAATAGGGGCAAGATTAATATAGGAAAAACCCAAAATGGTTTGGATGTCAAAATTAACTAACGCTAGAAAGCTGTCAATAACTCTTCTAATAGTATCAGTACTAATGCTCTCAACAATATTCATATCGATCCCAGTAAAAGCTGAAGGTGCAGCAACTGTTTGGACTGACAAAAGCGACTATGCTCCTGAAGAAACGGTAATGATCTTTGGAAGTGGATTCAACTCTTACTTTGATATTACTGTTAATGTTGAAAGACCAGATGGGATTATCGATACAATCTGTGCCAAGGCTGACGAGTCTGGTAGTTTCACAGCTTACTATGTTCTTGATGGAATAACAGGAACATATATCGTAACAGCTTCAGATGGGATAAACGTAGCGACGACAACATTCACAGATGCCGCAAAGATTAGTAGCGTTAAGTCGTCAGGTCAAAGCTCAGAAAAGAATAGTTTCTCGACTGACGAAGATGTTTATGCGGTGGTTATCTCAGATTCTGGGTCAGGATCTAAGTCCTTCTATATTTATGTTGTAAGTTCACTTCCTTCAACAGGTGGGACCTTAACCGATGTTTCTGGAGGGTATGAAACCTTCACTATCCCAGGCACAGGTACTTATGGCCCATACAAGATTTGGCCAGCCACTACTACAGCAGGCAATTATTACATCGTTGTTGATGCTAATACAAATGAGAAATATGATGAAGGTGACGTATGCGATACTTTTTTAATCTCATCACCACCTGCACAAGTATATGATGTAACCTTCACTGAGAGTGGTCTACCTGCTGGAACTGAATGGAGCGTAACATTCGACAGTGTAACACAATCTTCAACATCTAACACGATAACATTTACAGGTGTATCAGCAGGGAGTTACTCATGGAGTGTATCAACTCCTATATCAGGTGGCACAGGTGTTCAATACATTGCTTCTCCATCGTTAGGAACGATGGACGTTCCTTCTCAGACTTCGCAGAGCATAACTTACACAACACAGTACTATCTAACAGTCAACACAAATCCAAGCGGCATTGACAGCCCTACTGGGGAGGGCTGGTATGACGCCGGGGCTACTGCTCACGTTTCCACTGCCCAGTATGAGGACATCGATCCCGGTAGCTCAAGATATCGCTTTAACTCTTGGACTGGGGCATCCGGAACCTATTCTGACGCCACCGTACTCATGGATTCTGCTAAGACTGTGACTGCTAACTATGTGACCCAATTCTACGTCACCTTCGCCCAATCCGGCGTCGGAACCGATTTCACCGGAACAGTTATGACGGTTGGCGGAACAAACTATGACAGAGGTGGCCACTCCGACTGGTATGATGAAGGTGCAAGCATCATCTTCAGTTATGCGAGTCCGTTAGTTGTCACAGATAACGCTAAACGGTATGTTCTGTCAAGCATCGACGCCCTTTCCCCGTTAACTGTTTTAAGCTCACGCACCGTCACTGGAAGCTATAATACTCAATACTATTTGACGGTGAACTCCGCTTATGACACCCCTGGCGGTGATGGCTGGTACGATTCGGGTGATACTGCGTATGCGACTCTAGCCGTCGGGGAAGTCATCAGCGATGGGACCAAATATGTCTTCACAGGCTGGAGTGGAGACGCCTCCGGATCCAGCTTGACAAGCGATCTGATTACCATGGACGACCCCAAGACTGCGACGGCTGACTGGGACACATACTATCTTGTCCATTACGCTGCTAATGTTCCAGTGACTGTCCCTGGTGACGAGTGGGTTAAATCTGGCCAGCCAGCTACCGGCACGTTCCCATCTCCAGTGTTTTCTGACGGAATAAAATACGTCTTTGTCAGCGATGACAGACCTACAACGATTACAGCCCCAACCACGATAACAGCAACCTACGACACATACTACAGAGTGAAGATTGACTGGACTGGTTTAGGCGCCGATGCCTCAGGTAAGGTTGCCACCATAACTGTAGGAGGCGCCCCCATCGTGAAGAATGCCGGTGACGGCTACTATGAAGAGTATCTTAAGGCTGGCACCACCTTAAGCTACTCTTTTGAGCCCACGGTTTCCAGCAGCATCTCTTACAAGGCTTACAAGCTTGTCAGCGTTACTGGAACTTTCACAGATGCTTCCCACGACTTCGGCGCGATTAGCGGCCCCATAAGCGAAACCGGCAACTATGGTTCAATAATCCTGTCGATAACGAAGAAGGCGCCCTCCGCAGTATTCGTAGGAGACACTATCAGATACATCTATGAAGTCACGAACACGGGCACAACTTCCGCCACTGGCATAACTGTAAGTGATGGTTCGCTGACAGTTACCTTCGTAGGCGGAGACGTCAACGGTAATAATGCTCTCGACCCTCGGGAGACTTGGGTGTACACAGCCACATACGGGCCGGTTCCTGCAAGTGACAAGCCCAGCATAACAAACACCGCTGAAGTGTCATGCAATGAAGGAGCTGTTGCTTATGATACCGCGACAGTAGAGGTTTACGAACTTGAAGTGTCAAAGACAGCTGAGACATTGTTCACGCGAACCTACGATTGGACCATTAGCAAAACAGCAGACCCATCATTGTTGATACTCAGTTCTGGAACAGACACGCAAACGGTCAAATACAGCATAGCACTGAGCGCCACCTACACGGACAGCCACTGGAAAGTCACTGGAACAATCACCATCCATAATCCCGCGCCGATCGCCGCCGTAATAACCGACATTACAGATATTGTCTCTCCAGACATTGCAGCAACGATAAACTTTGGGTCGGTAACGTTCCCATACACGCTGGGAGCAGGCGAGACCCTTACACTAACCTATAGCGCAGATCTGCCTAACGCCGATGAAAGAACCAACACTGTGACGGTTACGATGCAGAACTATGAGCGCCCATTCCTCTGGGATCTAACAGGAGACTGGGTTATCCGCGTCCACTATGGCGGAACCTATGATCATGACTTCAGCTTAACAATGGCGTCAGACGGGCTTGCATTCACTGGAACTGGCGGATATCCTGCCAGCGGACCATCATACTCAATCACTGAGACTATAACAGGAGTGACTGCTGTCGACGATGTTTTCTGGCACAGCCTTTACGATAATGGCTACTTCTGGGATGCCAAAGGCACAATAGCTTCTGATGGAACGATGAGTGGAACGTGGACGAGCAGCACTGAACAATTCGGAACTTGGGAAAGTATCTCAGGTAAAGCCAAACTCGTAACAACAGAGACTACTACTTCAGATTTGACAGCCACAGCTGACGTTGTTTTCGGCGAACCGACAACCGAGATTGACGAATGCGTAACGGTGACCGACACATACTTAGGAGGTCCACAGGGTGTAACTGTTAAATATCCTAGGGATACGCTAACCTACGATAGGGATATCGGTCCCTACGCTAATATTGGCATATACACGGTGAAAAACACAGCCTCATTCGTAACATGCGACACGGGAACCACAGGCTCTGATGATTGCACAGTCACAGTTTACAGAATCGGAAGCGCTGTAACCACAAGCAGCTTCTACCTGTTTGACTACGACACGGCGACTGATGGACGCCAGTTCAAGCTGATCTATACACTGGACGTGCCGACCAATCCGAACCTCTACAGACTCACAGCATCAAACCCAGGGCAATTCTACTACAACATATTCTACTACGGAGAAGTCTTAACACCCTTCACGATTACAATTCCAATTCCGTTCGTGACTCAGGGAGCAAACCCTGTGCACATATACGATTCGATAAGCACTTCAGGAGACTACCTGCTACCCGCCGGAAACGACATAACTTATCTATTCACAATAACGCCAACCTATTCTGATGGTGATGGTAAATTCACAGGATTCACCATAGCACCACCCAGCGGTGGCTATTCAGGGCCAGTCTACATCACGATACACCTTGACTACGGCTGCAAGAAGACTCTCGGCGGACTGGAAAAATCCGGCAACGACGCTAGAGGTTCAACAGTTAATATCTATGATCTAACCGGATACACGTTCTCTGTTTCAGTAGAATCCTGGACTGATTTTGATACCGTTCAAAACCGCAATGTGTTCAAGAGTGATCCAGGTTTCACAGGCATAGTAACCGATAGCGAAGGTGCTCCAGTTGCAGGCGTCAAAGTGCAGATCTACGGTCCAGACGGCAAACTCTTAGCCACAGTGTACACTGACAAAGACGGTTGGTACTTCTACAACTACAAGTACACAGGAAAAGCAGCAACCTTCACAATAAAGCTACCAGAATATAATCTAAAGCAATCAGTAACACTGAAAGCCAACAGCTTCGTGGTAGTAAACTTCACAATACCTTAGAGCAATAAGATGCTCTAAGACACCTTTTTCTTTTTGATAATTTCTAATGGTAGAGATGGTGCTTACTACCTAATCCAAAAGGAATGTGTTAAGGAATCTACAAACAATTCCGGAACTAGCCGAAGAATTTCAAGTCTCAGAGAATTTTATGAGAAAAAGGCTTGAGTTTGGAAAAATTGTTATTCGATGAAACAAAGTTTAAAAAGGTCAAAATTTTTACTTGAATAAGATATGAAAAAAATTATTCAAGTAAAAATTTACAAGGGAGAAAAATGTTACGTTGCTGAGTGTATCGATTTACCTGTTGTTACCCAAGGAAAGACATTAGATGAAGTCGTGGAGAATGTAAAGGAGGCAATTGATCTTCATCTAGAGGGAGAAGATTTAAGAGAATGGGATATCCTTCCTGATTTTTCTATCTTAGTGAACTTGGAAGTTCCTTTCTATGCCAAAGCTTAAAGTGGAAAAGATGTAGTTAAAATATTATCCAGATTCGGTTTTAGAATTATCTCCCAAAAAGAGAGTCATGTGAAATTAAGAAGGATCTTGACAGATGGAACAAGGCAAACTTTGACTATCCCAATCCATGAAGAGTTAGATAAAGGAACTTTGAGAGCCATTTTCAGACAAGCCTTAAGATATATTCCTGAAGAAGAGCTAAAACCCTATTTTTATGATAAAGGAGAGTAGGGGATAACAGGAAGATTCTCAGGCATAGACTTCATAGGGTTTGATATAGTGAGGATCATAATTAAGCTACTTCTCTCATTTAATCGATTGGAGAAACGATGGAGAAAGAACGACTTTTCTCTGAACACCTACCTCTATACACCTTAACACTAAAGAATGCTAAGAAAAATTATTTTTCTATTATATGCTCATCTACCTGAATGCCAAAGTGCCTGCCACTAGGTGCATGTATATAAGCCAATACTTCATCTCCAGGTTTTATTTCAGTGGCAGAGATCAACTTATTGTTTCTACCAACTAACCTTATCGTTTCTGCATTTTGAACCAATATGCTTGCTGTGCGTCCATTATGAGTTGCTTTTATTAAGCGTAAGGGCCTCCTTTCTATCTTGGCTCTTCCTACAACGGCTGATTTAGTTATGCCTTGGCTGTTCACAATCAAGATCTCATCTCCTGCTTCAATTTCAGATAAGTACTTTGTTTTAGCATCTGGTAAAAGTATGTAGCTATGAACTGCTCCAGCGTTAACACGAAAAGGTCTTGGGGCAGTGAACTCAGACCCTATCGTCTCACTATGAATAAAGAAAAATAGGTCAGACTGGCTACCTATAAGTGCTCCATCACCAATCTCTAATAAAGATGCAGTATCAATGCAAACTCTATCACCCATCCCAACATCTTTTACTTCTTTTACCTTCACAAAGACCAATTCAAGCCTTTTTTGTTCAGAAAGATAGCCTACAAGACCTTTTATATCTTCAGGACTTTTTGGTGCATATACTATACCATCAACACCTAGTTCAAGAATCCCAAACATAGTCTTAACCTCTTCTAAACGCTCTATCTTTGCATAAAGTTTTGTATTCTTCTTATGTAATTGAGCTACCAAATTCTCTAAAGGTATTATCTTCCAATCTTCAGTCTCAATAAAAACACTTGTTGCTCCTTGTTTAGAGGCATCGATCACTATATCCTCATCAGCTTTTTTTGAGATCTTAACGCTTAAAGCAAATTCTTTATTGATTTTTCTAACCTCTTCAACCTTTTCTAAAGAATCTATCAATATAATGTCTCCTTCTCTTGAAGATGAGAATAGTTTAACTTTGCTACGAAGATCATCATCTATTAATTTTGGATCACATAGAAAGGAATTAATTTTGTTCTCAATAGCCTTCTTCAAAATTTCAGAGGCAATAACCTTTTCATTTGGCAAGACAATTATGATCTCTTTATCAAGAGTTTTCTTAGCCAATCTTTAAAACCTCTAAAGCCTTCTCAACACTCTTTCCCTGCATTATGATCATGTTCAATGCCCGCACTATAGCATCAGGGCGATCATGCTGAAATACATTCCTACCAAAGGCTACTCCTATAGCACCTGCCTTTATTGCACCATAAGCCATCTCTAATACATCACGATCAGTTTCAGACTTTGGTCCTCCAGCTATCACTATGGGTACAGGACAACCTTTAACAACACTCCTAAAAGATTCTGGATCTCCGGTATATACAGTCTTGATGATATCTGCACCAAGCTCAGCCCCTATCCTTGCTACATGGGCTATTACTTCTGGATTATTAGGATCCTTTATGTTCTCTCCTCTTGGGTACATCATGGCTATGAGGGGCATTCCCCATAAATCACAATCATCAGCCAAACTTCCGAGAATCTCAAGCATCTCATGCTCCTCTTTACATCCTATATTAATGTGCACAGATACTGCGTCTGCTCCAAGCCTTATAGCCTCCTCAACAGATCCAACTTGAACCTTCCTATTAGGTGCCAAGCTTAAATTTGTGCTACCTGTGAGGTGCATTATCATCCCTATTCTTGGTGGCTCTTTTAATGAACGTATTATTCCTTTATGCGCTAAAACTGCTGTTGCTCCTCCTTCACTAACTTTTTTGATAATATGATCCATATCTGTTAATCCTTTCACAGGACCCATGGTGACGCCATGATCCATAGGTATGCATATCATCTTTCCATTGAATGTAATTCTATCTAAGCGAACCTTCTTCCCCGAGACCATATTAACTCACTATATCATCTTCAACGCTACCATCAATTCTCCTAAAAGTATAGAGGAGCCTGAGCCTCCCCTTATTGTATTATGGCTCAAGACATGTAGCCAAAGAGAGTTTGCATCTAATCCACGGCGAACTCTGCCAACAGTTACGCTCATCCCTGGGACAGAGCCTGCAAGCCTATCAAGGCGAGGTTGAGGTCTATCTTCTTCTTCTCTAACTATTATGGGCTGGGTTGGAGCCATTGGGAGCTTGAGCTCTTGAGGTTTTCCTTTAAAAGACCTCAGAGCTTCTTTTACCCTATCCACATCTACCCTCTCTTTAGTCTCGATATACACTGATTCTAAGTGCCCATCTATGGTTGGAACTCTGTTACAAGACACTTCAACTTTTATATTTGCTGGCTTTATTCTATCTCCCTCTATGCTACCTAGCATCTTACATGGCTCCAATTGAACTTTCTCCTCTTCTTCAGCTATGAATGGTATAACGTTATCTGTTATTGAGAGAGAGGGAACTCCTGGGATGCCTGCTCCTGATAAAGCCTGCATAGTTGTAACTACCATCTTCTTTATCGTTAACAAATCGTGTATAGGCTTTAAGGCTATAGTCAGGCCTAGAGCAGTACAGTTTGGATTCGAAACGATGAATCCATCCCATTTCCTCTTGCGTCTTTGAACATCTAATAGGCTTAAATGATCATGGTTCACTTCAGGTATAACTACTGGAACATCATCACATAAACGGAAAGCGCTAGAATCACTTATGATATGAAAGCCAGCCTCTGCAAACTTTGGCTCTACTGTTTTTGCTGCAGAAGTCGGTAAAGCTGAAAAGATCAAATCTGCATCAACTTCTTTTGGTTCTGTAGGCTTGACTATTACTTCTTTATACTGCTCAGGCATATCTGGAGACATTAACCATTTGCCAGTAGAACTATACTTCTTGCCAGCAGATTCTCCCCCTGTTAGAGTCGTAACTTCAAACCAAGGATGGTTTAAGAGAAGGTATAGATAATTCTGTCCTATCATTCCAGTTGCTCCAAGAATTGCAGTCTTGATTCTCTTCATGTTCATTCACCCTTCAATGCCCTTCTAAGCAAGGTAAGAACTTTTTCTATTTCTTTATTTGAAATAAAGATTTTGATAGAAGAGCTTATGGTGACGAGACCGTAAATGTTTATACCTTGATCAGCAAGAGGTGTTATGAATCTTTGTATTATTCCTGGGTTGGTCTCCAACTGCCTTCCCTTAATCGACACCATAGACAAGTCCTCAAAGGAGCTTACTGCCTTTCCTATCCTCTTCTCCACCATCAATTTGTGCAAGTTGTTAAGGAGTTTTCTACCATTTGATATGTAAAGAATCGAGGATTTTTCATCAGAAGTAATAGATACTATGTCGCCCCCAGATCTTTGAACTTCATATGCCAACAAAGCCAATGATTGAGGATTCGAGGCCTCAGTACCTACTATAGTAACCATTGTAACAGGTTTATCGTAACACTCTATCTCGTATCCAAGAGAACCTTTGCCGATCAAAGTCCCGCCTGATGTGAGGCTCTTATTTTCAAGGCTAATTACTCTTATTATCAGATCATCCTTTTTGTACCTGAGAGCCTTGGCTTGAAGAATCTTCGCCCCTCCTGCGGTCAGGATATAGGCTTCCTCTGGGTCTAGTATATCAATTGGGACTGAACCCTCAACTTTCGATGGGTCTGCTGATAGAACGCTGCCTACATCTTTAACAAGGACAACCTCTTTTGCATTTAAACAACTACCTAACAGTACAGCGGTTGTATCGCTCCCTCCCCTTCCCATAGTGGTTACTTTGTCCGTTTTGCTCTTGCCAATAAAACCACATATTACAGGTATCTTGCCTGATTCTATTATGGGGATTAGTTTTTCTTCTATAGCTCTTGAAGTTTCATCTAGTAATGGATTAGCATCACCATGCTTGTCATCAGTAATTATGGGCCAATGGGGAGATTCTGTATCTATTAAATAGGGATTTAGACCTTTTGAAGCAAGAGCGGCAGACATGATGCGAGCGCTGGTCTTCTCACCCATAGCCAAAATCTCATCTAGGTAAGATAAAGATACATCTGGCGCTACTTTGTTGGTTAAATTGAGAAGTTCATCTGTTTGACCCTTAAGCGCTGAGACAACTAGCACGAGCCTTGAGCCTTTTTCCACTTCAGATTTTATCATATCTGCAGCCTTTTTCAGATTCTCCTCATTCATGAGGACGGAACCGCCGAATTTCACCACAATTATGGGCTTTTCCAAGATGAAAACCTCTTTAGTAATAGAAGTTAAAGGAAAAGTGTCTAGTCTCAGAAGTAGGCGAAGAATTTATCGGAATTATATGTGATCCAGCTCGGCAAATAAAGTCAATCGCCTCTTATCTTGAATGACGGCAATTAGAAGCTTGCACATATATAAATTTTTATTCACATTCCAAGATGGTGGCTTTTTTCAATTCATTTGCATAATTCCGTATGCTGTTTAGCATGTTATCTTCATCACGCTCATTTTTCTGAATTATTTCTACAAAAGCACTTCCCACTATAGTCCCATCTACTCCTGCCTCTATGATGCTCCTGACTTGACATGGTTGAGAAATGCCAAAGCCTACTGCAAGAGGTGTCTTACCCTTAATGTAAGGCATTATTCTTTCTATAAGGCGAATAGTTGATCTTTTAAGTGTCTTTCTAGCGCCAGTTACACCAAAGAGAGATACAACATAGAGAAAGCCTGAAGTATACTCGATAATTTTCTTCAACCTAACAATGCTCGTGGAAGGAGAGGCAAGAAATATTGTATCAATGCCATGTTTATTGGCTATAAATTTGTAATCTTGAGCTTCTTCCACTGGTAAATCTGGCACGATTATGCCATTGACTTTGCTCTTCTTTGCTTTATCGAAGAAAATCTCTAAACCTATTCTAAAGATGATGTTGTAGTAAGTAAGAATAACGATAGGTATATTATAATAGCCCTTGATTTGATTGGCTATCTCTAAGACTCTTGCAGGAGTTGTCCCAGATTTCAAGGCTCTTAAGTTTGCTGCTTGAATCGTTGGACCATCTGCTACAGGATCTGAAAAGGGGATTCCTAGCTCTAATATGTCTGCTCCGCCTTCTATTAACGCTTCAGCTATCTTTGGCGTAAGATCAGGTCTAGGGTCTCCTCCCATTATATAACCAATAAGAGCGCCCTCACCCTTATCCTTAAGCCTCTCAAAAGTTTCCTTTATGCTCATCAAATCTTCACTTTAAGATAATCGGCTACAACTTGCACATCTTTATCTCCACGTCCAGATAAAGTTACAACTATCAAATCATCCTTTTTCATGCTTCCAGCCAATTCTATGGCAAAGGCTAAAGAATGGGAAGGTTCTAAAGCTGGAATTATACCCTCAGTTTTAGATAGTTCAATAAAAGCCTTGACAGCTTTATCATCATTTATGCTCACATACTTTGCTCTACCCATAGTTTTCAGAAACGAGTGTTCGGGTCCAACGCCAGGGTAATCGAGACCAGCAGATATGCTATGAGTTGTACTGATTTGACCATGCTCATCCTGAAGAAGATATGTAAGCATTCCATGTAAGATTCCTTCATTCCCAGCGCAAAGAGAAGCTGCATGCTCCCCCGATTCTATATCATGGCCTCCTGCTTCAACACCATATAGCTTGACATTATTCTCATCTAAAAATGGATAAAAGGTGCCCATAGCATTACTCCCTCCTCCTACACAAGCAATTAAGGCATCTGGTAATCTATTATCTTTCTCCATTATCTGTGATTTGATCTCCTTTCCTATTACACTCTGAAAGTCTCTAACTATCATAGGGTAAGGATGAGGACCGACGACAGAGCCTATGAGATAATAAGTTGTCTTAGCATTCGTTACCCAGTCTCTAAGGGCTTCGTTTATTGCATCCTTTAATGTTCTTGACCCAGATTCAACTGGGTGGACTTTTGCACCTAATAAATTCATACGGAATACATTTAACTTTTGGCGTTCAATATCTTCTTTTCCCATGTATATCTCAGCTTTTAAACCTAGAACTGCACATGCCATGGCTGTTGCTACACCATGCTGACCAGCTCCAGTTTCAGCTATCACCCTAGTCTTTCTCATCCTCTTTGCCATTAGAGCTTGGCCTAAAGTGTTGTTTATCTTATGGGCTCCTCCATGTAATAGATCCTCCCTTTTAAGGTAGATCTTTGCTCCTCCTACTTTTTTTGTTAAATTCTTGGCAAAATATAGCGGAGTAGGTCTTCCAGCATACTCTGATAGATAGTAATCAAGTTCTTTTTTGAAATCTTGGTCGTTTTTCAGCTTCAAGTACGCTTTTTCTAAATCAAGAACAGCTTTCATCAAAGTCTCTGGCACAAAGCGCCCACCATATTTCCCATATTTCCCATCGATGGGATATTTCATAAATTCCTTCAATTCTTAGACCTCTTAGCTTTAGCTATAAAATTTAACATCTTTTCATAGTCCTTTATGCCAGGAGATAACTCAACGCCGCTACTAACATCTACTGCGAATGGTTCGACTATCCTTATTGCTTCTTCAACATTATCTGGATTTAAACCACCAGCCAATATTAATGGCTTTGGACTTATCGCTTCTCTTATTTCCCTACAAATTCTAAAGTCGTTAACAATTCCTGTTCCTCCATACTTTCCCTCTTTATAAGAATCGACAAGGATAGCATCAAAATTCTTTGCTTCATTTAAAATAGATTTTGATGATAAATTTGATTTTAATGTTATAGCCCTTATTGTACGCATATCACATAAAGCCTTAAGCAAGTGATTATCGTTAAAATCTCCATGAATTTGAATGTATTCAGGCTTTAACTCATTTTTTATTTCGATGATTCGATCGAAACCATTGAAAACAGTTACAGCCACTTTATTTATGAATAAAGGAACTTTTTTCATCAATTCTCTAGCTCTATCTATGCTAATGCTTCTTGGTGATGAGCTCACATCTATGACAAAGCCTAGAGCATCAGCTCCAGCAATTATTGAATTCTTAAGATCTTTTTCGTTGGTTATACCACATATTTTAACTCTTACCATATTATATAGCCTCCACAAATTCACGAACTTTGGCCTCAACATCATTTGCAGTCATAATGGCAGTACCTATGAGAAAAGCATGAGTGCCAAAATTATGCAATGTCTTTACATCGGCAGGAGTGGTAATCCCGCTCTCGCTTACTATTATTCTCTCTCTATTCTCTATCTTACTCAATATCCTCTTTGTGACTTCAAGATCGACATTCAAAGTTGTTAAGTCCCTATTGTTTATACCTATCATGTCAGCTTCCGTTTGAAGAGACGAGAGAAATTCGTCCTCATTATGAACTTCAAGCAAAACTTCAATACCTCTTGATTTCGCTATTTCGATCATTTCTTTTAGATTTCTTTCACTAAATTCAAGGTCAAATATGGACTTTATCAAAAGAATAGCATCAGCGCCAATCTTATCAGCAGCGTCTATCTGAACTGGACTTATTATGAAGTCCTTCATCAGAATAGGTATATCTACAGTTTTTCTCACTATAGATAAAATCTCTAAAGAACCCTTGAAGCGCTTCGGCTCAGTAAGCACGGATATTCCCACTGCCCCTCCCCTCTCAATAGCGATTGCCATCTCTCTTGCATTCATTTCCTTTTTTAATACACCATCTTTTGGAGATGCGGGCTTTATTTCAGCTATGACAGGAATCTTTTTGCATTTTACAATAGAATCTTTTAAGCTCCTTTGTAACCTTCTTTCATTAAATTGAACGTCATAGTACCCTTCCTTTATGGTTCTCTTCACATCTTGAATCACAAAGTCTAAAAAATCAACCAAATTTAACTTCAAACTCCTCTAACTTTTCCATGCTTCCTTTACAGAATTTTATCATCATCTTGAGCTTGCTATAAGCAGCGCCACTCTTAACGGATTCGTGAGCCAATTCCATTGCTTCATCGAATTTATCAGCAAACCCGCCGACAACGATTCCACTGGCTGCATTTACCAAAGCCATATCCATCTTTGGATCTCCTTTCTTGTAGAATCCGTTTAGAATTCTGAATACAATTTCCTCGGGATTTGAACCTTCAATCTCGTCTTGCTTTGCCAGTCTAACTCCAAAATCTTTAGGAGATAATTCCATTACGCTTATCTTGCCTTCTCTTAACCATGCCATCTCAGTCTTGCCTATAGTTGAGATTTCATCTAACCCGTCTAAGCCATGAACCACCATCGCCTCTTCGCTTTCGAGATTCTTTAGAGCATAAGCCATGGGCTCTGTCAATTTCTTGTCATAAACGCCTAATAGGTATCCACTAGCATTTGCTGGATTGGTTATTGGACCTAGAATGTTGAAGACTGTTCTTATCCCTATCTCCCTCCTTGGCTCTAAAGCATACTTCATGGCTGGATGAAATTTTGGTGCGAACATGAACCCTATTCCTATCCGCTCAATAGATTTCTCAATAATGCTAGGTTCTGCATTCAAGTTATAGCCCAATTTCTCAAGAACATCTGCACTGCCACACTTACTTGTGAATGATCGATTGCCATGTTTTGCAACTATTGCACCAGCACCAGCAACAATGAAAGAAGCAGTCGTACTTACATTGAAGGATTTAATTCTATCTCCACCTGTACCAACTATGTCTATGATGCGCTTATTGACACGAGGATGAATCTTAAGGCAGAAATCCCTCATAACTTTGGCAAAGGCTGAAATCTCCTCGATGCTCTCTCCCTTCATCCTCAAAGCAGTCAAAAAAGAGGCTATCTGAGCATTGGTTGTATTGCCTGACATTAACTCTTTCATTATAGTTTGAGCTTCTAAATGGCTAAGGTCCTTACCCTCTACAACCTTTTGAATCCCTTCTCTTATCATTTTAGATCACTTTTAGGAAGTTTTCTATTATCTTCTTGCCATTATCTGTAAGGATGGATTCAGGATGAAATTGTAAACCTTCTATGGGGTATGAAATATGCCTTACTCCCATTATTTCACCATCATCTAAAGACTCAGCAGTAACTTTGAGGCAAGGAGGAAGTGTTAATTTATCCCCAATGAGTGAATGATAGCGAGTAGCTTTAAAGGGACTCTTTATTCCTTTTAAGACTCCTTTTCCATCGTGCTTTATCATGCTCGTCTTGCCATGCATAATGTTATTTGCACGAATTATCCTTCCTCCAAAGGAATAAATTATTCCCTGATGCCCTAAGCATATACCTAATGTAGGAATCTTACTGCCCATTTGCCTTATAATCGATGAACAAACACCAAAGTACTTTGCATCTTCAGGGGTACCAGGACCAGGAGATAATATTATGCCATTAGGCTTTAGATTCTTAACATCATCAAGGCTTATCTGATCGTTCCTATAAACTAAAGGATCAACTCCTAGTTCGCCTACATACTGAACTAAATTGTAGACGAAGGAATCATAATTGTCTATTATGAGAACCTTCATTCAAAAACCCTCCCAGATAACTCTAAAGCCTTCATCAAAGCCTCTGCCTTGTACTCTGTCTCTAGCCATTCTTTTGATGGGTCAGAATCAGCGACTATTCCTGCCCCTACCTGAATGTATGCTTTATCCCTACTCGCTACCAAAGTTCTTATTGTTATAGCAAAATCTGCATTTCCATTGTTAGAGAAGTATCCTATAGCTCCCGCATAAGGACCTCTTCTTGAAGGTTCTAATTCATCTATTATCTCCATGGCTCTTATCTTGGGGGCTCCAGTAACTGTTCCAGCAGGGAATACTCCTCTAAACACATCGAAAGCATCTTTGCCTTCTCTTAACTTACCCAATACTCTTGAGACTATATGTTGCACATGGCTATACTGATGAACTCTCATGAACTCTGGAACATGAACACTACCGAACTCGCACACCTTACCTATATCGTTTCTTGCTAAATCCACCAGCATTACATGCTCTGCACACTCTTTCGGATCTATGAGAAGCTCTTTTTGCACAATATCATTCATAGTTTTATCTTTGAGCTTAGGCCTTGTGCCAGCGATAGGGAATGTCTCAACAATACCATCATCCACTCTTACGAGCATCTCTGGGCTAGATCCGACTATCTGTCTATCGCTCATCTTCATGAAGTACATGTAAGGAGAAGGGTTTATTCTTCTTAGAGACTCATAGAAGTGAATAAGGTCTCCTTTTATCTTGAACTCGTATCTCTTAGATAAAACTGCTTGAAATATATCTCCAGAAAATATGTAATCCTTTACCTTTAATACTTTCTCACGGAAAGAATCGATTTCTATATTCACTTTAGGCTGAGAATAATATAAATCATCAATATCTTCAGGCTCTTCAAGAGCAGATTTTATCTCTTTGCTACGATCTTCTTCTTGGAAATAGTAAAAGGCTTGATGATTTATATGATCAAACGCTATGCCATCATCAAAGATGCCAAATTCCATATAAGGAAAGACTAACTCGTTCTTACTCGATTCGATTCTTTCCCAGTATTCAATAGCATCATAGGATACATAGCCAACAGCCCCTCCAATCAGCCTTGACCATCTTTGATCATGAATAAAACCTCCTTGCATTTCTTTTATAATGCACAAGGGATCCTCTACATTCTTCCTTTTTATGAAACCTTCTTTACAATCCTTTATCTCTAACTCTTTACCCTTCGCCTTTAAGATAATTTTGGGCTCGAATCCTACAAAAGAGTACTGGGCTAATTTCTTCGGACCTATGACTGATTCTAGTATATAAGCAGTCTCAAATTTCTTATGAATCTTTTTGAAGATTTGAATAGGGGGAATATATGGGAAGGGTTTAAAGTTCAGTTTAAGATTAGATGAGCTATTGCATCGCTCGTAGCCAAACTAAATCACCCAACTTTTCTTCCTCCATTGACAACGCTTGATCAATGTACTATTTAAGACTTTTGTGTACATACATGTCCCTTGATAAGAATTATTAACCTCTTCTGAAGATAAAATTAAGTATGTTGAAAACCGCTGAATTCTTAAGCGCGCCAAGAGGGTTGCTTAAGGTCTTCATTCTAAAAGCTGCATCTAAGATGCCTGTGAGTGGCATTGATATTTCAGATCAGATCAACTTTTACACTAATAATGAATGGAGGCCAAGCCCAGGCTCCATATATTTCATATTGAATGAGCTTTCTTCGAAGGGAATGATCTCTGAAGTAATAAGCTCTGATGCGAATGTAAAAAGATACATAACTACGAGCAAAGGCATGGCCATATTGTCCTCATTCATTAAGGTCGCGGATCAAGTCCTTAAGAGACAATTCATATTCATTAGCATCATGGCCCAAGTTGCAGAGAAAGATTTAGAGAAGATCTTTGTTGAGCTTGCTGATTTAATTCTCCCCTCTAATAAGAAAAATTAAAACTCATGGTCAGTCAATTAATCCAAGAGGTAAGAGAGATTTAAATCAGAGAAGAGGCTTAAGCTTGTGTCATGCTTTCATTAACATCCCTAAGAGGATTAAAAAGCGATATTAAATTGGTTATGGTCAGTGTCGTCGCGAGGTCTTCAACGCCTATGTGAGCTAATCATAGGCTCAGTCTGGGGCAGCGAGCACTTCATCCCGTTATATATATTACAGTCTATGATTTAGAGGTTTCTGTATTGAACGAAATTAGCCATAACTCTTTTGAGTTTCTTTATTGTTCCTGAAACTCTTAGTGGGAGGAAAGCGGAATCCTTAAACTTCATTGAACTTAATGCAAAGAGTGCTTCATCGACATGCTTATGGCTGCAACGAATGATGAGGAAATTAGGTCCCGTTTTAACAAGTTTCAAATTGATGGATTGTAGACCTATGGCACCAAAGAGGTCTTTTACCCTGGTCCTAATTTCTGTCTCAAGTTCCTTATGGTCATTCTGCATCTCATAATGAACCAATATGTATCTCTTTCTCTCATATTTCATCCTGATCTACCAATTATCTTTGGACCTAAATTAATCTTCTCGACTACTTCTCTATTGGGAATCTCACGTAAAATTTCTCTTTTCGTTAGATTTCCACCTAAAATCTTGTAAAAGCTGTAGAGTATCCTTGGGGATACTAACTCATTGGGATTTTTTGCTCCGCTTGAGAATATGGTAACAATCTGCCTTCTTTTGCAAACATTTACCAACTTTTTCAAACATTTCATGTAACTGGCAAAAGAAAACTCGTTATGTAAACGCAAAGGAGCAAAATCAAACTCAATTGCAAGATTTATGCTTGATTGCCTTGCACAGAATTCTATCACTTCAAGAGTTTCATTCATGTCCTTACCAGCCTCTAGCAAATAGAAGGGAACATTATATGATCTGGCTTCATCTACATTTCTTGCTGTGTATATTAAATCATCTCTTTTTAGAGCCTTCGATCTTTTGAATTCGTTTATACTAGCCCTGAGGATACACTGCACTTTTTCCTCTTTACACACATTTGTAACTTTTTCCTTTGAATCCCAATTATCTTCTAAATCTAAGCCAAGAACAGAGAAACCTAAGAACTTAGCTATTCTTATGGTTCTCTTAAATTCATCGGTTACATTTACGTGAAGATCTATGGCGCCTATTTTAACAACCCCCTGTAGTATGATAACTTTTCACTAAATTTTAATCCGTTCTTAGGCTTGAACTTTATTTTTATAGCATCTTTCTCTGAAAGTTCGATTTTTCCTTCACATAACAATTGCTTGTCTATTCGAATGTAAAAAGCACCATGTTCATCTAAATGCTTTGACAATTCACGCTCCAGAATCTTTTTGTCCATATCATTTAGAGAAGAGAACAATACATGAACAAAATTACTTGCCTCAGCACCAATCAATCTAGCCTTATAAAGAAGAATAGGATTGCCAAAATGGCCTTCTAAATTAAAAAATGTCACATCATCATTACTTAAATGAAAGAGCTCGACTAGCTTCTTTACAACTTTTTCTCCTTCCTCCGTTGCATGGATCATCCAAGTAATTTCAATCGAGGAAAACTTCATTTGCTTCTTACGTCTATAATCAATTCTCCTAGAAATACTTGTGGGTCAAAGTCCAAACATAAATTGTTGCGATACTCCAAGATGCTAGCTCATGAATGCTCAAAGAAGATTGATAAGACTTGTGTCAACGCGCCCAGCAGATAGAAAGGGTCATCTATTCTGGAAGAAGGCCAAGAAGTAATTGTAGAATTGCAAATCCCGAGTTGTAATTTGGTTCAAATCCTGATTGACGTTATGATGAGCAACCAGTCAGGTGAACCTGAGAAGCTCGCAAACGGAAAGATATTTTAGTTGCATGAGGTTCATATATAGGCTAGAGAGGCCATCCATGGATATCAAGTTCAAAGAAAATTTTATTGTTTTTTGGAAAAGATTTTTTGACGAAGCAGAGCTCCCAATTGCTTTTTATTATACAGATGAAAAAGGGCACGCAGAACTTGTGAAGCCTGGCTCAGTTCACAGGTGCGTGATCGCTGCGCTTTCGCTAGTGAGGAAAGGAAGAGCTTTGTGCTTTGACGCAGAGTCGATTGGTTGTTCCGGAGGAAGAAGATATCTCGGATTCTCTGAAAAAATGAGACCTGATTTCGAGTATTTTCTTTCGTGTGGGATTCCTGGAAAAGTTGAAGGCGAACGGTATAAGAAAACGCCAGAACTCGTCGCTCAATCAGTTAAACTTTTACCGTCGTTTAAGGCTCCTGCAAAGTTCATCGTTTTTAAGAGATGGGATTTGTTGGATGAGTCTGATGAACCTGATATCGTAATTTTTTTCGCATGTCCCGATGTCCTTTCAGGTCTCTTCACACTGGCAGGCTTTGACGAGGCTGAACCGAACATTGTTTTTACACCTTTTGGCTCTGGATGTTCCTCAATTGTACAATATCCATTCCTCGAGAAAGACTCTGCCCATCCAAGAGCTGTCATAGGTTTATTTGACGTCACAGTTCGCCCCTTTGTTTCAGAGAACACGCTCTCATTTTCGGTACCCATGCGCAAGTTCGAGAGAATGGTCCAGAACATGGAAGAAAGCTTTTTGACTACAAATTCTTGGAAAATTGTGCAGAAAAGGATTCTGGGGATGTCAGACTAGCTATCAGGTATGGAATATAAAGCTAGTCTCATAAAAATAGGGTTTGATAATATTTACCTTAGGAAAGTATATAAATGGACATCAACGTCATAAAGTGGCGTAAAGTGAATTTATATGGTCTCTACGAAAGTACTTTTGGATGAGGAAGATATACCTAAACAATGGTACTGCATACTGCCCGACCTGCCTAGACCGCTACCTCCAATAATAGATCCGGCGAAGAGGGCGCCAGGACCGGGGATCGTACCCCAGATATTTCCTAAAGAGATCCTCGCTCAAGAGATGAGTACGGAGAGATGGATAAACATCCCTGAAGAGGTTCGAAATGTCTACCGTCTATGGAGACCTACCCCTCTTTTCAGAGCTGTTAGATTAGAGAAGGCTTTGAAGACTCCGGCCAAGATCTATTATAAGTATGAAGGTGTTAGTCCCCCAGGAAGCCATAAGCCTAACACTGCCGTTGCACAAGCCTACTACAACATGAAGGAAGGTAAAGAACGCATAGCTACGGAAACTGGAGCAGGACAGTGGGGCTCTGCTCTAGCCTTTGGTTGCATGTGTTTTGGTCTCGGATGTACTGTATACATGGTAAAGGCAAGCTATAATCAGAAGCCATACAGAAGGGTTATGATGGAGCTTTGGGGCGCTGAAGTGCATGCCAGCCCTAGCACTAAAACAGAGGCTGGCAGAAAGATTCTAGCGGAAGACCCTAAGTGTCCTGGAAGCCTAGGAATTGCTATAAGTGAAGCTGTGGAGGATGCCCTTACTCATGAAGAAACGAACTATGGTATAGGCAGCGTCTTCAATCATGTTCTCTTGCATCAAACCGTGATAGGTCAAGAGGCTATGAAGCAGCTCGAACTAGTGGAAGACTATCCTGATGTAATCATAGGGTGCATAGGTGGAGGCAGCAGCTTCTCAGGTCTCTTCTGGCCCTTCTACTACGACAAAGTCTCAAGAAAAGCCCCGAAAGATGCCAGGTTTATAGCTATCGAACCCACGGCTTGCCCATCTATTACTAAAGGGGAATACATGTATGACCACGGCGACACGGCAAGGCTTACACCTCTAGTCAAGATGCATACCTTAGGCCATGATTTCATACCAGCCCCGATCCATGCTGGAGGGTTACGGTACCATGGTATAGCCCCTACCCTAAGCATCTTGAGTCAGGAGAAGCAGTTGGAGACGCGAGCCTATGATCAGATGGAGGTCTTCGACGCCGCAAGGCTGTTCGCTAAAACAGAGGGCATAATACCAGCCCCTGAACCATCCCATGCCATAAAGGGGGTCATTGATGAGGCATTGAGATGCAAAGAGACAGGGGAGGAGAAGGTCATACTCTTCCTGCTGTGTGGTCATGGCCACTTCGATATGCAAGCCTACGACGATTACCTCCAAGGCAAATTGCCACCTTACGAGTACCCAGAGGAGGAAGTGAAGAAGGCTATAAAGAGGCTAAGGGAACTATACCCGTGGTTAGAAACCTTGCCTTACTAATCACTCCTCTCCCTTTTTCTCCTAGCCAATGCTGTTCAGCAAATATCTAGCTAGATGTGTTACCCCACGTTCAATGTCCCTCATCCTGGTTTCTAGATGCCAAATTAGCTCACTACCATCCTTTATTGATGGAAGAACAGTCGCTTTTATGTATGTGTGATGATTAAATAATAGCCTTTGACTATCTTGTTCTGTAATGCAGATTGAAGAATAGATTAGATAAAGGAATTGTTTGCTGGGGATGTGAATCTACAGCCCATACCTTTTCATGCTCAATCTTAAAATCCGATGGAAGGATTCTTTCAGATGTAAGAAGCATTTATACTCCCCCTCCTGGATCAGGGATTCATCCAAGGGAGGCATCAAGACATCATATTGAAGTGGCACCAAAAGTTGTCAAACAGTCTTTAATTCAAGCAGGACTAAGCATGAAGGAAGTTGACGCCATAGCCTTCTCAGCAGGTCCAGGTTTGGGACCTTGCTTAAGGGTTGGAGCGACTGTTTCTAGGGCGCTAGCTCTCTATTATGATAAACCTTTGGTACCTGTAAACCATGCCATAGGTCATATTGAATTAGCTATAATGTTGACCGGAGCAAAAGATCCCGTAGTGCTACTGGTCTCTGGTGGTCACACTATGATTACAGCCTTCTCTCTTGGCAGATGGAGAGTATTCGGGGAGACTCTTGATCTCACCGTTGGGCAACTCTTAGATCAATTTGGGAGAGAAATTGGCTTTAGTTCTCCATCAGGACAAAGGATAGAAGAGTTGGCAAAAAAATCATCTAAATATGTATCTTTGCCATACACCGTGAAGGGCAACGATGTTTCTTTTTCTGGCATATTGACACCCGCAAAAAAATTGTTCAAAGAGGGTGAGGATTTAGATAGCCTATGCTTTTCTATCCAAGAGACTGCCTTTGCCATGTTAGCAGAGGTTACCGAGAGAGCCCTTGCCTTTACTGAAAAGAAAGAAGTTTTGTTGGCTGGTGGTGTAGCAGCAAATAAAAGGTTACAAGAAATGCTGATGGAGGTTAGCAATAGACATGATGCAAAATTCTTCGTAGTACCAAAGGAGTATAGTGGAGACTGCGGCGCTCAAATCGCTTGGACAGGATTACTAGCTCATTCGGCAAACATTTCAGTGGATATTGAAAAGAGTTTTGTGAGACAGTCCTGGAGGCTAGACAAGGTTGATGTAAAATGGAGAGATTGATAAGAAAAGGAGCTGAAGCAGACATTTACCTTGGAGAATGGTTTAGAAAAGAGGCTATTCTAAAGATAAGAAAGCCAAAGCCATATAGACAGTCGGAATTAGACGTTGAAATAAGAAAGAAAAGGACTTTGCATGAGGCATCTTTTTTGTTGGATGCAAGAAAGGCAGGAGTTTCAACGCCTTTAGTATATTTCATAGATCAGAATAAGGCAGAGATAGTCATGCAATATATCAAAGGTGTAAGGCTCAAAGAGATGTTTTCAGATATAAAGACGAGTAATATCGATGCTTTATGTTCAGAAGTTGGAAGATGCATAGCAAAGCTTCATAAAAACAATATAATTCATGGCGACTTGACTACTTCCAACTTCTTGGTTTTCAAAAATAGACTGGTCTTCATAGATTTTGGTCTAGCATTCTTTTCCCAAAGACTCGAGGACATGGCTGTAGATCTTCATTTGATGAGAGGAGTATTGCAAAGTGCTCATATAGAGGTTGCTGATGAAGCCTTCAACAAGATACTAGAAGGTTATGCAGAGATCGCTGGTATAAACATGATAAAAGATTTAGTTAGAAAGATAAAAGAGATAGAAAGAAGAGGTAGATATGCCCGTGTTGAGTAAATTGTTGTACTTTGCAACAAGCAATAAGCACAAATTCGATGAAGCTAGAGATGTTCTCAAGAATTATGGCATTGAGTTAAGGATGATAAATAGAAAAGTTGAAGAAATCCAGAGTGAGAATCTAAAAAAGATAGCTCTTCATGCTTTAAAAAAGGCTTTGGTATGCGATAAATTACCCATGATAGTTGAGGATGCCGGACTGTTCATAAATGCACTGAACGGCTTCCCTGGACCCTATTCATCCTATGTTCATAAGACTTTAGGTATCGATGGTATCATTAAACTCATGAGGAAGAAAGACGACAGAGACGCCGAATTCAGGTCTGTCGTTGCCTTTGGCAGCTCTTCAGTGGTAAAGACCTATCAAGGCGTTGTAAAAGGAAAGATCGCAAGAAAACCAAGGGGCAAATCAGGCTTTGGATTCGATCCTATATTTATACCAAAAGGATCGGAAAAGACGTTTGCAGAGATGTCCTTAGAAGATAAGAACAGATACTCGCATAGAGCCATTGCCTTGAGAAAGTTTGCAAGATGGTTTTTAAAATCCATAGTATAAACACAAGCTGAGTTCAAGGTACGCTATCAAATATAACGAAATCTTTATGTGCGATGATCTTTCATCAAATCTAGGATTGGCTCGTATACATTCACATAGAAGAGGAAAATCTCACTCAATACGCCCTACATCGAAGCGGGCTCCTACTTGGTCAACTTATAGTGCTGACGAAATTGTGACTCAAATTGTCAAGATGGCTAAGGATGGCTTAACCCCTAGTGAAATCGGATTAAGACTGAGGGATGAGTACAACATGCCTTTGGTCAAGCCCGTATTAGGAAAATCAGTTTTGGAGATTCTAGAAGAGAACGGCTTGAGACCTTCTCTCCCAGAGGAGCTCGACAGATTGATAAAGAAGGCTAAGAGATTACAAGAACATCTTAAAGCCCACAAGGGCGATAGAAAGAATGTTAGATCTTTGGAATTGCTAGAAGCCAAGATTCATAGACTATCAAAGTACTACAAATCTATGGGATTATTATCAGAAGATTGGAAGTATACTACAGTAGTGGCTCAATTGATGTAAAGCTGAGAAAATGGGCAACATTAATGAATTATTCAACAGAGCGAAGAGAATTGGCGAAGTTATAGATCAGAAGGTGAGAGAAAAGAAGAATATAATCATACTTGGTCATCTTGATGCTGATGGCATTGCCTCTGCTAGTATAATAGCCAAAGCGATATTAAGAAAGAATGGACGTTTTGTCGTTAGAATTACTAACAGCTTAAAGCTAAAAACCGTTTATGAGCTGAAGGAAGAAGATTATGATTTTTACATATTTTGTGAGTTAGGAGCAGGAATGGGGAGTCAGATAAAAGAGATCCTTGATGGTAAATGGGTTGCTATAGACCATCATCAGATCAGTGAGGATGAGAAGAGTTTTGACAATGTCATCAATTCATGGCAGTTTGACGTAGATGGCACAAGAGAGATCAGTGCTGCTGGCATGAGCTACATAGTAGCCTTAAATATGGATAAGAACAACGTAGACTTATCATGTTTAGCTATAGTAGGCGCCATTGGAGATAAGCAAGACCAAGGGGAAGGGAGATCACTGATAGGATTGAATGAGATCATTGTAAATGACGCCATTGGGAACGGATGCTTAGAAGTTACAAAGGATTTGATGTTCTATGGAAGGGAGACAAAGCCCATACATGAAGCTATAGCCTCAACAACTACACCTTTTATACCAGGATTGACAGGGAATAGAGATTCTTGCCTTGCTACTCTAACATCGGCAGGCATAAAGCTTAAGGAAGGATCTAGATGGAAGACTATAGCTGAACTTTCAGAAGAAGAAAAGGGAAAAATTGTTGAGGTAATAATACCTTATCTTACCTTGGCTCCTAGCGCCACAGACAAAGTGAAGGAACTGATAGGGAACATATACACTTTGAAGAAAGAGGATGAGCATACTTCTTTAAGGGATGGCAGAGAGTTTGCCACTTTATTGAACGCTTGTGGAAGAACGGGAAATGGGGGAGTAGGGGTTTCTATTTGTCTTGGTGATAGGGATTTTGCCTTGCAAGAAGGTGAGAGGATTTTGGCAGAGTATAAGTATACCCTTAACAGTTATGTCCAGACTATTTTGAGCGATGAAAAAAGAGTTGCTGAAGGAAGATGGTCCTTTACAGTAGTTGGTGACGGACTGATAGATGAAAAAATGCTAGGGGCTATCTCTTCAATATTGAGCGGAATTGCCAAGTTTGAGGGAAAGGCTCTTTTTGTTAGAACTGTTACGAATGATGGTGACATAAGTTTTTCAGCAAGGAAGACAAAAGGCTGTAGCCCTGCTTTGAATCTAGGTTTGATCATGGCTGAAGCTAGTAAATTTGATGGAGTTGGGGGAGGGCATGATGTAGCTGCTGGAGCCAGAATTCCTCCTCAAAGATTAAACAATTTCCTAAAGGTTATAGAGGACAGGTTAAGGGAAGTAAATGAAGGTAAAGGTCAAAATATCAATTGACTTTAATAATGATAGAAAAGCAAAGGCTATTTATAGCTCTCTTAAGCCTGATAACATAAACTTGCCAAAAGGATTAAGCATAGAGATGAACGTTGATAAGACGCTTTTAATGATAAATTTCTCTTCTGTCAGTAAGCTAGAGACTTTAATCTCAACTATAGATGATCTTTTGACATGCTGCCAAGCTTCTGTGAACACTCTGAAAGAAATTGAACAGATAAGTTGATACGATCGACTTATATGAGACTTTGAATTCACATATGTAAAAAGATCAATCGGTGCAAGATTATGTTGGATATAAAATTCGTTCGTGAGAATCAAGATTTGATTAGAAAGATGCTAGAGATGAGGAACATGAGTGTACCTTTGGATGATTTGATAAAAAATGATAAAGAAAGGAGAGATCTCATAACTATAGCCCAAAAGTTAAAGCATAAGAAAAATCTTGTATCTTTAAGGATTGCAGAACTTAAGAGGGAAAACAAGGATGCACAGAAAGAGATAGAAGAGATGAAGAAGCTTTCGGATGAAATTTCAATGGTTGATGCGAAAATCAAGGACTTAGAACAAAAGATTCAGGACATAATGATGATCATACCAAATATACCTGATAAGACAGTCCCGCCAGGGAGGGACGAGAACGATAATGTTGAAATGAGAAACTGGGGAGAATTGCCTACATTTGATTTTCAGCCTAAAGATCATATCGACCTTGGACTTAATTTGGAATTGATAGATGTAGAGAGAGCAGCGAAAGTGGCAGGAGCAAGGTTTTACTATTTAAAAGGAGATTTGGTCTTGCTCAACCTAGCTCTTATCAGATTTGGATTAGAATTCATGAAAAAGAAAGGTTTTACAGTGATACAAACACCATACATGCTTCGAAGGGAAGTTGTGGCTGGCTGTGTTGCTCTATCTGATTTTGAAGATGCCATATATAAGATTGAAGAAGAGGATCTTTATCTCTTGGCTACTTCTGAGCATGCAATAGCTGGTCTTCATAAGGATGAGATTCTTGATGGCAAGCAATTACCTCTCAAATATGCTGGGATAAGCCCTTGCTATAGAAAGGAGGCAGGAGCCCATGGTAGGGATACAAAAGGAATCTTTAGAGTCCATCAATTTGAGAAGGTAGAACAATTTGTATTCTCAAGACCTGAGGATTCATGGAAAGAGCATGAGTTATTGATAAAAAACGCTGAAGAAATATTTCAGCTTCTCAAAATACCTTATAGAATAATGAATGTATGCATGGGAGATCTTGGAACTGTTGCCGCAAAGAAGTATGATCTGGAAGCTTGGTTGCCAGGGCAAGGAAAGTATAGAGAGATGGTTAGTTGCTCCAATTGCTTGGATTATCAAGCGAGAAGGCTGAACATAAAGTACAGAGACAAGCCCAACGAAAAGCCAAGTTTTGTCCACACATTGAACAGCACCGCTATAGCTACTGAGAGAGCGTTGATAGCGATAATGGAAAACTATCAAGAAAAGGATGGTTCTATCAGAGTACCTGAAGTCCTTAAGCCTTACATGAACGGATTGGAAGTAATAGGAAGAAGAATGAAAACAAGCTAATAAAAAGCAATTTTATCTTGTTTTTAATAACTACTTTAGCATTGTCAAGCTTTTGACCAATGGTAAAGACCTTATTTCATCTATAGCTTTTGCTGGTATCTTACCATCTATCACAAGAGTTAAACAAGGCTCAGGAACCAAATCAGGATCATCGGCCAAGGCTTGCCTTACAACCAAGTCATGTTTCGCTAAAACACTCGTTACGCTAGCTATGACTCCCGGCTTATGAGGGTCTGATCTTATCACTAAAACACTATAATCAAGAATCTTTGCTACCTCGACCAGGCTTGCCCCAACAGGTTTTATTCTTGTGAATATTTCACGTAGCTCTGAATTATCTAAAATTTGTTTGGTCGTACTTCTTATAACCCTCCTATCAACGCCAGCAGCTCTTGCAAGGGCAGTATCATCGACTTCTGCCTCGCCCACATAAAGCTTACCATTTTCGTCTACCCTTATACCAAGCTCTATCATCTTCCTTACTACATTTAACCTTCCTTTCTGCTTCTTGAACTGCGTTTGAATTCTTTTCCACAAATCTAGACAAATATATTCATGATCGTATTTAAAAATACCTATTCTAATGTTTACGAAACAAAAAAGACCATTCTCTAGTTTCGCTATTGTGCCGTTGAATTCTGAATCGTAGGGAGAGCGTATGTGGTGAAACAAGCGCCAATATGATGACTAAGTTATCATAGTAAAAACCAAAACAGAGGGTTCACATTTGTTGTGATTTAACATAATTGTTTAAAGAAGTTGACCATTCATCACATATTATTCTAATACCATTCTTCTTTGAAATGGGAATACTTGGTAAAATAAAAGGCTGGTTGTTTAGAACATCAAGTTTGCCTATTGCGCCATCTGTAGGTGATAGTAGCCCGGTTCCTTCTCCCAAGGTAGAAATCGAACCTTCATCATCCTCACCAATTGCACCACTAGTAAGTGAAGTTGGTCCTCAAAGAGTAATTGAAGAGAACAAAGAACAAGATTCAAAAGTAGAGAAGCCAATACAGACATTGGAAGTTACTCATGAAGAGCAACTTTATAACGACACTGCACAGCCCATAGTAAATCAGAATGAAAATACGCCATCTCAAGATATTCCTGTTATGCCTGAATTGACTCAAAGCGATCCTATACTACCATTAGTTACTCAGCCTGAGAATATATCCTCTCAGATTATTCCAACTAATCAAAACGATTCTATACAGCCTTTAGCCATTCAGCCCGAAAGCACGCAGTCTGAAAATGTCCAGCTCGTTCAACATGAAGATACACTCTTCCAAAACATTCAACCTGCTCAGCCTGAATCGAAAGCAAAAAGATCACGTAGAACTAGGTCTAACAATTCTACAAGGTCAAGATCGAGGAAAAAATTAAAAGAAAGCGCTGATCCTGGAACTTAACGATCAAATCACCAACAATAGAATTGACGTAAAAAAGAAGACTATGTTTAGCATTAACTAGGCTTAATCTTTCTCTTAAAATCAGAAAACAGATCATAAACGGATCTTGACCAATCCTCATAACCTTCTTCGTCAGGATAATTCTCATAAAGCTCCCTGACTTTTCTCATATAGCTAGCAGTTGTTGCCAAGTGCATAAGAACGCTAGGTCTTCTTATTCCTCTTAATATCCTTACAGCTTTCTCTCTTATCGATAAATCCTTGCCATTGCCGAGCCTTGTCAAATCTGCTTCTGTTATCAATTTCTTCTCCATGCCAAACTCCAAATCATCATTACTTAACTCTTGCAGGAAGATTTTAAAGATCTCTAAACCAGCAGCCTTCATTCCATAAGATTTGGCGTATTCTTTGTTGACTTTCCACAAAGTCTTTTTAGGATTTTCTTCGTTCAAGCTCTGTGCAGCGACATTTCCTGCTATTTTCCCTGCTATCATAGATGGCCCTATGCCACCACCGCTTATGGGATTTGCTGTAAAGCCAGAATCTCCAGCAAATATAGCCCCAAAAGCCACTAGAGAGTGGAGAGACCTTCGAGTCGGTACAACCCCACCGCCTGCATCTATAACTTCTGAATCTTTAAGGATCGGAAGATTTGAGAGATTTTCTTTAAAAAGATTTTTAGGGTCGTTTCCACGGCCTCCTTGAACTCCTATTCCTATATTCACCAGATCTTCGCCTTGAGGAAAAAACCACCAATAGCCCCCTGGCGCGATCCTTGCATCCACGTAAATCTTAGCCAAACCTGAATCATTCACACTATTCCTTAACTTCCTTACCTCTCTATAGCATATATCAAAGTCTACCCACTCTGGTTCCCTTACAAGACCAGGAAATTCAGGCAATGTTCTTCTTATAGCTCCTGTCCAGCCACTAGCATCTATAACAACTTTGCATGAGAAAGATTGAACTTCTCCAGTCTTATTATTCAAAGCTCTAACTCCTACAACCCTATCTTTTTCTATAATAGGAGATGTTACCTTTGTATTTGGCTTTAATTCTACACCTTTATCTAGAGCTTGATCTAAAAGCCAACGACCAAATTCATATCTATTTAAAGCGTAGCCCTCTCCTTCAACCTTATACACATGTTTGCCTGATGGAGAGCAGACAACTATTGCATTAAACTTACTTCTGATAACGTTATTCGGAGGAGTCTTTAGCTTGACATTCTTAAAATGATGAGCCCCAATAGCATCACCACAGACTTTCTTACCTATTTCCTTGAAGTCTTTACAATCAAGCATCAAAACTTTCGAACTATGTTCAGCACTGGCCATCCCTGCAAGACATCCAGCAGTGCCGGCACCTACAATTATAATGTCATGTTTTTGCAAATTTTACACCAGATTTAGAGACTTGTCCAAAGCATAGTAAACACTAATAGATAATTGTTTTGTAGCATAAAAGCTAGGAATAAAAAATTGGGAAGGGTTTGGGATTAGTCTTCTCCACTAGGAGGTGTTGCTTCTTCTGCGCCCTTGCCTGGTCTTCCTCCCGTCTCCCTCATCTTGCCAGCAGCTATGACGTCATCGATTCTAAGTATCATGCAAGCGGCTTCTGTGGCTGACTTTATAATCTGCTCCTTTACAGCTAATGGCTCGAAGATACCCCTTTCGTAGGTATCTATGATTCCTCCGTCAAAGATTCCGATGCCAGCCCAGACCATGCCTTGACCATGCTTTGACCTTAACTCCACTTGAGCATCTATAGGATCGAGCCCTGCGTTCTCAGCAAGTGTGAGTGGTATTACTTCCATGGATTCTGCAAATTTTTGAACGGCTAATTGCTCTCTTCCAGAAAGAGTATGAGACCATTCTCTTAGTTCATGAGCGATCTGAGCTTCGGGAGCTCCACCGCCTGCAACTATGGCTGGTTTTTGCATAACATCCCTTGTTACGCAAAGGGCATCGTGCACCGATCTCTCTGCCTCATCAACGATCCTCTGAGTTCCACCTCTTATCAATATTGTTACAGCCTTCGGATTCTTGCATCCTTCGATGAAAACCCATTTGTCTTCTTCTATCTTTCTTTCCTCAACTGTCTCGGCAAATCCTAGATCATTGGCTGATAAATCTTCAAGGTTTGTTACGACCCTGCCTCCGCTAGCCTTTGCCAGCTTGTCCATATCACTCTGCTTTGCCCTTCTAACAGCCATTATTCCTGCCTTTGCCAGATAGTGCTGAGCTATATCGTCAATACCTTTTTGACAGACGAGAACATTGGCCCCTACTTCAGCGATTCTATCCACCATAGTCTTTAGCATACGGTTTTCTTCTTCCAAGAATAGCTTTATCTGCTCAGGGTTGTTTATGTTGATCTTGGCGTCGAATTCTGTCTTTTCTATTTCAAGAGGAGCATTTATAAGGGCTATTTTCGCATTCTTGATTTTCTTAGGCATTCCTGCATGGACAACCTCTTTATCCAACACTAGACCTTTTATTAGCTGGGTCTCAGCCAAAGATGCACCTGCCTTTTTCTCTACCTTAACATCATCTATGTCAACCTTGTATGCTCCATCTGACTTCTCAGCGACCTGAAGAAGGGCGTCGACTACACGCTCTGCCAAAATTCCGCTATCTTGAGAAACCATCTTTGTCTCCATGCTAGTCTTAGCTATCTTGATCAACCAATCCTTTTGCTCAGGAGGGATTTTTACTGCTATCTTTTCAAGAATCTTCAAAGCCTGATCAGCAGCTTTTCTGTAGCCGTCTACTACGACCGCTGGATGGACATCCTTATTGATAAGCTCCTCCGCTCTCTCCAAGAGAGCCCCCGCTAGGACTACTGCTGAGGTTGTTCCGTCTCCAACCTCGTTATCAGTGGTCTTGGCAATTTCAACCATCATCTTTGCAGATGGATGCTGAACATCGATTTCCTTCAATATGGTGGCTCCGTCGTTGGTTATAGTAACGTCTCCCAGGGTATCAACGAGCATCTTATCCATGCCCCTTGGTCCTAAGGAAGACCTTACTATTTCTGATATCAGCTTAGCCGCCATTATGTTGTTCCTTTGAGCGTCTCTACCACGAGTTTGCGTGGATCCTTCTTTAAGGATGAGTATCGGTTGCCCACTTGACGTAACTGCCGGAATTGCTGTTGTAGACATCTAGATCACCTATATTATAATTGCCGATTTTTCTTACTTTTATATTTTACTCTAAGATATTCACATCATCCTAAAGCCTTAGTTATCATAACGCTTTTTATGAGCATTGAAGGAGCAAGAGTTGGGATAGATACTTCCCACCATTCAATCCATCTTCTCTCCTTAGATATAGCTATGATATTTGCTAATTGTCTTGGAAGGCTATCACTGATTCTTAGCCCTACAACTGGATGCTTTATCTTTCCGTTCTCGATAAGAAAGGCTGCATCTCTGGGTATAGTCGAGTACTCACCAGACCTCAGATTTTGAAACCTTGTGTACCAATTGTTAGTTACCATTACGCCCTTCTTGACTTCTCTTATCATATCATCTATGCTCACGGACCCAGGGTCTACCACAAGGTTCCATGGGTGAGGGTCTATTATCCCTGCATTGCCTGTTGAAGATGTATTGAACTTTTTCGCCGTAGTGCTATTATGAAGGTAAGTTTTTAAAACCCCTTCCTCAATTATCACATTCTCACGTGTTGGAAATCCCTCGTCGTCAAAACCCCGACCATCAAATCCTCCTTCTATTACACCATAGTCTCTCAAAGTGAAGCCATTTACGCTTACTTTTTGATTAATCTTATCAGCCAAGAAAGACAAGCCAGAATCTGCTGCAAATGCTGAAGCAAAAGATCCAACATGCTGAATTATGTCCGCTGTTACAGTTGGTAGTGTAATAAGATCATAGACTCCTTCTTCCCAAGGGTTAGGATTAATAGATGCCTTCGCATACTCTCCTGCTTCCTTGCCTGCTTCATAAGGATTAAAGTTTTTGAGCTTTGAAGAGCAAGACAACCCATGGCCACTTGCATCTCCAGAAAAAGCCCTTACGTTGAGCAATATTTTCGTCCTTTTATCTTGACCAGCGGCATTGCCTGATGTAAGAATCGCTAAATTTTCTTCTAAAGTCATCAAAGAACCTGAGACTCTATCCGCCCCTGCCCGTAAACTTGCATCTATAGCGCCCTCCACAAATTCTATCAGATCTATCTCATCTCCAGCTAATTTTTTATCATAAATTCCGTGGGAAAGGTATCGGGTCTCTATTCTTGGCAAAGGTGTGTAATCTGGACTTGGGGATAATTCTTCACAAGCCTTTACCAAGTTTGAAGTGAAATTTTTTATCTCTTCTATGTTTGGATTGGATGAAGAACCCATTATCCTCTTCTTATCCTTAGCCAAATAAAGAAAGAGTTCCAAGTTCTTTATGCTCTTACTAACAGTAATAGAGTTGTTGCTGAACCTTACTAGATTTTCATTCGTTTTAGTACATATAGATGATACGTCTGTCGCCCCAAGCTTTAACGCCTCTTTTAGCGCCAAATCGGCTAATTCGATTATCTCCATCTACCTCTCACCTAATCTTATGGCCCTAAGTCTCATGTTTGGTCCCCCAGTCCAGACCGGAATTCCTTGCATGGGGTCTCCCTTACCACAAGTTGCACCTACAAACTCAACTTCTTTACTCCTTGCATCGACGCTACTCCATAGCCTAGGAGTTGTTATCTCTAGAACGGGTTTCTTAACCATTCCTTTCATCTCTCCTCTCTCTATCAAGTAAGCTTCAAGACCAACGTATCTTTGATTCAATCGCTTATCATCGATATTCCACTCCATGAAGGATTTTATGTAAACACCTAGCTTAACATCCTCAAAAAGCTCATCTAGAGAGTAATCACCAGGTTCTACGAAGGTATTTGCCATTCTTATAATAGGCTCTCTATCATAACGTGTAGCCCTTGATGAACCGTTGCTCGAGATTTTGAATTCATAGGCTGTTGCTCTATTATGCAAGAATTCACGAATTATACCTTTGTCTATCAACTTCCTCTTCCTAGCAGGAACTCCTTCATCATCATAGAGATAAAAGCCATTGGAATGGGGAATAGTGGGGTCATCACTCACACAGGCCTCTTTGCTTCCAATTTTGATTCCAAGATCATTAGGCTTAAGATAGGATTCACCTGCCTGAGCTGCCTCTCTTCCAAGAATTCTATCAGCCTCTCCAGGATGGCCTGCTGATTCATGGGCTATTATGCCACTGACTTGAGGACCAAGAATAACATCCACTTTTTCTCTTGGCGGTTTTTGTTCACTCTTAACAGATAAAGAAAGATTTTCAGTCTCTTTTTCAATATATTCAAAAATCTTTAGTCTTCCAATCACCTCCCACCCACCACTCTCTCCAAGTTGAGAATAGCCTGGAGGTATGGTTATGGCAGTAATCTCGCCTTTGTAAAAGGTTGTAATGTAACTACTAAAACCCACCCTTGGCACTCTACTCTTCATCATTACCCCGTTGCTGTTCAGGTATATTTTTTCTTCAAGAAGAATTGAGGATGCCAATAGCCTATTAGGAAAAGAGACACCGTTCTTCCCATCTTTTATAAGATTATCGATATCTTTTAACAAACCAAAAAGGTCATCAAAGTCAACACTATCTACACTTTTTTTCTCTTCCGACTTCCAATCAGCTTTAATTGATTTTTCCTCACTTAAAAGAACTTTATGCTTTAGAAGCGGCGATGACGCTCTGGCCCTTTTAACAGCTTTTTCAACCATATTCTTGATATTCTCTTTTGATAGATCGTTTGTGGCAGAGAAGGCCAGAGAGCCAGAGTGAATCACTCTCATGCCTATACCGAAAGCATCTCCTATCAAAGCTGGCTCTGGAACCCCATTCCTTAATAGACAGCCTAATTGTTTTGTTCTGTGTAGCCTAGCTTCTGCATATTCTGCGCCAAGCCTTTGAGCAAAATCTATAACTAATGACAGTAAATCCTCATCCAAATTGATCACTATTCAGAACTATTACAATCGTTTTATTTATTTTTAATCACATAATCATCTAAAAGTTCTTCACATTTAGATAATGAATTAAATATAACTCTGCTTTATATGTAAGTTGCCATGCCCTTAGACTGCTACATCACACTATTTGGAGGGGTAGGGAAGATAGGTGGAAACTCCATACTTTTAGAAGATAAGGAATCTATGATCATCTTTGACTTAGGCAAAGACTTTGACAAGTATAGAAAATTTTTCCAATTCCCATTTACTATGCCCACAAAATCAGTTCAAAAAGAATTGATTAAGACTTGCCTATTGCCAGAAATAAAGACATCGAAGAGGCAAAAATTGCCTTTGTACGTTGATTATGAAGGAACAGAGATATTAGAACCTAGCGTTAATTGTCCCCTACAGCACGTATTCATCACTCATCCCCATCTAGATCATTCAGGCTTTGTTACTCTTCTCAGAAGTGATTTAAACATCCATATGGGATCCATGTCGGAGTTAATCTATTCTTCAAACATTGAAACAAGAAAGGATGTAACTTTAGAGAACAAGCTTTACTGGAAATTGCCAAAGAAGGATGAAATTGAGCCAAGATTAAAAATCTCAAAGTTTCATGATGGCATGGAGATAGAAACAGATAGGCTAAGAGTTATTCCTTATTCAGTAGATCATAGCGTCCCTGGTGCTTATGGTTTTGTTATAGAAAGCTCATCAGCAAGAATTGCATACACTGGTGACTTCAGATTCCATGGACCTGCTCAGAATTTATCAAAGAAGTTTGAAGACAGGCTAAAAGAAGAGAGTCTTGATGTGTTAATAGTTGAGGGTACAAACATGAACGTAGGGCGTGTAGGCTCCGAAGAAAAAGTTGAAAAAGATGCTCATGAATTGATCGAAAAAAGTTTTCAATTGGGCAATAAATTAGCGATAATAGAGGTCAAATCGAGCGATATAGATAGGATCAACGCCTTCGTAAGAGTAGCAAAGAGCCTTAATAGCATCATCGCTATTACTACTAGAGTTGCCTACATTCTTGATAAGATAAAGCGGTCCGGACTGGAAGCAAGGTTATTGCACGGCATACCGAAGCTGAAAGATGATGTGAAGCTTTTCACAAAAGGTAGGTTTATGAGATGGGAGAAAGAGCTTATAGAGAAACATGAAGATATGGAAATCCTCGATGATAAGGCGATAATTAATCCTAAGGAAAGAACAGTGTTACTTGATTCTGGTAGGTTTAACGTCTTCGGTACAACTCCTCCAAAAGGTTCTCTTTACATACAAAGTATTTCTGAGCATGTGAGCGAAGAGGAAGAGTACGATGAGGACCGTTTTATCAATTCACTAGCTTTGTATGGTTTAATAGTGTATCGCCTTCATAGCTCAGGCCATGCAACCCCTTTGGATTTGATGAGATTCGTAAATGAAGTTAAGCCAAAAATACTAATACCAATTCATACGGAGCACCCCGAAGCTTTTCATGAACTATTCAAAGATATTACAAACGTCGTAATACCAGAGAAGGATTCACCTATACCTGTCCCTTAGAACTTAAACAATAAAGGTGGTCTAAATCGAGTTAGAAATCAAGAATGGCAAAGGAGTGTACACTCTTATAATAAAATTGACCAAGAAAGTGAAATTGAAAGTAGGAGGCCTAGGCTCATTAAAATTTGAGAAGGGATGGTATGCCTATACGGGCTCAGCTTTAGGTTCAGGAGGGTTGATAGGAAGGATTCAGAGACATATGAAGAAAGATAAAAGATGCTTTTGGCACATAGACTACCTTTTGAACAACGAGTATTCATCCATCAAAGCAATAATTTGTGCAGTAAGTAATACAAGATATGAGTGTAAGATCGTAAGAAAGATAGCCAGCATGACTGCAAAGCCCATAAAAGGGTTCAGAGTTAGCGACTGTAAAGAAGGGTGTAGGAGCCACTTATACTATATGGGAGATAATCCCAATGAGATAGCTAAAAGTATTGTTTATGTTTATAGTAATATGAATCTAATGGCTAACTCTTACCTTTTGTGTAATTCGAACCTTGTCAAAAATAATTTAAACAAATAACAGTCAAAGGTAGCGGGAGAAAAGCATCTGAAGAAGTATGGATATGGCAGAAGAACTGAGAAAAGGAATTGTCCGACATGAAGTTGTTTTGATATATGAAAAAAGCTTTGGATCTAGAATTTGAACTGTATTGAGTTAGATACTTAAAGAGCCATTGCCATCATGTATGCGTCTTCTCCATCTCGGTAGTACCATCTTAGCCTAGATACGACCTTAAGACCCAGCTTTCCGTAAAGTTTTATAGCTTCTGAGTTAGAGACCCTTACTTCGAGGTAGATTTCTGAGCAGTTTCTATTCTTCAATGCTTGTAATGCTTCTTCAACCAGACCTTGTCCTAAACCCTTTCTGCGATGTTCCTCTAGCACTGCTATAGAGACTATATGCCCTTTTCTAGCTAGTCCAAACTTGCGGAGGATAGATAAGCCATACTCAATCCTGCACATTATGTAGCCAACTACTATGCCATTCCTTTCAGCCACGAGAAAGGCTTCAGGCAATTCATTCAAAATTTCTTCGAAAAAAAGGTCTGAGTAATGCTCAGGTAAGCTGGTCAGATTTATCGAGATGACGAAAGGTATATCCTCTCTTTTACACCTTCTTATCATGTAATCGCCTATCTTCCTAAGGAATACCTTCTGCAACTCCATCACGTGACTCTTATGCCACAAATAGGCTTTAAAACTTTTAAAAGTTAGGAAACTGCAAGAAACTTGATTCATAATGGAAAAGGGTCAAACTTGAAATGCCCTATCAAATTATGATACATAGCAAGTATTGTCAATTTCCGTTAGGCTTTGCTGCATGGCTCGGCTTTATCATAACCGTCCTTAATGTATTGCCAGCTTGGCAGCTTGACGGTGGGCACATCGCAAGGGCTGTGCTAGGAAGAAAGAAGTACAGAGTAGCCACGACCATAAGCATAATAGTTCTTATCTTTTTAGGATTTTGGTTGATAGTTCTACTCTTACTAACTTTATCTACAAGGATAATAGAGATAAAGACCTTGGGATGATGTTATATCTATATCTAAAGGAAAGAAATACTTGTTCATACCTGTGATACCTTTTGTCATTATTTTGGCGCCTATGCCTATCTTATTCCAAATCGATTAACGGCTTTGAGTCATCAAAAGAGTGTTAGATGCGTCTACCACCACACATAGCTTTACCCTTGCCCCAAGGTTAGTTATTACATGATCTAAGGCGTCGCTAACTTTTTTAAAAGTGCGTAATCCTAGCTTTGTCTCTGAGTAATAATTTGGTAAGGTAGAAATAAGCAAAATGTTATGTGATTGTAGAGAATTTTTAAGATATAATAGATCTTCAAGACCTACAACGTACTTTCCATGTTTGATAAACTCCTCTAACTTCAACCTATTCGTAACATAAAGCTTGAAGGCCTCTGAGCCTAGACCTTCTGAACACTCCGCTAAAAGAACAGCTATTCCCTTTTCATCTAAACCTCCTATGGCATTCCAAAGTGATTTCAATGACGAGGATAAAGTCAAGCTCTTTGAAGGGTCGCTTAAACTTACGACCATCGCACGGGCTGGCTGGTGTAGAATCTTCTTCCCAGATTCGTAAAGCTTCTTCGATGCTTCTGAATGGGCATTAATTATGTCTCCAAGAAATATGTTCGAAACTTCGCCTTTTGTATTTAGAACTTCTATCGAATAGATTTCACCGATTTCCTCTGCTACCCTTGATGCAAACCAAGATGCGTTCGTATCTGATCCAGGATTAGGGTTATCGTCAAGGCGTCTCTTGAATGCTTCTTCTACCAATTTAAGGTCTATAGCTCTAATAAGAGAAGAAGGCCCTCCTCCAAAGCCGAACAATGGGTCAAAGCTAACTTCCGAGATCATAACCTTTCTATACTCTGAAAAGACTTTTGGCACTTTAACTGGAAAACCATCAGCTATGCCAGAATCTAAAAGAGGTTCCCCAATGGCAACGATGTTTTCAAACTTCCCTTCAAGGGCTTTCTTCACTGTTTTAAGATGATTTTTCTGGACAGCTATGACGGTATCTTTCGATCTCCCTTTTTCCTTCTGTAAATCCATGAGGGACTTCAAAACCTTAAGCGTTGCAGTTGTCACATCGCACAGCATTATCATCGATTTCTCTGTGATTTCAATGCTATTCAATATCTCATAAAGAGATCTATCATCGAGCTTCTGCAAATTTGACTCGAATACTTCTGCCAAATTTTCAGCCCTTATGTCAACGGCGACCTCAACTTGACCATAAGGTAACCAGATTTCCATTTACAAAAAGTTAAACTATCTTTATATAAATAGGTATGTAGAGAAAAAGTGATTCTTTTGAGCTGGGATAAGAGAAGAGTCGAATTGATTAGGGAGCTTGGGAGAGTTCTTGTTAAGACAGGGGCTCTTCGATTCGGAGCTTTTACTCTCACAAGTGGAAAGATGAGTTCCTATTATATCGATCTTCGTATAGTACCCAGCCTTCCTGAAATCTTCAAGAGGATAATCGATGCCTTCGTTGAAGCCCTCAAAAACATGATAGGTCTAGATAGAATAGACGCCATTGGTGGAATACCCACCGCTGGATTGACTTATTCTACAGCAGTAGCATACAAGCTCGAAAAACCTCTTTTATACGTTAGAAAGGAGCCGAAAGAGCATGGCACTCAAAAGAGGGTTGAAGGGCTGTTGAGACCTGGCTGGAAGGTTTTGATCTTAGATGATCTCGTAACCACGGGTAGCTCAATTATAAGAACTGCCGAAGCTATAAGAAGTGAGGGAGGAATCGTAGAAGATGCTTTGGTTCTGATAGATAGAATGGAAGGAGGGAAAGACAGGTTAGCAGTCTCGAGTATAAGGCTCAAGGCTCTCGCCAAGATAACTGAGCTCGCAGACCTCCTCTACGATATGGACGTAATTAGGGAGGATCAAAGAAAGGCAATATATAGCATGGTAAAAACTAAACAATAAGAAATAGTGTTAATATAGCATAAGCCCTTTTTCCTCAAGTAAGCCATGAAGATTATTAACGGCTTTATAGACGTCAGCTTCTTTTCTTGCACCCGTACAGACGAGCTTTCCACTCGCGAACAAGAGTATGACTGTCTTAGGATCGATCATCCTATGGATCAGGCCAGGAAATTGTTCAGGCTCATACATGGATCTCTCCAACAACCTAGCTGCTTCCTCAAGATGAACCTTTCCACCAAGACTTGCCGAGGCGACTATGTTCTGTATTTCTATGATCGGATCGTTTAGTATATCAACGCCACCTTTCCTCAATTTGCTAACAACAGTCTTGACGGCTTTTATGGCTTGATCCTCAGACTTTGCGCCTGTGCATACCATCTTACCAGAGCTGAAGATTAGAGTGGCAGTCTTAGGAGCCTTTAATCTGAATACAAGTCCTGGGAACTGGTCGGGGCGATACTCAACGTCTGGAAAGAGCCTTGTAATAGTGTTTAAATCGATAGTTTGATTAACAGTAGCAGAAGCGACTACGTTTTCTATACTTACGATAGCTTTTGTAATTGGCAAGGAAGGTCACCTCATTTAAAATAGACTAGTATTTAAATACTATTTAAATAGTTAAGACTCCACCTTATTTTCTTTCTTTTCAGGTAGAAATTCAATAAGAAATATTATCAAAATCACAATTATGATGAATATATAATTAACAGGAAAAGGGAAGAGCAAAGCAAGATAACCTAAATAAGGAATCTTGAAACCTGTATATTTTCCTATATAATGTTCCTGTTCCACATACCAAGGATCGGGGTAAAGATTGTTATCTCCCTTGGTTATTAGGACTTCTTGCCCAGTGAAAATTTTGGTATCATTGATGCGATGCACTATTATATCGTTAGGATTTATAGGACTATAGAATACTATTATGTCGCCCACTTTCAATTCATTGAATGGCTGATACTTAACCACTATATAATCGCCAACATTTAGAGTAGGGACCATGCTTTCACTAGATACGCTGAAGAAGGGTGTAGATGTCCCCAAAGCGACTCTTGGTAATAGCCAGACTATGCCCATGATGGCTATTATGATTGCAATGTAAGTAATTGCCTTGATCAAATTTTTCCTATCAATTTGAGCGTTTTGGCCACTTTGGGATTTTTCTTCACTCATGCCCTAGTTCTCGCTCTAGGCTTAACAACTAAATAGATAAATTTTTACATTGCGCTTTCGAAACAAAAGAATTCGGTTAGAGGAGATCAAGACGAGACCCGTTGCTTTAATCAAATTGATTCCATTTATTGTAAATGGTAAGCATGATTTGATGAGGATTGCCTCTAAAAGTGGGCTAGGTTTTGAAGTTTTAAAAGAAATACTGATCTTTCTTGAAGGCGAGAATATAGCTAAGTTTGATAGGAATGCTGTTGAATTCGAAAAGGGAGCAAAGTTATTGGCTTCAGTTTTAGCCTTAAAGCTAGGTTCGAGCATTGATGAAGTCTCAAGAGTATTGAGTTGGAAGGACTTTGAAGAATTCATCTCTACTATTATGATATATAATGACTACATAGTTCATCAGAACCTTAGGCTAAAGCATCCCAGAGCAGAGATAGATGTATTGGCAGTTAAAGATGGAAAGAGTTTGGCCATAGATTGTAAGCACTGGCATCGTTCGATGGGAGCATCAAGCATATCAAAGATAGTAGAAGCCCAGATAAAAAGAGTTGAGAAGCTTCTAAGGGCTGATGAATCTAAAAAGTTTAATTTATTATATGTAATTCCTATAATAGTCACACTATATAGTGAACAAGTCTTCTTTGTAAACAAGGTTCCTATAGTGCCAATTGATAAATTCTCTAATTTTCTTAATGAGCTTGATGGTATGCTTGATATGATTTTAATCGTTAAATGATAAATCATATCTTGATGGATTCCGACTTCTTTTCTATCAGTTTCAAAAGCCCAAACAATGCTAATGCTAGATATCCTATTAGAATTGCAGCGAATAATAATTGGGACTGCATCGGATAGTCTGAAACTATTACCAGCATGGCCAAAAATGGTGAAGCCCCGATATAAGCACCTATTATAGGCAGGATTATGACAAAGAGGTACCCGGCAGATAGGCTACCCTCCTTTGGTACACTTATTAAGATTAGAGTTAGAATTGCAAAAGCAGAAGAGAAGGAAGCAATAGCAAGTGCACTTAATATGAGCCATAAGGACGATAGGCCAATGAACGGAAGGGAGATGATTAAAAGCCCCCAAGGCATGATGAGGGCAAGAACCATAGAAGCTACAAAGAAGGATTTAAAGTATTCGATTATTCGCCCACCAGAAGTTAAAAGTATCCATAGATTTTCTCTTTCATAAGAGTTCCATGACATAGCTAGCATAGAAGGAACCAAAGCACTATAGAAGGTCAAAGTGAAAAGAGCTGATTCAATCTCCCTTGCGCTTGAAGTTGGTGAAAAGTTCAAAGAAAGCATGCTAACTGCTCCGTAAACTACGAAGAGTATGATCAAAGGGAGTAGACTTCCATCTCTGATTATACGTATAAAATGCTTTCTTATCATAAAGCTTGTCAATGAACCTTTTGTAGGGTCTAGGGTCAGAAAGGTCGTCATGGGTCCAAATCTCTCAAGCATCCTCCTCTGCTGAATAGCTTGAGCCTGGGGCCTGCTCTCAAAAAAGGATAGCATTACAGTGGGTCTGACGTAGTAAAAAAGGTCCTTTCTCGACACTATGTAATGAAAAATAAAAGCAAGGGCGATAAAAGCTCCAAGAGAATATATGCCCAACAATTCAACAGGACTTTGCTCTAACAAATGGACAATTGCTTTTGCTGCGAAAGTAGATGGATATGGTAAATCAGAATATTTAAGAGGAAAAGAGGGTATAAAACTCAAGCTCGGCAAGAGAAGAGCAATCATTATCGCTATAGTCAAGACCTTAGTCCTCTTGTAAGGGGCAATGAGATTCAGAATACCAAGAGATTGCATGCTCAATAACACTAGGAAGACAAACATTTCGTAGATGAGAGTTGCAATCAAAGCAGTCAGAGCAGTTATGCCCAACCCCAAGGCCAAACCTATGATAAAAGGGATGAATGGAGAAAATAGAATGTGAAGGACTATGAATTGGAAGATCAGGTCTGACAAAATATACTGCCTGGGCTTTATAGCCGACGTAAAGAAGAAGTCCAGTTCTGCTTGAAAAGCTGTAACTCCTCCTCTTAAGCTCAAGATTAGACTTATTGCAAGGAATACAGATAGGAAGGCTGAGAGTATGTCAATTAGGTGATCAGGCTCTGTCCAAAAAGGTGTACTAGGTAAACCTAAGCCAAAGAAAAATCCTACAAAATTAAGACCCAAGAACGTTAAGATGCCTAAAAGAAGACTAACCTTCGATGATCTGAGGGGACCAAAGTACTGCTTTATTTTGAAGATTAAAATAGTCGTGATCTTTCCCATTATCTTCTCTTCCTAAATAGACCGAAAAGTCTCCTTCGCACAGGTTTCTCCTCGACAACTTCTTCAGCCTCTTCAGTCAGCTTCAGAAATATCTGCTCTAGAGTAGAATCCTCTCTCATCTCAGCTATACGCCTTAGCTTTTCCAAGCTACCAGAAGCTACATTTCTGCCGTTATTTATTATGCCTACTCTATCACAAAGCCTTTCTGCTGTATCGACCATGTGCGTTGAAACAAGAACTGAACGCCCTTCTTTTACCATTTCCTTCAACTTGATCTTGATTTGGTGCTGCCCTGTTGGATCTATTCCTATAAGAGGCTCGTCTAGGATTAGGAGGGATGGCTCATGGATCAAAGCGGCTGAGAGAGCTAGTTTCTGCTTCATGCCTCTTGAGAATGCAACAATGAGATCTTTTCTTCTTTTTTCAAGGTTGAAGAGATTAAGATGGTAGTCGATCCTGTCCTTAATCTCATTTGGTGGAGTATCTCTTATCTTTGCTACGTACCCTAAAAATTCCTCAGCAGTCAAGTACTCAGGCAAAGTAGGGTTCTCAGGCAAGTAGCCAACCTGTTTTTTGTAATCGTATTGCTGCTCAGATATGTCTATTCCATCGATTTTGACTATTCCTTTGTCCATCCTTAAGAGCCCTACTATGATTTTCAGCGTAGTTGTCTTACCAGCCCCGTTGGGACCTAGCAATCCAAAGATCTCTCCTCTTTTAACATCAAGATCGAGTCCTTTTACTGCCTGATGATCATTGTAACTTTTCCAAAGGTTCAAGACTTCAAGCATAGGAAGATTATGAGTACTCATGATACGCTTTCCTTAAAAGTATAGTCATATCAAGCATATAAATAAATTATGAAAAATCTCTTCAGACTAGCTTTGGAGGATTGCATTTTTCCATCTTTGCTGCTTTCTCATATCTTCCAAGATTTTTGATGACATTTATTGGATAGGCTTCTTTTACATCAAAATTATTTATCTTATCTATAGGAATGGGCAAAGATGCTAAGCCTGTCCTGTAATGAATTGAAAAAGGAGCCCTTACATCTCCCATCGGCTTTAAAGATGACCAGTCTACCAAAATTTGATAGGCTCTCTCCTCTTTGTGAGCAACTATTGATGTTGTTATCTGTTTGCCACGATGCACTATATCCGGAAAGATGGAAACTATTTGATCAATCTTACTTTGAAGTCTTTCTTCTAATTTGTTTTGAATGGCTATAGCCATCTCTCTATAAATTTTGAATAAATCCCCTCTATCCCTTAATTTACTATTGTCAAAGTTAGCCCATATCTGAAAGCCCCTTGAACCACTGAACTTAGCCATAGGCACTACATCTAGTTCTATAAGTAGATTCGATAATTCAAAAGCAACGAATTTTATGAAATCAAAGGCCTTCTGGTTCTTTAGTATTTCTGATCCTGCATCAAGATCAAGAATGAAGAAATCTGGCTCACTAGAATCAATTTTGTGCACATAAGGTATGAAATCTATACAATGATCAAAAACCAATGACATAAGCTTACTCTCTGAATCTATGGTTAGAAGGACTGGCTTGGGCTTATACTTCGCATAACGCACGAATATAGCATTCACTTCTTTTATAGGGTCCTTCTTTCCAGAGAATATTTTTACAGCAGATATTGCTCTATCCTTAAGGAAGGGTATCATGAGCCTTGCAACAGGGGGATAGTATTTCTTAGCCAACCAGACCAGGGTGTAAGAGCGGTTCAATTCCTTCTCCTTTTCGAGGATTATCTTTTCCATGATCTTTTCTCCTTCTTCGCTTAAAGAGTAACCGTCGTCAAAACGCTCTACTAGCCTTTTAGAGATCAGGTCTTTTATAGTCCTCTCCACTTCATCTTTATCGATCTCCCTTTTATCTGTGAACAATACATCTCTACGAACTTTCTCGAATATATGATCTATGTCTATGCACTTTCCTTCCTCCTTTATCGATAATAATAATAAAACCCTGTCAGAAACTGTTGCCATAGATTTCTTTGATAACAACATGCTAATATCCTTGACTTATCCAAGGTTATGATAGAGAGTTTGGGCATAAAGGCGGTAATCTTTGATCTAGATGGGACGTTGGTAAAATTCACATTAGATTTCATAAAAGCCCGCAAAGAGGCTATTGTAGCGATAAGAAAAAAAGGCATAAACATTGATAATTTGTCCGAAAAATTAAACTTATACTCTATGCTTAAGGTGATAGAAGAGCGCACCGATGCAAAAACCTTCTCAGATCTGAAAAAGTCTTTCTGGAATATTTTGGAGAAGATAGAATTAAGGGCTGCAAATGAGACAAGTATTCAACCCGATGCGCTTCAAACTCTAGCAAAAATCAAAAATCTTGGACTGAAGTTGGCAATAGTGACTAATAATGGGCGTAAAGCAACAAGCATCGTCATAAAAAACTTTGGATTGAATGATTTCTTCGATGTAATAATCACAAGGGAGGATTCAAAGGAACTAAAGCCAGACGGAGGTAGCATAAAAAAGGCTATAGAAGTTTTAGGAATTAATGCAAAAGAAGCGATATATGTTGGGGATAGTGTCATAGACATTCTTGCAGCGAGGGTAGCTAAAGTCATCTCTGTGGCTGTACCGACTGGCGTATCAAATATCAAAAATTTGGTTGAAGCAGAGCCAGATTATCTCATACATTCTTTAAGAGATATCATAGCCTTGCTTGATTCAGCTTCAAAAAGGAAAATAAAGTATAATAACGCGAAAAGAGATAATAGTTAAGACGACGATGATGTTTCAGAGTTAATCTGAACAAATGAGATAAAGGCATTTGACTGAGTCGTCAAGAGATGGTAAACTTTTGCATGATTTTGAATCGAGATGAGATTTGATTATAGCCAAGTTAAGCCGAATTCTATATCAAAGTATATCTCCCAATTTACCTAGAAACTTTTTATAAACTCCAATATAGCCTCTCTTATCCCCAATATCTATAAAGCTGCCCTTAGCATTATAACCATATATTTTCTCCTTTCCTTCCATGGCTTTTTCGAAGGCAAAATTCATTCCTAACCTGGTATCTTTTGGCACATAATTTAGGAACTCTGGCTCCATGACGTAGCAACCAATGTTAATTAGGCCTTCTATGCTAGGCTTCTCTCTCCATCTCTTAACAAGTTTATTTTTATCTATGTCTATGAAACCGTACTTTAGAGTTGTTTTATATGGTAATAAAGCTATGGTTGCTAGTGCCTTTTTTTTATAATGAAAGTCTATCATGTCTTTAACGTCAAAATCATAAATTGAATCTCCATAAACGCATAGGAAAGTTCCGTCTATGAACTTCTCTGCACTTTTCAATTGACCCGCTGTACCCATGGGCGTATTTGTCCTCGCATAGGTGATCTTAACTCCTACTTCCTTTCCATCTCTGAAATAGTCTTCTATCATTCTTCTCAGATAGCTCACACAAATAACCATCTCTTTTATGCCATTATTGTGTAGCCAAGATATCAAATGCTCAAGAACAGGCTTATCTCCCAATGGCAACATGGGCTTGGGCATGAAGAGTGTATACGGATGAAGTCTTGTCCCAAGACCTCCCGCCAAGATTACAGCTTTCAGATTCTGTTTCGCCATAGATTTTTTCACCTACTTTCCACTTTAAGAGATGCCAAGAAGTTTTGCAAGCTCCTTCCTGGATGCACTACCAAGCAATTCAGCTGCCTGCTCTGGCGAAAGCTGATTTATGTATGTCTTTGTACCTATCTCAAAACCATTCAGCCTTTTATGCTGCGGGTAAATCTCTATGTGCCAATGAAGTTGTCTTGTAGTTTTTTTCTCAGAAGATATATGAAATATCATACTGTAAGATGGATCGTTCAGAGCGTTGGATAAGCCACCTAGTGTTGATCTTAGTGTCAACGCCAAATCTTTGATTTCTTTTTGAGTGATTCTAAGGATGCTAGTCTGATGCTTCTTTGGGAAAATCCAGTATTCAAAAGCATAGGATGGAGCCCATGGACTAAAGGCAATAAAATGATCTGTAGCAAGAATCTGTCTTGGACCGCCTGATTCAATGTGCAATACATTACACATGGGGCAGATGCCTAATTCACTCATAGATTTTTGTACTTTAGATGCCTCTTGTTCTATAACAGGAGGCAAGCGAGGTAAAGTGATAATCTGGAGATGTGGATGCTCGATCAAAGCGCCAGCGTCTTTCCCGTGATTGGCAAAAATTGAGACATATGATACGTTTTTTTGACTATATAGCCATCTAACTCTATCTTGAACTACTGAGAGTACGTTTACCCATTGGTCTAGACTCATCCTTGAAAAGAACTCATCATGTTTTGGGCTAGCTACAATGATGTAATGATAACCATAAGCGGGTTCGCGATAAAGAGGTTCATCACCATAAGTAGTAGCAGCGTCGAGAGCCACTACAGGGAATTTATCGGGTAAGACTCTCACACACCAATCTCTTATGATTTCTCCTTCCGTATCAGCAAGCTTAATTAGAGCCCCTTCTCTCTGAACGAGTACAAGTTCTGCCGGTAAATTCATATCCTCATGACCAGGACAATAGGGGCACTCCTTACTAATCTCTTCCTCAAATCTATATATAGGGCGTTTAGTTACGCCTTTTGTGACTATTGCTAATCTATCAGTAAAGTAATCTTTTCTAAGCTCGCCCAATCTTATCTTACTTATCTTAAGTATTATGATTAATAGTCTTTATGGATGTTTTAGAATATGTGCATGATGATTGGTAGTTTGATATGAAAGAAGTGTTACACGTTTATACAAACTCTATAGGCTCTGATGCTTTTATGCTTATAAAGGCGAGTAAGAACCTACAACCAGATGAAAAACTCGAGTAATTTGGAGATGCAAGAAAAAGATGTTCGTATGGATAGTAAGCATATTTGTCTCTATCTTATTATGCATCAACCTATAAGGCTCAACAAAGCCTTTCCTTATGAGAGAGTTAAAAGGATGGCAGAAGGAGCATCCCTAATGGATAGATACTTTGATGATAAATTAAACCAAGAAAATTTCAACAGATTATTCAAGAAATGCTACAATCCAACTCTTAATTATTTACTGGAAATGATAATTTCTACTGAAAAGTCAGATAAACCCTTTAAATTGTCTCTTTGTTTGAGTGGACTTTTCGTTGAACAAGCCATAAAGTATAAGCCTGAATTGATAGGGATTTTAAGAAAGCTAGTTGCCACAAAACATGTAGAGATCCTTGGAGGAAATTACTATCACTCATTGGCCGGCGTTTATCCAGAACATATGACAGAGTTTATTGAACAGGTCAGACAGCATCGTGAACTGATGAAGAAATTGTTTGGAATAGAACCAAGTGTTTTCCAAAATACTGATCTTATTTACAATGATTCTGTAGCCAAAGCTGTAGAAAAAATTGGTTATGAAGGAGTCTTGACAGAAGAGGTGGGGGATATCCTTAATTGGAGGTCTCCCAATTATGTATATTCTTCGCCAGGCGATAAGGGACTCAAATTGTTCTTTAGGCATCATAGATTGTCAGATGACATAACTTTCAGATTTTCGGATAATACATGGGATAAATTCCCTTTAACGGCTGAGAGGTATTGTGACTGGCTTGCTGCTACACCTGGAGATGTCATATCAATTGCTTTAGAGATAGAGACATTTGGCGAATACAATACTGGAGATACAGGAATATTTGAATTTTTAAAGGGGTTGCCAATAGAGGTAGCCAAAAAAGATAATTTAAAATGGAGTATGCCAACAGAAATCATAAGAAATCTACAACCAACTGGGACTATTATAATCCCAGAAGTTAAGACTATATCCTGGGCAGACAGCAAAGATATGAGCCCATGGTTAGATAATCCAATGCAAAGAATAAGCTTTGATAGGATATTGAATCTAGCGCCTTATATAAAAGAGATTAATGATGCTGGCATTACTAAGATATGGAGAATCTTCCAGCAAAGCGATTATCTTCTTTATATGTCAAATAAAGAAGAGTTAGAATTAGCGCAGCCATATTATAGCTCTCCAGCTGAAGCCTTTGCTGTGTTTAATTCAGCCTTTACAGATTTTGAAGGAAAAGTAGCTACGATAGTCCAGAGAATGAGAAAGTCAAAGCTTCAGCAAACCTCGACAAGTTCTTATGGTTGAGAATAATGACGATAAGCCATGAGTAAATTGGTTTATGTTCTGCTTGATGGTGTGGGCGATAGACCTGACCCTAGGCTAAATTATATTACACCTCTTGAAGCAGCATATACACCGAATTTAGATTCTTTAGCTAGAAAAGGGTTCAGCGGTCTTGTTTATCCCGTAGGCAAGAGTATTGCGCCCGAATCGGATATAGCTGTATTCAGCATGCTTGGCTATGAATTCAAAGAAGGATATGTTGGAAGAGGAGTTATAGAGGTTATTGGCTCAGGAGTTGATTTTAGAGACGGAGACCTTGCGCTAAGGGCTAATTTCGCCACCATCGACAAAGGCATGACTATATTAGATAGAAGGGCTGGGAGAGATTTATCAAGTGAAGAAGCTAAGATACTTGCAGAATCTATTAACAAACAAGTAAAATTATCTCACCCAAAGACTTCTTTTGAATTCGTATCGACTGTAGCCCATAGAGCAGTTTTATCGTTCAGAGTGGAAGGTGTGTTATTATCATCGAACATATCTAATTCGGATCCAGCTTACTTAAGGTTGAGAGGGATTGGGGTTGCAAAGACAGAGCAAGAGGTTCTAAAGTTACAGAGAGTTCAAGCCTTGGATGATAGATTTGAAACAAAGCTATCTGCTGATTTGGTTAATGAATTTACTGAAAAATCGATTGAAGTTTTGACGAACCATCCTGTAAATTTGTCTAGAGAGAAATCTGGCAAGAAGCCTGCCAATGCAATATTGTTAAGGGATGCAGGAAATTCTTTACCCAGACTTAAGAGGCTTGATGAAAAGTACGGCTTGAAGTTCGCATGCTTATTGGATATGCCTGTAGAGAGAGGGATAGCAAGGCTAACTGGCATGGTAGAGGTTGAGGCTGGTGGAATCAAGGATTATGAAATAAAAGCAAAAAAGGCTGCCGAGTTGCTAAAGAGTTACGATTGTGTTTATGTGCACATAAAAGGACCTGATGAGCCTGGACATGATGGAGATGTCATTTTGAAGAAAAAGGTGATAGAAGACATTGATTCAAGGTTCTTTAGAACTTTAATAAATCTTATCAGTTTAGATGACGTTTTGATCGCCATATCTGCAGATCATTCAACACCTTGTCAGATTAAGAATCATAGCGCAGATCCTGTACCATTGCTCATATCTGGAATTGGTAAAGCCAAAGATGGCACATGTAGGTTTACTGAAAAAGAGGCTTCCAAAGGCAGCTTAAAGACCTTGAAGGGGGCAGAAGTTTTACCTTTGATAGTTTCTTTGATGAAGTAATTTTCCATCAATATATCTTCTAAGTCAGGCTTATCTGCATCAACAGCTTTTATCTTAGCTTTTGCAACAGGCTTGTCTATGCTTATCAGACGAGTTAAATCGGCAGGAATGCCTAGAACTACGGCATCACAATCGACAGCATTAACTATACGCTCAAGCTCCTCTAACTGAATTTTGTTATAACCTAAAGCGGGAAGAACTTTTCCAATCTGATACCTATTAAATACTTTCTTGTGAGAGCCTAAGCATGAGGCTTAAGATCAACAAGATTGCCCCTAAACTTTTGGATATAAAGGCGCCTTTCATAAGCTCACCATGGGTCATAGTTGGTCCATCCTCTATGACAAGAACTCTTTTTCCCCTTACAAACTCAGGTTCATCGAGAAAAACTTCAGACTTCATACAAAGGATTTTTGAATTTGGGTTTAACCCATGAGCTACTCTAATGACTTCATCCACCTTATTTGGATCTGTAACATTAACCTTGTTCACTATGACCAAATCTGCCTAAAATAGAAATAATAAAAATAATGTGATGGACTGAGAGGCTAAGTTAAACTCCAGTGTTAATGTTGCCGCCTTCCTCTTCGAAAAGCTCCTCTATGGTTTCACCTTTTCTAACTAAAACGAATTCACCATTTGTTTTTCTAAACAATATAGGAGGTTTTGTCTGACAATGAAATGGCATATTAAAGACTATGGAATAGGCACCAACATTTCTGAATACTATTAGCTTGCCTAGTTCAGCTCCTGAGAGCTTAGAAGCGGGGGATAGAGGAAAGATATCATAAGTATCACATAGTCTACCTGCGAGATTGATCTTTAGGTTTTCTGTATCCTCTACACAGGGCACGATTTCCTGAGGATATTCCTGGCGAAGTAAGGCAGCATCCAAAAGCAAATGATAACCAGCGTCGACAAAGATGAACTTATGCCCTTCGTAGACCTTTAGGTTTATTATCTTTGAGACTAAGACAGAAGCTTCAGCAGATAGAAACCTTCCACTCTCAACAATCAGCGTGAATCGATCTCCAAGATTTTGAGCCATTGAGTTGAGTTTTTTGGTTACAATACTACCGATTTCAGATGGACTGGGTACAGGACTGCCATATGACACAGGAGTGCCACCACCAATGTCTATGATCTTAATATGCAGGTCAGGAAACTCTTTGCGCATTTTTAGGATGAATGTCTCTAGTTTTTCTAAAGCGTTAACAAAGCATATAGGATTCTCTATCTGAGAACCTAAATGAAAGTGAAAACCCTCGAAGATCAAGTTCTTGCTGTTAATGATCTTTCTTAGCAAATTCGAAGCGCTGTCTGTAGTATGACCGTTGAGAGGGACCCCAAATTTACCATATCTATAGCTTGCTCTTACTTCGGCTTTTACGCCCACTTCAGGATTAACTCTAATCATCACACTTGGTATAATTCTTTTTTCTGATGCGGCATCGATCAGGTTTAAAAGACCGTTGAACGAGCCAATTACTATAAGCCTAACGCCCTTTTCCAGTACTTCACAAAACTCCTCTTTGGTCTCTGTGACGCTTGTGTAAATAACGTTTTCAGTTGCTCCACCACAATTTAAGTAGAAGAATAATTCGCCTATGGATGTGACGTCAAAGAGGGCATCCTCGGAAATAAAGGCCTTTATAACTGAAGGGTTAAAGTTAGCCTTCATAGAAAAGGCTATTCTGGCAGTATTAGAGAAATCTTTGAATCCATCTTTCAGTTCCCTTAATTTCGAGCGAAGTGTAGCCTCATCTATAATAAAGTATGGAGTACCATATTTTTTGGCCAGATCATAAAGGACTTGCTGATCAATGATAGGAGTTGAAACCTCTATTTTCGGAAGGTAATGATAAGCGACTTCAACCATTTCTTTGGGGCATACTTAATAATTTTTTGCTTAAAAACATTATCCCATCCAAAAATTCAATCATACAATTTAGTCAATTGACTAAATTTATTCTAAATACTGACTGCATGCAACCATGATTTTCGCATTTGTGGGTCTGGTCCATTTTTCCTGATAGAGTTCTAAAGCTATCAATCGAAGGAAATTGATTTTAACAACTCTAAAGTTAAATAACCATTTTTGATACTATTTAGACAAGATACAGAATTGAGATTGCTTATACTCCATTGTGACTATTTCAGATATGAGGTGGTTGGGAGAACTCGCCTTTCTGAGGAAGTCGACGAGGAAGAGATGATTGGAAAAGTTGATGAATCGGTTCTTGTTGTATTAATCAGCTCAGAAAAAGTTGATGAAAGAGATCCAGCAAAAGTTGCCAAGAAATCTGCAGAAGAAATCATAAATATAGCAAAGCAAGTTAAAGAGAAGAACATCGCTTTGCACTCTTTTGCACATCTATCGGACGATTTGTCATCTCCACAAATAGCTAAGAGAATAATAGATGGTGTAGAGCTCCATCTCAATTCTAAGAATTATAATGTTTTAAAGACACCTTTTGGCTGGAGAGACAAGTTCGAACTATGTGTCAAAAGCCATCCTGTGTCCAAAGTATCACGCAAAGTCATGCCCGAATAATTATCCCTGTAATTACAAAATATTTCTAAATAGAATTTACTTTTTTGTAGGCTGTCAAGTTAGACCCAGAATGCATCTATGAACATTAGTATACACACTATTGATTGTGAAAGATTTTATTTTAATGAGCTTCAGTCAGTTTTATTAAATTCCTATGTTAATTATAGTAAGGTCATGAGAATTCACGTTGAGAAGAAGGGCGTTAGAGCGTTAGGGATAGCTGAAAGCTTTAGAAAAAGCCAAAGTAAAAGAAGTGTACTGGCAGGCGTAGTTATGAGAAGTGATTTGATCATAGATGGTTTCATCTTTGGAAGTGCAGAGATAGAGGGAGATGATGCGACAGACGAAATTGTAGGCATGTTCCAAAGACTAAATCGGAACGACATCAATGTGATCATGTTAGGAGGGAGCGTCATAAGCATGTATAACATCATCGATATAGATTCTTTAGGGAATAGGACAAATATACCAGTGATAAGCATAACATTTGAAGAGTCAGAGGGGCTTGAGCCTCATATAAAGCATCATTTCCCAGACTCTTGGGAGAAAAAACTATCAGCCTATAATAGACTTGGTGCGAGAGAGGCTGTGAGACTTCATACAAATTATGTAGTTTACATCAGACCTTACGGGATTTCTATAGAGGTTTCTAAAAGAATCCTTGATAAATTCACCATTCAAGGCGCAATACCAGAGCCTATAAGGTTGGCAAGGCTACTGGCTAGAGCAAAAATTGCTTCAGATACTATCAAGATTTAATCCATCAATTGTTTTAATAAATCTGCAGTTTCACCCAAAGATTTGACAATATAAGAAGGCGATAACTTCCTTAATTTTTCGATATGCTGAGGCCATCTGCCTATGGCTATAGAGTATACATTTGCATCTTTAGCAGCAAGAACGTCGTTAATGCTATCTCCTACGTATAGTGCATTTTCAGTTTGGACATCTATCACTCTCAAAGCTAACTTTATACCATCACCAAAAGGTTTTAGCTTATCAACCTCATCCCTTGTTATTATAACATCAAAACTATTCTCCAAACCATGCTTTATCAAAGCAAGTTGAACAGCTTTCCTCCCGCTGTTAGTAACCAAACCTTTTTTGACTTCTTTTTCTGATAAAAAATCTAGGATAGATTTTGTTTCCTTTAACAATTCAGAAGAATTAACAGCTTGGATTTCAAATTCATCTATGATGAGCCAGATCTTGTTCTTGATATCAGATAATTTTACATTCATGGATTTTTCTATTATTTGCCTTTCAACCTTTTCTAAGATAGTCTGGGCAGTATCACGTAAAGTGAAAAACGATATATTAAAGCCTAATCCTTTGAGAACTTCAAAAATAGCCATGCGGGATTCTTCGTATTTGAAATTAAGGTCGATTATTGTACCATCGAAATCAAAAAGAACAGCCTTTAACTTCATATCTCTCATCTTAATCAATTAAGCGGTTATAAGGTCTTTGGATAGTTCTAATGGACATATATTAGAGAGAACTTTAGTGTTGATCTCGTTAGCGATAGCTTGGAAAAAATCTATCATAAAAATCAAGTTAGTTCAAGCTTTCGAGGAAATTCTTATTATTCTAGTAGGCGTGATTATGATGTCAACTTTCTTATCATGTTTCTCTCTTGGCACGAAATCTACTATCTGTATATCATGAATAGTGGTAACTACGGTAATGCTTTTCTTAGCTATGTCTTCAGCTAATGATATCTCCCTATCTCCAAAGCCTTTCCCTTTACCTAATCTATATCCATCCAAGTCTACAGCCACTGAACCCTCAATGATCAAATCTAAAGGTGGAGGAGCATTGGTCAATTCTCCATACTTGAAGGCTCCTCTTATAGTGCTAGCCTCCTTTTCTTTGCCCTTAACTCCACTGGGTCTTATGATTAAATAACCAGACTCTAAACCAGGGCTAGGCATGACCAATAATTTACCATCAAGCAAGGCTAGCCTTCTAACATGGGCTTGAGGAGAGTCTGGACCTACCATTATAGAAGAAGCATCCTTGTACTCGTTTATACTTTGAAGTTTTAATGCAGCGACTTCAGCACCCCTAAAGTTTGGTATGCGCCCAAAACATGGTAAAGGAAAGGTTGCGATGCCTTTCCTCTCCATCTCTGACCATAACCTCTCACGGATCTCTTGCTTCTTAATGAGAATCTCGTCTTTCATTCAAATTGACAACTCTAATTGTGATCAAAATCTTAACAGATTTATGGTTTTTTACCATTACAGAAGGGCTTCCAGCCCAGACTTTATGAAGAAAACGCTAAAGAAGATAAGAATAGAACCACAAAGCGTTAGGATGGTCCTATAGGTTTTATCGCTTATAAAATTCTTACCTCGAGCCATGGCAAAGGAAACTGAGCCATACCAGCTCAAATCAGCCAATATATGACCGAAATAGAATGCCATCACGCCCATTATGCCGAACTCAAGGGAGTTAAGTAGAAAAATTGCTCCAACAGATACCCACCATATGAGCCAGAAGGGATTAAATAAGCTTGTGAAGATTCCTAATACCATAGGACTCATTTTATGATTATCTGGTTTAACATCAAAGCTCAAAGAGATTTTTCTCCTTAAGGTGTCCTTCAGTATGTTGTATGCCATCCAAGAAAGGAACGCTCCTCCCAAGAGACCTATAAGAGCAACTATGGGCTTCAAAGATAAGATTTCAGCCAAGCCAAGGGTAAGAAGGATTACCAAAATAAGTTCGAGGAAAGCATGGCCTACGGACACATAAAAACCAGACTTTAATCCCTTCTTCGCAGCCTCGTTTATGGTTACTATAAGTACTGGTCCTGGCATCAATGCTCCGGAGTAGCCTATGATAAGGGAAGAGAAGAATAAGACTGAGAGTTCCAATAGCATTGACTATATTACATAATTGGATTGCCTTAAACTTTTTTACATAATTGGATTGCCTTAAACTTTTTTACATAATTGGATTGCCTTAAACTTTTGGGATTTTTATGCTAAATTTGTTAAATAGTATAGCCTCCACTTTCCTTAAATCGATTTCTCATCACTTACTTATTCCCAGTAGCCAACCCCTAGGCATTTTGCAAGTCTTACTACATTCTTTTCGTCTTCTTCATTCAACCTGTTGGCCTGAAACTTCTCGCTAAAGTAGATGTAATCTGCAATGTTATGCTTATCTACTATCTTCGTAAATATCAACTTTGGATGCTCAAGATCTTTGCTATAGGCAGCATTCGTCAAGATTATGGCTTGGTCTACTCTTCCATGCTCTACCATCTCTAAGGTATCCTCTATCTCCTGTCTTGTTAAGCATTCTTTTTCTGACATTTTAACGTTCACAACGACTTTTCTACCATCTTTTTCCTCCAGATATAGGTCTGCTAAACGGAAACTTCTTGAACCTCCTGGCGTGTCTATTCTCCTTGAAGCTCCGTGGGCATAAAATATTGCTCCTTTCATGAATAAGTATCGTCCCAGGTCTCTTATAGCTCTCGTCAGATTATCAGAAATCTCTTCGTAAGTCTTTGTACTTGTTTTTATTATCCTAAAGTAATCAGGAATGGGTATACGCATCAAGCTATCCCTTAATTCTGCATTAGGTCTAATTCTAATTATAGCTCCTATGAGATGGTCTTCTCTTATTCTCTCGCTACCTTTGGCAATTTCAAATGCTTCTCTCATCAAAGCAAGAACATCTCTAATCTTATTCATGCCGAATTCACTGAAAGCATACTTTATCAGGTTCTTTAGTGCTTCACCGTCTTGTTCACTGATCACTGCATAATGAAACTTCAGATACTCTTTTATGATGTCCCAGATTTCTTCGGGATCATCAGGTTGTGCTAGAAAGTATGTGAAAGGCGCTTTTTGAAGACGATCGGCGAGAGAAGGATCGGCATTACTCATCTCTGTCATTACCTCTGATCTCAAAATTGTCACCAAAACAACTCCTGGCGGCTTTTCGTTTATTATGGCCTTCAATCCATCCATCAGAGGTTTGTTAACGGATATTTCGTCTATTTCTATGAGCAAAACCCTGCCTAGACTGCATGAGACTCTAGCGAGACCTTTTATTTTTCTCAAAGCTTCGTTGAAATCTTTCGCTTCTAAGAACCAATTTAGATTTTCTGATAAAATATTAAAAACTGATTCAAACGCATCGTCATCAAGAATATCTGGAAAGGCTTCTCTCAAAGCATAAACATCCATACTTCTCCTCTTTTCCACAATTTCTTGGGCTATTCTGATAGGGCTTCTTCCAAATATCCTATCTATTATGCCAATTCTCAGCGCTTTCCTTGCATTTTTTTCTCCCCTTTCAGCCCTATCTCCTAACTTTAGAATGAGTTTATTGCGCAATTCATGAAAGAAACCTTCACCCAATTCTTTAACTATAGCCAAGTAAACGCTCGGAAGGTCTTTTGGTTCGATCCTTGTTAAATCTACATAGGCGCATTCAAATTCATCTTTTAAGGTCTTCATGTGAAGAGCAAGATGAGTCTTTCCTGTTCCCAAAGGTCCAACTATGTTTACTATGCTGAAAACCTTCTGCCCCTTATTCATAGATTCATTTAGCTCCTTAACACAGATCAAAATCCTTTCCTTGACTCCCTTCCACCTTCTACCTCCTAAAACTTTTGCAGCCGTTAAGCTAGGAGTTGGCACGTGGGAAAATGGATTGATTTCTAAACCATAGGGGTATTCAGTTATGAGTTGAGACAATTCAAAATTCTTTTCCTCATCGCAATTCTAATGCTTAAAACTCAACAATTTTCAACAATTAGGTTAAATGCTCATCATAATTCACTTTAAAATGAGGACTCCCAAACAAAGGTGGGAAGGTGAATAGTCGTGGAAGAAGAATTTAAAGAGAGCGGACTGCCCATTGCTGGCGGCATCTTAACCATCGTTGCAGCGTCGTTGAGTCTAATTGTAGGAGTTAGTGTGAGTTACCTATGGTTCAACGATTCTTATCCTTTAGTCACTTGGTGGATAGCAATTTTTGGTTTCTCGTTCGGGCTAATCTCTGGCGTCCTCGTGATAAAAAGAAGATCTCTTGGATTAACACTAATAGGCATGGCGATACTGCTGATAAATGGCATTTTACCACTCCTATGGAGTTTAGTCTACCCTGAAGGATTTCTGCGTGACGCATGGATGAAGATGTTTTACAATTATGGGATTCCAATTCTCGTTTTCTCCATCTTGGGTATCGTATTTGCAGTAGCTTCGAGAAAAAGGACCATATAATCGAGTTGCATACAGATTGTTAAATCCATCCATAAAGGAATCGACATCTCCCAGAGGGAGATGATACTGAAGACTGTAGATTATCAAACCCATTACAGCTTTTATATTTGCTAAAAGAAAACTGTTAATAAAATGCCAAAATTTTCATTCACTAATCTTTCAAAACGTATTCGATTCTTAAGCAGTGATGAGATAAGTGAAATATACGCTGGAGCTTTAGAATTATTAAATGAGAAAGGAGCAAAGTATCACAATTCAGAGGCTTTACGAATCATAAGCGATAATGGAGGAGAAGTTAACAAAAAGGATATGGTAGCTAGGTTACCTGAAGGGTTAATCAAGGAAAGCGTTGTGAAAGCCCCATCTAAAATATCTCTTCATGATAGGAATGGTAAGCTTGCAATAGTGCTAGAGCAAAGTAATATAATCTTTAACCCTGGATCAACTGCTATCAAAATCATAGATATGGATAGTGGTGAAATTAGAAAGCCGAATTCAAAAGATTTTATTGATTTCGTTAGACTCACAGACGCTCTTGACAACATAAAGGCTCAAAGTACTGCTCTCGTAGTTTCTGATGTTAATCAAAATATTGTAGACAGGTATAGGCTTTATACAGTGTTAAAAAACTCTACAAAGCCCGTTATTACTGGAGCCTTTACAAAAGATGGAGTTCGTGACATGAAGAAAATGTTAGCAATTGCAATGGGTGAAGAGATTCTCCTCAAGAAGCCAATGGCAATATTTGACGTGTGCCCACATTCACCTCTAGTTTGGAGTGAAGTTGCTTCTCAGAACCTTATAGATTGCTCTAGATTCATGATTCCTGCTGAGATAGTGCCAATGCCATTAGCTGGAGCCTTAAGTCCTACAACCTTAGCCGGTACACTCGTCCAACATACTGCAGAAGCTCTAAGTGGGATAGTTTTATCTCAATCGACTAATCCTAAAGCTCCCGTGATTTATGGAAGTTCGGCTTCTATCTTTGATATGAGGTTTGGCACTACGCCCATGGGCGCTATCGAGAGCATGATGATTCAATGCTGTGCATCTGAAATTGGTAAGTATCTGGGCTTGCCTGTTCATGCCTATTTGGGCTTGAGTGATTCTAAAACAATAGATGCTCAGTCCGGTTTCGAGTCTGGCATTGGTATAGTCATGGGCACTTTGGCAGGAATTAACGTAATATCAGGTCCTGGAATGCTTGACTTTGAGAGCTGTCAAAGCTTTGAGAAACTCATCATAGACAATGAAATCTGCGGTCAAGCCATAAGACTCAGCAAAGGCATAAATTTCTCAAATGAAACATTGGCTATAGACTTAATAAAAACCATAGCTCATGAAGGAAACTTTTTGACGAGTAAGCACACCCTAAACTGGTTCAAGAAGGAGCAGCACATCCCTTCATCGGTTTTGGACAGAAAGACAAGGTTAGATCGAAAATACAAGCCAGAAAGCATCTGTAAAAGAGCTATATTACATGCAAAAAAGCTTTTGTCTGAACATAAAGTAGAGCGACTTGATCCAGATATTGAGAGAAAGCTGGACAATTTTATGAAGAATAAGATTAGAAGTAGGTCCTTAGGTTTCCCTACTTACCAATAGGTCTAAGACCAATTGTTGCCATCTCGGACCTACGTTTCTAACTATTCTTGCTTCCAATATTTCATAATTCAATCTTAATCTCTCTTCAACTTCTTTTACAGCCTTCTTAATTGGGTCTTCGTTTTTAGAGGCGTGAACGTGTGTGTAGTAATGGATTACACCCCTTGGCTTCAGAGCTAATAAAGCAACATCAAAGTAATCAATGGCCTTCTCTGGCAATGGCATCAAAACCCTATCAGCGATTCCTCTTAGAGAATCTTTGATTATCGATTTTGCATCTCCCAGCAAAGGAATTACTCTATCAAAGACTTTGTTCAGTTTTATATTTTCTAGCATTAAATCATAGGCATCTGGGTTGATGTCTATACTATATACTGTTGAGTTTGGTTGATGCTTTGCTATTACAATTGAGAAGGAACCTATACCAGCGAACATATTCACTATAGTTTCTCCATGTTCTACTTTTTTCGCTATTCTAATCCTCTCTGTTGATAGCCTTGGAGAGAAGTAGACTTTGGCAAGATCGACTTTGAATTTGCATGAATACTCTTTGTATAATGTTAATGTCTTATCCTCCCCTAGTATATGCTCCAGCTCCCTCGTTCTGTAGTCTCCCGATACTGGAGTGACTTGCCTCAAAACCGTCTTTACTGGTTTCATGTTATCCATTATTGCCTTGGCTATTATGAACTTCTTGTCCAAAAGAGCATCAGGGATTTTTATTACAGCTATATCCCCAATTATATCAAAGCTTCCATATAGTTGCTTGATCTCATCGATTGTCAAGATATTCTGTAAAGCCTTCTTCAGCATCTTCGTCAATTAAAGCACCTGTTCTTATGATCTAAGATATCTTTCTTGCTAGACAACCATCGTGTCAGCTATGCGATCAGTGTATTTTTGACGGGGATCACCTTTAGTAGCTAACCCTCCTATTATATCCAAAAGCAAAAATATCCAGTAGATCTTGCTGACGTTTCTTATGAAGGCTTTCTCTAAGTTAGGGATTTGACCATTCAACGTTATTACTCTTAAATTCATGATTCTCTTGCCTAAAGTATAGCCATATACCGATTCAGTTATGGTGAAGTAGAAGATGAATATCAACCCCATCGCAAAGGGAAATTGAAGCCAGTTCCATGGAGAAGCCCAAAAAGGAGGCCAACCAACAGTGAATAGAACTGGAAGGAAAAGAATTGCTGTCAATATCCAAGCAATTGCGCCAACTATGACACTATCGATGATTATTGCTACGATCCTTCTTATCCAGTGATCCTGAAGGCTGACTTCGTAACCTATCCTCTCAAGGCCTGTCCTCTCGACTCGCTCAGGTCCTGATGTCTGCGCGCCACATTTAGGGCAGAACCTTGCCCCCTCAGGTAACTCGTTTCCACACCTCCAACAATAAGGCAACTTGACACACCAATATTACAATCGATTGAACCTCAATTAATATATAATCCTATGTTTAAGAAATTATCAAAATCACAATGTTCGACTTATACTTTACTATTCTTATCGATATAGCTCTTTTCGAGTCTTTCTTAAGCTGCTCTTTAGACAGGATTCTGCTGGATAACCTATCGAGATTATTGACAATAACCGCTTTTTCTTTGGTATGTCAAGCATCTCTTTCACTTTCTCCTTAGACAGAGCTATTCCAATCGATGCTTCAGCAAGAAAACCCCCATTCGTTGTAGCGTCAGCAACATTCTTTTTCACTTGTTCATCCTTTAATAGTATAAAGTTCCAAGGCTGGCTATTGCCTGCTGACGGAGCCCACCTACCAGCCTCGAGGATTTCCAATAATCAATACTTCTGGGATAGGACCTTTTCTTACTTTCTAATGCTTCTTCTATTCTTTATTGCCTCGAGTAAGTCCATCTAATTCACCGTAGATATACACAAACAAGACGAATTTTTACCATATCGCAATAAAAATAAATAAGTTTTGAACATTAAGATAGAGCTCACATCTTAGAGAACGTCACCATTTATTTCTTAGTCTTACCAAATTACTACTATGGGACTTATAACCATGAAGAACAGATGGATTTACACAATCTTTTTAACTATAGTTCTGACAATCCAAGTTCCAATTTCTGGAACCCAAACTCAGCCTTCCATTGATCTTCAAGGTCTAACTTGGAATCATACAATCATTACTGTGCTGATAGTTCCTCAGAGCCAGCAGTCTTGGTGGAATCCATCTTATCTTAACTCTACCCTTCGTGCCGTAAATGTATGGAACAACGCAATCTTGAATTTCTCATCCTATAGTTCTCAGTTCTCTTACCTGTCTCAGATCAGGCTGGTTTCTTCGGTAAGTCAAACACTCGAATCTGGTTTTGATATATACATAACTTGGCAAGAAGAGTACGCTGGCACAAATACCCTTGCCACATCTCGACCTTTTGTCCAGCTACCTTGCACAATCATAAACAATACGATAACTTTGGGAGCTAAGACAAAAACATATGTTCTAAACGAAGTGGACATGCAAAACATTGCCATTCATGAATTAGGCCATGCGCTAGGCTTGGGCCATAGCGATTACGCCAATGATATAATGTATCCACAATATACTCCCAAAGGAAACGTAATCGCTCTTTCTACATTGGATCTTTACGGAGTATCCGTAGTCTTCGAGTGGCTTTCTCATTATCCTTACATACCAAACATATGCCCATCAAAATCTTCGATTTCATTGCCATTCTATGTTCAATATGGATATCTGCCCATATCCTACGAAGATTTACCGCCTCAAACCCCACCTTCATACAAGACTCTTCTAGATTTCATCCTAGGGTTGATAAGCTTCCCTTATGTAATCATTCTCTTGCTTTTATTGACCATATCTCTGATTATTTTGTCAGTGGTCATTTGGAGAGCTATGAATACTAAAGAAACTTCAGAGGACGATACCCTGGTCTTAGGAGAACCAAAATGAGTGACGAGATTACCTCTTTAACTTATGAAAAAATAGATGATAGATTCTAAATAAACATATTAAAAATATATATATCCTGGTAGACCATACTTAGTTGAGATAAAGATGGCGAAGTTTAAGTGCCTGATTTGTGGGGAAATCTTCGATACAGATTCTGAAGAAACCAAGCTTCATATGCAAATGAAACACGAGATGGGTCTTTTTGAGGCTATGTGGCTACAGAAAGTAGAAAGAGTAAAAGAGGGATAAGAATAGTTCGGAGAAGCAAGTTCTCCCAAAATTTTTTATCGTGATGTCACTAGATCAATTAAACTTTTAATAATGCAAAAGGTAAGTTAATTCAATGCTTGGAGGTTATAAAGGTAGGATTCTTAGAGTGAACTTGACAGACTTGAAAGTGTCTGTCGAACCATTAAAAGAAGATCATGTAAAGAAATTCTTAGGTGGAACAGGAATTGCTGCAAAGATTCTATACGATGAATTAGATCCTCACGTAGACCCATTAAGCCCTTGGAACAAACTAGTATTTATGACGGGTCCATTGACTGGTACTTTGGCCCCAGGCTGCGGAAGGTTTGTGATAGCTTCTAAATCGCCATTGACAGGGATATGGGGAGAATCGGGATCTGCTGGTTATTGGGGCCCAGAACTCAAGTTTGCAGGCTATGATGGTATAATATTGGATGGAAGAGCAGAAAATCCCACCTACCTTTGGCTAAACAACAAGAATGTGGAATTAAAGGACGCCAAGCACTTATGGGGAAAAGATACCATAGAAACTGAAAACAAATTAAAATCAGAGTTAAAGGAGCCTAGATCAAGGATAGTAACAATTGGTCCTGCTGGCGAAAGATTAGCAAAGATAGCTTGCATAGTTACAGATGGAGGAGGAGTAGCAGGAAGGTGCGGACTTGGAGCAGTCATGGGCTCAAAGAACTTGAAGGCTATAGCCGTAAGAGGGACTGAAAGAGTTGGAGTTGCTGATGAAACTACTTTTCGTGATTTGGTAAAAGAAATTTCCTCGATCATAGAGAACAATCCAAGGACAAAGAGCCTGAGAAGCTATGGTTCAGCTGGAAGCATGGAAGGTAATGAGGCGGTTGGAGATGTCCCTATTAAGAACTGGACGATTAATTCTTGGCCTGATGGTGCTAAAAAGCTATCAGGGCAATACATGGCTAAGACTATTCTAAAGAGACCTGTAACTTGCTTTGCCTGTCCTATAGCTTGTAAAAGAGAGATAGAGATAAAGTCTGGACCTTACGCTGGGATTAAGGGCAAAGGTCCAGAGTATGAGACTTGTGCCTCTTTTGGAACTTTGTTACTGATTGATGATATAGAGGTTGTAGCTAAAGCCAATGATCTATGCACAAGGTATGGTATCGACACGATCTCATGTGGTAGTGCCATTGCTTTTGCTTACGAGTGTTATGAGAAGGGTTTAATTACAAATGAAGATACCGAAGGAATTAATCTCTCATGGGGAGATCATGAACCTTTCCTCAAGATGATAGAAATGATAGGAAAAAGAGAGGGCATAGGTTTCATTCTAGGAGATGGTGTAAAACTCGCATCAGAAAAGATTGGCAAAGATGCCAATGAATTCGCCATTCATGTCAAGGGATTAGAGATGCCTATGCACGACCCAAGAGCCTACAAGAGTTTAGCACTAGGATATGCTACTTCTAATCGTGGCGCTTGCCATCTTCAGGCAGCTTCTCACTGGGTTGAGAGAGGAACTCTATTCCCTGAGCTTGGTTTAGAGGAGAAGCCAAACAGGTTTACATCTGAAGGAAAAGCCAAGATGGTGATAGACATGCAAAACTTTATGGCAGTTATAGACTCTCTTATAATCTGTAAATTTGCTCTAACATGTGGATATACATTAAACCATTTGTTAAGATTAATAGAAGCGGCAATAGGATACAAAATTACCAAAGATGAATTCATAAGAACTGGAGAAAGAATCTTCAATATTAAGAGAATGTTCAACAATAGGTTAGGAATCTCTAAAAAGGATGATAGTCTACCAGAAAGAATCAACAAGCCTCTATCTGAAGGAATAAAGCACAGTAGCCCGGACCTTGATTTAATGCTGGATGAATACTATAAATTAAGAGGATGGGATGAAGAAGGAAAGCCTAAGCCTGAAAAATTAAAGGAACTCGGGTTGTGAGGAAATTATATGATAAAGACGCAAGTAAGATTATTAGGCGATCTAAGAGAAGCCATGGGAAAGGAGAAATTAGAGATAGAATTATCAAGTAATCTAAGCTTAAAAGAATTAATAGAAGATAAATTGCTAAGATATGAGAAATTAGAGGAGCATTTGATCGATCCTGCAACAAAAAAAATAAGAACAGATATCATAATTTTAGTAAATGAACGCTCTATAGAGAGTTCCATTGAATCTGAGATAGTTAAAGATGGAGATATCATAACACTTGCTCCTGTAGTTGCTGGAGGCTAAATTAAACTCATAGGGCAATAAGTTTTAATGCAATAAAATTAGTTAAGAACATAGATGGAATTAGAAGATTGGTATCCTTGGTACAATAGAATTGCCTCAGCTCTCAAGCTTGATAGGCATGAGGATCAAAGGGCTACAAATATTCTTAGTGATCTGATTCAAAATAAATACATAGAACCATATGAGATCAGGACTATTATCTATAATAAGCCAGCATTGGTATTTGGTGCTGGTCCTTCTTTAGAGGATGACATTCAAAGAATAGAAAAGGTTGGATTGTTTGACAAATTCATTACGATAGCAGCAGATGGTGCAACATCAGCCCTTCTTGAGATAGTGAATAGGGTCCCTAACATAATAGTAACAGACCTTGATGGAAGGTTAGAAGATTTGCTATCAGCTAATAAAAAAGGTTCAATAATGGTAGTTCATGCCCATGGCGATAATATACCACAGCTTTTAGATTATGTCCCAAAATTGGATAAAATTTTAGGCACAACCCAGGTAGAGCCAAGACCAAGGGTATATAACTTCGGAGGTTTTACGGATGGTGATAGGGCAGTCTTTCTTGCTGTAGCTATGGGCGCAAAAATAGTTTCATTGGCTGGGATGGATCTAGGCAAAATCATAGGAAAGTATTCTAAGCAATATGTGAGATCCCATAATAGAAAAATGCTCAAATTGAAGTTTTGTAAAGAGTTGCTGGAATGGCTAGCTTTAAGAACTAAAATTAATTTCTACAACCTTACAAGCCATGGGGAGAGGATCAATGGCTTTATAGATGTAACCCCAGAATACATTAAACAAATTTCCTAGATCGTTTTTATCTAATCCTTTTATTCTGTAAAAAGCTAATCTAAACTGATATCTATACTGCTTAACATTTATCTCACCTTACCTCTTACGAGCGATGCAAATATACCTATAAAACAAAGAATGGCAAAGATGATAAATGCTACTTCAACGCTTATCAAAAAAGAATAGTAATATTTAGGGGTAATCTGAACTCTTCCAATATAAATAGCAAATATTAGCATAACGATACCTATGCTGAAGGTTTGACCAATCAATCTCATTGTCCCGAGCATTGCAGAGGCTACTCCATAAAACTTCTTTTCAACAGAACTCATAACTGCATTTGTGTTAGGAGATGAGAAAAGGGCAAAACCAAGACCGAGAAGAATCAAACTAAATATTATGAACTCTAGAGATGTCTTTTCATTTAAGAAAGTGAGAAGGGAAAGTCCGATCGTTGTTAAAGCCATCCCTATCGAGGCTACTATTCTTGGCTCGATTCTATCCGATAGCCAACCAGCAAAGGGTGAGAAAATAGCTTGTATGATAGGTTGAGATACTAAGATTAAACCTGCGCCTTGAGGAGTAAGCCCCTTAATGTACTGTAAGTAAAGGCTCAAAAGAAAACTTACGGCGAAGGTTGCACTATAGTTGATCAAGGCGGCTAGATTGGAGAAAGCGAAGACCCTGCTATTCCTAAAGAGATTTATATCCAAAACAGGACTTTTCACCCTCGTTTCCCACTTAACGAATGCCAAAATCCCAAAAATACCAATTAGAGTTAGCCATGCGCCTGGCATAGCTGGTAAAAGAGAAAGACCATACATTACTGCTATTAGCATTAGACTATAAATTGCTGAACCAGCAAAGTCAAACTTCTCCCCCTTGGCTTCAGCCCATTCTCCTCTTAACTTCCAGAAAACAAGAACAATAATTGTTAAGCCCAAAGGCACATTTACAAGAAAGATGCTTCTCCAACCAAGATGCTGAATTAAAAATCCACCTAAAAACGGTCCTAGAGAAAGGCCAAGATAAACTGCAGTAACGTTTATTCCTAAAGCTTTTCCTCTCTCGCCAAGAGGAAATACTGAAGTTAGAATAGCCACGCCAGTACCAAGGATCATGGCACTTCCAATTCCTTCTAAGAATCGAAAGGAAATCAATGCAAGAGCAGAATTTGAAATTGTCAGTAGAAGGCATGAAAAAGTATAAATCGATATTCCATATGTAAAAATTCTCTTCCTTCCATATATGTCTGCTATCCTTCCGAAGGGGACAAGAAACATCGCTGTAGCTAAAAGATATGAGGCTGTAACCCAACTTAACAAAACTGCATCTATGGCAAATTCTCTCCCAATAGAGGGAAGAGCGATGTTGACAGAAGAGATCATAAAAGGTGCAAGAAAAGAAGCTAGTGTAGCAACAAGCAATGCAACCCTTTTGTTCACACTATTGTTCATGAGGTTCACACCAAATAGTTAAATTTCAATAATTCTCTAATAAAATTAGTTTTATTCTATTTGGATGAAGATTAATCTCATAAATTAAATCTAAGCTGCTTACCCTCTCTTAACGATTTATATTTTAGTCTTCATGTTTTTCTTCCAAGTGATTCCTTTGAACAAATTCTCTTTAGATTATGATGATAAGAAGCCCCTTGGTAATACAAGCGAGTATCTGCCTGCAATAGGAGTTGGGACTTGGGGCATTAGGAATAATTCATCAGCTATAGAAGCTTTAACCTATGCTGTTGAACTAGGTTTGAACATGATTGATACGGCTGAGATGTATCAGAGTGGTAAGGCGGAAGAGATAGTTGGATTGGTAGTTAAAAGAGTTGGGAGAGATAGAGTCTTTATAGTAACGAAATTATTCCCAGAAAGGTTCTCTGACGATAAAGTCGCCATAAAGGCTGCTGAGGCTAGCCTTAAGAGATTAGGGATAAGATATGCTGACCTTATATTAATCCATTGGCCAGCCTCAGGCATTCCTATTGGAACACAGATCAAGTCCTTAGAGGCTTTGATGGAAAGAGGTTTAACAAGATATATCGGAGTTAGCAACTTTGAAGGAAAAACCCTTAGGGAAGCGTTAGAAAGTGTCAAAAAGCATGAGATAGTAGCTGATCAGGTAAAGTATAGCGTCTTAGACAAAAGAGTTGAGGATGATACATTACCTATATGTATTGAAAATAAGATAACTGTACAAGCTTACACACCTTTGGAGAAAGGTAATGTTCTAAGGAATAAGATAATACTTGATGTTGCCAAAAAGTACAGGAAGACTGGCATTCAAGTAGCTCTTAACTATATTATCTCTAGACCAATGGTTACAGCAATACCAAAGAGCGAAAGAAAGGAAAGAATAGACGAGTTTTCAGGATCTTTGGGTTGGAGGTTGAGCCAAGAAGACATAAAGACTTTAGAAGCTTTATAGAGCCTAGAAACAAATAGAACAAGAAGGGAGATTTAATGGTAAGAGTAGTAGGGATAGACCCTGGCACAAAAAGTTATGATTTCTGTGGCTTAAAGGATGGCGAACTATTCATTGATGTCACTATCCCGACTGAAGATATCTTAAAAGATCCTGAAATAATCATAAAACTTTTAAATTCAGCAATGCCCTTGGATTTAATAGTAGGACCATCTGGCTACGGTCTACCTCTCACACATATCAGTGAGATCGATGATAAGAAACTCTTTTTAATGACTCTAATTAGGCCTGACTCAAAAAAAAGAGAGAATTTAGGCTTGAGAAAAGTTTTGAATGTGTTAAAGAGGAAGAATTTTAACATTTACTTTATTCCTGGAGTCATACATATGCCAACAGTACCAAATTATAGAAAGGTAAATAAGATTGATATGGGCACTGCAGATAAGCTCTGTTGCGCTGTTTTAGGAGTCTTTGATCAAGCAAGGCATTATAACATAGAATATGATGAGGTTTCTTTCATACTTGTGGAGACGGGCTATGGTTTCAATGCTATAATAGGCGTTGAGAGAGGACAGATAGTAGATGGCATAGGAGGAACTCTAGGTAGCATTGGATTCTTATCTCTTGGAGCCATGGATGGTGAAATTGCATATCTATTGAATAAGATCGAAAAAAGCACTCTTCGTCAAGGCGGTGTAGTATATGTAGCGAGAGATGAAAAAATCACTCCAGAAAAGTTTGCAATGGAAGTTCATGATGAACATTACAGTTTGGCATGGGAGGCTTTTATGGAAGGGATTGAAAAAGGAGTAGCGCAGATGAAGATATCTGTTAAAGAGCCTAAGGAGATTTTGCTTTCAGGAAGGCTTTGCAAAGTAAAGAGAATTTATGATGAACTTTCTAATAGATTATCTTCTTTAGGAAAAGTTAGAAGGATAGATGGGTTCGCTAAAATAGCAAAGGAGGCTGCTCAAGGAGCAGCGTTAATAGCAGATGGATTAGCAGATGGTCAATATAAGAAGCTTGTTGATGTTATGAAGATAAAAGAGGCAAAAGGTACTGTGTTTGATCATATTTATCTTAAAGAGATGAGAGAACTAAAGCTTAAGTATGAGGCTTAAGAATTAATCTTTCTGCCTTAATATTTGATCTATATAATCTATGGGAGATTCCATCCTCTTCAGCATATCCTTTGTATCCCATATTACCGGTTCTTGAATGAACCTATTTACAAGGCTCTTTAACTCTTCATAACTACTCGCACCATAGACTGGTAGACCCTTATCCTTAAGATAGTTCAGCACGCTCAAAGCCATACTGCTTATGCCTTTAGTATACATTACCGTAGGAACGCCTAAAAGGCATGCTTCTTTACCCACTGTGCTACCACAAAGAGTAACTACACAATATGAGTTTGCTATGAGTTTGATCATATCATAAAACCCTTCATACCTCTTCGCATAGGACACATTGTCGAAATCCTTGGCTAATAAGTGAAATTCCTTAAATTCATAATTTAAATAAGATGCCTCTACCTCCGGTTCCCTCACCAAAATATACCTTGGCTTCCAGTTCAGCTCTATAGCCTTAGTCCATTCAACTTCTTTTACTCCATCATATAATACTAGTGTGGGATGGTTGTTTTTACTATGTTTTACAGACCAGAGTCCTTTAGTCCATATAGGCACAATATGATAGCCACATAGAGGAATTATAAGATTAGCAACATAAATGCTCCATGGTGTATCGTCGCTGGTGATTATAGGTCTAAGACCAAGTCCATAGGCTACCCTTGTGCCTTCTACACTTGAATGGGTATAGAAGGCATAGCCCTTAAGCTTCTTAGCATATTCTGCCAATTCTTTCATCCTTTGAATTGATGCTATAAGCTTGCCGTAAGGGTCTTTTCCTCCATGCTTACCAATTATGTCAAAGTTCAAGCCCAGAAACTTTGCCATTTTTTCTGTACCTGCTCCCTCTCTTACTGTGACTTTCACTTCTATATCTGCCCTATCTATCAAAGCCTTTGCCAGTCTTACCGATGCAGGATCTGTGCAATCAATCCATAGCCTATCTATAATGTGATGCCACCTCTTCGATACCTTTTTTTAAATCTAAACGCTTTGGCTCAAATCCATAGGATCTTAGCCTATTAATGCTAGGGTAGACCCTGAATTCCACATCCTTCTCCCTACGTGGCAAGTACTCCACACTACAACCCAGTACAGAGCTCACTGTCTCTGCAAGATCCTTATAGCTTCTTGGCACCCCACTACCTACATTATAAACTCTACAAGGATCTAACTTCTTTAGCCCTAGCTCATAGGCTTCGCACAAATCTAATACATGCGTGAAGTCAGTCTTCTGCTCACCGTAACAGAAAACCTTGATGTGTTTCTTTGACAAGGCGCTCTCCACAAAAGTCTTCACTATACCAGACGTTACGCCTTTGCCATACACTTCGAAACCTCTAAATATGATGCATGGTAAACCCAAAAGACAGTATCGTAGTGCAAGGTACTCTGTTGCTGCTTTGGAAGCGGCGTAACCACTAATAGGTTTGAGTTTGGCTTCTTCGTCTAAAGGCTCATCTTTAGTAGGCAAGCCATACACAGTAGAGCTACTCATATATACGAATCTTTTTACACCTACCCTCAAGGAAGCCTCAAGAACATTCAAGTTCATCATCAAGTTATCTCTTATGAGCTTAAACTCTTCATCCTTCATTATTACAGCAAGGTGTATTACATAATCTGGCTTAAAGTCCTCAAACAATTTATACGCATCATCAAAATCTGTAAGATCACATGTTAACACATTTTCCTTTGCCACCTTATCTATGCCCAAAGTTTCATAACCTTTCTCACGAAAGTAATTCAGAGCATGATAGCCTATGAATCCGCTAGCACCTGTAATGATCAGTCTAGGCATATCAAGCATATGACCATCATCAATAAAAGAATTATGATACAGAATCTAATTGTTAGAATATGCCATAGAATTCATCAAACTTATGTTTAGGAAGAGTCCTTGAAGGCTCCTTATTTGTGATTTTTTAACTTTCAACTCCTTACAATAAAGAGATGAGATAATGATGCTAGGATAATTGTAGGCATATTTTTATTTGACTCTTGAACTGGTATTTAACGAGGGAATTGTCCCAAAAGTTCTCTCTTAGCTCCTCAATCATACTTAGATCTGAACCCCAATACTACGGTACTTATGCGGCTTTCGACTATAAGAGAGTTAGAACTGAGTTTCTTGAGGAAGAAGAGTTTAGAGCATTAGAAAGCATTTATGATAAACCTGCCGATGTTAAGACGATTTCCAAAGAAGCTGGGATGGATTACGAGAGATGTGAAAGATTTCTGAAAAAGATGACCAAGTTAAGATTTGTTCAAGCAGGTAGCGATAGTCTAAACCTTAAGCCGCCTGAGAGAGTCAAGGTTGACCCAAAACTCTATAAAAAGTTCCCCATTCCTTTCTTATCTGCTCCTGCATCAGTCGATGTCTTCATAACAAGTAGATGCAACCTGAACTGTGTCCACTGCTTCTCAAGTGTAGAAGAAGGAACTCTCCATGAACTATCAATTAGCGATCTAAGTTCTATCTTCAATCAATTAGAGAGCATGGGAGTTTTGGAGGTTAGAATAAATGGGGGCGAACCGTTTTTACACCCAGAAATAGATAAGATACTCCTTACCCTAAAAGAGAAGAGGTTCCGCAAAGTCATATTGACAAATGGAACCTTGCTTGACGAGGAGATGATAAATCTGTTAAAAGAGTCAGAAACTATCCCAACCATTTCTCTTGACGATTCAGAGGAAGAGGACCATGACAATTTCAGAGGAGTCAAAGGTTCATTTAAGCACACAGTTAAAGCTTTAGAACTTCTACAAAGAAATGGCGTCCAGTACGGTATAAACTGCTGTCTACACAAAAGGAATCTTAACAGATACAGGAAAATCATAGACCTTGCTATAAAATATGGGGCCTATAGGATAGCCTTCCTAGACCTCAAGGTAACTGGTAGAATGAAGAAGAACGTAGAGTGGGTCCCATCCTATAGAGAGTATCAGAAAGTCATGCTCAATTTAATGATGTATAAATTCAGGTATAGAGGAAGAATAGATGTTGCATTGGACGTTTTCCTGCACTGTCAGCCCCTGAAGGAGTCTATACTGGAAGCAAGGAAGGGATTCGTTTCATGCCAAGCTGGGAAGATTAGATTATCCATAGACAGTAGAGGATATGTATACCCGTGCAATCTTGTTCTATCTGATCCGAAATGGAATATATCAAACATAAAAAATGAAAAAATATGGGATATTTGGTTCTCTCAAAAATGGTTGTTCTTCAGAGGGGGAGTAAAGATAAGCGACTTAAAAAAGTGCAGGGAATGCAAAAACTTAATAAGTTGCAAGGATTTCTATTGTAGACTTCTCCCTTATGTAACTAACGGTGACTCCTTCGGTCCCCACACAAGATGTAGTTAAATAAAAGGGGGAATTAGCGCGTCAACAACCTTGTAATCCATGGAAGCAATATGTTTCTTTTCTTGTAGAACAGAATGAGCAAAGGAAGTAGAAGTAGTATTATGAGTATCCAGTATTGAGATAGAGCGGATATGGCACTAGGCAATAATTCTCCCCCTACAGGTTGAGGTTCAGCTATGCCACTTTCAGTGGGACCTGGCTTAAGAGTTATAGCATTTACGTGTTTCTTCTTCAAATCCTATCCCTGTAAGAGGAGCAATGAAAATATTTAAGCCTTTTCCACAAGAATTTTGGAGTTACTCGCTAAAGATCTCTTCTGACTTTTGCCATGGAGCAAAGGTCAAAATATACTCAAATGATAATCAAATAATTCAACCTACTGTAAATTGTGTAAGAAAAAGATATAATAAGCTTAGCCATCTGTCATAAATAAGAATTGTCTATCTCTGTAGGAAAGATAATGGGAGTAAAGATAAGACTACATTACACATGGTTCATCATCTTCGTTTTTATCACATGGACTCTGGCAGCTTTCTACATGCCTGATCAATACCCTGGATTGACCTATGAAGTGTATTGGATAACAGGCTTCGTCTCTTCTATAATCCTCTTCTCTTCTGTACTTTTTCACGAACTTTTCCATACATATTTTGCTTTGAAGAAAGGAATTTCAGTTCCGAGCATTACTCTGTTTCTCTTTGGCGGTGTAACTCAGATAGCAGAAGAGCCTCAAGACCCAAGCTTTGAATTCAAGATGGCCTTTGCAGGCCCTGCTTCGAGCTTCCTTCTCTCTTTCATATTTGGCTTGGCTTGGCTTTTGGCATCACATTTAGATTTGCCACCGATAATCACTGCTCCTTTGAATTATGGTTGGCTGATAAATGCCCTGCTTGGAGCTTTTAACCTCATACCAGCATTTCCAATGGACGGTGGGAGAATACTACGCGCTGCCATCTGGAAGTTAAAGAAGGACCTTATAGTAGCCACAAGAATAGCTTCCAATGCTGGAGGAGCTATAGCATATATCTTCATCTTCTTCGGTCTCTTCTTGATCCTTTTTGACGGACTAATATTAGGGTTTTGGTTCATATTAATAGGCTGGTTTATAAAAAGTGGTGCAGAAGCAAGTCTAAACCAAACTATCATAAGCCAGGCTTTATCTGATGTCAAAGTCGTTGACGTAATGACAAAGGAAGTTCATACGATCCCGCCCAATGCATCCATATCAGATGTTGTCGAGAACTACTTCTACAAGTATAAACACGGAGGTTTTCCTGTAGTAGATAACGGTAACCTTCTCGGTATGCTAACAACTCAGGACATTCGCACGGTAGCCAAAGAAAGATGGAACGTTTTGCAAGTTAGAGACGTAATGACGAGCTCTGAAAAGTTGGTTAAGTCTCAGCCTGAAGAACCTGTAGCTGATGCCTTCCTCAAACTCTCTAAGCGTGATATTGGGAGACTGCCAGTAGTGGAAGATGGGAAGTTGGTAGGAATCATTACGAGAAGTGATATAATGCACATAATAAGAGTAAGGACAGAGCTGGCAGTTAAGAAATAATTCGTCTAGCAAGTCAGGATGATGTCTAAAGAGGGATCGTTTGAGTCAGGTAAATCTCAACCTTGATGGGGTCACATTTTTGCAGACTTTTTCGTGTTCAACACCTCTGACTAATACTTAATTATCAGTAATATGCTTCTAAGTTTGTCCAAAGATTCTATCTTTTCTTATGTCAAATACGGCTCTCTTCTCACTACAATATATCATCAATATCTTAGTCGTGTACGCTATTTCACCGATGATTGCCCCTCTTTAACCCTCATGTAAGATTTTACAACGTTAACTAAAGAATCTATGTCCACCAACATTAGCCCTTTTTATTTGTATCAATAATCACTATAAAGTTAACAGGCATAGCTTAATTCATGAGAAGAAAATACTTTCAATATTAACGCCGGGAGTGGGATTCGAACCCACGAGACCCAAAAAGGGTCACGGGCTACCTTTTGATGGACTCAAGGCCTACGCTCCAAATTGCGGATCCGCGCATTAGTCCACTCTGCCATCCCGGCCCAGTCAAGAATTAATTCTGTCTGACGCTTATTATAAGTTAATTGGTATGATTTATGTCCTCTTGTTGAATAATCTTTTATCTGCCTATTAACCTTAATTATATATTTTACGTCTTTTAATAGGTCTAAACTTGCACAGTGGAACATTAATCTATGGTCAGACAGACCACCATCAGTTTTAATTAAGCCTCTAAGGAAGCTTTTTTGTATTTTACATGATGACGACATTATTTTCTGAGGAACATGAACTCTAGATGCTTTCTTACCCCTTGGAATTCCCAAAGATTCTAGAAATAGATATAATTTCTTATCATATACACCAAATTCGTAGAGAGGTCTCTTGCCCTTTCTAACGCGCTCCCTTACTTTACCCTTAATACCAAATATTTGGAATAATTTAGTTTGAAAATCCATAACTATGCTTTTGTTGGTATTATAGAAACCAATCCAATAGTTTTGCCCAGAGTGCCCTCCACTATATTTAACAGGGAGACTACCATCACCAATGAACATACCTATGAGTTCCGCCAATTCTTCAGTTACTTGGTCAGGAATACACGCTTTACCTTGGCTTCTAGCCACATTTTTTACTTGGGAAAAGACTTCTATTTATTCCATTTCTTATTAATGCCTCTGCAAGTTTCACCTCTAAACTACTTCGATACAAATTATTTGCTTCATCCCGAAATTTGGCTTTTAATCTCCCATTGCCTGTCTTTTCTAGCCTAATTTTGAAGCCGGTCTCGCCGAGATTTCTGAGGGAAATGCTACCGCCACGAGAACGACTTTCTTCGAGTTTACCATCGATTAATTTCTTAAATTCAAGATCTGATTTATATTTCTTCCAAAATGCTAGACCTCCAAGCTGCTTTCCTTAACTTTTCTTTGTCTGGTCTACGCCATGCTTCTAGCATTCTTTTCCTAAATTCCTCTTCTTGATGAAATCTTGTCCAGAATCTCTCTGCACCTTTCCTCCCAGACTCAGAATAAGATAGCTTTGCCAAGGCTCGTTTAGAATAATCTTTTGCTATTACTTAACCTCTGCCATCCCGGCGATTCCAAATCTATTATTCTAAAATCCTTTTTTGATTGGGCAAACCTCTTAAGAATCCAGTTAGTTCTATCTAGCGGGTCAGATGCAAGAACCAGATTTATCGGTAGAAATAGCGGGTTTTAGGATGAAAAATCCACTGATGCTGGCATCAGGAATACTTGGCATATCCATAGCATCTTTAAGGAAAGTGTTCGAGGCTGGCGCAGGAGCGGTTATAACAAAATCCATTGGCTATAAAGCGAGAGTAGGTTATGAAAATCCAACTCTGGTTGAGGTTCATGGAGGGTACTTGAACGCCATAGGCCTATCAAACCCAGGAGTTAAGGAGTTTTGTGAAGAATTGTCAAATTCAAAGATTGGAGATTTGCCACTAGTAGTGAGCTTGTTTGGAGCTAAGCCATCTGAATTCAAAGAAATGGTATCCATTCTCGATGAATTAGACATAAAGGCTTATGAGCTGAATTTGTCTTGTCCTCATGTAAAGGGCTTTGGAATGGAGGTAGGCCAAGACCCTAAATCAATAAGAGAGATAGTTAAGTCAACAATAGAAGAGACGAAAAAGCCATTGTTCGTTAAGCTATCGCCTAACGTTACAGACATAGTGAAAATAGCAAAGGTTGCTGAGAATTCAGGCGCAGATGCTCTAACAATTATGAACACGGTTAGAGCCATGAGCATAGACATAGAGACTTTTAGACCTATCTTAGCAAACAAAATTGGAGGATTATCAGGACCAGCTATAAAACCCATAGCTGTCAGGTGTGTCTATGAAGTTTCAAGATCAGTAAGGATTCCCGTCATAGGCTGTGGAGGAATAACAAGTTGGCAGGATGCTATAGAATTCTTCTTGGCAGGAGCAAGAGCAGTACAGATAGGCACAGCTATTGCTTATGAAGGATTAAGCGTATTTGAAAAGATAAAAAAAGGAATAAGAGATTATCTAATCATGAAGGAAAAAGAGAGCGTGAGAGACATAGTTGGTCTTTCCCATGGTTTCTAACAGGCCAAGAATTACAAGAGTTTTGGATGTGATAGAAGAATCTTCGACAGTTCGCTCTCTATTGTTCAAAGATGAACTGTGCTCAAAAGCCAAGCCTGGTCAGTTCGTGATGGTATGGATACCAGGAGTGGACGAAATTCCTATGAGCATATCCATTATGAAAGATGATCAAGCAGGATTGACTGTCAGAAAGGTTGGAGAAGCATCTACAGCTTTATTCAACATGAAAGTTGGTAACATGATCGGCATAAGAGGACCTTACGGTAATGGTTTCAATCCTACAATAGGCAAAGTTATGATAGTAGGAGCTGGAACAGGGCTCGCACCTTTGATGCCATTGCTGGAGATTCTTACAAATAAATCAGCTTCAATAGACGTGATAGTAGGAGGAAAGACCGTAGAAGAATTCATATTCGTAGACAAGATTAAAGAAATCCTATCAAAAACTGAAAGCAAGATAGTAGTAACTACTGAAGATGGTAGTTATGGCATAAAGGGATTGGCGACAGACGCAATTCTACCAATATTAAAAGAGAAAAGGTTTGATATGGTTTATACATGCGGTCCAGAATTGATGATGAAAAAAGTCTTTGAGATGGCTCAAGAATTCAATCTGCCTGTTCAAGCAAGTTTAGAGAGAGTGATGAAGTGTGGAATAGGAATATGTGGCAGTTGTTGCATAGGCAAGTATAATGTATGCAAAGATGGACCAGTATTTGATTCTTCAAAGTTAAAAGAAGTTAAAGATGAGTTTGGTTTGTTTAGGAGAGATCATTCTGGGAAGAGAGTAATATTTTGATTAAACTCAACGGTTATAAGATACCTTTTATTACAAGGAAGGGGTGATGCTTTTTAAATGCCAACCCATGGTTCTTTGACAAAGGCAGGGAAGGTAAGAAGTGCAACTCCAAAGCTAGTTGCCAGACCTAGAGTTGCTCCTATACCTAAAATGGGCAATAGAAGAAAGTTTGTGAGGAGATTTTCATTGAAGAGAAAGCCAGGGCAGAACTGGATAAATATCTGAATTTAATAAATCCAATCATACCTATTCTTTCTTATTATGTGTCAAATAGAGTCTCAACTCTGCATTAAAGTTTATTAGAAAAAATTAAAAATAGCAAAAGTATTCATAAGCAGGTGGTTCTCATTAAAGCAAGGTGGAGCAGACATCGCACTTCTCTGTTGAGAATCCCTACTAATTTAATCATCGCTACTTTTTCATTCGTAGCCTTCTTCTCCATTTTTCTAGCATTAAATCACAGCATATTCAACACATATGCTTGGGATACTGGAATATTCAACCAAGTTCTATGGTCAACGCTCAATGGCAGGCCATTTTATTACACGATGGAACCTTTTTGGTCAGCTAATAACAACTTTCTGGCAACTCATTTTTCACCAATACTTATTTTGGTTCTTCCTTTCTATGCTCTATATCCTAGCGTCGAGACTCTTTTCGTTATTCACTCAGCCATCATAGCTTTAGGTGGAATAGTTACTTATAAACTCTCATACTTAGTTTTGAAAAATGAAAAATATGCACTCATGTTTTCTGTTTTGTACTTCTTTAACCCGTTAGTACTCGGTCAGGCCTTTTCCTCTTTCCATTTAGAAGACCTTTTTATGACTTTGATGATGTTCACGATATACTTCTTTATTAAAGGAGATTGGTGGAAATACTTTGTCTTCCTAGCTTTGACTTTAATGACCATAGAATATGCTGCCATACCTGTGATTTTCTTCGGGATAACTATGCTATTAACAACTAGTAGGCGGGAGAGTTCAGGAAGGAATAGAATTTTGATACCATTAATAACAATTTCTGTATCCTTGTTATATTTCTTTCTAGCTCAAAATATGCAACTCGCTTTAGGTCTTGTTAAGGCTGGCATTCATCAAGAATGGAAGATTCTTGGAGCGAACAGTATCACTGAGGTGCCATTGAGAATACTCGAAAATCCTGTCGCAGCATTGGATGCCCTCTCTTATGATTCCTTTCACAAGACATTTTATTTATTGATGGTATTTGCGCCAGTACTTTTCCTGCCATTATTAAAACCCGCATATTTGATACCGATTTCACCTTGGCTCGTAACTGCGCTCTTCTCTAACTATCTCGCTTATTACGTTGTCTTTACGCAATATCCAGCTTTTGTAGCCCCGTTCATTTTCTTAGGAGCAATTTATGGGTTCAGAAAAATTGCTAGAAGCAAAAATATAAAGGTAGCCCACCTGAAGAAGTTAGTGTCCCTTGCCTTTCTTATAGCCGTAACACTATCATTATTCGCAGCCACTCCAAGAGTCGAGACAACGACCTACCTCGCTAGAGTGAAGTTTCAACACGCCTGGAAACTGCATGAGATTTTAGGATTAGTTCCAAGCAGTGCATCAATACTTGCTCAAGACAATATCTTCCCTCATGTATCAGATAGATTCGAAGCCTATACTATACCATCTCCTAGTTGGGAAGGCTGGGCTTCTAAATCTATTGAAACCCTAAACATCATGCTAGCTAAAAAACCAGAATATATAATTATAGACCTTGAAGCGATTGACCCAGCTTCGCGGGCTATCGGGAACTTAATGCTTGAAACCTTGTCGAAACAAGAAGGATTATTCTATGGTATCTTTGCAGAGTATGATGGAATTTATCTATTTAAGCTCGATTACAAAGGCTCGCCTTCAATGTCAAGCGCTTGACTCAAATAGTATGAATCGATATATGCTTTAATGGGATTATTAATCGCCGTAAAACATAATCTATCCTGTGCAATTAACAAAGCCTTTTTTTGATACTCTTTCTTTATTCTGAGTCTATAAGTTATACCTAATAGTTCCCAAAGCATTTGCAAAATTCTCCTTAGGCTAAACCCAGCATTTAATCGCATATGGACGGGCAATTCGACTACCTTTAGCTTCAAGGAGTTCGCGAGAACAAGGAACTCCACATCAAATGCATACCTGTTCACAGACTGTACTTTCACCAATTTTTCTAGAGCTTCCCTTCTGAATGCTTTAAGACCTGCTTGGGTGTCGCTTACTTTTATGCCAACAAGCAGTTTTGCAAGTATCTGAAAGCCTCTGCTCAGAAACTTTCTAATTAAAGGTGTTTGAACATTAGACTGTTTATGCCATTTTGACCCTATCGCCAGATCTGCATATTTTAACGCATTAAAATATTCTTGAATATTAATAGGTGAAATCTCTCCGCCAGAATCTAAGAGAAAGCACATGTTGCCATTCGTATGCTTAAAGCCTTCCTTTATCGCAAATCCTTTCCCTTTATTTTCATCATAGCTTACAAGTTTTATGGCACTATATTTTTTTGCACAACCAAGAACTTTCTTTGCTGTTCCATCTTTGCTTCCATCATTTACTACAACGACTTCATAGTTCAATCCAATTCTCTCCAGAGCCTTTATTGCTTCTTCTATCGCTCCTTCTATATGCTTTTCCTCGTTGTATGCTGGCATGATCACGGAGAGCTTCATGCTTTTCAGCAACTCTCTTTTAGCATTCTCTCAAATATGGGTAGCACGTTCTTGGAATCGTAATTCTCTGCAGCCTTTCGAAGCCTAACGCTCGATGATATAAGGTGGCTAGGGTCTTTTTTCCACTCTCTGTAAAGGTTCACTATCTTCTGTGAAAAATCGTATACATTATCAGCATAAAGTAGAGGCAGATCAAGAGATAAGTGAGCTGGAATTCTTGTTGTCAGAACTGGTGTGCCACAGGCTAGACTCTCGACCATAACTAAGGGGAAGTTATCAGCCCTTGATGGATATACAGTAACATGAGCCGAAGAATATAACTTAGCTAGTTCGTGATCATTTGTCACATAGCCTAGCCCTTTTACATCGTTTAGCTTGTCGCTGGTTCCGCCAACCCAAATGAACTCGGCATCGTTGTACTTGCTTCTCATTACATTTGCTAATGTAAGGAATACATCCCAACCTTTCTGCCATGAGGGTCTACCTACATATAGTACGGTGAACTTGTCACGTTTGTTTATTAAGGGCTTATACACTTCTGTATCCACAAAGTTCGGTATGTAGTAGACCTTTCTATGCCTTACTTTGATAGCCTTATTCATTATGTGGATCGCATCGTAGATGGATAGGTCAGCTATACCCATCGACTTATACATCACGCGTGATAGTATAGCTGGAAGACCGTAAGTCAAAGGCGGTATCCTAGGCATGAAGTATACATTTGAATGAATGCCAGCAATTTTTTTGGATTTGCAACGAAAGAATAGATATGCTAAAGGATTGTAAAACATATATGAGATGTCTGAATGAATTGTATGATGCCACCTCTCACGGTAAGGTATGCCATCTAGAATCTTGACTAGTTCGCTGAAGTCAACCGCTCTCCTGCCATGAGGCGTGTATGGTAGTGCGAAAATTTCTACTTGATGCCCCTTTCTGCTAAGATACTTGGCAACAGTCCAAGCCCATTTCTCTCCTCCTCCTCCGTAGGTTAAGCTGATGTGAAGGCACAGAGCAATTCTCATTCTAAATCACCCTAAGAAATTATCTCAACTGCTCTAACTTCAACGTAATCCAAGTAAACATCCGTTGCAGAAAAAACGTTCATCCCTCGGAACTCTATGATTGCTGGCTCGTTAAGCTCAAAGCTAAGCGTTAAGTTATGCCAAGCCATCGGTTCAGTGAAGTTTGAACCGCAGACAAAAGCACGAGCTTCTTGCTTTTTGAGGTCAAAAGCAAATGCATCAAGAGTCATTATGTATTCGTTCGTAGGCTCTCCGATCATCATCCGAAATGTAACATTGTATCTACCAGGAGGTAAAAGCACGTATGGACCATACCAGAATGTTGTGCCATTGATGTAGTTAACATCGCGATAAAACACGCATCCTGATTTAGACGGTTGATAAGTGATAATTTTTCCATCTTGTAGGTTTAAATTCTTGTAATCGTAAGTTTCCGTCAGCTCAAACATCATGGCATGACCACTGTAACCAAGCTTAAATAAGTATATTCCATCATAAAGCACTAGAAGTCCGTATGGAAGCCTTTCTTTATACACTGTCTTAAGAATTAGCTCAGCAGTAGCCTGGCTTCCTTGATCCTTTGCCTTAAGGTCTATGATTATGTATTCTGGCTTTTTGGCTAGAGTAGTGTTTAGCATCTCTATGGCTTTAGAAGAGAAGCCTTCCCAACTAGGAGATGGTATAGTATAGGCTTCGAATCTATCTGATACATGAGGGAAGATATTGTCTTGAGCAAGTATTGATGCACTGCTTGGAACTAATCCTAAAATCTCATGCAGTTTCCCGACATGTTGATCATCAGAACTCTGTATTTGAGAGTAGTTCAATGCTCCTAATACTATGGTTATAATTAATACCACAAAAACCGAGATTTGGACAAGCCTTATCAACTTTTTTGTGTTTAACGATATACCATTACCAAATAACTCTTTTATTCCAAAGATCGTCGCCAAGAACAAAAAGGGAACGATAAAGCTGGAGTAATGAGTCCAGATTACGTAGTGGGGCTCAAAGTTGGATAATAGAGCAGGTAATAACCAGGGTAAAGCTGGTAAAAAGTGAAGAGGCTTCAAGAAAGCCATGAACAAGAGGGGAGCGAATATCATCAAGAGGTAGACAGATTTATAACCCCAATCGTATATGAGAGCTTGCCATGCTGCTACAGGATCCAGCAATACTCTAAGCGGTACTTGTTCCAAACTATCTGCACCTAGAACTTCCCAACTTTTGACAACACCTTCTGCTTGATACCCTAGCATAAATTGAAGATTTCTTGCCAATATGAACCATCCAAGAGCCAAGGCAATAGTGATCAAAGCGACGTAGAAAGTCTTTTTTTCACGATCCTGACTTCTTCTCCAAAGCAATATGAAAATCCCGAAGAAGAGCATTGGTATTGCTGCATATTCTATGCTTATCAGTGTTAGTATTATAAAGGAGATGTATGTTTTCCAACTTTTTTTGAAGAAGAAGTATATGGTGAACAAAGATAACGTCATGAAGAAGTCTTCTAGATGGAACCATTCAACGCTAACTCCTATCACTAAAGGGTTGAGCAAGTAGGCAAAGGCTAGAATTAGTGCATACTTATCATTCTTCAGTATTAGGTTTGCTAGTTTGTATACTGCCAATGAGCCTAATGCTATCACTGTCGAGTGTATAACGAAAAGAGTCTCAACGCTAGGATATAGAGCATAGAAAGGAATTATTAAGAAAAGTAATGGAGCAAAATGAGTTGCAAGAAAGCTGTTGTTCATGCTCAAATAGGGCTCTACTGTGTAGTAGAAAGGCTTTCCGTTGAGAGTGCTCCAAAGAGCTTGGTTGAATATTCCGGTGTCCCAAGCGTATGTCGAGAAATTGTAGTGAGTGAAAGATAACAAAATCGAGAATGCTATTATGTAAATGATCATGCTGATTAGCAGTATCCTTGGTATGCTTCTGATCGTGGACCTGAGATAAGTGAAGACTCTGTAGCTGAAAAGTTTCAGCACCATCAAAAAGTTCTTCAAGATCCACTACCCTGTCTTGCCATGATAGATGGTAAGCACTCTATCTTACCATGACCTCTTTGCATATGGAAGAACAAGAAGGAGGGCTTAATAACTTTTCAAATTCTTCTATAATAATATTTTTATTTTAACTCCCTCTTTCCTTGCTATTTCTGCTTGTTTACTATCTGATGTGACTAGATCATTATTAGTGCTTTTTGCGAGTTCAATAAAGAGGGCATCGTAGATTGTTATTTTGTTTTCAACAGCTATTTTGAAGGCTCCAAGCATATAGTCGTTTTGATTTAGTGTTTTTATAACTTCTGGCTTGGTGAGGCCTTCAATTATCTCCTCCGCATCTTTTGCTTTCATTTCCTCGTTCAATACTTTTTTCCATAAAGCATTAACAACCTCTTTAAAGGAGAGATCCAAGCTCATAACACCCTCTAAAATAACTTCTTCCACTCTATCCCAGCCTTCTTCTCTAGAAAAGAACTTTACTAAAGAAGACGAATCAATGACCCTCACGGTCTTCTCTCACACTCTTGACCGAGAAGCCCTTCCCGCTGGGCTTCGCTCTATTAAGAATCTCATTCCATCTTTCAACCTGCCTTTTTGTTCTCACTTTCCAAGCTAACTCTTCTAACTTTTCTTTGATTTCTTTAGCTATATCTATCCCAGCCTTCTCAAGCTCTTCCTTTATTTCCTTTCTAACTCTAAAGCTGATGACTGTAGACATTTCAATTTACGATTATGTAAACAGGCTTATAAACTCTTGGTTTTTTCTTGCGATTTTGGCTCGACTATGGCTTTTGCCACTTGTTTTATGAGACCACTTTTCGCATTCGTATAGCTATATAACTTGTTAAGATGGAAATAAAATGGTATCCAGACTTATGGATGCTGTGGCTTTTCACTTATCCTTCCTAATTTAGTACGCTACCTTTCGAGGCAGCACTGCGAATATGACTATTGTTCTTTCTGGCCGTAGTTCAAACAGTATTCTGTATTTGCCCATTCGAAGCCTATACTGGCTTCTATACCCTCTTAGCTTTTTGATGTCAAGCCTTGTGGAGAAGCCCTCGTCTCTCAAGGTATGTAAGGCTTCAATTATCCTATTACGCACATCTTTGCTCAGTTTTTCAAGTTGTTTAGAAGCCCTATCTTCAAAGAGAATTTTGTATGATGACAAGCAATTATTTACCTTCTAAACTTCCTCGAGAGGTATAAGCTTCATACTTCCCTTTTTCTTAGCCTTTTTGTACTCTTTAATAGCTTCAATCTCATCTTCCAAAGGCTCTTCCAATCCAATGAGCCTTTCTTCAACAAGTTCCTCTAATCTTTCGACTTTTTCACGAACAAGCTTGACTTCTTTTAAGACTTCCTCTAGGTCACTAGTGGGCATTTATATCCTATTTTTTGTGTGTGAATAGTGGAATATAAGTGTTAAATAAAAAACAAAATGGCATCCAGACTTATGGATGCTGTGGTTTCTCACTTATTGTTCCTAGTTCTTCTACTATCAATGCTACTGGGGTGTATGTCTTGACTGAAGGAGCTTGCAGATATAAATAACGAAAGTTGCTATTTAGAATTTCAGGTTATTTGATCTGATGATATTATATTATCTTTTAGCCCTTTATTACGTATGAAATCTTTAAGCTCGTTGTCTAGTGTTAGTAGCTTAAGGTTAAGATGGACCGAGTTTGCGTAGAGTATATTATCTATCATGTCCTTATGACCCAGCATGTAAAGGTTCAAAGCTTCATTGAATGTTTCGTAATTTTCATCCACTTCTTTGTATCTACCGCTCTCTAAGATGCTCCTTAGGCCAAGCCTAAAGCTCCCTATGTCAAAGGTCTTGCTCTTTATAAGTCTAGCTACTACCCATAATGATTCAAGGATGCTAAAGCGGGAGTAGTGTATTTCAGCTTCAATATCAATCAGCTTTTTAAGGCCTTTTAAGATTTCCTCGCCTGTATCTATCCCTAGAGAGGGAAGTATGAAGGATGTGTCAAGAAGAACTCTCAACATGGCTTGCTTGCTCTTCAAGGCTTATCGCCTCGACCTGTTCCGGTTTCATAGAAGCAAACTTTTTGCCAGATATAGCTATTTGTATTGGATCTTGAAGGCTTTCCAATACCAAAGTATTTCCAGAAACTCTTAATAACACTCTTTCACCCTCTTTTAGACCAAGAGCTTCGATTATTGCCTTAGGCAAGTATATTGCATATTTCTTTCCGATGCGGGCTTCCATTATCAGGGTCATAATACTTTACCAGAATTATATTTGAAAATCAGACTTAAAAACATATTTCTGATTAATTCATATCAACGATATAAAAAGGCATCTAGACTTATGGATGCTGTGGTTTCTCACTTATTGTTCCTAGTTCTTCTACTATCAATGCTACTGGATGAACGTCTGTGCTGAATAGTTCTTCAGTGTCTATTACGTATAGGTTTTGGAATCACGTCCATAAATTTAGTAATGAGTACTCTTCTTATCCCACTTGGTATTATAGGTAGAACTGGGGTAGGGGGTGGGGTTTTGCCAAGAAATTATGGATTTTACCGTAAGATGTATTCACGTGGGGAGCTGGGGATTAATGGAGTTAAGATAATTCAAGAATTAGGGCAACTGAGAGGGGAATTTCAAGAATTTGTCAAAAGGACGACAATGCAGATGAAGAAGAAGACTTCTGCTTCACCATGGGTCAGTTGTGTGGTCTTATTCGCTGTGATATGGGTGACGACTCAATTATATTAGAAGATAAGTTCAAGGTCAATAACATAGCTTCAGTGTTAAATGATTTGGATTTTAAGACCAAGGTAGTGAATGTGGTGTGGCATCGTGACGAAGAGATGGTAGAAAGCATCGGGGTCATCGTGAAGGGCTTTGAGTCATGGTATAAGAATCTACCTGACGAATACATTCCGAGTCTGATCAACAAACATAAGGATGCTTATGTGAGGGGGTTACTAGAGTGCTTTTGGAAGACAGATGAAGGATTTCTTTTTCGAGTCTTCCCACAAAATCTTATGATATCTCCAACAGAGCTGGAAGAGACTTATTGGTTACAGTTAGTGTGGTCAGACGAAGTTAAAATACCAGAAAGGATGAACCCTTCTATCCAGGGACATGAGGTTGTTGAAGCATATAGTGTCGTAACGATAACCTCGCTAGTCTATTTTGCAAGAGAAGAGGGGATAGATAGGCTCTACAGTACTTTCGGAATAGCTCTTGGCTGATGGGTTCTTTATACTGTTCATGTGAGTTACCAACCTCTGAAGCATGTAGGATTTCCTGTTTTACAGTATTCAACTTATTTACAGAAAGGTAGGTATCGATCAACCCACCTATTCCACCAATGTTTCTCTTAGCCTTTTTAAGGCTTTTAATATCCAGCCCAATGTATCTTGCATCTTTATCCAGTATTATCGTTGATGAGGCTCCCGTATCTATGTATAAATCCAAGAATTTACGTATGTTTGAGTCCTTGGAGATGAGCAAAACCTTGATGAAAGGGGCTGGAGGTTCATAGTCTCTGTTCAAGAAGCCACGTATTCTCATAGTATCAACTGTAGTTTCTCTTTGCTTACATGTTCAACAGAAACTCTATCTAAAGGATAATTTTTCTTAACTCTCTCCATAAGCCTCCCAACATCTTCATCAAAGTCGACGACTCTTTGTTTGTAAATGGCTATAAAATTACCATCGTAACTTTTCACAAGGCTCTCATGATTCTCCTCGAACCACTTCCTATTAGACTCATGTTCCTTGAATAGCTCCAAAACTTCACTCAAGTTGACCACACTAACCGAATAGAAGATTCATGTTATTAAACCTTATACTCTGAAAAAAATGGAAAGTTTAAGTTAGAGTTAGAGCAAAACATCCATTATGTGTTTGGATGAGCGAGTCTATTACGTTAGAGATTATCTACAAAGAAGTAAGAAACATTAGGGAGATGCTTGAGGAACTCGCAGAGAAGACTGTAAAAGATAGATTATCTTATCAAGGTGAAAATAAGCATAGAGGTGTTGTTCTGTTCATATAAGTGGGAAAATAATATTTGGTGGGTTCTTGGAAATAGCAAAGATCGATAAGAAGAATACTCATTCCGAAGAAGGTAAGGGAAAGAGCCGAATTAAAGAGTGGAAGCTATGTCAAAATCAGGGCAAAAGAAAAGGAGGTTATCATCGAGCCTCTAGAGCCAGTATCTGAAAAATACTTTGGAATCTACAAAATAGCCAAATGGCCAGAAGACCTTGACGAATTCATTGTCGATGTCATGAGGAGGTGGCAATCATAAAAGCCTACGTAGACGTTAACATCTTTACCTATTGGCTTGACAACCACCCTTTGTTTGGAGAAATGGCACATAATTGGATTAAGAAGATCGAGAATGCACCACATGGAGAATACGTTACATCCGTCCTTAATTCTCTACTATCAGTGCCACTGGGGTGAACGTTCGGGTCTGCTTCAATTACTTCGTAGCTGGGACCTTCTTTGAAGAGCATGTAGAATATGTCGACTGATTTGTCATACCATGCTCTTACTTTATTCTCTTCCATGCGCCTCTCACCGTTTTGGATTTTATGATCTTATTAGTAGTGTATTAATAAATATTGCATTAATTATTAATAACATCTACTAAGAAAATAGAAATAAAAAAAGAAAAATGGTATCCAGACTTAAGGGTCTGGATGCTGTGGTTTTTCACTTATCCTTCCTAGTTCTTCTACTATCAGTGCTACTGGATGAACATCTTGACTGAAGAATTTTCCTGTTGCTACTACATCTGGATTGCATGAGTTTGGTATGTTGTAGTATAATCTTATCACTAAGTCTGTTACTCCTGGATTCTCTCCCTGTAGTATCATTATCAATGGCATGAAGAACCACTTGTTGTTTCCTTCATCGTCAGGAATTATCCATCCTAGCATTAGATCATCTCCAGCAAACCAGCCATGTACGGTTTGATGTAGTTTTGGTACCCACTTATCATCGTGCCATGTAAGGTCTCCTGGATCTAGCAATCCATTGTCGTTGCTATCAGTCCAGTCTAGTACTCCGTTTCCATTATCGAGGAATATTGGTACAGTATTGAGGTTCATGAATAGCTTTGATGTCCATAATGTATCCTCACCTGAGTATCCATATACTGATAGTCCTACTGTGCCATTAAGATCCTTGTATGTTGATACTATTCCTATTCCTGATCCTTCTAATTCTCCTGGATCTACTACTGTGTTAAGTGTATCATGGCCAAGGAATGTTGAACCCCAGTCTGGTACTAGCAAGAAGTCATTCATGCCGAAGTTGCTTCCTCTGTATATCACCATTCCAAATTCGTTGAAGTATTCAGTAACTACGTTCGCTAATGGTCCACCAACTGTAATTATGTTAGAGCTTGCAATTGGTGTGGTGCTGCTCCAATCGTCCTTCAATGCCAGTCTGTGATCTGTTGCTGAGTAGTAGTAATCTGCCCTTGTATCACCAGCACCAAACTTTCTCAATAATGATGGTACTGTTGGTGTCGATGACTCATACATGTCTAATCCTGGCTTCCATACTGGTATTTTCTTTATGGAGTCAAAGGCTTCTGTTACCATTGCTGATCCTATGCTATCGACTGGGTGTGAATCTTTGCCTACTGTTATCCACTCATAGCTTCCAAACCATGTTGAGTATAGCACTTTTATTACATCTTTCTCGTCAAGCTCTAAAGGTTTATCTGGTTTGCCACCATCTATGAATACTACTCTGGCATTCTCAGTATGATCATCAACGACAATATAGTAGTCAGTTCCTCTTACCATGAGTTTTCCGTTCACTAATACTCTTTCAGCGAACGTGCAGTAAGCACTCCACTCTCCTACTTCTTCAGGATCGTCGCCAATAACACCATCATGATGATAAGCAATGCTGTAGAATGGAAGCATGTTTGTCATTTCTAGGTATATGTAATCGTATGTTGTGCCGTTTTTGAAGACGTTAACTGGATCTGTTCTTTGCCCATCTATGATTTCATTCAAATCCTTGCCATCTATTTCATCAGCACTTGCTTTTCCTAATCCAAACTCTACCCATCTTGATGTCCATTTCTCTGATGATTTTTCTAAGTCCCATGGCTTAAATTTCTGATACAATTGATATGCTACTTCTTTGTCTATTATGTTCCCATAATAGTCTGCATAGAAGCCGTTCATGTTGTCGTCGTAACCTTTTCCTACATAAGGTACAATATCATGGTCCCATTTATATGGGTCGAAGTATTTCTTTTCCCATAGGAACTCGCCATCGTAGGATTGCACTGTAGCTTGTTCTCTGTATGGCGTACTATAGTAGCACCATTCATACTCATAGTCTTCATCGTCAAGGATATTGTCGTTGTGAAAGTCTGTAAGTCCGTATACTGTAACTCCTCTGAACTGCTTATCAACCTTTATTGGAGTATTCTCATTTTGCGTCCATGGACAATCTATTGTGTATGGAGCATCTGATAGCAAGAAGTCCCATTCTCCTATCAGATAAGGAGACTTGAAGGGCTCACTTGTTCTATCTATAGTGTGGGCATCATCTGTAGTTAGAGATTTCCACCATTGAGACATTCCTAGACCATCTACAGCCCAGTCTGATAAGCTTGGCCAATAAGCAGCATAGCCTACATACTTTGGTGCTGTACCTGATCCTTCATAGCCTATTATCTGAGCCATATCAAATGTATCTCCCCAAGCAGTATCTGGCTCTGGTCCATGCCTTGAGTAGTAGTTTGAGAATATTGTTGTTGTTAGAGTGTATGGATAATCGTATACAGTAGCTAATCCTTCAGACACATTTTCATCTGGACCTGCTGTTTGTGGCTTTGGTGTATAACTTGTTACATAATCGTATGGTGAGGTTTGAGCTCCTTGTGTGAAGAAGTGCACATAGCTCCTATATTCTGTCGGCTTTCCTAAGTCCCACTCTCCCCTATTGCTGAATTGAATGAATAGCCCTGAGAACCCTGGATTCTCACTATATAATTCATAATGATCTTCATCCGTTGGCTCTGTTGGGAAGAAGTAGCTAATTGGTATAGTTCCAAATACTGCCTTTGTCGTTATGAGTTTAACATCCTTGAACAGATTCACTTCTTTTGTGTCCTTGTTAAAATCAATTGTTATTATCACTTGAACTAATGGGACATCGATCGCTGTTTCAGGACCATCTAGTTGTACCCAGTCAGATATTGTATTCACTACTCTTGCCACGAACCTTCTTGGACCATTATACAATACTTCTATATCGCCTGTCGTTACTGTACCGTTTGTCTTTCTACCACCGAATCCATATGTTGCTGGACTGCTTCCTATAAAGTAGCCTCTATCTCTTGGATTCTCTGCACTCTCCGATGATGCAGACCCTGGATATTCATCGTCAACTCTTATCCATCCATTACCATAATCTAATAGGTCAGCATGCAAAGCCATTGCCCATACATTTCTTATCCTGTCGGTCAGTAAGCTGTAGTATGTTATGTTTATGAACCATCCTTCTTGCCATACCCTCTTTGGCATATTAACACTGTCTACTGATGACCCTGCTGGGGATGCAAATGGGTCTCTTGCACCACCATATTCTAAGCCAACGTTTTCTACGCTGTTTACCATTTCTCCAAACTTTGAGAAGCCTATCTTCAACGATTTTGCATCATATGGATACAGTGTATACTTATCAGTATCAAGAACTCCATTTACTGTCATGTACCAGCTTGATGCATCTGATCCTGCTGGAACTCCGAATCCACTTGCTATGAAAGGCGTTGCTGAAACTAGTAGTGTTGCACAAACTAGGAACGAAACTAAACTCTTTGCACGTTTGTCCATCTTTGATCGCGAACATTAGTTCGTAATATTATATTTAAGGATTATGATCTAGAAATATTCTAAAGTTAATTCATTATTATTACACAAATTATAGAATCAATTCTATTCATGAGTTCTAAAGACTTTTTCGACTATTGTCGATACTGGATGATATTCATCGGTTCAGTTCTTTGTAGCTATTTAAACTAGATGCCTAGGGCTTGAACATACTTTCTTCCCTCTGCAGCAGTCTTGGATCCTTTGAAAATCTCTACAGCTATTCTTTCAAATAAGATGAGAATAAAACAAGAATCCAATAACTTCAGCCGTGTCAAAAAGCTAATCCTCAAGGGCATTAAAGAGGTTTGCACCGAATCACCTTTCAAGAAGTTCTTCAGCTTAAGATAATGCTCAGATTTTTCCATATCTATTCACTCATCTTTATAGTTGACACTCTCTTGCCTAAAGGAGCGGGCTTTTTCCTATATTTATGTAAATTTACGTTCTCTCCAAGCCCTCACTAACGCTTTAACCCTTTCTATATGCTCCTTAGGGCTCATCTTCTCATAAGCTCATCAAACCGACTTATGCATCTAGCTTTACTTTCCTTATCATGCTTTTAGACTTCTATTCGATTTTTTTGGATTATCAAATCCACACTTCTTACACTTGACTCTTTCAGACATCTTATCACCTAACCTATTGCTTAGTGCATATCCTAACTCTAACTATTTATTTGCACACTAAAGGTTTTAAATACATGGTTTAACATAAAATCAATAGCATGCAATCTCAATTAGAATTTTCAACTGTAGTAACAAAAGATGGCAAATGGTATGTTGCCCTGTGTCCTGAACTCGATATAGCAAGCCAAGGCAAAAGTATAGAAGATGCTTTGAAGAACTTAAAGGAGGCTGTTGAGCTCTATCTTGAAGATGAAGATGCAAAGCTACCTGAAGCTGGATACAGACCTATTGTAACCATCGTCAGAGTTGCTTTAAATGAGAAAGCTTCCAGTCGTATCAGGGCGTAAGATAATAAAAGCTCTCAAAAAGAAGAACTTCAGTAGTTTCACAAAGAGGTAGCCATGTCAGGCTGAAGAAAATAGATGCTAGCAGAGTCTTCATAGTAATAGTGCCTATGCATGCTGAATTGGCTAAAGGAACTCTGAAATCTATCTTAAGGCAAGCAAATATAACCTTAGAAGAACTACTTGAATTACTCTAACAAGCTTAAAGAATCACGCTTAGTATTGGATTGTCAAACTTCATACACTTTATGCTTTTAGGCATATCATCACTATCCTCTTTATCAGCATTCGTAATCTCTTAGAACAAAACCGAACTGCTTTTATCCTCAATTAAGCTCCTTTAGGGGTGTATGGATCATGAGAAGAGTAGAAGATTGGTTAAAAATGGCAAAGGCTGCATTAAAGCAGGCTAAAGATTCTCTAAAAGATGAGAATTACTGGGCGTCATGCTTCTTCTCCCATCAAGCAGCAGAATTTTCATTGAAGGCACTCTTGTTATCATTCGGTATAGAAAGGCGAGGGCATAGCTTATATGATTTACTAGAAGAGTTAAAAGATGTTGAATTCGATGCCCCTAAAGAATTCTTTAACTTGGCAAGAGATCTAGACAGGCATTATCTGCAGACAAGGTATGTCAACGCCTACCCATCAGGCGCTCCAGTAGATTATTATAAATTAGAGGATGCTAAGAAATCTATAAAGGAGGCTGAAGAGATTATTGCTTTCACAGAAAAAAGCCTTTGAGATAGCTTCTAATTATGTAAGCAAATTAAAAGATGATTATACATTAAGATTAGCTATTCTCTTCGGTTCTTTTGCTACAGGACTTTGGACGGAATCAAGTGATATAGATATCTTAATCGTTGCAGATGAACTATCAGACAATATATGGGATAATTATGCAATATTAAAGGAGAGGTTCGTACAACCCTTTGGAATCAGCACAAAAATGGTTCAAAATGAGATAGAATCTTTGAATTTCATAATACTAGATGCCTTAGAGTATGGGATAATTTTGCATAAAGATCAAAGCATATATGATTTAATAAAAGAGAAGTTAGAACATGTAAAAAAGAGATACGGTCTTTTTAGAACTGCTAAAGGATGGAATATAACACGCTAACTAAGGATTATGAGGCTCTGGTGCGAATTGTCAAAAGTAGGCAAATTGAAAGATAATGTAATTTTGGATAAGATAAAATAAGAAAAATGCCTGATGGTTCGATGCTCTTATCGTAAGGCACCTCTACCCTTTTAGACATCATAAATAGCCATCCCCATTTCTAATGTTAGGGTTTTCTTTGGCTCTATCTTTGTTACATATCCTTGATGGGCTCCTTCTTTTGTTATATCCTTAACGGCTTGAAAGGCTTCTTCGATGGTATCATATATGCCCAAAATTCTACCTTTGGCTACAGCGACATACTTCCCGTTATGCTCTCCCAGTAATCGTCAACCTTTACTAAGCCTAGCTCTTCTTTGATCTTCTCGAATAAATTTTTGATCTTTATCAAATAACCATCGTCGTAAAGTATGATTCCTTCCTCAAGAGCATCAAAAGCTGTTGGATTCTTTTTTCTAAGCATCTCCTCAAATTCTTTTGTTGTATAGCCAAGGGCTTCTATTGGTGCAGTCGTAGGATTTATCTCATTGAGAAGTTTTAATCTATCAAGAAAATTATGAGGAAATTTGTCAGATATAATCAATAGATCTACATCACTCCCTACTCCATAGGTACCTTTTGCCATAGAACCATAAAGTATGATCGATCTAGGCTTTAACTTCCTTAGAATTATTTTAGCATACCTCTCTATCTCTCGGCGATATGGTAGTCTCAGACTTACTTCAACCATCTTCTTGATACCTCAAGAACAAAATTTAGGATTACTTCAGCACTATGTATAGCCTCTTTCGCTGTATATTCATCATAATACTCAAAAGGAGAACCTTCGGGGTGAGCGTTAGGATAACGAGTAGGTATATAGTGTCTGTCAAGAAGCCTAGAGTGCCTCAAAGCTTCATTAACATCCAATCCTCTCCTTTTTAAAGGCCCAACAAGCCTTATCAGAGAATGGCCAACAGGAATTAAACCAATGCCATACAATAAACCCTTTACAGCATACTCGGCTGATTGCTGAGCCTTAAAGCAAGCCCAGCTAAATCTTCTATTCTCCATATCCTCCCTAGCACTATCTAGAGTGTATTCAGCCTGCTTAATCCATCTCTCGAACTCTTTCTTATCAAAGCCCATACATCCATATATATTATGATCCTTTATTAACATATTTTCATAAATGAATAATTGAATTTTTGACCTTCACTTCATCTACGATTTTTAATATATCCTAATAGTTTTTAAGCCTCTAGAGGTCTTGAGATAGCATGATGGAGACTGCATGTCGAGAGATAATTCAAAACCTTAACGAATTGCCCAACTTCACAAAAGATGACCTAAGTTTTCTTAAGAATAAGATTTGTAAAAAGTTTGGTCTGAAAAACATTCCGAAAAATTCTGAACTGATCACTAATCTAAAGCCTGAAGAACGTAATAAACTGATCTCAGTGTTAAGGGAGAAGCCCATTCGATCCGCTTCAGGCATCATCGTCATCGCAGTCATGAGTAAGCCTTATCCATGCCCTCATGGAACTTGCATTTATTGCCCAGGAGGTTATGAATTCTCAACACCGCAAAGCTACACTGGTCATGAGCCAGCAGCATTGAGAGCGATTCAAAACGATTTCGATGCCTTTAAGCAGGTATCAGCAAGGATTAGTCAATTAAAAGCCATTGGTCATGATGTAGAAAAGGCTGAGATAATAATAATGGGTGGGACATTTCTAAGTTTACCTATAGAATATCAAAGTGCATTCGTGAAAGGTTGCTATGATGCATTAAACATGATTAATTCTAGAGACCTTGAAGATGCTAAAAGAATGGCTGAAAATTCTAGGATAAGGAATGTTGGCATGACTATAGAGACTAGGCCAGATTTTTGCAAAGAAGAGCATGTCGATTTGATGCTTAGCTATGGAGTAACAAGAGTAGAAATAGGAGTCCAAGCCCTTGACGATAAAATCTACAGTTTAGTCAAGAGAGGTCATACTGTAAAAGATGTAATCGATGCCTTTAGAATTGCTAAGGATTCTTCTCTTAAGATAGTTGCTCATATGATGCCAGGGTTGCCAGGCTCAAACCCTGATAGAGACTTCAATGATTTTAATCGCCTTTTCAACGATCCTGATTTTAAGCCAGACATGCTGAAGATTTACCCAACTCTATTGATCGAATCTTCTGAGCTCTATGAATGGTATCTGGATGGAAGGTATCAGCCTTACGATGACGATACTATGATACGACTCTTAGCAAGAGTAAAAGAGATAGTTCCAAGATGGGTGAGAATAATGAGGATTCAAAGAGACATACCTGCGAGGCTGATCATAGCAGGGATAAAAAAGAGCAATTTAAGGGAATTGGTGCAAAGAGAATTGTCGAAGATGAGTAAAAAATGCCAGTGCATAAGATGCCGCGAAGTCGGCTTAAAAAAATTGAAGTATGGAATAGATGCAAATCTTGATAATGTAAAATTGTTAAAGCAAATTTATGAAGCATCTAATGGAATTGAAGTATTCGTATCTTATGAAGACGTTGTGAACGATGCATTGATAGGGTTCTTAAGGCTAAGGTATCCGTCAGAAAAAGCCCATAGAAAAGAGATCAGTTCAAAAACTTGCTTGGTTAGAGAGTTGCATGTATATGGCACTATGGTACCTATTGGGAAAAGATATCATGATAGCTATCAGCACAAAGGCTTTGGAGCAAGACTGATGAGAGAAGCTGAGAGAATAGCCAAAGAAGAATTTGATGCGAGGAAGATAATTGTAATGGGTGCCATAGGAACTAAAGAATATTATAAGAAACTTGGATATAGAAAAGAAGGACCTTACATGGTAAGGAGTATTTAGTAGACAAGTATTATCGAAAAAGAAGGACTCTTATATTTCTATTCTCTTTTAACCAAAAAGCCCATGGCAACGTAACGATCCATAATTCTTGTAGCGAATAGTTCAGCCTCTTTCCTTTGCTTATCATGAGAAAGCTCAGGATCGTCATGGAACCTCCAGCTTTTCATCGCAGAGAGATGCTCGAAGAAGCCTAGCAATAGAGCGTAAATCTTCTTAACAGAGCTTGGAAGATTTTCAATGTAGAGAATTACCTCCTCATCTATGAAGTTATAGACTAGAAACGATTCAGGGCTCTTTTCGATGCTTAAGACTATCTTCGCGCTCTTGATGTCATAAACTTTTGCAAGAAGATCGCATGCTTCCTGCAACTTATCGGCTTTAACCATTTCCTTGATCTCGATGAGCGTCGAGTCGTTTGGGATCTCAAATCCTGTGTATAGATTCTTTCTGCCTTCGAAATGTTCTCTTTTTAACTTGTAACCAATATCTATGTCCGTGATCTTTCCCCAAACAGTATACGTTAAAGTATCTTATATCACTAATGCCGATAGGATAGCCTGAAACGCAAACTCAAGTTGAATGCTTCTTTCATTAAACTAAAGACGTTCAAAGATAGTGAAATAATTTGAAAAAATCAGGTAAGAGCTAGTTAGCTAAGCATGCTGAGAGGGAAGTGAAAAAACCGATTAAATAAAGCCACTTCTTAGGAAAATTTCTCATCGCCCTTTTTTACTCGGTTTCTTATAGATTCACCCATAACTGCTTATTCTTACGTAATGGCATACGAGTGCTATTATGTAGGTGATGACGGAGGAGTTTTTTGTTGTTCCCTAGCGATCATCGAATAATAGTATACCGTTACCGCTATAGGGACTATTGGTGCAATGAATCCTGTTATTATTCCTGCTAAGATGTTGCTTGCTGGTAAGCTATAAGCTCCGATCGGAGTCACGATTAAACTTGCGACTTCGAACACAATTGTAACTATTATCATAATTATCAAATAGAAGGCGAAAGATTTCAGCCAACGGTTACTCACAAGCCTCCTGCTTCTAGACAGACTATCTGTAGCTCCTAAATTTTCGATAATTATTACTGGAACCACGAGGGAAAGTATTATGGCAAATATCACTCCAGGTATTATCAAAGCAAACATTCCCAACCATATGAGAACTACGGCAACTAATACACTTGCCAAAAGGGAAGAAGATTTTTTAAGCGTTAAACTGAAGGCATTTCTGAGACTTGCCGAGCCCTTCTCCAAAAGGTCCGAAGCACATTTAACACATACCCCAAATCCTATTGTGCCTATTATCCATATCACTACACCTAAAGTAAAAATCATGAACAATAGCCCTTCGAGATTACTTAGGAACCAGTCCCATGCTTCTGGAAATGTAGCTCCAGTCAAGAGCTGTAACATCCTTATGCCGAAATAGGAAACTGTAGCAGCGTAGATTCCTGATAGGAGCGTAACTATAACTACTGGTATAAAGAACATGGTGAAGTTTTTTCGGTAAATATTAAACGTCCATGAGAGATTTTCTTCAATTGATAATTCGCCAGAGGGTTTTTGAATTTTCAACTGAGTATCCCCCCTTGGTTCTACTTTCCTCATTTATGAGTCTTACTATTTGTAATTCTAACAATATCCTATCCATCAGCATTTCATAAAGCTTATTTCTTATGCAAATTCCATTAGAAGCATGAGCGAGTTAATAGGTTACAAAGGTTCTTCACTAGAGTTATTGAAGAAGTCAAATGTATCCATAGGAGATCTGATAGAGATTGTAACTCCTAAGATGAAATATGAAGGAATTCTAATGCCAAGGTACGAATATGCTGATGATTTACATATAGTGATAAAACTTGCTAATGGTTATAATATTGGCATTGATGTTAGAAACATTCAATCTATAAAGAGAGTGTCTGAAGGAGTTAAGCCTCATTTTGCTCTACCTCCTAAACCATCAATAAATCCCAATTTACCAAAAATATCAATAATAAGTACAGGGGGTACAATAGCAAGCAGAGTAGACTATAGGACTGGTGCCGTCCATCCAGCTTTATCAGCCTCTGACCTATATTCAGTAGTCCCTGAGCTATCTCAATACGCTTTGATAGACGCTGAAGTTCTCTTCAGCATATACAGTGAGAACATGAAGGCTGAATATTGGAAAGAGATAGCATTGAAAGTCAAAGAGAAAGTTAGGAATAGTTATCAAGGCATAGTCATAACTCATGGGACAGATACAATGGGCTATACATCTGCTGCTCTAAGTTTTGCTTTATCTAATGTGCCAATACCTGTTGTATTAGTCGGATCACAAAGATCATCGGACAGACCATCCTCAGATGCAGCTTTAAACCTGATAGGCGCTGTCTTAGTGGCATCAAGGGCTTCCTTCTCAGGAGTCTATGTGGTTATGCACTCTGGCATGAGTGATGATATACTAGCAGTCCATCGTGGTACAAAGGTTAGGAAGAATCACACTAGCAGAAGGGATGCCTTTGAGTCTGTCAATGCTACTCCAGTAGCCTATTTGAAAGGCACTGAGATTGAGAACATTACCCCTAATCTTCCTCCTAGAAGGGGCGATAAGGATTTTGATGTCAAGCCAAATTTTGATACTAAAGTTGCATTGGTAAAGTTTTATCCTAACTTCGACCCTGATGTAATAGGCTATTTCATTGAGAAAGGGTACAGAGGAATAGTCTTGGAAGGTACTGGACTAGGTCATGTGAGCAAGTATTGTTATGAAAAATTGAAGGAAGCTAAAGATAGAGGATTGCTACTAGCAATGACTTCTCAATGTATATGGGGAAGGGTAAGAATGACTGTTTATGATACTGGGCGTGACTTGTTGAACATGGGAGTTATACCTCTCGAAGATATGTTACCTGAGACAGCTTTGGTGAAGATGATGTGGGCATTGGGCAATTCTGATAACACAGAAGAAGCAAAGAGTTTGATGAGAAGGAATATAGCGGGAGAGATAAATTACAGATCTGACTTGGAAAAGAGACCTGTTAGGTAATATGGTGATGAAATTTGATAGATTATAAAGGCATAGGATTAAAGGTGGGGCTTGAGATACATCAGCAATTAGCAACTAAAAACAAGCTCTTCTGCCATTGTGAAGAATTTCAATCCGATGAATTTGATTTTCTTTTCATTAGAAGGTTAAGACCCACTCAAAGTGAATTGGGGCAAGTCGATCCAGCAGCCATGTTTGAATTCAAGAAGGGGAAGATGATAAAATATCATGCCAACCGTAGAAGCTCTTGCCTTGTAGAGGCTGATGAAGAACCCCCTCACGATCTCAATATGGAAGCTGTGGAGTCTGCTTTGATAGTTGCTTTAGCATTAAAGTCGAAGGTAGTAGATGAGTTGCACACAATGAGAAAGATAGTCATAGATGGCTCTAACACAACTGGTTTTCAAAGAACTATAATAGTTGCCCTAGGTGGATCGATCAAAACAAAAAATAGAGATGTAGCAGTTCAGACTATTTCCCTTGAAGAGGATGCAGCAAGGCTCTTAGGAGATCATGAAGGTTATCGCGAATACTGTTTGGACAGATTATGTGTACCATTAGTTGAGATAGCTTTAGCGCCTGTCGAAGGCTCTCCTGAAGAAATTCAAGAAATAGCACTATCGTTGGGAAGGCTTTTGAGGGCTACTAGAAGGGTAGCAAGAGGACTTGGCACGATAAGGCAAGATATCAACGTGTCCATTAAGGGAGGAAAGACAGTAGAAGTTAAAGGGATTCAGAAGCTTGACCTAATATCAAAGATTGTAGAGTTTGAGGCTTCAAGACAATTGGGCTTGATGAAAATAAAGAATGAGCTTGAGAAAAGAGGAGTCAAGCAAGAAGATATAGGCTCTCCTTTAGAAGTTACAAAGATATTCAAAGATACAGAATGTGATTTGATAAGAAAAGTTATAGAAAAAGATGGTACAGTATTATCATTGAAGTTGAAGGGCTTCTCTGGATTGTTAGGCTATGAACCTTATCCAGATATCAGATTGGGTAAAGAGATGGCTGAGCTTGTCAGGTTTTATGGATTAGGAGGAATATTCCATTCAGATGAACTTCCTGGTTATGGGATTAAGATGAGTGAAATAGAGAGTTTGAAGAAAATGCTAGAAACTTCTAATGAGGATGCGTTCATAATCCTAGCAGGACCAAAGGATACCATTTTTGATGCCATGATGACAATAATTGAAAGGGCAAAAGATGCTCTTCAAGGAGTTCCTTACGAGACTCGTGGCCCAACCCCTGATGGCAAGACCAAGTTCATAAGACCAAGGCCTGGACCTGCAAGGATGTATCCTGAGACAGACATACCACCAATACCTATTACAAAAGAATTGCTGTTAAAGCTTGAGAAAGAAGTTCCTAAACCTTGGGAAGAGCAGATAGAGGATTACATATCAAAATATGGGTTGAGCCAAAAATTAGCACAAAAGGTCTTTGATTCTGAGTTCTCAGAACTATTCGAAGTTATAGCATCCAAAACAAAAGTTCAGCCAAGCTTCATAGCAGCAACGCTGACTGAAACCCTCGTCAGTCTATCTAGAGCTGGCTTTGACATAAACCGTCTTGATGAAAAAGATTTGATAGAATTATTCTTGAGTCTTGATGAAGGGAAAATATCAAAAGAAGCTTTGCCCCAAGTCCTAGAAGTATTCTTAAAAGGAGAAGTGAAAAGCGTTGAAGACGCTATAAAGAAGCTTGGTATAGTAACAATTTCAGATGATGAGCTTTCACAAATAGTTAAAGAAATAGTTCAAGAGAATAAAGAATTGATAAAAGAGAAGGGCGAGCGTTCTTTCAGCATTCTCATGGGTAAGATAATGAACGTTGTAAGAGGACGGGTAGATGGTGCAAAGGTTGGAACCGTTTTGAAAAAAAGGATTGAAAATGTGACAAAAGAACAAGCATAATCCATACAGTAAAGATAATAAGCCAGTATTTACAAATCCATTTTCAATGTCTGAGAATGTTGTGAAGATAAGGGTAAGAATGGGTGCAAATGAGGTTGAAATAGAAGCACCCTTGTCCGCAGTAAAGGAAGCCATTCATCTGATCCCTGAATTGGTTCAACATTTACCAAAAAGCACAACTGCTCAGCCTTTGCCAACGAAACCTGAGATCATAACCGAGATTCCACCTAAAGAAGAAATTTTGACTGAAGCGAAACCTAAGATTCTGCCTGAGATAAAGGTAGAGAAAGGCGATTCTCTCCCTGATGTGATAACTAAATTCTTTAGAGATGAATGGGGAAGGTATCCTCGCAAACTCAGCGATGTGAGAGATGTTCTAGAATCTTACGGATTGATTTATCCTAAGCAATCAGTAGCTGTGGCTCTTCTTAGACTGGCTAAAGAAGGCAAGTTAAGGAGATTCAAGGATGAGGGTGGAGAGTTCGTCTACACATCGTCTACAAGCCTAACTATAAGCAATCTTTCATCTGCTTCCGAAAATGTTAATTCCGATAAAGATGATAGCATAATGGATAGAGGTGGTGTATTAGAGTGAGTCAAGAACAAAAGATTCTAAATGTGACTATTACTTATGGCGAATTGAAGGCAGAGTTTAGCGGTGATCCACAGTCTGTATTATCATCTCTGAACGAATTTTTGACAAAGCATATACCTAGCATAGATTTAGCTTCTAAAGTTACTATAAACTATTCCTTGAACGATTTGATCAGCATGTTTGGAGATTATGTAAAGATAACACCAGAGGGTCCAAGAGTGTGGATGGGTGAACAGAAGCTAAGTGATAAAGGTATTTTAGGGCTACAACTTGTAGCAGCCAAGATAAACTATGAGAGTGGTAAAGTAGCGATACCATCCCTAACTTTGAATGAGATCAGATCTGCTACTGGCCTTAACCCAAAATCCATAAGCTCGAGAATGAGTGAGATGTTAAAATGGGGTTATGTTGATAAGGAGACAAGCGAAGAAGGAGTTCGCTATAAGATAACTACTCAAGGCATTAATTGGTTGAATCAGATTCTCATGAAGAAAGCAGGAAAGCCTTAAAACAATTTGAGTTTTAGATTTCTACCTACGTTCTGACTTTAGAACGGATTTTCGCTCAGCGTTCTAATGCATAGTATTATTAACTGACATAGACATTAGCTAATTGGTTGAAGCTAAAGATTTATGGTGTCATTGGCATTAGTTTAGTTATCACAGTTATCTTTATAGGATTCTATCTTTATCCAAAACCCTTTATAATCGATGAGAGCTTTGAAAACGGTTTTGGTGAATGGAGTAAAGATGCTCATGTTCCATTAGATCCAAACAATCCCGGGCATGAAGTTTTCTGGAATATTTCTCGAACAGATTCTTTGGCTCATTCTGGATCATACTCCTTAGATATTTCTATAGATGGGAGGCAGGATGATGGGACAATATGGGTAGAAAGAAAGGTATCAGTGAAATCTTATTCGAATATTAAAGTTAGAGTCTCCTTCTATTTACACAGTGATTCTAAGAACCAAGCTATTACTATCGCTAGAGTCGTTGCTTTTGTAGGAGACAGTAATCCAGAGGTTGAAGACGATTTCCAAATTCTAGGACCGGCAAATCAGGTTTTAGGCTGGGAAGAGTATATTTATGAGGTAAATTTGAATACAAGCTCAAGTGATGAAGTCTGGGTCGCTGTCGGCATTACAGTAAGTTGGGAGACCTATTTGAGCTACAATATTGATGATATAAGAATCGAGATAACTTAAGCTAATATGACGAGATTAAACTGAAGCATTATGCTCAACATAGAGACGAGATAAGTTTATAAGATTAATCTAATATACTAATAAGGCGATAAGCATGGCGGAAAGACTTTCTATGATTGTATTCTCGGGGACTGTAGACAAGCTTTACCCTGTGAGTATTCTTGCATCTGGTGCTGTTGCCATGGGTATGGACGTGGACATCTTCCTGACCTTCTGGGGCCTAAATGCATTTTTCAAAGATACAGTAAAGACCAATACGAGAATGAGCAAGGACTTTGAGGACATGGCTTCATTAGTGATGCAAGTTATGAAGGAAAAGAAGGTTCCATCCTGGTATGATACTCTAAAAAGAGCTAAGGAACTAGGCAATGTGAAGATTCATGCATGCTCCATGACTTTAGATCTTTTAGACATAAAGAAAGAGTCTCTCGATGAGATAGTTGATGATATAATGGGAGTGGGAGAATTCATAGAGACGGCAAGAAATTCAAAAATAACCCTTTTCATATAAGGAGTGAAGATGTATGGGCGAAGAACCTAAAGTAGACAGGTTGATAGACGCTAGGAACACCTTCTGCCCAGGACCTTTGATGGAATTGATAAGAGCCATAAGGGAAGCAAAGGTTGGAGAAGTTATAGGAGTTTTATCGTCTGACACAGGGTCAAAAAGGGACATTCCCCTTTGGACAAGCAAGGCAGGCCATAAGCTCATTGGCATCTACGAAAAAGCTGGCTATGCAGAGATAGTGGTCCAGAAGATAAAGTAGGTGTCAAGAGCATCCTTATTTTTTCTTTAGGTTGAATGAGTATGAGCAAGAATATCGTCGTAGTTGGAGGAGGACCAGCAGGCACTATAGTAGCGAACTTGCTCACCAAGAAGCTAAAAAAGGAAGAAACATCCATTACTGTAATAGACAAGACTGGAAGACATGTATATGAGCCTGGACTTTTGTACGTAACCCTTAGTGATCAAGATCCAAGAGGGATAGTAAAGGATGAGAAGGATATCTTGAACAAGAAAGTAAGGTTAATCGTTAATGAAGCAACAAAAATAGACACAAAGAAAAAGATAGTAGAGGTGAAGAGTGGTGATAGGTTCAATTATGATTACTTAATAATAGCCACTGGAGCAAGACTCTGCCCAGAAGAAGTGCCAGGGCTAAAAGAAGGAGCTTATCACTTTTATACTATCGAGGAAGCCATAAGATTAAAGAAAGCTCTGGATAACTTTGATAAAGGAAAAATAGTGATAGGAGTTGGAGGGGTTCCTTATAAGTGTCCTCCGGCGCCTGCAGAGATTGCCTGCTTCTTAGACTATAAACTAAGAAAAAGGAAGATAAGGGAAAAGGTTGATATACATTATCTATCACCATTACCAAGGGTTTTCCCCATAGAATCTGTAGATCCTATAGTGAAAGAGATCTTTGATAAAGAAGAGATAAAGTATACTACTTTCTTTAACGTAGAGTCTGTAGACCCTGTAAGAAAAGAAGTTCACTCTTTGGAAGGAGAGACTATAGGCTACGATTTATTAATATTGATACCACCACATAGAGGATCAAAAGTCATTGAAGACTCCGGATTAGGGGATAGGGGAGGATGGGTGCCAACTGATAGGTACACTTTAAAGGTCAAGGGCTATGATGATGTTTATACAATAGGAGATGCTACAGATCTCCCCATATCCAAGTCTGGTGCAGCAGCTCACTATGAAGCCAAGGTTGTTGCCAATAACATAGCATCAGAGATAAAGGGTATTGAAAGCCAAGATAAATATAATGGAAAAGTGGTCTGCTTGTGTGATGCTGGCAACAAAGCGATATATTTGAACTTTGATTATGATCATCCTCCAAATCCCACTCATCCTAGATGGATCTATCGTTTGTTAAAGTTAACCTTCAACAAACTGTACTGGTACACTATAGCGAAGGCTAGATTCTTGTGACGATAAAATTGAGCAAAGAAATCTATAGAATACAAGCAGATTTCTGTAAGGCTCTGGCTCATCCCATAAGGCTCGAGATCATAGACCTTTTGAAAAGTGAAGAAAAGACTGTCAGCGGGATGATGAAAAGTCTAAATATAAAGCAGGCTGCTCTATCTCAGCACCTAGCAATATTAAGGGAAAGAGGAGTTGTCACCAGTAGGAAAAAAGGAATGAACACCTACTACAGCCTAAGAAGATTAGAGATAGTCGATGCCTGTTCGATGATACGTGGGATACTGAGAGAATTGATGGCTGAAAGAAACAAAATGGTCAAGAATATATAATCCTTGCTGTCTAGGGTAAGATTATAAGGTTAAATCATATAATTTTTCATTGGGAAATGCGAGATAAAAACAAGGTTTCTTTATCGTTCAAGATCGAAGAGAGATACGATTTAGGTAATCTAGTGACCTTCATACCGAATAAGAGAGTTCCAATACATAGCTGGTTTTATTTTAAAGAAGGCTTCTCAAGAGACTTTGTTTTGCTAATGCTAGACTGGCTTAAGATCAAGGATAAAGATTGGATACTCGATCCTTTTTGTGGCTCAGGGACAACATTGCTAACATCAAAAGAATTTGGAGTCAATGCTATCGGGGTTGATGCTTCTCCTCTTGCAGTCTTTGTTACACAAGTAAAGACAGAGGATTACGATTTAGAGAAGATTAGAAATTATGCCAGAGAACTCTTCTCAAAGAAATTTGAAAGGTATGATACTAAGGGACTAAGTTCTTTAACCAAAAGAGCCTTTTCAAGATACTCTCTTGAAGATATTTTATTCTTTAAGGAAGAAATTAAGAAGATAGATGATCCAAAGATAAGAAACTTCTTCACTCTAGCTTTGATGAACACAGCAAATAAGGTTAGTTATGCGTATAAGGATGGAAGCGTCATAAAGATACGTGAAAAGCCTACTATCCCATTAAAGAAGGTATTCAAAAGAATCGTTAAGAGGATGATTCATGATTTGAAGAGAGCGAACTACAAGGGCTCTGAGACAGAAGTCTACCTTGGAGATGCTAGAAAGATGGACTTTCTTCAAGATGATTTCTTTGATGCTGTTATAACATCGCCCCCATACTTGAACAAGATTGAATATACGAAAGTTTACTCAATAGAGTATGAATTATTCTTTGAAGACTTTAAAATTGATAGTTTGAGATCATATATTGGACTAAACCCTAAACATGTCAAAGACTTATTTCCAGAATTGAATTTGCCTGATGTAGCAAAAGCATACTTGCAAGACATGAACGATTCTTTGAAAGAAATTTACAGAGTCATGAGAAACAATGCTAAATGCTCTATGGTAGTTGCTGAAGGTGCCTTTCCAGATAGAGTAGTACCAGTGGATTTGTTGATGGCAAAATTAGCTGAAAGAATAGGCTTTGAGGTTGAGAGAATAGTTATTGCTAATGAGAGAGTTGTAACAAGGGATAGGACTTTTAAGATTGGAAAAGCGAGAGAGAGTATAGTTGTAATGAAGAAATGAGAGAAAGATTTCATCCTAATAATTTGACATTTCCTGCAGTGATAGGATAATAGGATAGCACGCTCCCAAAGTCATTATCTCTAGGAGTTGCGTCTACTGCCTGCCCAATAGTCATGCCTTCTAATAGATTGTTTATTAAAGCTAGAGTTGCATCATCAGAATAGTTTGAATATACTCCCTTATTCCATGCTATGTAGGCTGATGCTCCCTTTTTGATAAAAGCGCTAGCCATTGATGTTGAATTCAGTCCATAACAACTATCAATTATCACTATTGAGTTTCGAAATCTTCCTTGACTGAGCATTATTAAATCAGGTGTCACAGCGTAGAATGTTTGCTCTTGAACAATCCCATTTCTGACCAGTTGCATAAATAGCAAATCATAGTATTTAGAATCTGAGTCTGGATTCTTTTGAATGCCTGTAAAGAATGCAACTAGACCAGGAGAAGTGTGAACCCTTAATATAATAAGCTTGTAACCAAGGCTTGGGAGATTTTGGAAGAGTTCTACTGTTACATCGCTACCAATATACATATCAACATCAAAGCCAGCTTCTAAGAGTGTTTGGTTTGCCTTGCTCGAAAAGGTCTGATTTTGGTCCATTATGCAAAGGGAGTCAATTATGGCTGCTTTAAGATTGACTTCAGGAGGAGGGACATTCTCATCAGAAGAAGGGTTGCTTGTAGGGTTAATAACAATATATGCAAAGGCTGCAGTCGCTATTATTGAGACTAAAATAATTATGGAGAGAAAGCCAAGTCTAGGAAACTTGCGAATGTGTTCAGCTTTCTTGAGCTTCTTTGCCTTCTTTCTCTTAGCCTTACCCATATCTATATCCTCTAATAAAAGGCAGATGGTTTTAGCCTTTACGCCAAGTAAAGGATTACTGACAGAAGTTTCAAGATAATTCAAAATATTTTGATTCTACCTAAAAGTTTATGATAGAGATCGATAAGTCTTAGCTATCAATGAAGCATATACTGATCATCGGGGATGGAATGGCAGACTTCCCCTTAGCAGAGTTAGGTGGCAAGACACCTTTACAGGTAGCTGATCATCCCAACATGGACTTTATAGCCTCTCATGGAAAATGTGGTAGATTGATAACTCTTCCTCAAGAGTTGGATACTGGTACAGATGTTGCCATCATGAATATATTAGGCTACGATCCTAGAGAATTTCATACTGGGAGGGGACCGTTGGAGGCAGCAAGTATTGGGATCAAACTTGACGAGCATGACATAGCCTTCAGGTGCAATCTAATAACAGAAAGAAATGGCATTTTGGTAGACTACTCTGCAGGGCATATTGGTACAGACGAAGCTAGAGAGCTTTTGAAATCCATAAAAGATGCTTGTGAGAAGCCTAAGGAGATAAAATTCTATCTTGGTGTAGGCTATAGGCATTTGCTCGTTCTAAAGGGAAACAGACACTCCAACAGAATTATATGCATACCTCCTCATGATGCCCTGAATAAGCCCATTTCTGAAATTCTTCCCAGAGAAATAGATCAAAAGGGTGCAAATACAGTCAGAACTTTAAAAAGGTTGATAATGTTTTCTAAAGATATACTATCGAACCATCCTATCAACAGAAAGAGAATTGAGAAAGGAGTCAACCCCGCAAACATGATATGGCCGTGGGGTCATGGAATTAAGCCAAAATTTCAGCCCCTTTATGATTTATATGGTGTTAAAGGGGCGGTGATATCTGCAGTAGATATAGTTAACGGGATAGGGGTCTTTGCAGGCTTGGATGTGATAAGAGTTCCTGGTGCTACAGGTTACTATGATACAAATTATGAAGGGAAGGCGGATTATGCTTTGGAGAGCTTAAAGGATCATGATTTCGTTTTGATTCATGTGGAGGCTCCTGATGAGGCAGGGCACCTAGGGGACTATAACCTGAAGATAAAGACGATAGAAGATTTAGATAAAAGGTTGATTGGTAGATTGTTAGAAGGTCTTAAGGGGGATTATACAATTGCGATTCTACCAGACCATGTTACCTCAACAGAATTGAGAACTCATTCAAGAGACCCTGTTCCCTTTGCCATATTCTCAACCTCTCAGAATAAGGGAGATAATATCAAACATTTCGACGAATTTTCAGTTAAAGAAGGGTCTTTAGGTCTAACGGAAGGAATCAAATTCATGTCCTTTTTCTTAAAACGAGATAGGGTTAACAAGTAAATCCGATTTGACGTGTTTGATCTGCGTGGCTCTTGATCTTATCTCAAAACCAATAACGACAAGGAAGATTAGGAAAGACAATCCTACCAAAGTCATACCAGCAGGGTTATCCATCCTATTCTTGCCCGTTTCTTGAATCGGAGTTAATAAGATAAGGAAACTCAAAGCTCCACTAGCGAATCCATAACTTTACATATTGCTAATCTCTCTGCGAACATAAATAAAAACTCTCAATTTTTTAGCCTTATTCTTTATAAAATAGTAGCCCATAATCTATGATAGGAATGGTATCAAAGGTTGCTTTTTTTATGTCGCCTTGTTCATTCCACTTAAAACAGGCCCGTTCTTCGTTAATCATCTTATGTTCAAAAGAATTGAGTGAGGAGATGGCGGAGGTAGAGCAAACTATGAATCTAACAACTGGACGAGCGTTCAATACTCTAATTAATACAGTGGGAGAGGCTTCTTGGGTGAAACCTTTCTACTTTGATTATGATAGATACGGTTTCCCATACAAGGCAATCAAAGCTGATTTTGAAGACGATTTAGACATAAGGGAGAATCCTATAGGAGAGAGGGGTATGACTGTTTTAAGAGTGATAGAAGAAGAGCGGTTAACGGTTTTCACTTTTGGCGGTCTGAAAAGAAGGTTGAGAATACATCCCGAGACGCTTTCCAGAGTTCTAAACAGGCTTGAAGGTCAAGGCATAGTCGAAAAATCTCCAGAAGGCTACAAAGTAAAAACAAAGTCTAAAGAGAATATTAGTCTGCATTCTTTGAACTTAGAGGAGATGCATGTTTCGTTGCTCCAAACACTTTTGCCGCAAGACATCCCTATTCAACATATAATTTCAGATCTCAAAGGCAGATGGTTCGGTGTACTTCGTTGGCTAGGTTACTCTGAAAACTATGATGGTATCACATTGAAATGGGTTACTGATGATGGCGGAATTCAGGTCGATGCACATTTTTCAAACAATGGACTCAACATTGATGCGAAGCTCTTTGAAGAGAAGAACTTGAGCGAAACGATCAAAGCATCCTATGATTTGATAGGCTATATCAAAAGGCTATATTCAAGAAAAGGATTGGCAAGGCGAGTGTTTTACTTCGAAGCTCTTGACCCAAATATATTGCTCGCCTAGATGTGACTGATTTAGCTCTTTAAATAGTCAACAAATAGACCTTTGTGCTTCTTATATATCAGTGAATTAGGATATGAGTCAAGCAAATCTACCAACACAAATTCTGCAGTTGTTATCAGATGCTATAGTGGAAGTCGCAGACAAGGTGGCGCCCTCAGTAGTTCGAGTAGGCTCAGGAAGAGGAATAGGCTCGGGCGTGGTCTGGAGTGAAGATGGCTACATTGTGACCTGTAGCCACATTGTGGGCAACATGAAAACAGTCGAAGTTGGTCTTAAAGAAGGACTTAGTCTTGAAGCAAGAGTTGTAGGTCGCGATCCATACACAGATGTAGCTTTACTGAAGATTGAAGGAATGAATTTCAAACCAATAGAAGTTGGGGATTCCGAAGGCCTAAAGACAGGTCAGTTTGTGCTTGCTTTTGCCAATCCTTTTGGGCAGCGACCAAGCGTGATTTCAGGGATAATTACTGGCACTAGAAGAACGATAAGAGGCTGGTGGGGAACTACGATGGAAAACGCCATAATTACTGATGCTCGGTTCAACCCTGGCTATTCTGGCGGCCCTTTAGTGGATGCCTTAGGAAGGATGGTAGGACTGAACGTGGCTTCAGTATGGTCTAGGGGGATAGCGATTCCAGTGAACACAATCAAAAACATTGTAGATAGTCTAGCAAAGGAAGGAAAGGTAAAGAGAGCGTATCTGGGAATAGTTGTGAATACGGTATCTCTTCCAAAAGAGATTGCTAGACAACCGCAGATAAACCAGAGCGAAGGTCTCATGATACTCTCAGTCGAAGAAAACAGCCCTGCAAAGAAAGCGGGTCTTGCAATGGGAGATATAGTCTTAAGAATAGAACAAAAGCCAATCACCAATGTATATGATCTACATAGGTTTCTATCTGACGAACTCATTGGGAAGCCTACAAAGCTTTTAGTGATTAGAGCAGAAGAACCTAAGGAAATCACAATTGTCCCGACAGAGGCTGCTGACTGAATCAAGAGGTGTGGATGAAATGAACTCAAGAACTCAGGAACCGAAGTTCCCTCAACCGCATAGGCCCATACCACCCTTTTTTCCTCCAGAACCAATGAAGCCACCTACCAGCCCAGAGTTGACAGCAAACAGAACTTAGGTCCTTCCTAACGAACTTTTTACAAGTAAATGTAGATATTACCCTCGTTGTGATATTGCCAAATAACACATTTATTTGAATCTGCTGCTGAATTCTTGAGTGGTAAGTCGATGAGCGATGAATCTGATGCACTCAAAATAGATTCTCTGAGTAAGTCGTTTGGGGGTATCAAGGCCGTTCGTAGCTTGAGCCTTAATGTGAAAAAGGAGAAACCCACGGGCTTCCTTAGGAGATATAAGAATTGACAGAGTTATCGCAACGCCAAACCTGCCCTCCTCGCTGAACAGAATGAATGTCTTCGTCTGAACGTGTCATTCATGCGTCGACAGAGTGTCGCTTGCTACTAGTACCTCACATTTCTAATGACGTGACCTAACGCTGATGGACGTCTGAGTGACGTGCTCTAGCATGAGCTTTCTTCATCTTACGCTTATGTTGCTTCTTGGACTTCATCCTTGATCCAGATTTGCGTTGATCATTCTCCTATTAAATTTGACTAGCACTTTTACGCTCTTTTCCGCCAAAGCAAGATTAATGTGCTACTACCCCAAAGCCCTTCTAAAGGGGTCTAAAAATCACGAGATATAGTCGCGGAGGATGCTATAGGCGTAGTGATTTAAGATGGGACTGTTAAAGTAAATCCTCCTATCTATCATTCCATTTCGCCCATACCGCCAGGGGGTGCTGAGGGGGCCTTCTTGCTTGACGCGATGACATCATCGACTCGGAGGATCATGATGGCAACTTCAGTTCCTGCCCTAACTATCTGTTCTTTGACTGCAAGGGGTTCGAACACGCTCTGTTCGTACATATCTGCTAGTCTTCCGTTGAGTACATCAGCACCAAGCCACTTCTCTCCCCGGCTATGCCCTGCTCTAAGATCTGTCTGAAAGTCCAGCAGGTCAAGACCTCCGTTCTCTGCAAGAGCGAGTGGGATTGATTCAATTGCATCTGCAAATCTTTCCACAGCCAACTGCTCTCTTCCCGACAGCGTATGGGACCACTGCCTGAGTTGATGGGCAACTTCAGCTTCTGGTGCTCCACCTCCTGCTACAACCATGGGTTTGAGGAGGACATCTTTAACTACCATGATCGCGTCATGTGTAGCTCTTTCAGCTTCATCAACGATCCTCTGAGTTCCGCCTCTGATCAATATCGTGACGGCCTTAGGGTTTTTGCATCCCTCCACGAAGACCCACTTGTCCTCCTCAACCTTTCTTTCCTCTACCAGAGCTGCCTTTCCCAAGTCTCCCATGGATACATCCTCAAGATTGGTGATGACCTTCGCACCAGTTGCCCTGGCAAGCTTTGTGACATCACTTTCCTTGACACGCCTAACTGCAAGGATTCCAGCCCTAGCCAGATAGTGCTGGGCTATATCATCGATACCCTTCTGGCAGATGAGAACGTTAGCGCCGCTCTCTTCAATCTTTTCAACCATCGATTTAAGCATCCTGTTCTCCTGATCAAGGAAGAGCCCGATCTGCTTGGGGTCAGAAATGTTGATCTTGGCCTCAAATTCAGTCTTATCAATCTCCAAAGCAGAATTGACAAGTGCTATCCTTGCATTTTCGACCCTCTTCGGCATCCCTGAGTGAACAACCTCCTTGTCGATGATAATGCCCCTGATAAAACTCGTTTCTCCAAGCGATCCCCCGGGTTTCTTCTCAACTTTTAAGTCATCTAAGTCAACTTTGTAGACGCCATCTGCTTTCTCAGCAATCTGTAATAGCGCGTCTACTATGGTCTCACTTAGCATGCTCGACTCGCCAGACACCAGCTTTGCAGCCATGCTTGTCTTCGCTACCTCCACCAACCATTTCCTATCCCCAGGATGAATTGTTACAGCAAGATCTGTTAGGATTTTGATAGCTCGGTCTGCAGCCTTGGCATAGCCTTCAATAATGACCGTCGGATGAACTCCCTTTTCGAGAAGGGACTCTGCTTTTTCCATCAAAGCCCCAACAAATACTACAACGCAAGTAGTTCCATCACCAACTTCACTATCTATTGTCTTCGCGACCTCTACAAGCATCCTTGCAGCAGGATGTTGGACGTCGATGTTCTTCATGATGGTTGCTCCATCATTTGTTATGGTCACATCTCCCATGCCGTCCACGAGCATCTTATCCATGCCTCTTGGACCGAGAGAACTCTTCAAGACCTCGGCTATCAGCTTAACTGCGTTAATATTGTTCTTCTGGGTCGTTAGCCCTCGACTTTGAGACGTTCCTTCCCTCAAAATCAGAATGGGTTGACCGCTCTCCGTGACTCCGTACGATGCTTGTGCCAAAATATTCCCTTACCACAAAGGTTGATTCGGTTACCTTTAAATCTTTGCTCAGGGTTTCTAATAGGTTCTAGCCACAAGCTGACTGGAGTCTAACTTCTACGTAGTCGGCGTGGAGATTAATGAAAACGTATTCAGGCGCCTATAAATGTAGATATGTTTTGGAAAATGTCAGACATAATATTAAGGAATCTTAAGTAATCTGGTTTGCACTAATTTAATCTCTAAAAGCCGAGGATCTGTTGTAACTAAGGTTCCTCCTAGCATTTTTGCGACTGCCACGATATAGGCATCTGCTAGAGAGAGTTTGCCTCTGTGAATACACTTTAAGCCTCCCGCAATGCGTGTAAGTCGCTCATCTATAGCCAATATCGACATCTTAGAGTGTCTTATAGACACATGTCTCACTTCCGCAACTTCTCGACCAAGTTTTTCACAGGTTTTATAGTAAAACTCTGCCATGTTGGCCTCACAAGTGTACCCCTCTACCTTTCCGGATAAGACTTCGCCAAGCATTTCTTTGATCTGATCATCCTCGGCAAAGTAGAGAAAGAGTGGACCTGTGTCGAAGATGAGCCTATTCTTCCTCAGATGCTTCTTTCCTCCTTTCTTCCTGCAATTCCTTTATCATCTCATATACTGTTTCCTTTATAGCTTTATCTGCACCGAAGAGGTTCTCCAAGGGGACGGTAGGGACAAGTAAGATTCCTTCATCAGTTTCGACGAACTCGACGCGAGAGCCTTTTCCTAAGTTATACTTTTTTCTAATCTTAACAGGGATCGTCACCGTGCCTTTCTCCGTGATTGTATAACCCAAGCTCTTTTTTTACCATACTTACAAATAAAAAGTATCATATTTAACTCTTATGTAATACTGACAGACAAAAAGAGCCTGCCGAAAATATTGAAGTTAGAAGAGAGGTTTCCCTGCTATAATGCCGTGCATAAGATGGGTGCTGAAGCTGGCGATAAGGTAGTGCTTGTCAATCCCAATGAGATTGTTGAAGTAATGAAAAAGGTTCCCAAGGGCAAACTAATCACGAGTGTTGTCATATGCAAGAAAATCGCTAAAAAACATAAGGTCAAAGCTTGTTGTTCCCTCACAACAGGGATTTTTATAATGACGGCGGCTAATGCAACCGGAGAAGCTGCAAAAGAAGGTAAAAATCTAAACATTCCTTACTGGCGTACGCTGAAAGCAGTTGCTGGAAGCATCCCAAGTTGACCAACCTTCAATGAAGGTTGTAAGAGTTTGAGTGTGTAAGAGAGTTTGATTAGTAGTATGACTCCCAAAATACAGTCGAATCAAGCCCCAATTTGATGCGGGGGGTGGGATTTGAACCCACGAAGGCCTTAGCCAGCAGATCTTGAGTTTAGGCTTTTTAACTGCCCCCTTTTGTCGCCTAATTCAAGCTTGGCTTTAACCTGGCTTGGGGACCCCCGCAATGTCAAATAAAGTTCTCCATAATTAATTCTTTACCATCATCTAGGAGAAGATAATAAAGAAATTACAAGGATAAGGATGAACATAACTACAAAGAATAGCAGATAGAGCCTGCTCGTCCTTCTAGCCTTCTTTTGTGCTTTTAATTCTTTTTCTCGACACTCGTTGGAGCAATAATCTTTACCCCAGGGTATGGATTTGCCGCATACTTTACAATGTGTATGTAAAGGGATTTGTCCTCTTTCTCTCGCAGACATTCTTAACACCTAATATTCATTATTCTTTTGAACTTTTTCGTTGCTAATAACTGTACCTATTCTTTCGCCTTTTATTGCTAATCTAATGCCTTCGGGTTTAAAGCCATTTAGTATTATGGTCTTTATGTCGGAATCTCTGAGAATTCTTACTGCCTTTGCATCTAAGATGCCATGCATGCCTGGTTTGTGCTTCGCTTTTGAGATACCGCTCAACTCATCAAAGCTGATATAGTCAAGCTTCTTAGCCTCGGGATAAATTTTAGGATCTCTAGTGTAAACTCCTTCTTGATCTGTTGCTTTAATTAATAGATCAGCCTTGATGGCCTTAGCGATAATTGCTGCAACAGAGTCTGTGGTCATGCCTGGTTTCAATCCGCCCATAACAGTTATGCTCGACACTCTCAACAATCGGGTGAGCTGACCTATTGAAGATGGAATTACGTCTGGCGCTATATCTTTAAGCCTCTTGGCCAGAAGCTTAGCGTTCAACCTGGAGACCAATATAGCCAAATCATCTTTATCTTCGTCCTTTAAGCCTAAAGCCTCAGCCGTCTCTATGTATTGCCTTGAGAGGGGACCGCCACCAACAACAATAACAAGAACGTGTCCCTCCTTCTTTAACCTTGAGATTTGCTCTGCATAAGATTTTAAGATCAGGGGGTTAGGTGGAAAGCCTATTATCGAGCCGCCTATCCTTAAAACTATCTTCATACTAATGCTCCAAGTTTTTGAAATATTCTTAACTTATTTATGCCTATCCTAATTCAAACGATAGCTATTAATTAATCTTCATAGGTTATATGTATGATGAGTTCAAGAGTCGATTCAGTGGCATTTTATAAGATGAAAAGGACTTTAGCAGAACTCTCTACTAAAAAAGGCAGAGGTACTGAGCTAGTGTCATTGTATATACCGCCAAAAAGGCCATTGCATGAAGTCATAAGTGCTTTAAAAGATGAGTATGGTACAGCGTCTAACATAAAGTCTGACAGCACTAGAACACACGTTCAAGACGCTTTGGTGAAGATCATGCAAAGATTGAAACTCTATGATAAAACACCTGAAAATGGGCTAGCCATATTTTGTGGTGCCTTGCCTCTAAGCCCTAACGCCCCGCTTGGTAGCGAAGTTCTACAACTATATGAGGTACTGCCCCACAAGCCGATACAAACCTATCTTTATAGATGTGATGATCATTTTCACCTAGAGCCCCTTCGTGAAATGATAAAGGAGGAAAAAATCATAGGAATCATCTCCATAGATAATACTGAAGCGGGGCTTGGAATAGTATCGGGTAATAGACTAGAAGTTGTAGACGTGGTTACTTCAGGAGTATCGGGAAAACATAGAGCAGGAGGGCAGTCAGCTAGAAGGTTTGAACGTCTTAGAGAAGCCGAGATTAACGATTATTTCAACAGATTAGCTAGACATGCGACCAAAGTCTTCTTAGAGCAGTATAGCGTCAAAGGTTTGGTAATAGGAGGACCTGGTCCTACCAAAGACTATTTCTTGAAAGGAGAGTACTTAGATTACAGGTTGCAAAACAATGTATTGGCAGTCGTGGATACTTCTTATTCAGGGAGGGAAGGGATAAGGGAGACTATCGATAGGGCTCAAAGTGTTCTGCAAGACTTTAGAATAATAGAAGAAAAGGAACTAGTCAAGAAATTCTTAAACGAGGTCTCTTCAGATAAAGGCTTGGCAATATACGGAGTTCAAGAAGTGATAGATTCTTTGAAAAGAGGAAATGCGCACACTGTTCTCGTCTCGGAGGATGTGGGTCTTGTATACCTTAGAGTAACATGCAAAAAGTGTGGCTCAATTAGAGAGGTCGTGATCAATCAAGAAAGCCTCATCTCTGAAAAACAGAAGTTAATCTCAGAACCATGCCCTTCATGTGACAGTAATGACATTGAAATAGTTGAGAAAGATTTTATTGATTTTCTGGCTGACAAAGCCCTAGATTCAGGAATCAAAGTAGAGGTCATATCTTCCAAGAGTGAGGAGGGAGTAATGTTTAAAAGCTTTGGAGGAGTTGGAGCTCTCCTAAGGTATAGATAGGATGTTAGACATGTTCTTCTTGCATGATAACCTTTTAGCTTAAATATTGTTTGTTCTCCTTTAACTCTCCAAGACTGATTGGTGTCTTAATGAATTTCGTTCCAAAGATAAGGGAGAAAAGATGGAATCCGAGTTTAGAAGAAAAGATCTTTGAGAAATGGCAAAAGGATGGTATATTCCATTTTAATGAGAAAAGTAGAAAGCCTTTGTTCAGCATAGATACTCCCCCGCCTTATGTCAATACTCCTGTTCATATTGGGCATGCATACACTTACGTATGGATGGATGTAATGGCAAGGTACAAGAGGATGCTAGGGTACAGTGTTCTATTCCCCATGGGTTTGGACAAAAATGGGTTACCTATAGAGGTTCAGACAGAAAGAGAGTTCAATATTAGGATGGGCGATATACCTCGCCAAGATTTCATAGAAAAATGCAGAATGCTACTTAAAAAATATGGAGACATATCTTTAGATACTTTCAAAAAATTAGGCTTGAGTTGCAATTCATGGGATAAAAAGTATGAATTAGGAGGTAGATACGATACGGACGATCCCGAGTATAGAAGGCTTACTCAAGAGACTTTCATCCATCTTTGGAAGAAGGGTCTAATTTATGAGGGAACAAAGACCATGAACTACTGCCCAGTCTGTAAAACAGCCATATCCGATGCTGAGGTGGAATATGTTGAAGATTATACAGATCTAAACTACATAAGATTCAAAGTAAAAGAGAACCAAGAAGATGTAATCATAGCAACGACAAGACCTGAGTTGCTTTGCACTTGTAAATTGGTACTCTTCAACCCTAGCGATGATAGATATAAAAAATTAGAGAATATGCATGCTACTGTCCCAATTTATGATAACGAAGTCAAGATAATTGCTCATCCTTACGCAAAGCCTGAGTTTGGCACTGGATTGGTGATGATATGTAGTTATGGAGACTATAGCGATATTAGGCTTCTTAGAGAACTTAACATAGAACCAACTTATGCCATAGACAAAGAAGGTAAGATGAACGAAAATGCAGGAAAGTATGCTGGCTTAAGTGTTTCAAAGGCTAGAGAGCAGATTGTAAAGGATTTAGAGAGCGCGGGTCTATTAGTAAAGAAGGAGAGTATAAAGCACAGAACACCAATCTGTGAACGCTCCAAAGACCCTATAGAATTCATAGCTATGAATGAGATCTATTTGAAGCAAGTAGATTACAAGGATGAGATTCGAAAGATGGCTGATGAAATGAGTTTCTATGCACAAGAGAGTAAGCAGATTCTGATAGACTGGATTGATTCAATAAGCATAGACTGGGTAATATCACGCAGAAGATATTATGGTACCGAAATCCCTCTATGGTACTGTAAGAATTGTGGCAATGTTATTTTACCAGAGCCGGGTAAATATTATCAGCCTTGGAAAGAAAGATGCCCGATCAATAGATGCCCAAGATGTGGTGGTGAAGAATTCGAAGGGGAAGAGAGAATTTTCGATACTTGGTTCGATTCCAGCACATCAGAAGTCTATATTCTGGGCTATCTTTGGGATAAAAAATTCTTCAATAAAAAATTCCCGTGCAGTATGAGACCTCAAGGGAAAGAAATAGTTAGAAACTGGCTTTATTTCACTCTTTTGAAATCCTATCACTTATTTGGGAAGAAGCCTTTTGAAAACGTCTGGGTACACATGCACGTAGTAGATGAGAAAGGAGAGAAGATGAGCAAGAGCAAGGGTAACATAATAAATCCACAAGATGTAATCAAAAAATTTGGTGCTGAAGGCTTCAGAATTTGGACTTGTTTAGAGGGAGATATAACCAAAGGCGATATAAGATGCTCCTTTGAGAGGATAGAAGGGCATGCAAAGTTCATAACAAAACTTTGGAATATTGCAAGGTTCGTTTCCACCTTCCAAAGAGTCAACGCAAAGCCTCAAGATACTGATAAATGGATTTTAGGAGAGTTATCGAAGCTAATAGAAGATGTGAAAAATAGTTATGATAGATATGCCTTTAATGATGCTGCAACTTTGATCAGAGACTTCACTTGGAATTTATTTGCATCAAATTACATCGAGATGGTGAAGGCAAGAGCTTACGGTCAAGAGTTTTCAAAAGAAGAGCAGAAAGCATCTTGGTTTACATTAAACGAGTGTTTAAGAGACATTCTTTTATTATTAGCCCCGATAATGCCCTTTTTTACTGAGCATGTATGGTCTACAATCTATGGTGGAAAAAGCATTCACCTTAAAAAATTTCCAGAAGCAAAGTGGGATAAGAGCTTAAATCGACTAACACAAAAGGTCATAGATTTCAATTCGTACTTATGGAATAAGAAGAAAGAGGAAGGGTTGTCTTTAAAGGACCCTATCAGGGTTATGGTGCCAAAGAATCTCATGATATTCTATAAGGATTTGAAAGCCATGCATAACATTATCGATTGAAAAACTAAATTTTCACAAATTAGAGGAAGCTTTTTAACCTCTATCTTTTATCATCAATAGGCTAATTGAAGCTCCCTAAGATCAAGATTTCAGCCCTAAAGCAAGTAGTAACGAAGCCCAAGGTAAAAAGGCGCACTTTACTGATATCTCTAATACTCATAGTATCCTTCTCATCTGCTTTGATTATAAGAATGGCTCCTGCAAATTATGGCTTTTATCTGAACGAATTTGACCCTTATTTTGATTACTATGCCACTAATTTCATTGTGAACAACGCTGAAAAATATGGACTAGGAGTTGTTTTATCAAATGACCCAAACATCAACTACTTTCTATGGCACGATTATATGACTTGGTACCCAGAAGGCCGCGATGTAGCGGCTACATCTCAAGGAGGGTTACACTTTGCTGGAGCGATACTATTTTTGCTCTTCAAGGATTTTGTTGGAATAAACATTTCCCTTTACGATTTTCTTGTTTTGTTTCCGGTCTTCTTTGGAGCGTTAACAGTTTTTGGGATATTCCTTCTCACAAGGAGAATCGCAGGCACTACGGCAGGTCTTCTTGCCTCTTTGATAGTAGCATTTTCTCCACCGTTGATAGCAAGAGGAAACCTTGGCTGGTATAAGTCCGAGCCCTTTGCATTATTCTTGACAGTCCTTTCAGCCTATTTCTTCCTAACTATATTCAGCCCGAGGATAAAAAAGACAGGTCTTGTCTGGAGAGCTATAGCATCAGGAATTTTGCTAGGCTATGCAAGTGCTTCTTGGGGAGGAGTCCAGTACTTCAATGGTGTAATGGGATTAGTTTTTCTAATTGCTCCTTTTCTTGATGTCGATCTAAAGAGAGTAATATATTCTGGTAGCATTTTCATTGCATCAGACCTTATAGCCGCCTCTGCCTTTCCAAGGCCTGGGCCTGGCATAATACTCTCTTCAGGACTTGTCCTACTCGCTGGTCTTGCCTTTGCCATGATAGGTCTTTATGTGAAGAGTGTAACGGAGCCAAAGGATCATAGAAAAGCTCTCATAATATCCTTAGTAGCTTTCGTTTTACTCGGTCTATTTGTCGTCAGTACTGGCTTGATACCAGGGATTAGTGGTAGATACCTTACAGCAATATTCCCATTCCAAAGAACTGCCGATCCTTTAGTAGAATCGGTGGCTGAGCATCAAACCTCAGCGGGCGTCTATTTCTTCACTTCGTTCTGGATTCTGATCTTCTTAGGCGCTTTCGGAGCTCTTATGATATTAAGGAAGAAGACCATATTCTCAGCCTATGCTTTGATCCTAGGAATTACCTCACTCTATGTAGCGTCGTCTTTCTCCAGGCTCATGGTATATGCTTCCATAGCCTTTTCTATACTCGCTGGGATAGGTTTCAGTGAACTATCATCCTCCCTGCTTAAGCCTGCGGCACCCACAATAACGAAAAGGAAGATAAAAGCCTATGCATTAAGGCCTGAGGTAAAGGTTTTCTCTGCCATCTTTATCATAGCCCTTCTAGCATCTGCTAACTATTATTGGTTACCACAGTATGATGCACCTGTCTCCATAGTCATCTCAGGTTTGCAGTATGATCCAGGCTTTGCTGTACCAGATTGGCTAGAAGCATTAACATGGATAAGAGAAAATACTCCTGAGAATGCTGTAATAATAGCATGGTGGGACTATGGCTACTGGATAACCGTAATGGGAAATAGGACTAGCTTGGCTGATAACGCAACGATAAACTCCACTAGGATACAAGAGATAGGGAGGCTATTCTTGTCGAATGAGACCGAGGCTAAAGGGATCATCAAAGAGCTTGTAGGGGATAGACCAGCATACATCGCTGTTCTTTTCTCTGCCACTAGGTATCAAAACTTGGTATTGATAGGAGGAGTCTCGCCTTACCTTTTGAATCTGGGTGGGGATGAGGGGAAGATTAACTGGTTTGCCGCCATACCTCGTCTTAACGTTTCCCAATTCGTAGATGCTAATGGACTACCAACCGAATACTTCTGGGATAGCACAATATTAGGAAAGATGTTCCCAATGGACTACGATAAGACTAGTTCGGATAACTACAAGACTCAACTTGGAATTCCAGCTAACTTTCCAGCTCAGATAGGCAACTACACCATAAAGTATCAGGATAGTAGTGGTCTTTTGAAGCTTTCTTTTGCCTCCTCATTCAATAGCTATGCCCAAGTTTTAGTCTATCAGGTCATAGAGCAAAGTTAGACTGCATTCGTGTCCTTTCATACATACATCTTTAAATTTGAGTAAAAAACTTTCTATAACAAAGGGTCTAATCGCTCATGAATAAGGAAGAAGAGATTTCAATAAGAGATATGACTATAGATGATCTACCGAGAGTTTTTCATATCGGAGAAGAGATCTTTACTAGCGAAAGATTCCCTCTGATGTATAGAACTTGGGATCAATTTGAGATAGCTTCTTTATACACTACTGATGCAGAATTTTGTGTTGTGGCTGAAAGGAACAAAAAAGTAATTGGATTTGCCATGGCTACTACAATAAGGAAACCACGATCAGCTTGGAAGTATGGATACGTGGTCTGGCTGGGCGTGAAGAGAAGATATCATAGGCATGGAATTGGTGAAAGATTGTATAGAGAAGTAGAGAGAAGGTTGGAGCAAGCAGGAATAAGGATGATGATAGTGGATGTTGAGCAAGGAAATGATGGGGCCTTAAAATTCTTTGAAAAGATGGGCTTCAATACAAAAAAAGAGTATATTTGGATGACAAAGACTCTCTAAAAGAGCACTTTATTCGTTCTTTTCTAAATATCTATCTCTGACCCTATATCTGGCATATTTGTCATCGGGAGAAAACTTGGCAGGATGGGGAGAAATAGTTTCGCTATCACATTTAGGACATTGCTTTTTTAATGTATAAATGCTACAATTTGGACATTTCCTCAACAATTTCTCCAAAGGCATCATCCTTCTTTCTTGAAGGAAAAGCTCCCTCCTTTCTTTTCTATGCTTTCCTTTACTTTTTGAGTAGCTAACTCCAATGCTTTCTCTGCTATCTTATAGTTCTCAGCCTTAACTTCTATCCTATATCTTGGTGCGCCCAAATACCTTATATTGATCTTAGCCCCACTACTTTTTACATTTTCAGCCTCAGAGAGGGTTGATTTTATTTTCTCTATTCCATCAGACGAATCAGATTTTAACTCGATGATCCCATGAACCTCTACAGTTGGGATTATTACCTTCTCTTTTGCTATAGTCTCTAAAGTTGAAGCATAATCTTGGGGTAGGTTCAATTTTTGAAGAACTTTAATACCTTTTCTTGATACTTCCTCAACAGCATCGTACAAAGCTCCAAATTCTTCTATTAAGAGCTCCCTGTACTTCATTCTTGCTTCTTCACTCAAATTTAACTTGCTTTCTACTAGCTTCATTACGCCGTCTGCCTTCTCAGCTTTTTTTATCTCTATGAGTTTCTCTCTTCTCTCTTCTCCAGTAACATGTCTTAGGGACAGATCTATCTCCTTTCTTTGCTTGCTAACCCTTATGACCTTGAGGACTATCTTCTGACCTAGCCTCACATACTTCTCTATACTTTTTACCCATCCTGTGGATATTTCAGATATATGCAAGAATCCGTTCATCTCTCCGTATTCATCCAGTGTAACGTAAACACCATGAGGAGTTATACTTCTAACCGTTGCCAGTACAAGTTCTCCCTCTTCAGGCAAATGTACTGTTGCTTCCATTTCAATCCAGCCTTTTTATTATAGTGCCAAATGTCTTAGCCTTACCGCCAGTTCTTTGAGCAATGAGGTTGTCACATATTTTACATTTTATATCTACCGTTGATGATGAGAATACAACTTGCTCATTCCCACAATTAGAGCATTTGATAAGAAGGTAGGCACTTCTTGGTTTCGGTATGAGTATTCTCTCTTTTTTCATAAAATCACCTTCTACTGAACTATCTCCATCTTCTTTAGCCTAATTCCATACCTCATAATTTGATGCCCACAATCTTTGCACTTGAGCTTCAGTGTTTGCTTTTTCGTCGTCTTTGCGCTTCTCTTCAGCTCTGGGAATTTTTGACCACCATATCCTTTCTTATCCTCAGCATGGTGTCTTGCTCCTTGTGCTGTGGATCTCTCTTTACCCTTCTTGTAAATGATCACACTATGCACGGTATGGCGCTTGCAATGGGAGCAATAGGTTCTTATCTCCTTTGGAACTTTCAATTTTCACACCTTCTTGAGGCTTATCAATAGATTCTTGGGCTTTTATCAGTATATGAATTTAACCCTCATCATCTTGCCAGTTTTATGATTAGTTAACCTTATAAATAGCATTTAGGCTTTATCTTTAAATTTGCTAAAAATTCTTTATTGTTTTTACTACTTGCATTCATTTACCCATACCTCACTCACTATTTTCTGTTTTGTCAATGGTTCAGCATTCTCCGAAGGAATGATGGCAACGTCTCCTTTGTTAAAAGGTCCATATTTTCTTTCATCTATGCCCATAAATGGTGGAGAAGGTTGCAAAAACCTAACCACAGTAAATCTTGATGATAACTCTTCAGATATTGCATCCAGTTTAGAAGACTGACCCCTTTTTATAGCCAAGCCTACTTTCTTCCATCTCTTGTTAAACAGAGATAAAGGTTCTATTATGTATCTTTCCTCAGAAGTTAGATTATCTGTATCTTCTAGGCGGGATGCTTTTCTAATTCTCAATTCTATCAATCTATTGGTCAATCTTTCAATCATTTCTCTCTCTTTTAATGCTAAGTTACTCACAATACTCTTCTCATTCTGATCAATTCCGTTCAGTATTTTCTTCATGTAAGTCACGACTTCTTTATAGAAATTCTTTGGTATCTTTACCAATTTATCGCTTCTTGATTCTAACTCTATCAACTCATAAATCCTGTTCAAAATCGGTTCGTCCATGATTAATCATCCAAAAATGGTCTATTAATACCTTCGTCCTTCTAACAGGTGAATGAATTAAGGAAACGTTAATAAAACAATAAGTCCCTTTCTCAATTCCTTTTAAAAAATAGGTTATGGTTTGAGTTTATACGTTACTCGGCATCCCTTAACTATTTTCTCTATAAGTCCTTTTGATTGCATTTCGGCAATGGTTTTTGAGGTTTCACTCTTGCTTAAACCTGTTAGCTCAACTATTTGTGTAACGCTCAAGCCCTTTGGATTCTCCTTTAAAGCCTTAGTAACTTTATCTAGGCTCATGCAGTTTCCTTTTAAATCCGAGTATAAAAACTTGATTCGTTTTTAATCCCAAAATCAGCTTATTTAATCGCCATCGATTACTTTTGCCAAGCCCTTTCCTACGAAGTAAACAGCGACCATTAATGGCAATATGACTTTTTCTGAGTTGTAAGGCCCAAAAGAGTTACCCTTTAGAGTGAATTTCGGAGCTTTATCAACGAATAATTTTACAGGTTCGTCACTTAATACAACTGCATCTATTAAAGGATCAAAGGATATTAGATCATCGCATTTCTTTTTCAGCATGCCAGTATTACCATGTAGTGTGTTAGGTAGCCTGAATATTCTATGAATGTCTGTTGTGACCGTAACATCTATATTAGCGCTCAATTTGTTTACGATTTCTTTAGTAAAATCCTCAAACCTCTTATAACCCATCTTGCCATAGGCGTATAGAATCTTATCCCTTACATCTTTGCTAGCCTCGTTATAACCTTCGAATTCTAACTTTGCGAAGGAACTAGCTATTCTACCTCTCCAGCCTGGTTCATTAATCGACGGTAAAGATCTACGTATATCATCATACGAAGCTCCTTTTGAGATACCTAGGCTCTCTAGACTTAAACCCATACCAGAGATATAATCCGATATTTCATTCCTTGCCAACTGATCTAAACCTTCTAAAGAACTTTCCTCCACTGCCACATGGTATCCTCTGCTCCCTGAAAAGTGAACCTTGATTTTATCCTTTGAAATGCCAAAATCCTCTAAAAGAAAGTCTATCAACTTTATTGCTTCATTTTTAGTAGCATCTAAGCATAAAGAACAGACCCAATTCTCTTCGTCTATTCTCGTGCCTCCACACTTTGGACAAATTTCAGGTCTCTTACCTTTCCCCATAAAGTTACAATTCTTACAAACCCATTTATCATGCTCCTCTTTGCAGTTCGTTGGAATGGCATCGGCATCTATATCAAAAATTAAATCTGCTCCTTTCCAGCCTTTTTCATCCATAGAAAGGGTTGGCTCATGGTAATAAGCACAAGAGTAATAGACTGAATGAGGGACTTCTTTAATAAGAAATACCCTCAGCTCCCCCTCGGTTTGAAAGGATAGATGTCTGATCATGACTTTATCGAAGGACATGTAGCCAAATTCTCTCTCGTTCATCCTGATAGGAGCACTTATCTTGCTTGAGTTCTTATAGTAAAATTCTCTAAAAGTTCGCTTCAAAAATTCTATAGTCTTATCATCCATGCTTATCGCCAATTATACTCGATCATCGGTCTTTTCCTTCTTAAGAGCTACAGGTTTTCTTCCGAATTGAAGAGGGTTCTTTATTCTATCACATAAAATCTTATCCTTAAAACATAGTCCATGAGTGATCAGGGTTCTACAGCTTGGTACTTTGTATCGTCTTCTACCTCCCCTCATTCCAGCTATATGCTCGACTTGATACCTCGTCAAGCGCTCACTAAAGTCAGGCGCCTTTGGGTAAATGTTGATAACTTCATCAACAGACTTCCCAATTCCAAGAAAGTAAGATGTCAAAAGAAAGCGCCCATAATGAGGAACATTCTGCCCTTTTTGAAGCAAATCTAATACGTGCATTACACAAGGAGGAAACATCCCCGGGGTAACTTCTTGTAATTCTTTTGATGGCACGGGAGGTAGTGCTTTGCTTATTTCATCTACTATTTCCTCAACATTCTCTGGTATTTTAGGTAATGATAAACTCTTCATTCTCTCATATACCATTCTTCTTATCTCTTCTCTCATCAATCTTACTAGTTCATGAGTCTTAACGTAAACAAAACCTTTCTCAACAATCCTGTTGATGAGTTTCCATTCTGGTTTATGGAAATGAGTTGCTCTGAGTAAATAATCAATCATGTTCATCTTAAAGTCAAAAACATCATGCTCTATACTGATAAGATCCACATTAAAGGCGCTCTTGAATATGTTTGAAATTATGGACTTCTTTTCTTTCTCCAGCAATCTTTCTGCTCTTAAAGATTCTGCCAAGGAGTATCTGTGCATAAAGTAATCAATTCCTATAGCTTTTACAAGCATCAAAGCCAATGGAAAAGACAGAATTTCTAGGTTCGGCTCCAATATTTCAATAGAGATAAAGTTCTTCTGAATCGCTTCTATAACTCTATCCTTTGCCCTTTTTAGTGCTGGTTGATAATCATCTTGCCTTAAATCCTCTATACTCAAGCTCAAACCTTTAACGTAATCTCCAGCCTCCTTTAGGAAGGGATACTTCGCCAGATCCTCCAGTCCGAACTCTATTTCCATGATATGTTATCTCTAATGTAACCTTGCTTCTTAAACAATTCGTTATAATGTAGAATTGGGTCATGTCGTTAGAATGTTTCAGAAATGTTTCACTTCTAAGATGAGATTTGTTTCACCAAACTATCTTATCATGATTTTTGCATAATATGATCTGAGGTGGTCAGATGCAGACTTGGAAAGTAGGTGCAATAATAATCATCCTACTAGCACTAGTCGGAGTCTTTGCTGTCGCAGCCTATGGATATAGAAAGGGCGGAATAGGAATGATTGGTGGACAGTATCAGCCATACAACAACTATCAAGGACAAGGACCATGGGGCTACCAGGGTTAGGGAGGAATGGCGAGTATGATGGACAACAACTGGCAAGGCATGACGGGCTACTGATTTTCATTTATGATTTTCATTTATGCCGAATTAATAACAGTAACCAAGGGAACTGCTGTGACGTGGACTAATCTGTTATACATATAGTAGAATCAGGAACCGCTGAACATCTATATGATTAGGATAGATAAAAGCTTGCGGTTAATTATTCGATTTACCTCTCCTCAATCCTTGGAGCAAGGTAGAAGTGCACTCTACCACCGAGATCGCTCAGCTTTAGCTCAAGCCTTATGGGCATCTTGCTTGAGTATTCGAGCAAAACTGCATCTGACGCTGTAGCCTTGATTATGTTCGATAGATACTCTATGCTATAGGTTGCCTTGCTATCCTCCTTTACATCTAACTCCAATAAATCTTGAGTTGCTCGCTCCAGAGTTATAGAACCAGAGCCTATATCGCTCTTTCCAGAGAATATCAGTCTATCTTTCGAGGCTTCTATCGTCACGTGGTCTGAAATGGCAGAAATATCGCTCAGTACCTTCTCAAAGGCTCTCTCAGCCATTGTGGCTTTGACGTTAAAGCTTAGCTTGGGAAGAGGCGTAGGTCCATAGGTGCTCTCTATCAAATGCAGCAAAAACTCTCTCTTATATCCATTGAGAATTCTAAGGACGAGCATTTCATCTGAAGTTGTAATCTCTATGCTATCTTTTGCATCAGCCCTTTTTATCAGCTTCATGAAGTCCTCTATTTTTATGCTGAACTTGAAAGGCTTATCACATTCATACTTTTCAAAAGCCGCTTTTGGCCACAAAAGGTCTATAAGGGCTACGTGTGATGGATCCATAGCCCTAAAGGTTATTCCCTCTGGTGATGCTTCAAAAGTCGCTTCTTCAACAAGCGTTGAAACTGCTGATGAGACTACTTTCCATTCCTCTGATGTAGAGGTCTTAGCCAAGAATACCAAATCAACCCACCGCTAATCAATTAATCGTTTTCAAGGGATTATTAGCCTTATTGGTTTTAATTATAGATAGATTTATCTCGAACTATACACTATTGAAATAAATTTACACAGGTGAAAAAATGACCATAGATTTTACCTTCAAGATAGGAGGAGAGGCGGGGCAAGGTCTGCAATCCATAGGATATGCCCTTTCCAAAGCTTTCGCAAAAGGAGGGTTATACGTTTTTCTAAACCAAGACTACGAATCAAGGATAAGAGGAGGGCATACCTTCGTCCAAGTCAGGGTAAGAAACGAGCCTGTTTACACTCTTTCTGAAGAAGTGAACATGCTCATAGCTTTGAACAAAGAGACGATAGATTTACACAAAAATGAACTTGTCAAAGGTGGGGCGATAATATTTGATGGTGAAAAGATTCCTATAAAGGCTGAAGACAACTACTATAGCGTACCCTTGGAAAAGCTTGCATTAGAAAAGGGAGGTAGTAAGATAATGATCAACACTGTTGCTACAGGGGCTGCCATGGGCATGCTCAATTATGATTTTAATCTTTTGACTGATGTATTATATGAGGAATTCGGGAGAAAAGGCAAGGACGTTGTGGAAAGTAATGTAAAAGCTGCAAGAGCTGGTTATGATTACTCTAAAGAGAATTACAGAGGAAAGTATGACTTTACAATAAGGTCCTTAGGTTCTTCAAAGAGGATGTTCCTAAATGGTGGTGAAGCCATAGCTACTGGAGCTATAGTTGCAGGTTGTAAGTTCATGGCAGGCTATCCTATGACCCCCACATCACCGATACTGGAGTTCTTTGCTTCGAAGGCAAGGGATTACAACCTTGTATTCGTCCAGTCTGAAGATGAGTTGGCAGCCATTAACATGGTAATTGGGGCAGGATATGCAGGCGTTAGAGCCATGACAGCTACAGCAGGGGATGGTTTCGCCCTTATGGTAGAAGGATTAGGGCAAGCAGGCATGACAGAGACTCCGATAGTCGCTGTAGTAGGGCAGCGCCCTGGCCCTGCTGTAGGCTTACCGACAAGGACTTCTCAGGCCGATCTTCTTTTTATGATTCGAGCTGGCAACGATGAATTCCCGAGAGCAGTCTTTACACCTGGTACTATAGAGGATGCCTTCTGGCTGACCATCAAAGCCTTTAACATTGCAGAGAAGTATCAGATACCTGTCATAATCCTGATAGACCAGCATTTAGCTGATTCTTTTCGTACTGTGGATAGGTTCGATCTATCAAAGGTGAAGATAGAGAGGGGAGAGATGCTATCGGAAGAGCAGATTAGGGCTATGGGACTCTACAATTATAAAAGGCATCAATTTACTGAGTCAGGAGTTTCACCAAGAGCCATTCCTGGAACACCGGGGTGCCTAGTGGTAACAGATGCAGATGAACATAATGAAGAAGGTCATATTATTGAAGATGCTGAGACTAGGACAAAGATGGTTCTAAAGAGGCTAAGAAAGTTTGAAGGTGTTAAAAAAGAGATGGAACCTCCTAAAATCTACGGACCTGAGGATGCAAAGATAACCCTGATAGGCTGGGGATCGACCTATGGTGCTATAAGAGAAGCCGTCGATATTCTGAGAAAGGATGGAATGGATGTGAGCATGCTATACATCAACGTTGTCTGGCCTTTCCCAAAAGACGAAGTATCATCGGCATTATCTAAGGCAGAAATGAGTTTTGTCGTAGAGAACAATGCCACTGGCCAATTAGCCTGTTTGATAAAATCAGAAACTGGCAAAGAAGTGAATGGAAAAATTCTGAAGTTCGACGGGAGACCATTTTCGCCAATGCATATAGTGAAAGAAGTAAAGGAGAGGGTGAGAGGCTGATGGTAACGCTAAAGGATTATGAAGGAGGACCAACAGCTTGGTGCCCAGGCTGTGGCAATTTCTCCATCTTGCTAGCAGTAAAAAGAGCTATGGTTGAAATGAATTTAGAGCCGTATCAGGTGCTCATAGTGTCTGGAATAGGTCAAGCTGGCAAATTACCTCACTACATGAGATGCAATACTCTGAACGCTCTTCATGGAAGAGGTGTTCCAGAGGCTATTGGTGCAAAGCTTGCTAATCATGAATTAAAGGTGATAGTTGTTGGAGGAGACGGTGATGGCTATGGCGAAGGAGGCAACCATTTCATGCATGCCATACTGAAGAATATAGACATAACTTACATCGTTCATGACAATCAGATCTACGGACTAACGAAGGGGCAGGCTTCTCCAACTAGCGACAAAGGCTTCGTAACAAAGACTACTCCTGAAGGTGTTATATCTTTGCCTTTTAACCCAATAGCTTTAGCGATATCCCTTGGCGCAACCTTTGTAAGTAGAGGTTTTGCTGGAGAAGTTGACCATTTAGTCGAATTGATAAAGAAGGCTGTACAGCATAGAGGCTTTGCCTTGGTAGATGTTTTACAACCATGTGTTACTTTCAACAAGTTGAACACTTGGGAATGGTATAGAAAGAGAGTTTACAAGCTTGAGAGTACAGATTACGACCCTATAGATAAAACTCTTGCCTTCCAAAAAGCCTTTGAGTGGGGTGATAAAATCCCTATTGGTGTTATATACAAAAGTGATAGATCAACTTTCGATGAGCAAATACCAGCTTTAAAATATGGAACTTTAGTGAAGCAGAAGATAGACCCATTAGCTTGCGAGAAGATACTGGACGAATTCATGTAATGAAAAGATCATTAAGCATTGTCTTTTTTCATTTTCTTTCTAAGGGATTATCGAGTACTTTATCACGTTCCCTTCACGATCAAATACTGCAATATCTCTCTCAGAATTATAGGGATAGGCCATTATGACCATTATTCTTCCATAGAAGTTATTCAAATCTCCCAAAGATGGTTTTAATACTCCAGACGGGTGCGAATGAGCCACGCCAACTATGGATAAATCTAGAGGGAGCATATGAAAAGGAAAGCTTGAGAAGCTTCTACCATGGGTAGCAAGAGGCGGTATAACTGTTTCCTTTACCAAAATTTCGTCCTTACTTATCTTTCCCCTAAGAAGAAGTATACCCTCATCTGGATAAAAGGTCTTAGCATAACTCAGGAGGCTATCTATCACTGAGACTTTAAAGGCAATTTTCCTGACCATGGGTATCACGCTTAGAGACTCTGCTACAAACAATAATAAATGCCAATCTTTATTCTTTTTTAATACTCTTCAAATAATCTTCCCTAATTCTTGTTGCCAGTTCTCCATCTTCAATTATGAATGCACCACGGTAACCACATTCCCTGCAGTCCCAAAGACCCCACAGTTGAGGAAGACCAGATGCCCAAAAGATATCGGTTGAACCACAACGAGGGCAGAACTTAGTCCCTCTTTTACTCTTAGTCATTCTTGTTCTGATAAATCATGTCCCTTCTAAGATTTAATGTTTTCAAAGAAAAATGATGTTCTAAAAAGAGATTCCATAGAATTATAAGCTAAACGTTAATTTAACCCCTAGGTTCATCGATTGGTTGGCATGAGTACTATAACGCCAGAAGAGATGGCTATAGCTGATGAGAATTCAGAGTATCTAGGAGTACCTAGGTTGCTCTTGATGGAGAATGCCGGAAAGGCTATAGCAGATGTTGCAAAAGAGAAGCTGAAGAAAAATCGAAAGAATAAACTCGTGATAGTAGCTGGAACTGGGAATAATGGAGGAGATGGTTTAGCATGTGCAAGGCACCTTGCCAATCAAGCTAGTGTAATGATCATCTTATTAGGAAGAGCAGAGGAAATCAAGACCGAAGAAGCATCAAAAAATTGGCAAATTATAGAAAAGATGATTCTTAATATTCGATACGCTTTAGCTCCTGATGCCCAATCCTTGATGAATTTGAAAAGCGAGATAGAAGATGCAGATATAATAATAGATGCTATATTTGGTACAGGTATAAAAGGTAAGATAAGAGAACCTTTCTCATCAGCTATTGATGTAATAAATTCATCAAAGGGCTTCAAGATAGCCATTGATGTACCATCAGGATTAGACCCTTTAACTGGGGATATTCATGATAAATCTGTAAAAGCAGATGTTACCGTAACTTTGCATAAGATGAAATCAGGGTTAATTAATAGAAAGGAGATAACTGGTAACGTTATAGTTGCTCCAATAGGCATGCCCCCTGAGGCGGAGATAGTAGCTGGTCCTGGCGATGTGCACTATTCTATAAAACCAAGGGACAAATATTCAAAGAAAGGGGACTTTGGTCGCTTATTGATAGTAGGAGGCAGTAAAGAATACTCAGGAGCACCAGCATTAGCAGCTTTAGCGGCTCTTCGCACTGGCGTTGATATAGCTATAATCGCTGCACCAAAGAGTGTTGCTGATGTGATAAGGTCCTTTTCTCCAAACCTTATAGTGAGAAGGCTTAAAGATGATTATCTAACACTAAAAGATATTCCAGAATTGAAGAGTTTAGCTGAGAGATGCACAAGCATGCTAGTGGGTCCAGGTCTAGGATTGGAAGAGGAGACAAAGACTGCCATTCTGAGCTTCATGAGAGAATTAGGAAAAGATAAGCCAATGCTAATTGATGCAGATGCTCTAAAGGCTTTATCAGAAGAACCTACTAGCTTGAAGAATTATCCAACTATAATAACGCCTCATGCAGGAGAGTTTGAAATTGTAACTCATAGCAAAATAGCACCGCCAAATAGGCTTGACGATAGGATGGAGCAAGTTAAAAGAGAGGCGAAGAGAATGGGTTTGACAATATTATTAAAGGCTCATGAAGACATAATTTCTGATGGAAATCATCTCAAGATAAATCTGACCGGAAATCCAGGAATGACGGTTGGTGGTACGGGAGATGTATTGTCAGGAATAGCTGCTACTTTCTTGGCTTGGGGGGCAAAGCCCTTTAGAGCTGCTTGCGCTGCTTCTTTCGTATCTGGATTTGCTGGAGATTTGGCGGTAAGAGATAGAGGATATCATGTTGTTGCAACGGACGTTATAGAGAAGATTCACGAAACGTTGAAGAAGTTTGATACTCCTCCATTCAATATTTGAAAATTAGAAAGAGCTTTAAACGCCTATTTTATAGGTTGATTTGATCAAAATGTCTTTTGAGAGAAGAAGAACTTTTAGCTGGACAGAGATCCAGCATATTATAGTTGCGTGGCTTGTGCTTGGATTGGCTTTCTCTGTAGCCGTATCGAGACCTTTCAATATCAATTACTTAGGACTTTTCCTACAAGTATTCATGATCTCTCTATTGACAATAGGAGCTGGATTCGTTGGACATGAACTAACTCATAAATTCGTAGCCCAGAGATATGGATGCTTAGCAGAGTTTAGGATGTGGCCCTTAGGGTTAATACTTGCTCTATTCTTTGCATTTTTTCTGGGAGTCGTATTTGCAGCTCCTGGAGCAGTTTATATTACACCAGCTTCATTTGGTTTAGGCGCTGGTATAACCAGAAGAGAGAACGGAATAATATCTCTCTCAGGTCCCCTCACAAACGTTCTCCTTGCAGCAATCTTCTTTTTGCTCACCTTTTTCAATGGATTGTTGTATGATATAGGATCTTTAGGATTTTTCATCAATCTCTTCTTGGCAGCCTTTAATTTGATACCTTTCCCGCCTATGGATGGTCACAAAGTATTCGTATGGAGCAAAGGTATTTGGGCCATCGTTGCAATACCCTTATGGGCCGTAGTTATCATACTGATTTACTAATGCTAATCACATTTTACCCTTGGCTTCAACTCTAAAATATTTTTACCATTCGTTAAAATTATCTTTATCTTGAACATATAAAGTTCATGACTATATTAATTTAGGCTCAGAAATGACTAACTTTATAAAAAAATGGGTAAAGAAGGAGCCTGAAGGTTTTCGAGAAAAGGTAGGAGATGCTTTCAAATCTAAGGCGTTCTTAAAGCCCATGATAGAGAATGCCATAAAACAGATTCAAATTCAGGTAGATAAGCTCGACTCTGCCTGCATTAGGCTTAGGGATAAAGGATTAAAAATCTTCAATGATATTGTTTCGGCTATTCAAAGGCAAGATTTACAGCATGCATCTATATTTGCGAATGAGCTGGCAGAAGTCAGGAAGATAAATAAGATGGTCACACAAGCCAAGCTCGCTTTAGAGCAAATAACGTTAAGGCTAGATACTGTGAAGGAATTGGGCGATGTAACCCTTACATTAAGTCCAGCCATTTCTGTGACAAGAAATATCGGATCAGAACTATCGAAAATAGTCCCCGAAGCTGAAAAGGAGATCGAAGAGATAGGTAGCATGCTTAGCGAAATCATCGTGAGCGCTAGCCAAACTAGTGCAGAAAGTATAGGCTTTGAAGCTGTAAATGAAGATGCAGAAAAGATCATCTCTGAAGCTTCGGCAGTGGCTGAGCAAAGAGTAAGGGAGATTTTCCCTGAGCTTCCTAAGTCTCTTACCCAAATGATAGGTGAGAAAATACCAGAGGAAGCGTAATAGCTAAGCTCATGCTAAAAGAAAAACGTGGATTTATGGCATCAACAGAATCATATTCAATATCTAGAAACGTGCATTATTCTAGGGTAATGAGTCTTCCATATCTCCCTACGTTCAGCCTCAACTCTCCTCTGAAGCTATTAGTGTAACCATTCTCTATCCTTACCCTAGAACCTACCTGAACTTTGTCTATGTCATCGTCCCAAAGTGACAACTTTACTGTGCCTGAAGCGTCTTGCAAGATGCAGTCTGCAACTCTTGCCTGTTGTCCAGTCCTTAATGTGACAGTCCTTGGTTCAGGAATCTCTGAGATAATGCCCTCAACATCGACCTTCCTCATACCGTCTCTTAATTCGCTTATCTTCATCGACTCTCAACTGTTGTTACAAATATGGTATATATAACTTTGAGCTTTTAAATAAGGATTTAATCTAAGAGAACTAGACCGGTTAGAGTTATCTTGTCACGAGGTGCAAATGTGGCTTCTAATCCTGCTTTCTTCGCAGTAGTATAAACATCTATTCCAACTGACTCCATGCTGGGTCTAGCCTCATAAGGATGTTTACAAGGCATATTTGGGTCACATTTTTCACATAACCTGCAAGAAGTTGCTATCAGACCTGTGGCAAAATAGTATCCCTGATTGAAAGCCTCTCTTTCAATGAGTGTAACTATTTTGTGTAGATCCTTCCAAGCCGTATCTATTAAGTTTTCCAACTTATGCCCCATCTCCCTAAACAAGTCGGGCAGAGTTATACTATTGCCCTTTATCTTTGTGGCTAACTCATGTGGGTAAGGAAACTCATACTGGATGATTAATGCGTATCTGTATTTCTGAAGGTATCTAGAAAATTCTTGTGGTGATGGGGTAAAGGGAGGGCACATTAAACACTGCCCGTACCAATTGCATGGAGGGTATCTGCATTTCAGTAGTACTCTTTCGTCAACTATTACTTGTTTAGCCCTGATAAGCTTTGCATTGCTAGCCCCGTTTTTAACGGCTATTTCACATAATTCTTTTGCATCAGCTCTTAATCTTTGTAGACTAGACACAGGATCATTGTCCTCCTTTGTTGATTTCTATTAATTTCAAATCTAATAAAAATTGCTGAAAGTAACTTTTTAAAGCCTTATGCTTAAATCCATCTCCATTGAACTGCTTTGACATGGTCATAACATATGATTTAGTAGTACTTGCTTCTATTGTTTTTGCTGTAACCTTCTTTCTTACTTATTCATTTACATACGCCTTGGTCAAAACCCTACCAAAAAGAGGGTCAGTAGCTGAGGATTATCACAAGCTAAGCAGACCAAAGGTAGCATGGCCAGGAGGACCTGCTATTTTTTCATCCATTTTAATTGTTGAATTGTTCCTTTACCTCATTTATGGAGACTTAAGAATATTATCCATAGCCTTAGTAACGATGATAGCAGGGATAATAGGCCTTATTGATGATAAATGGAGATTGAAAAATGGCATTATTAAGCCTGTTTTGCTTATCTTGGCAAGTCTGCCCATCCTTCTCTTGGATATTTATGGAGAAGTTTATGTTCCCTCTCCCATATTTCCTATTTTTGGTAGTGTTAGGCTCTATTACGTTTATCCTATACTTGTTTTGGCATCTGTACCAATAGTATCAAACGCTACAAATATGATGGATGTTTTAAATGGTGCATTGAGTGGCTTCATGATAATAGCAACCATACCTTTAGTGTTTTCTCTAATATTAAGGGCAGATTACAATATAATGATGGCAACTTTGCCATTGATAGGATCATCCCTTGCCTTTTTCATATTTCATAGATATCCTTCAAAGATATTCCCAGGAGACTCTGGTAGTCTAGCTTTAGGTGCTATGTTTTGCGCAATAGCGATAGTAGGTAGAGTTGAGATAATCGCAATAATATCCATCCTTCCTGCCATACTGAACTCTTTCTTCATCTTATCGAGCGTAAAAAGACTAGTGGAGCACAGATCCATAAAGACGAGGCCGACTATTCTTCTTTCGAATGGACAGCTAGCCGCATCCAAAGAAACTTCAGCGCCGATAACTTTGGTGAGAATGATACTTGCAGAAGGTCCCTTATCTGAAAAAGACATAGTATCGAACATCCTTAAACTTTCAGCTTTTTCAGCCTTTCTCGCTGTAATGACAGCTTTGTTGACAATGCGGGGAATTTAGTTTGAGATCAAGGCTTCTTCCTTTGATGGGGATAATTGGATTTGCTTGGCTTCTCATTTTTTTAGGGCTATATATAATATTCTATTTGATTGTGCCTATCAACATATTCCCTGGAAGAACCGATTACGTGTCCATTTTTCTTAATTCACTGCTTAAAGTTGCATCATCTGCAACTCTAGCTTTCCTATGGATTATAATAATGATAAAATTGAGAGATCTTTACATGAAAAGGAAGTTATCCCCTAACTGATGATCATAAACCCTTCTCCCAATCCTTTCTTTTTCTGTCATATTCATCCCGTGAATAGACAAGTTTTGCTGGTACACCCATCACCACAGTACCTTGAGGCACATCTTCAGTCACAACAGAACCCATGGCTACTACGCTATTCTTCCCTATTTTCACTCCTGCTTTTATTATGGAGCCAGCGCCTATTACTGCTCCATTTTCGACTAATATGCCAGAAAGCCTTTTGCTTGGAGGATATGGATCGTTAGTAAATATAGCACCAGGTCCTATGAATACATTATCACCTATTACAGTCAATGGAGGTATGTAGACATTGCCCTCTATCTTACAATTTTTGCCTATCTTAACTCTGTAGTCTACGTGTGAGAGAGACCCTATCGTAACATTATCTCCTATTTCAGTACCATCTCCTATGTATGTGAAGTTCCAAATCTTGACATTCTTTCCAAGCTTAACATTCTTCCCAATATGGTTAATGGTTTTGAAACCTTCAGAAGACTTGCCCATAGATTATGGGTATACTTTGACATGTTTTAAACTTAATTAAGATTATTAGAGATTCAAGTATATAGGAGATCCTGTCTCATGTGAGATCATAGAAGCTTCAACTATCTTTGTTACATTCACTCCATCCAATCCTTTGACCATGGGTTCACTCCTTTCTTTTATGCATCTTATAAAATCTTTAAGCTCAATGAGAAGGGGCTCCTCCCACTTCTTTCTTGGAATTATTGTGCCTTCATCACTGTCTATCCTCAACTCTTGTGTTATGAAGTCTATGGTGACTATACCTCTTATGCAAACAACTTCAAGCTCTCTGATTTTTTTGGGTGTAAGCCAGTTTGCGACTATAAAAGCAGTCTTTTGGTTGCTGAATCCCAGAGTTATGGCAGCGAAATCAGGACCTTCATGCTCATTTAGAACTTTGCCCGTCCTTGCAAAGGTCAATTTTGGCTCCTCTTCAAAGATCCATCTAGCAGTATCTATATCGTGAACAGATGTATCCATTATCACTCCCACGTCTTTGACCTTTCCCGTCCAGACATTCTCTCTATGTAGTTCCAAAAGTAAAGGTTCCCCAAGCTTCCCACTTTTCAGTAAATTCTTTAACTCTATGATTGCTGGGTTAAAGCGTTCTATAAAGCCAACAGTCAATATCACATTCTTTTCTTTAGCCAGCTCAACTAATCTTTCACCTTCTATGGATTTGTAAGTTAGGGGCTTCTCTACGAATGTATCAAGGCCAGATTTGATCGTCTTTTCAGCGATCTCATAATGGGTAGAGCTTGGTGTGCATATAGTAACTGCGTCTAACTTTTCATTTTTCAGCATATCATCCAATCTTTTGTAACCTTTGACCTGATATCTTTCTTCGAATATCTTTATCTTGACCTCATCTGTGTCGCAAAAGCATGATAGGGCGCCTAAATCGTTTAACACTCTTAGATGATTCTTCCCCCATCCTCCGACTCCAACAACCCCTATCTTAGGCATCTCTATTCCACATAATTTCCATTTTGATAGTAAATTAGCTTTTTGTATAAATGTGCTTAAAAGCTCGTCCATTAACTCTTTTGCAATCGAATCAGCGCAACTTATTTATGTGTATTGATATTATGTGGTTAATAGCGATCAAGAGTGGTTGGCATGAGTAGGGAAGAAATTTCTCCTTGGTTAAGAGAGCAACTGGCAAGGTTCGACCAATTACAGCAAAGCCTTCAAGCCATACTGGTTCAGAAGCAACAGGTGGAGTTAGAAATGGCTGAAATAGATAGAGCCATCAGCGAATTGAAAAAAATCGATCCTGAGAATACCGTCTACAAGTATGCTGGGTCGATACTGATAAAGGTCAAAAGAGATGATATGCTAAAAGAGCTTGAAGAAAGAAGGGAGATAGCCAATACCAGATCTTTGGTATTGGCTAAGCAAGAGACTAGAGTGAGAGAGAGTGTAAAAGAGTTACAGGTCAAGATAGATGATGCTCTACGCTCCAAACCTCCATCATGAAAATGATACCATTAACAAAGCTCAGAAAGTTCCCTTTAATTGAAACCAAAAAGTTAAGATACGCTATTGTTCTCTGCCATAGAAATGCAGATGTAGATGCATACTGCTCAGCCTATGCTGTTACATCTTTTCTTAAGCAGATAAATCCTAGAGTTAGTGTTAGCGTTGCTTCACCTAAAGGGCTCAGTAAACTTACAAGAAGAGTTCAAGACAAGTTCAGAGTAGATCTAACAGAGTCCCCAAACATTTCAGAAGCAGATTTGATAGTGGTTGTGGATACAGGAGACCTATCGCTCTTGGAAGGTTGGGGCGATGAACTCAAATCCTCAAAGTCTACAAAAGTATTCATAGACCATCATCCTTTGACGAAATCCATAAAGTCCATAGCAGACCTTCTATTAATCGATGAAAAAGCATCTTCATGTAACGAGATAGTCTACGAGATCTTTAAGGCAAAAAAGGTCAAATTGACACGGGAAGTAGCCCAAGCGCTTCTCACAGGTATACTATTCGATTCACAGCATTTGACTATAGCCGATTGTAGAACAATTAAGATTGTGGCAGAACTATGCAAAAGTGCTTCTTTGACTTTTTCCAAAGAGTTACTCGAAACGCCCCGGAGCGTTCCTGAAATTATAGCCCGTGTAAAGGCTGTAAAAAGATTGACAGCTTACAGAGCAAAAGATTGGATTATAGCCATAACAAATGTTAGCTCTTTCCAAGCATCTGTCGCCAATTCTATTTTGGATCTGGGTGCAGATGTGGCTTTCGCCTTAGGAGGTCGCGGAGACGAAGTGAGAGGTAGTTTGCGTTCTACTCAATCTTTTTACTCGAATACAAACGTGCACTTAGGGATAGACATAGCCCAGAAATTAGCCTCTATTCTTAAAGGAAAAGGTGGAGGACACCCCACTGCTGCATCTCTTACTTCTTCATGCACTATAGATGAAACTATATCTCTTTTTCTCTCAACTTTATCTGATAGGCTTGGGTTCGAAATAGAGAAAATTCAATGATTTTTGCATACAATAATGAGGGGTTAGACAGACAAGCCAACCTACCAGATTAGCAAAAGTTTTTCTATATATGGTCTTAAAACATAATTGTGGGGGGCTTTAGAGCGCTTGATTGGTTCAGATGTTAAAAAAAGTTCCTCAGTTCTTATAGAAATAGTGAGTAAGAACCTTTCAGATGTATCTGAGGAAGAAGTGAGCAAGTGCATAGAACTTTTATTATCGCGTCGCGATAAGGAAATATTCATAATGGGTGCAGGTAGAAGTGGTTTAGTAGGGAGAGCCTTTGCCTTAAGGCTTCTTCACCTTGGTTACAAAGTCCACATTTTGGGGGAGACCCTCATGCCCTCTGTGAGCAAAGATGATCTCGTAATAGCGATTTCAGGCTCAGGCTCCACAAAGCTTGTCATAACCGCGGTGGAGGCTGCAAAGCGTGTAGGTGCAACCATAATGGGCATAACTTCCTACCCAGATTCGTCCTTAGGAAAGCTATCAGATTACATTCTTCAGGTTAAAGGTAGGGTTATGCCAACTAAGGAGGCGAATGGTAGAGATTACTTTGCAAGACAGATACTAGGTCTTCATGAGCCTCTTGCCCCTCTTGGCACTCTCTTCGAAGATACTTGCATGATTCTACTAGATGCCATGATCCCTGTGATGATGAGTAAGCTCAAAATAAGTGAAGAGGAACTAGGAAAGCGTCATGCCAATATAGAATAGCAACATTATAGGCATTAAAAAGACTTAAGTAGAATAGATAAAAACTTAAATATGATAGCAAAGCGCGAAGCGTAACTTGTATCAAAGTAAGTGATGAACTTTGCCAAGATATAAAACAACTGCTGAAGCCTTGAAAATCATAAGGAACAAAGATCAGATTAGGAATATAGGAATAATCGCCCATGTCGACCATGGAAAGACCACGATGAGTGATAGTTTGCTTGCTGCTTGTGGTATGTTAAGTCCTTCGGTGGCAGGTCAGGCTTTGGCTTTAGATTATATGGATCTTGAGCAACAAAGGCAGATGACCATCAAGGCTGCTAACGTTACTCTGTATTACGAGTATAAGAATACGCCTTACGTGATAAACTTGATAGATACTCCCGGGCACATAGACTTCACAGGAAAAGTAACTAGAAGTCTTAGAGCGATAGATGGTTGTGTTGTGGTAATAGACGCTGTGGAAGGAGTAATGACTCAGACAGAGACTGTTACTCGACAGGCTTTGGAAGAAAGAGTCCGCCCTGTTTTATACATAAATAAGATAGACCGCTTGATCAAAGAACTTCGCTTAACTCCAGAGAAGATGCAGAACTGGTTAGCAAACATAGTGAATGACTTTAACCAATTGATCGACATTTATGCTGAGCCTGAATTTAAAGAAATTTGGAAGGTTAGCATACCTCGTAATTCAGTGGCCTTTGGTTCTGCAAAGGATCGATGGGGCTTCAACTTTATGATAGCTCAGCAAAAAGGAGTTAAATTTAGCGATATAGTAAAAGCTTACAATGAAGGTACTGAGGCTGAATTAGCCGAAAAGCTTCCTTTACATGAGGCAGTCTTGTCCATGGTCATAGAACATCATCCTCCACCCCATTTTGCCCAAAAGTATCGTATCCCGAGGATTTGGAAGGGAGATCTAGATTCAGAAGTAGGAAAATCCCTTCTATCCTGTGATGAGAACGGACCCAAAGTTATGATGATCACGAATGTTATAGTAGACCCGCAGGCAGGAGTGGTAGCTGTAGGTAGACTTTTTTCAGGCAGTATTAGTGATGGTGATACTGTCTACTTATTGGAAGCTAAAAGAGAGGGGAGAGTACAATCTGTCAACATGTTCATGGGACCGTTTAGGGAGATAGTTGGAAGCTTGACAGCGGGTAATATCCCGGCTTTGCTAGGCTTAGAACATGCAAGGGCTGGTGAGACGATATCATCCATAAAGGGCATAGTTCCCTTTGAACAGATAAAGTATGTTTCAGAACCTGTAGTAACGATAGCTGTAGAGTCGAAGTATCCTAGAGATTTACCTAAACTAGTGGATTCTCTTAGAAAGCTCAGCATCGAAGATCCAAACCTTATCGTTAGGATCAATGAAGAGACTGGTGAGATGCTCATGTCAGGGATGGGAGTATTACATTTGGAAATAGCCACTACTATGATCCAACAGCAAGGCTTAGAGATAATAACCTCTAAACCTCTTATCAATTACAGAGAAACTATAAGAAGCAAAGCTGGACCGGTCATGGCGAAGTCTCCCAACAAGCATAACAGAATCTTTATGAGAGTCGAACCTTTACAAGGAGATATAGTGGAATTGATAAGAAATGGCACTATCCATGAAGGCCTTGATAGAAAGTCTATAGCAAAAATATTGAGAGACAAAGGATGGGATGCGGAAGAAGCAAGAAATGTGGTAACCATAGACAACAGGGGCAATATTCTCATAGATGCGACAAAAGGTGTTCAGTATATGCAAGAGTCCATAGACATGATAAGGTCTGGTTTCATGGATGTTATGGAGAACGGTCCTCTGGCTTATGAGTATTGCAGAGGGATAAAGGCTATTTTACACCATGCCGAATTTCATAGCGATCCTGCCCATCGCACATACGCACAATTGATGCCAGCCTCAAGACGATCTTTGCTTGGTGCTTTATTGCTAGCTGATCCTGTTTTACTTGAACCAGTATTAGGTATAGAAGCAAAAGCTCCAACAGAACTAGTAGGTCAGATAGTTAGCGTCATCTCTTCTAAGAGAGGTAGAATCTTGACCATAGACCAGAAAGAATTCACAACAGTTATCGTAGGAGAGATACCAGCTGCAGAGACTTTTGACTTGAGTGAGGTTATGAGGGGCGCTACTGCAGGGAAGGCTTTATGGTCTACTCACTTTAAGATGTGGAGCTCAGTACCATCGAACATGCTAACAACATTGATAGCGGAAGTAAGGAAGAGAAAAGGTTTGAAGCCTGAACCACCAAGCCCTGATGAATTCATAGATAAAGAATGACGCTAAATGAGGATCAAGCTCATCTCTCCTTAAACGAAGAATCGAACCTAAAATTTATTTGAGTTGCAATTTACTCTTTGGCATCTATCATAGCTTTGACTAAATAGACATCTATCTTTAGTTCCAGAATTCATTAGATCTTCTAAAGCGTATTGATAAATGGATTTATTAGCAATTGGGATTAGTTGCTTAGGATCAGTATAAGTTAAAGGTCTAAGCCTAGTTCCATGATCACCATGGAGAATGATTCCCTTCATATCAAGCTTAACCCCTATTTTGAATCAATGTAAGCGTGTCTCCAAGCAAATAGTCATATCTTGACTAATTTAGCCCTTCTTTGGTAGAAGTATACTTTCTTTGGTGGTTGCACGTGAATTTCGAATGGTTCCTTTATTCCAGCCTTCCAAAGTTCAAAGTGCACCTTGGCTGGTTCTACGTCGGTGACTATGAGAACGTCTATGTCGCTTGAGATGGTATGTGTGTTCTCCGCTACTGACCCGAAGAAGAACATTTCAGCCTTAGGGTCTATTTTACTGACGACCTCTTTGAGAATTTGTAGGTATTTCTCTAGGTTTCTGAATACTTCTCGTCTTTTAAGAGTGGTTTTTATTATAGTTTCATGTGACGTTTTTCATCACTTCCTTAACCACATTACTAACCTCTCATCACGTACCTAGATGTTATGTACCCTTCTTTTCCGGCAAAGTCTACCCCTCAGCAACTCTATATCCTTACTGGCTTCCATATCTAGTCGCAAACTTAACATTCAATGCTCATAAACTTTCCGCATGAATCATTGTCCATTTAATGCTATTGGTGAAAGTTATAGAAAACCTGATGGTTCTTTTCTTCTTATGTCCACTACATCGAAATGTTTATCGTAGCTAACTATGGCTTCTACTCCTAGTTTTTTAGCTAAATAATATTGCATAGCGTCGTCAAAATCAAGTTTTATTTTATCCATGAGCATTGATGCAGCCATCTCTTCCTCTATGCTTGTCTCATATACATCAAGTCCTAAAGAGTTCTGAACATTCCGCAGAAAAGTGAGAATTAACGCAGAATTATTAAGCGAAGCTTCAATTGCATGGATTGTAAACTTTGAAACCACAGCTTCAAGCTCCCCCATGGAAATTTCCTGTAGAAACTTTTCGCATTCTTCAGCCTTTTCTTGCCCAAGAAAAAGTTCAAGAAAAACATTAGTATCTATTAGAAGCATTTAATCAACCTTTCTCCATATTCTATGTTGTAATTCTACTGATGTTAACTCTGAGTGAATACAACCCTTTAATGCTTTCCAATCAGCCTCTCCAAGAGAGACAAAATGCTTTATCATGTTTCCAAGCGCCGCTTTCATAGCACCCTTTTTATATCCATAAATCTCCATCGCTCGTTTCCTAAACTTTTTAGCCAATTCCTCTGAAACCTCAGCTTTTATAACTTCGACCATAAGTACATATGGAAAATAGTACCCTATAAACTTTTAAAAGAGCGTTTCTGCTAAAAAAGTAAAGCATTGAACTTTTCTGCTAAGTTTGTGCTAAGCGAAGGTAAAGCATTAGACCTTTAACTTTCACAACTAGATTCTCTTTTTGTGTATCAGCAAAGTAAGATAAGTTGGCACAAGGGGTAGATTATCTCCATCATCCTTTTCTGAAAGGCGTCTTCAGAAAACCTTTCAACTATTTATAGAAATTTTGGTGCTAAATGATCATCCTAACGCAGATTCGTAAGCCTTTAGATGCTCCATAGCACTTTTCTCCCACGTAACCCATATCATCATGATAAAGAATAATGAGTTATATAAATGATCTTTGATGAGTGCTAAGGTTATTAGATAATCGCTTGGCATCCTTTTAATTCTTTGATTTCCCTACTCATATTATTGTAATAAGCTTCTTATGCATAAAATAATTAAAGTTATCATCAATCATAGTTAATTATCATATTCACTTATGAGGAAATGCTAGCCAATCCCAAGGCTTTCCTACTCTAGGATCGTTGATATTACCGTTGATAGATTTAGGTACTATCAAATCGTTCCAAGGCCTTCTTATTTCATCAGGATTATTGTAATCATATAGCTTATTAACAAAGTAAATGAGCATTGCTGGTTCATATCCTATAACTTTAAAGCCATGCCAATATTTGCCTGGGATTCTTACTACTTGTAGATTTTCGCCAGTAGATATTATTTCATCAAGCTCTTTAGTATTATCATCAAATGCACATATCTTTAAAGCACCTTTTATGACAATAAAATAATCTACTTGACCTTTCTCATGCTTATGCCATGCTCTAATTATTCCTGGATATGTTATAGAGAGGTTGGCTTGGACTATCTCATCTTCTCCTAAAATGTCTTTCCAGTCTAAGCGGATAAGTTCTGAAAAGAATCCCCTTTCATCAACATTTCTTTTCAAAGGCTTAATCATTATTCCTGGGAGCATTTAAAATCCTCCTAATCAAGCTCAGCTTTTAGCTTAGATAAAGCTTTAGATAATTCCAATGGCTTTGTCTTTAGTGTTGAGAAAGCCTTTGAGACATTTAGAGAAGAATCTTTGGGTCTCTTAGCAATCCATGACATATCTTCTATTCTAGCAGGGATGATTAAATTTTTATCCATATTAAATATATCTGCCAACATTGTAGCCATCTCAATCCTGCTTACTCTAGAAGCACCAGCCAAATGATATGTTCCTATTAGCTTTCTTTCAATAACTTCGATAAGCATCTCAGCCAAGTTAGTATTTAATGTAGGTGAAGCATACTGATTTACAACTTTGATAACTTCACCCTTCTTAAATTTCTCCAAAAGCCAGAGGGCAAAGTTCACTTTTCCCCTAGCAGGCTTTGAGCCATAGAGTACACTTGTCCTAGCTATACAAAAATCTTCATATAGTTCCATTATAGCCTCCTCGCCCTTCAGCTTTGTATAACCATAGAAATTAACAGGATTAGGATCATCGTCTTCACTATATAGGCCCTTATCACCATAAAAAACATAATCTGTAGAAATATAAATAAAAAAGGATTCCTTTTTTCTTGCAACTTTAGCTACATTCATTGTTCCTTTAAAGTTGACCTTCATGGCTAGATCTTTTTCAACTTCACACTTATCTACATCAGTTAAAGCTGCTGCATGAACTATCACATCAGGCCTAATGGAGTTCATAACCTTTTCAACTTCACTTATTTCTGTAATGTTCAATTTGACAGGCTTTCCTAAACTAGGAATGTGATCGTTATATGCAGAATAAACATCATAACCTCCCATTAAGGCTAAATCTACAAGCTTAGAACCAAGAAGACCGCTAGCCCCTGTTACGAGAATTTTCGTTACCATTTCAGCTTCCATGGTGTTGAGTTTAAAACTTGATCTGTAGATAATGGTCTCCACCAATGTTCACTAGTTATATACCATTTCACAGTCTCCTTCAAAGCTTCCTCAAAGCTATATTTAGGCTTCCAGCCAAGCTCTGATCTAATCTTCGAAGAATCTAAGCTGTATCTAAAGTCATGCCCAGGTCTATCTTCAACAAATTCAATTAAATTTGGGTTCTTGCCAATTATTTTAAGAACCTTAGAGATAATTTGCAAGTTGCTTAATTCATTACCACTAGAAATATTATAAATTTCACCTGATCTTCCCTTCTTCAAAACAAGGTCCAAAGCCTCACAATGATCTAGAACGTAAATCCAATCCCTAACATTCTTTCCTCTACCATATATTGGAACTTTCAAGCCAAGAATAGCCCTAATTATAGCTTTAGGTATAAACTTCTCCGGAAACTGATAAGGGCCAAAGTTGTTCGTGCAACGAGTGATTATAGCTTTGACATCATACGTCCTAACATAAGACAATATGAGTAAATCTGCAGATGCCTTAGATGAAGAGTAGGGCGAAGAAGGTCTTAGAGCATTGCTCTCTTTAAAAGAGCCTTTAGCTATATCACCATAAACTTCATCCGTCGATATATGCACGAGAAGCGCATCTTTGTTGTTCTTCCTTAAAGCCTCTAGAATATTGTATAATCCTAAAATGTTGCTATGAATAAAGGGCCAAGGATCTGCAATACTTCTATCTACATGAGTTTGAGCAGCAAAATTAACTAAAGTATCAACATCTCTAATTATTTCAGAGATTAATCCATAATTTGTTATATCTCCTTTGATGAAATGATATCCCTTATCATTCTCATATTCCTTAAGATTAAATGGATTAGAACCATAGCTCATATTATCAACATTGATCACTTCTATGTTATCATATTTGTTTAAAATATATCGGATAAAATTGCTACCTATGAAGCCTAGCCCGCCTGTTACGAGAATCCTGCTCATCATAAATCAACTATAGACTTTTCTCCTAGAATGAACCTTCTACCCTTTGGTCTAGCATTTGCATTAGATGATATATTTGAGTAAGGTCCTATAAGGCTGTCAACAATTCTTTCATTCACATCTATTATACAATTGTCCATGATTATTGAGTTTTCGATCTCACTTCTCTTTACTATCACATTATTTCCAATGCTCGTATAAGGACCGATATAAACTCCAGATTCTATTATGCTATTCTCTCCTATAATAGCTGGTCCTCTTATCAATGAAACTTTCTTCACTAAACTACCTTTGCCTATCGATACTCTTCCTTGAACACAAGAATCATTTTCTATTCTTCCTTCAATTTTTGATTTTAATTCATCTAAGACAAGCCTATTTGCATCAAGTATATCTTCAGGAGTTCCAGTATCCTTCCACCATATTTTGACAAAATCATATCCAACATTATAGCCTTTATCTATAAGCATTTGAATGGCTTCTGTTATCTCTAACTCACCTCTCCAAGAAGGCTTAAGTTGTTTAATCATATCAAAAATAATTGGTGTGAAGAAGTATATACCTGTTAATGCGTAGTTGCTTGGAGGGATCTTTGGCTTTTCGATGAGCTTGATCAAATTGCCTTTTTCATCAAATTCAGCTACACCAAACCTTTGAGGATCTTTAACTTCACAAAGTAAGATCATAGCATCAAAGTTCGATCTTTCAAACTTTTCTACAAAATTATTGATGCCACCTTTAAGCAAATTGTCTCCCAGATAGACAACGAATTTATCTTGATTAACAAATTCTTCACATAAAATAACTGCATGAGCTATTCCTTTAGGCTTATCTTGATAAATATAAGATATTTTAACACCAAAATTACTTCCATCATCATAATACTCCTTAACTTTTTCAGGATAAATATCTCCTAAAATAATAGATATATCTTTAATTCCAGAATCCCTTAAATCTTCTAAAGCGTATTGAGAGATAGGTTTATTGGCGATTGGGATTAATTGCTTAGGTCCAGTATGAGTCAAAGGTCTAAGCCTAGTTCCATGACCACCATGAAGAATTATACCCTTCATATCAAAAACATAATTTTATCAAGAAGATATATAACAATTCGCTTGCTTTTTGCGATACTGTTAAGATAACGATACAAGGCTTAGAAATAAGACAAAATTATTTCAAGCTTATCTTAACAGCATCCTTTTGCAGATGATGTCAAGTTAATTTTTATCATCTATCTTAAGATTTCGACAGAATGAAATCTTTCACAATCAATTCAGCAACCCCATCATTAATTATGCTCTTTTAAAGATTCTTCGAGATTAGTTACAACAACATCCCAGTTCCACTTCTTAGCTGTCTCAAGCCCTCCATTTCGTAGCTTCTCACCCAGCCTATCATCACTTAATACCTTAAGAACTTGTTCAGCAATTGCCAAGGGCTCCCCTGGAGGGGACACAAGACAGTTGTAACCATCCCGTGCATAATCTCTGTTACCCTTACAGTCTGTTGTAACGACTGGAGTCCCACACGCCATAGCCTCCAGAGGTGGAAGTCCGAAACCCTCGACATAAGATGTAAACACGAAAGTATCAGCTGAAGAATAAATCTTAGCCAGATTTTCATCGCTCATGTCTCCAAAGTGTATATACGTAAATGTTATTTCTGGCTTCACTTTATCTAAAGCCCTTGCAGACCCGACAATAAGCACATGGATCGGTATCTTTCTGTTAACAATATTTAGTGCCTTTACAGCGATATCATCGCCCTTAAATTTCAGACCTCTCAACATGATCATGATAACCCTTTTGTTTGAAATGTCAATTATTTGAGAGTTTCTTGGGTAGAAAACTTCAGTATTAACGCCCGCCCCAATGGTCGTAACCTCTGCATTAGGTTGCTGGTTTAACACTACGTCTCTAGTATATGTTGAGTTTGTTAGAAAATGGAAGGGCAACCTAAGAGTTATGTAGAACGTTCTCAACCCATACTCGCCACCAGTAAGGACAAGTTCTGGAAAGTCCTGCATAAAATAATAAGGCTTACTAACGCCACTTAACGATACAGCTAGAGCTGTTGGGTACCATGTAGCTACTGAAACATCGACGTTTGAACATTTCTTTAAAGCATGGGCCAATGCCTTCACCATATCCGCATGGAAACCAAGCTTCTTTGCAAAAGCATTCACACTAAAATAGTCAACTTTCTTACTTGTCAAAAATAGCAAATGGTAAAGTCCAAGAGCTGGTTTGAGTAAAAAAGGTACTTCAACATACTCTACGGGAACTCTAACATTGAACCACTTATGTTCCCCTCCAAGAGCGACTATCTTAACATCATGCCCTTTTCCAGACAGTCGGTTGCCAATTTCATAAATGGCTCTCGTGCCCCCGGCTCTCCCAGTGTCCCATACAGCAAAGATTATCTTCAACGACTTCACCCTATTAGGAATTTTAGCTCTTTAAGATTTGCGCACAAGAAACTGCATTATTCTAAAAGTAATATGCTTTAAGCGTTTCGCAAAAATCTTATCCTATTATTTTTAAACTGGCTATAGAAAATGTTGAATCTCAGAGAAATTAACAGAAATAAGTATGAGGTTCTCGTATTTCTGCCAAAAAACGCATGCCCTCCCATTGGGAGTAAGGTTTTAAATGATGGAGAGACTCAATTAAAGCCAGAGGGGCTATTTTGAGATGAAGGTTGATGTTGTTTTACTTACGAAGAATAGTTTGAAGCCATGTTTAAGGGAGTGCCTAAGTTCCATTTATTCCAACGTACCAATAAACCGTTTGCTAGTAGTTGATGGAGGAAGCATCGATGGAACCCTCAGTATGGTGAATGAGTACCCGAATGTCGAGGTCATCCATGATAAAAGTGGGACTAGAGCGACTGCGAGGCAGAAAGGCATAAAAGCCGTGGAGACTGAGTGGCATTTACATGTGGATTCTGACGTTATTCTATGCAAGGATTGGTTTAAGAAAGCCATGAGATATATGCTCCCTAGCGTTGGAGGAATATGGGGAGTCGCGGTGCCTATGGAACTACACATCTACAATATAACGAAAGCTATGGCGAAACTGTACCGCAAGGATGTAAAAGACCTTCTAGTGATGCAACCTCATTTAGAGAGGTATTTAATGCATGACTCTTTGCTTAAAACAGAGGCTGTTAAAGACATCAAAATCCCACCTCATTTACATATCTGGGAGGATCACTACATCGGGAAACATATTGTCTCCAAGGGATACAAGTGGTTTAAAGTGAAAGATCCTTGTTGCTTGCACTATGTCCATGAGAGGAGGGTTTTCGAAGATTTTGTGATAAGCGGTATGTTAGGGAGGAGGATTAAAGCTTACGAGACGAGGCAGATTTTACTAAGGCTTTTTCTTTCCATTCCAAAATCGATGTGGATCCTTTTGGCGACTGGAGATACGAAGGCTGCAAGGCTACAGTTGATGAATTACATAGGTCTTGTGAAGGGGTGGTTTATTGGCTGACCTACCAGTCATAACAGTAGCTATGCCAATATATAACAGGCAATACTGTATAAAAGAAGTATTAAACTCCATTTTAACTCAGAGCTACCCAAAGAATAAGATTAAGCTTATTTTCGTCGATAACTACTCCGGTAATGGAACGTTTGAAACGCTTCAAAAGTTCCCGAAGAATAGAGGAAATGAATACCTAGCGGTCTCCATTTTAAGGTTGAAATCAAATATTCCTCAAGCCAGAAATACATGCATTAAAAATATGTTAGGAAATTATATATTTTTCTGGGATAGTGACGTTTTAGCCCCTGATAACACGGCTCTTGAGAGAATGGTTAAACTCATTTTGAGTGATGATAAAATCATGGCGATTGGCTTCCCATACTACTTAGAGGGGAAGCCTAGGCTGGATGAGAAGATATTTATGGTTCGATTGGAAGAGGGAGTTGGAAGAGTTACCGGACTTGGGCTTGGCTTCACCTTAATACGTAAGGATGTTTTCGATAAAATAGGGCTTTTTAATGAGAAAATGAATTACTCAGAAGATACAGAGTTCTTTCTACGCATGAAAAGAGCAGGATTGAAGGTGTTTATGGATAGCAGAACTCCATGTAAACATCTTAAACTTGAGGCCTTCAAACATTCAAGGGGTTATATAGCTACAGGTAGAGGTTTCCTAAATTATCTCAAATATGTTAAGTACTGTTTTGGAACAATGCCTTACATTTATGATCAATTCCTAGCTACACGTTCATTAACACATTATATTAGGCTAATCGTTTACCTATTTCTACCGGTGGTGATTCTCACATCTATGTTCTTTAGCTGGCTTATCTTTCCTTTTTACTTCCTGCCTTTGATGATTTATCATATTTCTAAGGCTAAACGCAATCGCCTGTTCGGCTTCATCACATTTGCTTATTACTTGCTACCTGGGGTAGCCATTTCCTATGGCTACCTTTTCCATAAGTTGATAAGAAGATTATCTTGATTATCTTGAATCTAGGACATAGCAAGGAAGAAAATATGGCAAATGCTGGAGCTGTTATGATTGTGCTAAAATAACAAAATATCGTCGATGACGACTTATTTTTATATTTAGGAATGATATCGATATAAGATGGAATACATTTTAAAAACATATGGAGGAGTGATATTTGATAATGAGGATTCAATTCTGACATAAAAGGATACCTCTTAGGTGAACTATGCAACATGCCTCCTAAAGTGTCTGTGCTCTGGCTCAATTACAACAGCTCACGCTTTATAGATTTGGCTATGGACTCTTTGAAATCAGTAAAAGAAGTGGATTATCCAAATCTTGAATTGATAGTTGTAGATAACGCATCGACTGATGGGAGCATATACTCTTTACAAAAGTTCGCAGAAAGTATCCATCTCAAACACAAATTAGTCATAAGCGACTGCAACCTTGGTTTTACAGGTGGCAATAATCTGGCCTACAGGCACGTAAGTGAAGATTCGAGATATATTATGCTGCTGAATAATGATGCCGTTCTTCTACCTGACTCGTTGGCGTCACTGGTCGAGTATGCCGAGCAGTGCAAAGATTTGGGAGCTGTGCAGGGTATAATTACAAACATAACAGGCACTTACATCGATACAGCGGGTGACATGCTGGATGAATTGGGCAGAGCGTACTTATTACTTTTTGGATGCCCGGTATCGGGTTTGCCCAGTCGAGACATTGATATTACTTTTATGGATGGAGCATGCTGTTTAGTAAAAAAGGATGCGTTAAGGTTAATTGGCCTAACTAATCACATATTTGACGAGGAAATACCTATGTATTTCGATGACATGGTTCTTGGATTGAGGTTGTGGAATAAGGGTTTTAAAGTCAAATCAATTCCAAAAATAGTTGCGAGACACAAAAGAGGAACTTCGAGCAATAGGTATACTAAGCTGTTATATTCGTTTTTGGGCAGATTTACTCTTTTGGAATTAACCAACAGCAGATATAAGTTGCTTTCTAGGATGTACGCGTATAAGATTATAATAAGACAAATATTGGGAGAACCCTTGTATAGTAAATGTCTCATACTGGCTTTGATCTGGGCACAGCGAATCTCCAAGAAGATATTGAAGAAACAAGAAGGATATATAGACATCTATAAGGCTCCAATTCTGATTATTCGCAAGCAAGAACTTCTAAGATACATTTTAGCACCTGGGAGGGTTACAAAAATTCGCCTTAAGGAGAAGATAGAGAAAGCAATTTTAGGAGAAGGCGCTGGTGATGTTTGCCGTAGTAAAGAATGACTTTTAGGGATAACGCAAAAGCAATAAAGGATTGTGAGTCTTGTTGAGTTATTCAAGAATCTTGGTAACTGGAGGAGCAGGCTTCATTGGAAGTCATATAGTGAATAGGCTTCTTCAAGAAGGCTTTGAAGTAATAGTTTTGGATAATCTATCCACAGGTAGAATTACTAACATAAAGCAGCATTTAAAGAATAGAAGGTTTAAGATGATAGAAGGAGATGTAAGAGAAGAAAAGGTTGTAAGAAAAGCATTAAAAGGGGTAGAAGCTGTTATTCATGAAGCAGCCATTAGTAGCGTAGAAGAATCTATTAAGAATCCCATCAAAACAAATGATATCAACCTAAATGGTACTCTGAATTTATTGAATTTGAGTGTAAAAGAAGGAGTGAAACGCTTTGTATTCGCTTCATCGGCTTCTGTCTATGGAGATTTAAACCCTCCTCTAAGAGAAGACTTTCTACCTAAGCCCATATCTCCTTATGCAGTCTCTAAGCTCTCTGGAGAATATTATTGTAAGACTTTTCATAAGATTTATGGACTGGAAACTATATGTTTAAGGTACTTCAACGTTTATGGACCGAGGCAAAGAAATAACCAATATAGTAGTGTGATAATAAATTTCATCGACAATCTAAAAAAGAATAAACCTTTGGTAATATTTGGCGATGGTTTACAAACAAGAGATTTTATTTATATCAGCGATGTCGTAGAGGCAAACCTCATAGCTTTAAAGAGCAAAGAAGGAGTTGGAGAAGTCTTTAATATAGCAACAGGAAAGCCTATCACTATTAATGGATTGGCTCAAACTATTATTAAACTTAAAGGTAAGAGCAACCTTAGAACCATCTATGCCGAAACAAGGAAGGGAGATATAAGGCACAGTTATGCAGATGTAGAAAAAGCAGGGAGAATCCTAAAGTTCAAAGCAAGTCTATCGCTTGAGGAAGGGATAAAGCGGCTACTCCTTTGATTCTTCAATAATAGATTGTTTAGAATGCCATAATCTAGGATAAGTGCCTGCCTTCATTATTACTCGCTTTATTGAAAAAGCAATACCTTTGTCAACTTCCTTTATCTCCTTTGTTGTCATCAAAGCCTCCCCTATAGCTATTAATTCTTTTTTCAAAGTGTAAATGCAAACAGTATCTCCTTTTACAATATCTGATGATAATTGCAATATTCCAGGTACTGCCAACTTTGCTCCATGACATATAGCATCTACTGCAGAATCACGAATTACTACTGATTTGATAGAAGATGTTGCAAACTCTATAGGCTTTATCAACTGCCTAATCTTATCCTCTTTACCTTCATCTCTCCATTCATAAACAGCGTCTAATAGATCATGAAGCCTTACTAATCCATTCGATTCATCTAAATTGCTAACTTTTGTCCTTCTTAACTCTATCATAGTAGCACCACACCCTAAGACTTCCCCTATATCATAGACGAGCTTTCTCACATAAGTCCCAGCTTGACAAAGAACTCTTAAAAGTATCAGCTTACCTTTTTGCTCCAACAGTTCTAGATCATAGATTTCACGAGTCCTTGTTTCCCTTTTGACAGAGGATCTTTGAGGAGGTCTTTGATAAATTTCTCCAATGAATTCAGATAGAATACTTTTTAGCTTGGTTTCACTCACAGGATCATGAGTTCTTGCAACAGCATAATACTCTTTAGACCCAAGCAAAAGTAGTGATAAGGCTTTAGTTGCCTCTCCTAAACCCACTGGCAATAAACCAGTTACTGGAGGGTCGAGAGTACCACTGTGCCCTGCTTTATCTACTCCCAGCATCTTCCTCACCCATGATACTACCTCATGGCTAGTAGGTCCTGAAGGCTTGTCAAGAAGAATTATTCCATAATCTAAAAGAACCTCTATGGGACGTTTGTAAGGATAATAGCCATAACTCTCATCAGTCAAATCTTCATCTATGATTATCAAATCTTGCAAGAGCTTTTCCCTTGATTTGATTGTTAAACTAAACTAAAAACTCTTTTTGCTAATATTTTTCTTTATTCGATTTTTTATGTAGAGGTCAATGGCTTTTGAGATCATATCATAGACACCGTCAGGATCGAACTTGTCAGTATTCAACACTAAATCAAAGGGGGAGAAATCCTCCCCAAAATCGAACCCATAGAGGCTTTTGTATATTTGTCTAGTCCTCTCATCTTTATCTTTTATGATCTTTATGATTTTTTTGACTTCCATCGAATCTCTTTTTGCAGCCCTTTCAGCTCTAACATCTAAAGAAGCTTTCAACCAGATTTTGAAGGCCTCTCCTTTGAATAGCCATGGCATCGTCCAACTGTCAAGTACAACTCCACCCTTATTCGCCACCTTGAGTAATTTTTCATCAACCTTGCTGTCGAATTTTTTGTCTCTTTCCCTTTCTTCTAAGAATCTTAGACCTTCCTTGCTCTCCCACCACCCATTGCCTTTTGGCTCATAACCTTCTTCTATTGCTAACTGCTTTAGAGCATCCCCACCTGAAAAGTAGTCTAGACCATATCTTTCAGCTATTCTCTTGGCTAGAGTGCTCTTTCCAGAACCTGCCATTCCTGAAATGCAAATTACAATATTTTTGCCTTCTTTCTCAGCATTCATCCGCTTCACTTTTAATCTAGGCCAGTGCCAAGAAGCTTTGTTATCATGCCATTAAAGGCCAAAGATGATATCAAATACCACCAGATCAATCCTACCTCTTGTACTAGAACAAAGGGGCTAAGGGATACGGGTATCAAAGGTATAGGCGACAAGGCGACTACAGTATTGTAACCACCGACAAAAATGGCAAGGAGGTAATAGATGATTATGAACGGAATCCAGAATAAGAGCATGGGCTTCATTCTTTGTGTGTTTACTTTCATCTCCAAACTCATCATCTGCTTTTCCCTTTTTCTTAGCTTTTCCTCCTTAGCCTTGTTTTTGGTGAGTATGGCTTGCCTCAGTTCTTTTCTAAAAGCTCTAACCTCAGCACGAATTCTTCGTGCTCTATCTACATCTGTCAATAAGCGAGTGGCTAAGTTAGAAATTAGATTCAACATTATCGCAACGAATGCTACCAACAAAGTGTGCATGGGGTTAACTTCTATCATTTACATCACACCAAGGGCTTTTAAGATTTGGTTAGCAGCCTCTTCTATGTGATTCTCTCTATTCATAACTATTAGCATAGGGGCTCCAGTGATTATTCCAGTAGCACTCAGCATGCTTCTCGCCATCTCTATCTCTTTGGTAACTTCTGCCTCATCAATTAAATCTCTATATCTCTCAGAGTCTCTCATGCGTCTTTGGACTATCTCATTAGGCAAGGCCTCTATCAGAATAATATTGCTAGGTGACAAAGCTCTCAACACTTCAATGGGAAGGCCAGGCCAGTATCCCTCCTTTGTATTGATCATAAGGTGAGTGTCTACAATCAGAAAATCTGCCTCCATTTTTGCTATTTTCTCAGCCACATCTATCTGAAGCTTTCTCTGCTTTTCTATTGGCAACTTCCTAATCTCATCTCTATGCTTAATGCCAAGCTTCTTTGCTTCCTCGAACATGACTGTGCCAAATACAATAGATTCTACAGCAAGGTTCTTTTTCTTCATTATCTCCACCACTTTGTTTACAACTGTAGTCTTACCGACTCCTGGAATGCCCACCATTATAGCCCTCTTTATGTTTACCAATGACGACACCTTATAGAAACAACCAATTGAAAGTTTCGCTAAGTTAAAATGTTTTTCTTAGTTACTTTCTCCCCAAAATTCCAGCAAGTCTAGGTGACATAGTCTCGAGCTGCTCTTTTACCAATATTTGGTAGTACTGCATGATTATGCCTATCATCAATAATATTCCTGTTCCAGAGCCAAAAACTCCTAAAAGATCTGATAGAGATGCAAGGAGACCTATGATAAGACCACCTAGTATAGTGATGGGCGGTATATATTTGGCTAGAACTGCTCCTATCGATGCTTCTGCCCTTCTGAAGCCTGGTACTTGAACCTCAGAATCTATAAGACTTTTTGCCACTTCTTTAGGTGCCAATCCTCCTATCTCCACCCAAAGCTTAGAGAAGATAATTGCTAAAGTTACCATGAAAATTACGTAGGAAAGAGCCCTCAAAGGATCTGCCATAGCTGCACTTAAGCTGTGTGGCGGATTTATATAATAGACAAAACCGCCTGTTGGATAAGTTACACTGCCTGTTGATTGATCAACGGTTCCTACCCCAATCCAGTTAAGCCATGGATTGGTATTATCGATATTATAATTGGACCAAATGAACTGTGAGAAGAATATCATATTTGTTAGTAGCACTGAAGTCAATATTACTGGAACATTCGATACATAAAGCAGTTTGATAGGATAGACCCCAGAGAATCCTTTATACTTCGATGATGTTATGGGAACCTCAACTCTTACTCCTTCAGCATAAATTAGTAAAAGAATCACTACTATAGTCATGATGAATCCTATCAAGCTTGGAAGAGCTCCAGGTCTCATTATAACTTCATTAAACGATCCTCTGAGCAAAGCATTGATAAGAAAAGGAAAGAAGCCAAAAGGTTCGATCTTTGGAACTTCTTGAGTACCCACGTTTACTGTTAAAGGATTAAAAAGGTCCCACACTATTCTTTGGGCTACGCCTGCCATTATAAATAGGCTTATACCACTACCAAGGCCCCAGCCTTTTTGAACTAGCTCATCGAAGAGCATCACCATAACGCTAGCACTGAAAAGTTGTATCACTATTATGCTCATAGCCATGAAAGATAGATTTCTGCCATAGATGCCTCCTATCACATACCCAAGAGCTTCTATAAGTATGATAATTATAGTCAAGAGCTTAGTAGCAGCTGTGAATGTTTCTCTATCCTCGGGCTTCTTGAAATCCAGCTTTATTATATCAGCTCCTTTGAGGAGTTGTGTGATCAAGCCTGCTGTTACTATAGGACCTATACCAAGTTCCATAAGAGTGCCTTGACTTGATGCAAAGATTATTCTTGAGTAAGCCAAAGAGTCTGTGCCCGGTTTTCCAACTCCATAAAGTGGAATTTCAGCCATGACTAGGTAGATGGCTAAGGCTAGAGCTGTCCAGACCAGCCTCATAGTTAAAGACAATTTTCTTTGGGGCTTCGGGACCTCTGGCAATATTGAAGAAACATTTCTTATGAAAGAAGATAAATTACTCATCTTCTTTACCTTATTTCTAATATTCCTCCAGCTTTTTCTATTTTATCCTTTGCACTTTTTGTGGAGGATTTTGCCATAACATAGTAGGGATGTTTAACTTCACCTTCTCCAAGAAGCTTGTCATAACCTAGATCGGTAAGGTCTATCAAGGCTTTACCATCCTTTTTCTTGATATTACCACTTTTCGATAACCCTTCGTATATTTCATTTAATTCACCAACATTGATCCATTTCTTTGCTACGGTTCTGCTAGGTGGCTTGAACTCGTCCCTTCCGAAGTAATTCGGTGCGTACTTGACAGCCCAACTCCATTTATGCTTATGAAGACCAGCTTTGCCTTTTCCTCCCCTGCTACCGCTCTTCCTATGCTGACCTACTTGTCCATAGCCAACAGTCCTCGATCCTCTTAATTTCCTAGTTTTTCTCAACCGAGTCGGCATCTTTAGCACCTAATACTAAATTGATAATAAATTAAAAGATTATCATGCTAATTTTACATCATCTTTTCAACAATAGAGATTAGTTCAGGGTTTTCGCCCAATACTCCTCCTTGGGCATACATGCGCCTAGTTGAACGCTTGAATCCTCCTTTCGGTGGTGATAAAGCAAAAAAGGGCTTTATCTTTTTGACTCCTTTCAAAACAACTTCTCCCTTCTCCAAGGACTTTGCAAGGTCACTGAAACTCTTAAAATTCATCTCTTTAATCTCTTTTAGGCTCAAAGGCTTCCAACCTTCCCTTCGACCTCTTTTCTTGATCAATTTTGAAATAAAAGAGGCTTTTACATGGCACCATGCAACATGGTCTTTGGCGGCTATGAGCATGCCTTTATAGTCCGGTGTGTCTGGTATTATCGTTGCTCTAAATCTTTTTGACAGACGAAGTTCCTCAAGAATCCTTTTTACAGGCTTTCGGACATTTACACTGCCACGAAGTCTTACAACAAGAAGGCTCTTAACCAAATTTTATCCCTGCCCAATGCTGAGGCTGTGAGTTCTCTTTAAGGCATCGTAAACTGCGTAAGCTATTGAAGAAACAGTGCTAGTAGAACCGTAGGTTCTTGTCCAAGCATCTTTTATTCCAGCCAAAGATAGCAAATTTCTTACTTTTTCTCCAGCCACGAGCCCAAGCCCCCTTGGGCCTGGTATTATCACTATCTTTACACTGCCACATTTGCCTATAGTCTTAAAAGGAAGTGAATGGGGTGCCATACATCTACACTCCCAACTACCACAACCAAGTTTCACAGGAATTATATTCAATAGAGCGATACTGGTAGCCTTATCTATGGCCAGCCTCATCTGGCTAGCTTTTCCTTTGCCAACGCCGAACCACCCTCCTTCATTCCCTAAAGCGATTACTGCGCTGAACCTAGTTAATTCGCCTGCATCTGTCTGCTTTTGAACTATCCCTGCTCCAATCAGAATCGTCTTCAAATCTGGTAAAAGTTTCTTGACTATCTCAGGCTCTTTTATCTTCATGCCGCTCTCAAAAATCTCTTCTAAAGATGTAATTTTTCCCTCTGCCACAAGACTCCCTAGCCTTGTTTTGGGGGTCCAAGGTTGAACAGCTCGTTCACTCATGCCTTGCCCACCTTAAAGCTTTCTATTATCTTTTTGTGAACATCTTCAAAACGCTCTGGAATAGATTCTGGGTTGAAGGTCTTGCTGATGAGATTTGAGAACCTCTTACTGTAAAGTGCTTTATCCTTCTCTAGTAAGTTTTTGGCATAATCAGCAATGTGCTTGCCCTTGAGGCTTTCTTCAGAAGGTAGAGATTCATGATTTATAGGTATTAATAAACCCGCATCCAATAACCCCTTCACTACAGCTGTGATGCGCGAGTTGGGCACAAACCTTCTCAATCCTGTGTATAAGATAGCCTCTTTTACCTTGTCCTTAGCTTTGAGTCCAGCCAACAATCCTGTGAGGTATGCTGCTGGCACGTCCTTTCTTGAGCCCAACCATCCAAACTTTATCAACTCTCTTGAATGAGCTGAAGCTAGAACCATATCACCTTCTTTTCGGGGTGATATTATCTGGACTAGGATATTCTTTCCACTTATAAATGTAGATACAAAGGGCAATCTGCCCATGACAATTGCTTTTCTCTTTCTATAATTCGTCTTTCCCTCTCTTCTTCTACGCATGATTGGAACGTAACTATGGTTCATTATTTCACTATCTACTCCTGCCCAGTAGGCTCATCTGCTCCTTAAGATGCTTAATCGATCTTATCTGACCACCTTTTATTTGTAAATAAAGCTTGTCAAATACATCGCCCGTTATATCTCCTCTTTCTCTTGCTTTCTTCAGATGGTTTCTCATAGCTCGAACCTTTATGACCCAAAGCCTCTTTCTTGGCAATCTAGCACCCCTAGAGCCTTTTTTCGAACCACTACCCCTACCGCGCTTCTTCTTTAGAGCCATTTTTCTCCTAATTCTGCCTCTAGATATGCCTTTAACAGGCTCAGCCCAGATTATGCCTTCTCTGATAAGGGCTCTTATGTCATCTCTTGTAATGGCGTCAGATATTCTCTCAAGACCATCAGGGTCTATCCTAACCCTGTTTACTCCTACATTAAGGACCTTTGCAGCCATTACCTTCTTACGGCTTATGTTCAAACTCTAATGGCACCTCTTGGCTTTTCAGCATCGCCCTGATTGTCCAATAACTTCACTTCCTTAAATATTTCTGAAGTTAATTGCAAAATCTTCAATATGAATCATTCCAATTCCTATTTATTTTGGGCTCTCAACCTCTTTTGTCTTCTCTATTCCTGTTGGGTTTAAGACTTTTATGCCCAGTTCTTTTGCCTTTTCTATCAGTTCTTTGCGTTTCTTGGCTCCCAGTCCCGATGCTAGTCGAGCAGCGTCCTGTTTGGGGTTAAGGCCCTTAAGTTCATCTAAATTATGAACCAATGCCTCTCTATATCCAGAGGGATGAAGGCCTCTTGCTAACTTTGGTCCTCTATACCCAACTCTTACTATCTTGGGCCAGCCTTTAACCCTTAAGCGCATCTTACTATCTATACCCTTTGGTTTCCTCCATTTTTCACTCAATCTCTCATATCTCCATGATTCTTGCCTTACAAACTTTGGGCGCTTGTCGTCTATGCTTTCTCTTAACTTCAAAAGTTCAGTTAAACTCACTTTACTCTTCTTTTTTACTTTCGGCTTCCTTTTAGATTCAGTCTTCTTTTGCATGGCTTCAACCTTTCTCCTTTTCATAAATGTATATCCCATCGAGAAAAACTCTCTGATCTTTTCTCTTCACCGCTGTTGCTTGCTCTATATTGGCCGCTGTTTGCCCCACATCCTCCAGTGAGACACCTTTGACTATGACATCATCGCCCTCAACGGTAACTTGACAATCGCCCACTATTCTTGCTGTGCGGGGAGACCTTTCCCCGTAAAAGTTTTCTATTATTACTTCTTTACCCTTCACTTTAACAGAAATTGGAAAGTGTGTAAATACTATCTTAAGTTTATAGGTGAAGCCCTTTGTTACGCCTCTGATCATGTTTTTTATGATGGACCTGACGGTATTCGCAACGCTTGCATCAGACCTCTTTTTACCCAATGGCCTGACTAAAATTTTATTTCCCTCATGTAAAACTCGAACCTTTATCTTAGAAAAGTCCTTTCTACATTCGCCCAAAGGTCCCTTAATGGCAAGTATATCGTTATCTAACTTTGCTGTAACGCCATTCGGAAGTTCCAGCGTTATTTGCTCGACCTCGCTTTGCATTCTCGATCACTTTACCAAGAGTAAAAATGGTGGGCTTTTATGCTTTTGCCATAGAAATTATCACTTAATGAGACCATACTTTTGAAAACTCTTCAAACTATCTTGATAGATGGCTCTTTGATGTTGTTATGACATATTAAATTCATCAAAATGGGTGTGAGAGCCTCCAATAGTCTAGAAACTTCCAAAGGTCCTGCATAAATAGGCCTTAGATTAGGAATTTGCGAAATTAAGTCCGAGACGAGCTTTACTGCTTTAACGTCATCGCTTGCCATTAGAGCGTCACAATCAAGGTCAAGGTTTAGGTTACAAAGTTTTTTGGCAGGCATAGTATGAAAAGTTGAAACTATTCTTTTTGACCCAAATTCAAAAGATATGACTTCAGCAGCAGAAGCCTGTATAATTGACGATGGGCTTTGAGGATCGTTGATAGCAAAGGGCACATACTTGTAGCACTTGTCATCTTTGTTCAAAGGCACAACAGGGGATATTATGATCTTATCGCTGGTAATAAAAGGCCTTAAAGATCGAATGAAATCTATTAGACCTTCATGCGGTATAGATAATACTATAACTTCAGAAGTCTTCATTGCCTGAAAGTTGTCATAGCCTACTATACTTCCCTTCATCTCATCTCCATAACGCTTTTTGGCTACTTTCCTATAATCCTCTGCAAATGCTTTAGCCCTATTTTCATCTCTAGAGCCAATTATTATATCATGAAACTTAGCCCATCTTAAGGCTAAGCCTTTACCAAGGTCTCCTGTCCCTCCCAAAATGGCTATCTTCATTGTAATCAATCTTTAAATGGTCAGACCAATAACTTTATCGGCTTTAAATCTTTTATTGCTTCTCAGAATTTTTCTTTTAGTTAAGTGAGAAGGCTTTTATTTTTACTACTCATAAAATCTCCTTCAAAAATTATTTTGTAGATAGGTTAACTTCTATGAAGACATCGTCAGGAACTCTTAGCCTCATGAGTTGGCGCATAGTCCTATCATCGGCATCCAAGTCTATAAGCCTGCGATGAATACGCATCTCCCATTTATCAAAGGTATGGGTGCCTTGACCACTGGGCGCTTTTCTTGTCACTACTCTAAGCCTCTTCGTTGGTAAAGGAAAAGGTCCCCTAACCTTTATGCCAGTCTTCTCAGTAATCTCTTTTATCTCTTTACAGACTTGCTCCAAGTTGTTCAAATTAGTGCTTGTGAGCTTTATTCGGGCTAACTGAGGCATCGCACAAAATCCTTCAATAATCTATCTTTTAAGGCTTATCTTTATTAGATCTAGCAATCTTATTTTTGTGAAAACGGCATAAATATTAGTTCTGAGGTTATAATGATATGGCAAGTAGTGCCAAGCTTTATCTCTATAACCTTAAGTACTATGCGATTTTAGCAACGATTCTTTTTTTCTTTTCTATAATGATAGGGTACTTTGTTGCAGAATATCTTCAAGTAAGTATACTTGGAGAGTTTGGAGACGTCTTCCAATGGACTATAGGCTTAGACCCTTTTGCTTTAATGCTTTTTATATTTCTGAACAATTCCATTAAAAGCCTGTTCACAATACTGCTTGGTTTTTTCCTTGCCATATTCCCTTTGCTCTTTGTTACTGCTAATGGTCTCTTGATAGGAATGATCTTTTTCGATGCTGCAAAAGAGAATGGGCTGTTTTTTATCCTATCAGCGATACTGCCACATGGAGTAGTAGAGATACCTGTCTTCTTGCTGAGCGTTGCCATAGGTCTAAGAATGGGCGTTCAAACAGTTCTGAAGCTCGATGGTAGAGACATAAAGCTAAAGTCTGAGTTGAGAAATGGATTGAGGTTCTTTATTCTTTTTATCTTGCCCTTTTTTCTCTTATCAGCCTTCATAGAGGCATTCATAACGCCTATCCTCATAGGTATTACGATCTAATTCTTGATTTCACTCTTTCCATCTATCGTATTCCGAATTTTCCATGTCTAAATTAATTGATGAATTTTCCATCTTTAAACTCTCCTTCGCTCATGAGATTACAAAATCCTCTACTCTTCTCTATCCTATGGATAATTTTCCATATTCCCTTTGGCGTAATCCAAACTCAACATGTTCGCTTAATGCTACTACCGAATATCAAGCGATACCTTCTCAATTATAATGGCTGGGTTTGAATATGGTTAGACCTTTGCTGTTACTTTCTCTACAGTCCATCTTTGAGTGATCTCTTTTACAACCCCTGCAGCTATTGTTGTGCCCATGTCTCTAAGAGCGAAACGTCCTAACTCTGGTATATCCTTAAACAGTTCTATGCAAAGGGGCCTTACAGGCTGAATCCTTACTATGGCTGAATCTCCTGTCTTTAGGGATTTGGGCTTCTCCTCAATTACTTGCCCAGACCTTGGGTCTATCTTTGACACTAATTCAGTAATCTGAGCAGCCACCTGAGCAGTATGGGCATGTAATACAGGAGTGTATCCTGCTGCTATCGCTGTTGGATGGAATACAATTATTATCTGAGCAATGAACTCTTTGGCCACTGAAGGCGGGCTATTAGGATGACCAATTACGTCTCCTCTTTTAATATCCTTTTTGGCAATGCCTCTTAAGTTGAAGCCTATGTTATCTCCAGGTATGGCTTGGGGAATGCTTGTGTGGTGTGTCTCTATAGACTTGACTTCCGCTGTTATCATAGATGGTGCTATAACTACTGTGTCTCCAACTTTTATTACACCTGTCTCTACCCTTCCTACTGGAACTGTGCCTACGCCTGTTATAGAATAGACGTCCTGAACAGGGAGGCGAAGAGGCTTATCTATAGGCTTTGGAGGTTCAACTAATTGATCAAGAGCTTCATATAGTGTAGGACCTGTATACCATGACATCTTTTCTGATTTCTTGACAAGGTTTTCACCTGTCCAGCCAGATCCAGGTATAAACGGAACCTTTTTCGTATCATAACCTACTGTTTTGAGAAGTTTCTCCACCCCTGCCTTGACTTCTTCATATCTATCCTTGCTATAGTTGACGGTAAAGTCGTCGAACTTGTTCATGAATGTCACTACTTGGTTCACTCCTAATGTTCTTAGAAGGAAGGCATGTTCACGAGTCTGTCCTCCGGGGCCTATGCCTACCTCATACTCGCCTTTCTTGGCAGATACCACTAACACAGCAGCGTCGGCTTGACTTGCTCCTGTGATCATGTTCTTAACGAAATCTCTATGACCTGGTGCATCTATGAGAGTGAAGAAATACTTGTCAGTCTCAAACTTCTGAAAAGCCAAGTCGATGGTGACTCCTCTCTCACGTTCGTCCTTCAATCTGTCCAGAACCCAGGCGAACTTGAAAGTATCTCCGGCACCAGTCTTCTCTGACTCTTTTGCATATTCTTCTATAGTGCGTGCATCAACCACGCCAAGGTCATAAAGAAAATGACCCATAGCTGTCGATTTTCCATGGTCGACGTGCCCACAAATTACAAGGTTCAAATGTGGCTTTGGCATGCTTACCCACTTTACACCAAAATATAAAATCCTTTCGTTATATAAGGGTTAAGGTGTTTTGAACTCTTATTAATGGCGGGCTCGCGGGGATTTGAACCCCGGACCTTCAGCTCCGGAGGCTGACGCCCTAATCCAAGCTAGGCGACGAGCCCTAAAACTTTATCAGCTCACTGTGTATATTAATAAAATTAAAAAGTTACGACTTTTTATCCCATATTGTAATTGGACCTATAATGGGTGCTGATATGGACATAAAGGGCTTCGCTGTAGATGTAGATGGAACCATAACAGAGGATGGTGGAGTAATAAGCCTCGATGCTGCCTATACTCTTCGCTGGTTAGAGAAGATGAATTATAGAGTGATTTTGGTCAGTGGAAGGAGTGCATGGGAGGCTTATGCCTTATCAGTATATCTCGGGACGACAAAAGTCGTAGTAGGGGAGAATGGAGGAGTTGTTGCAACTTCTCCATTGGATATGACATTACTTGCAGATATTTCCTATAGCTTGATGGCTTACGACTATTTGTCAAAGAAGATTTCAAACGTAAAAAAGAAGCTTGTCTTCCCCCGCTTCACAGAAATTGTTTTGGAGAGAACCTTCGATATCGATGAAGGAAGAAGGATTCTTGATGAAAGTGGCATACCAGTTACCATCAACGATAGCAAATATGGGTATCATCTCACTCATAAGAGTGTGAACAAGGCAGTAGGCTTAAAGTTGGCAGTAAAGCATCTTGGTATCGATACAAGCGAGATAGTAGCAGTTGGTGATAGTGAGATAGATATACCTATGTTCAAGATATGTGGCTACAGCGTAGCATTAGGAAACTCGCCCGATAGTCTGAAGAATGAGGCAAGCTTTTCTGTTAATTTAAGCATGGGCGATGGGCTTGTTGAAGCGATTCAGCACATCGCTGAGAAATTCATGAAGATTAAATAAAGGTGATAAGATTTGAGTTTTAGAGAGTTCAAGGAGCATGTCAAAAAGAGCGTAGAGATATCCATAGGTGAGGCAGACTATCCATTGATAGATTTTGAGCCTTTTGAGCCTCCAAGACCTGAATTTGGCGATCTATCAGTAAATGTTGCCTTCATAATAGCCAATAAACTAGGCCTTAATCCACTAGAAGTGGCAGAGACTATAGGAGATAAGTTAAGAATACCTGAGGATTCCTTGATAGCAGACTTCGAAGTCCATGAACTTGGTTACATCAACTTTAAGGTAAGATACCCAGACCTAGCCTACAGATCGATCCTTGATGCAATTTCTAAAGAAGATTATGGCTCATTGAACATTGGAAAAGGGAAGAAGGTTTGTGTCGAGCATACAAGCGTCAATCCTAACAAAGCTTTGCACATAGGTCATATAAGAAACCTAGTTCTTGGCGACTCTATCTATAGAGTATTGAAGTTCACAGGTCATGATGTTCAAATATTGAACTATATCGATGATTCAGGATCACAGATAGCAGATATAGTAGTCGGTTTCAAGTATGCAGGTTTTCCTCTTGAACCGCCAAAGGGCAAAAAGTTTGACCGTTATTGTGGCGATCATGTCTACGTGAGAGTTAACGAATTATACGCTGAAAAGCCCGAGCTTATTATGAAGCAGAAAGAAGTATTAAAGGCTATAGAAGAAGGCAACTCTGATATAGCAAACTTTGCAAAGGAACTGACGAAAAGAATACTGAAAGAGCAGCTTAAGACATGCTGGAGAATAGGAGCGTATTATGATTGTCTAAACTTTGAGTCTCACATAATAGAGACAAAAATCTGGGATAAATTGTTCAATGTTATGAAGGATAAAGGCATAGTTCAATTCGTAAAGGAAGGCGAGCTTTCTGGATGCTGGGTCATAAAAATGGAAGGCGAGGATGAGGAGAAAGTGCTCAAGAGGAGCGATGGTACCTTGACATATATTGCCAAAGACATACCTTATGCTGCATGGAAGATAGGCTTGATAGAAGACCCTTTTCAATATGATATATTCATAAAACAGCCCAATGGAAAAGACCTTTGGTCTTCAGTATCAGGAAAAGGTAAAGACGAGCATCCTTCTTTTGGTAATTCAGACCTTGCCATAACTGTAATAGATGTTAGGCAGAGTAGACTTCAAAAAATAATATCATATATCCTATCTCTTTTGGGAGGTAAATCGGAGAAGAAGTATTTGCATCTTGGTTATGAGGTGGTCTCTTTGAGCAAAAGAACTGCTGACGAGTTTGGAATCATGATAGAGAAGAAAGAATTCATACATATGTCTGGTAGAAAAGGAATTTACGTGAATGCTGACGATGTTCTTGATGCCTTGCACAAAAAAGCCTATGAAGAAACTAAGAAGAGAAATCCGAACGAGAGTGAAGAATGGCATCATAACATAGCTGAGAAGGTAGCAATATCTGCCCTTCGCTTCGATCTCATAAAGCAAGATTTAGACAAGATGATAGTATTTGATCTGAGTGAAGCCTTAAACTTAGAGGGCGAAACTGGTCCTTATGTTCAGTATGCTCATGCAAGGGCATCTAGTATAATTCAAAAGGCTGGAATAATACCGATAGTCACTCTTGATGGTGCTTCCTTGTTAAACGATCCTATAGAGCGAGAATTGGTAAAAATGATATCAAAGTTTGATCTTTACGTTGAGGAGGCTGTAAAGAATCTATCGCCAAAGACTCTTGCCAGATACGCTTATCAATTAGCAACAGATTTTAACGTATTTTATGAAAAGAAGCCAGTATTGCAGGAAAAGGATGAGACAAAGAGAGAAGCAAGGATAGCTTTGGTTCAAGCTTTTAGAAACGTAGTGAAAACTGCTTTTAGCCTACTGGGGATAGAAACTCCTGATAGAATATAGCATTTGAATTTCGATTGAATAAGAACTTTTAATATAATGATGATCATAGGCTATCTTGATGATGTTCAAACTAGTTTGCATAAACTGTAAGTCAGAATTCAGTTTAGATGAGATAATATATCACTGTAAAAAGTGCAACGATCTGCTTGAGGTTCAAACTGATTTAGAGAAAGCAAAAGAATTGATCAGTAAAAGAACCTTGGCTTCAAAACCCCTCTCAGTCTGGAAATATTCTGATCTTATCCCTGTTTTCGATAGAAATAAGATAGTAACCATCAACGAGGGAGGAACAAAATTGCATAAGTGTAGCAATCTGGCAGAAGAATTTGGAATCAAGAAATTATATGTGAAGAACGAAGGAGAAAATCCAACAGGATCTTTTAAAGACAGAGGAATGACCGTAGGCGTTACGAAGGCCAGAGAACTTAATGCAAAAGAGGTTGCATGTGCATCAACTGGGAATACTGCAGCATCCTTGTCTGCCTACGCTGCAAAAGCAGGTCTAAGAGGTATAATCTTGATTCCACATGGAGCAGTTGCAATGGGAAAATTGGCCCAATCTATAATCTATGGCGCCAAAGTGATAGCGATAAAGGGAAATTTTGATGAAGCGTTACCTTTGATCATAGAAGCCAGCAAGAGCCTTGGACTATATTTGCTGAATTCCATAAATCCCTTTAGAATAGAAGGGCAAAAGACAGCTGCCTTTGAAATTTGTGAACAACTCGATTGTCATGCTCCAGATAGATTCATAATCCCTGTTGGTAACGCGGCTAACATATCAGCCTATTGGAAGGGCTTTAAAGAATTCCATGAATTGGATTTAGTCAAGAATTTGCCAAAGATGATAGGGATTCAAGCATCTGGTGCAAGCCCGATAGTTCAAGCCGTAAAGGAAGGAAGAGATAGAATAAAGCCTGTGGATAATCCGAACACTGTTGCTACTGCCATAAGAATTGGTAAACCTGCAAGCTGGAAGAAGGCTTTAACTGCAATAAAAGAGTCCAAAGGCAATGCTGAATCCGTAAGTGATGAGGAGATACTATACGCTCAAAGATTGCTGGCAAGGAAAGAGGGATTGTTCGTAGAGCCAGCCAGTGCATCTAGCATAGCAGGTCTTAAGAAATTAATTGAGTCGGGTTCAATAGATAAGGATGAAGAGATAGTCTGCGTTGCTACTGGTCACGGCTTGAAAGATCCTGATAGTGCCTTAAAATTCTATCAAGAGCCGATAGTGATAGAGCCTAGGTTCGATATGCTAAAAGAAGTCATAAAGAGTTGAATTGCTGCTAAACATTGGCCTTAAGTAAGGACACTATATCATCTATTCTTATCTGCACTTCGGTTCCATTTATCATATTCTTTGCGACTATTTTCTTTTGTGAATACTCTCTCGGTGCTAATATCAATACGTATTTTGCATTCAAAGACGAAGCAACTTCCATCTGTTTTTTCAAATTCTTTCCTGATAGATCATATTCAACTCTTATACCATTTTTCCTTAATTCTGATGCCAGTCGAGTAGCAGGCTTTATGAAATCTTTGTTTGCATATGCAACATATATCAATGATAATTCTTCACTCTTAGCCTTGCCCATCTTGGACAGTGCAATCGCTATTCTCTCAACTCCTCCTGCAACTCCCGTTGCTGCCAAATCTGGTCTATCGAAAACTGCAGGTAGACTATCGAATCTTCCCCCTCCTGCCAAGGCTCCTATATCGGTATTTTTTTCATCGAATACCTCAAAGACTATTCCATCATAATAGTCTAATCCTCTGACTATTCCCATGCTCAAAAGAACATTTTTCATCCCTCTTGTATCAAGAGATTCTGTCAATCTTATCAGATTATCGAGATTTTGAAGTCCTTGCTCTTTTAATGAATTTATGATATCATCAGGCTTCCCTCTTAAATTGCCAAATTCTATGATTTTGCTCATGATGCTCTCATTTATCCCTTTATCAGCATATTCATCAATGATTTGCTGAATGGTTTTCTTCTTTACTTTGTCCAAAGCCCTTAGTGCGTCTAAGATCAATCTCTCATCATTTGTCTTCATCTCTCTTCTTACATATTCTTCGACTACCTTTCTATCCCCGATCTCTATTATGCAATTTTTTAACCCAAGTTTATCAAATATCATATTCGTCAGTTCAATTATCTCTGCATCTGCCTCTATACTTTTTGAACCAAAGATTTCTGCATCCCATTGATAGAACCACCTATACCTACCAAATTGAGGTTCATCATACCTCCACATGCTTGAAAAAGAACACAATTTTATTGGTAGTTGAAGATCACGGCGGGAAGCAACAAACCTTGTCAACCCTACTGTCAAATCGAACCTTAACCCTAGTTCTCTTCCTGCTTTGTCTTTGAAGTAATAAATCTCATTAGATATTGCAGGTCCACTCTTTGCCTCCAAAGTGCTTAAGAGTTCGATTGGAGATGGCTCCATAAGCTTGAATCCAAAAATCTTAGTAACTTCTATAAAATTACTTCTTATTCTTTCCAATAGTTCAAAATCCTCGGGCTCTAAATCCCTCATCCCTCTAGGTAACTGAAACTTCATTTTGAATAGCCTTTCTAAAGACGGATTGCTATCTTGTTATTAAAATGTTTAATGATATTCTTAACCATAGAAGGTAAGGCGCTTCTCTAATGGCGTATGCTGTCCAAAGCATTCCTTGTATGAATCGATCATACGCTGAATTTCTACAAAAAGAGTTTCTTTAGGATGATAGCCTACTATAGATTCCATCGGTCTTCCACGACAGAAAAGGATGAGCGTTGGCGTACCCATGACTCCAAAAAATTCAGCAATCTGAGTGTTTTCCCTGCTTGATAGAATATCGATCTTTGCTATCTTTAATTTGTCTGCGAAGATTCTTGCTGCCTCATCTATTAATGGATCGAGCTTTTTACACCACACACAGAGTTGATGCCAGAATTCTACTAGGACTGGCTTTTCCGATTTGTTGACTTCTAATTCCCAATTGCTTGAATCAACCTTAACAGGAATTGTCAAGATGATCACTCTTCTTTGACTTTTGAAAAGCCGCTTTCTTTCCCTATCCTACCTAGCTCTGCAATCATAGCGGTTAGTTGAATATCAGGATGGGCTCCTACTATGAGCCTATAATCGTACTTTGCCAATGCTTCTGCAACTTCATCAAGATTATTTAATTTAAGCCTGAATACCTCTTCATTTACATACTTTATTATGTCTCTTTCAGACATGCCATAGACCCTCATAAGTTCTAGCAACTTTTCTCTTGCTTCCTTAAATCTCCCTTCCAAGGATAATTTTACCAGCTCTCCTACCTTCGCCTTTCCCGATATCCCTGCTACCTTCTTTACATTATCTATGCTAATTTCTCCTAGGGTTGAGGAGGATTGTAGCATGTTTATTGCAAGCCTTAAATCTCCTTCAGTCAGTTCATAGATTAGGCTCAAAGCATTATCAGAATACTTAACCTTCTCATTCTTGCAAATCTTCTTCAAATGGTTTACAACATCCTTCTCATCTATTCTAGAAAACCTGAAGATGGCGCACCTGCTCTGAATAGGCTCAATTATTCCTGAAGAATAATTACAAATCAATATGAACCTACAGATTCTTGAACTCTCCTCCATTATCCTTCTCAAAGCTGTCTGGGCATCACTGGTCATCTCATCAGCTTCGTCAAGGATTATTATCCTAAAGGGAATCTCAACTCTCTTATCAATGTATCTTGCAAAAGTCTTCACTCTCTCTCTTACTGTGTTTATTCCTCTCTCATCACTATTATGAAGTAGGATAGGCACTGTCCCTCCCCAGAAAGTCTCACTGCCTGGGACGGAGACGTCATAGACATATCCATCGTATTCCTCCAGCTCTACCTTCTCCACCATAACTACCGACAGATCAGAATCGATCAGCCTTCTAACTCTCTTTAGTAACTCCCTCTCTTCTTCATTTAATAGGACCTCCTCTATCTTCTTTAAGACCTCTCTGGCCTTACTCTTTATAACCCTCTTAGACCTCTTGTAATAAAGTTGGTGCCTCAGCTCATACCTCCAGTTGAACTTCAGCCTATTGCCTATCATCCTTAAGAACTTCAATAGAGACCCTGCTGGGACGAATTCGCTTCGTATGTAAGAGTAGCCTTTCAGTTTCCATACCAACCTCACTTCTCTATCGAATACCGAAGTTTCTAAGCCAGATACCCTGCCCAGCCAAGCCACGTCTATTAAGAGTTCATTAGAGATTGAGGAATATCTGACGTATTCGTTCCATCTGCCGCTCGCATCGCCCATATAACCCATAAGAAAGGCGTGCCTCAGTCTAAGGGGGAGGTTGAAGACGAAGTCAGGGACTCTTTTGTTCCTAGCAAGCCTACCACCTTTGTAAAAGTTGTCCCTGATGAACCTGGCCAACTGTGTGGAGGAGAGAGTCAGTTGAATTCCAGATAACCTTCCACTTGTACCGGACCTTATAAGATGAGTTTTGGAGGGTAAGTTGAGACTATCCATAAAGTATTTAGAGACCTTGTTAACAACTACTACCTCTTCTGGATAACCATAGGTCAGAACCAAGATGCCACTTGTATCTCCTCTGAATCCTATAGCACCTTCGGCCATGTAGTTGCCAAAGAGCCAGGCCGTTTCTTCATTTATCCTAACCTTATCGATGATTCTCTTAACCATAAGGTTCTTTATTCTACCACTCCTCAACTCTAAGAACTCCTTTGGTCTGTAACCAGATAAGTCCAAATCCTTTGGCTTGCCTTCTAACACAGTCTTGAAAGTTAGCAACAAATCCCCCTCCTTAAGTTCGTTGACTCTGACACCCTTCAACTCTCCGTCTTCGCTTATGGCCATCACTGAATGATCGAGGGTGGTCTTTACGTATCCGCCCTCAAATCTTATCTTTGCCACCTTGCCTACTTTATGCCTCGATATGTTCCTCACAGGCATGAAGTTCACGTTAAGGCCCTCATCGACCGATAAGATTTCTAAGCCTTCAGGGTATGCATATTTGGAATTCTGGTCCCTAAAGTACTCTTTAGCTAACTCACCCATCGTTGTTCTTTTGATGACTTCTCCCTTCTTGACCATTATCGGTGTATCAGGGGTTACAGATGCATTTAATTCTAGAGTGTAATCTCTCCAATAGTCTTTTAGTATGCTTCTTGCTATGCATAAAGCTACTGTTGTCTTTCCAGTTCCAGGGGGACCAGCGAATAGTAGATGTGGCATTTCATTAGGCGAGTTTAGTATGGATTTTAATCTCTCAACTATCGAACTTTGATTCGCTAAGTCTTCTAACTTTAAGGGTCTGTATTTTTCCACCCACATCAGATTTTCTATTGCCATCGACAATGATATTAAAGAGGGTATTTATAATTCTGTATATTCTCTATAGCCTTGCCCTTTCTTTCCATAGAAATCTCTAAAAGTCCAAAAAATATGTGCTTATTTGCCCTCTTGGACATTTGATAGCGATGGACAAAGAAAGCATTTGCGTATGCTTGAAAAAACTCCTAGGCATAACAGCAGATACAGAAGTCTGCCGTCATGCTCTGAAAATCCTTTATGAAAAATTACTTAAAGAGAGAGGATAAGTCTTTTGTATTTGACTTGTGATTATCTCTTTACTTGAAGTGCTCTATTCGAGGTCTCTCTCTTTCCCTTTCTCTTTCATCTTTTTCAGTAACTTTTTCATCGAAATCAAGGAAATCTATGGCGAACTGCTTCAGCCTGTCGAAGAAGGTCTTAAGCTCCTCTTCATCAAATTTACTCATCTTTATTGGGTTTGATAGCCATTGCATCCAACCGTTAACACTTTGATTTATTGCCAAAAGTGATTGAATACAACCTTCAACATAACCGAGACGATCCTTTGGAGTCATAGCATCCAGTGATTTTCTACGCTCTTTAATGATCTCTGTCCAACTTTGACTTGCCATATCTTTGAATTCATCCTCCTAACTTATAATACTATCGCCCAAAATATTTCGTCAAAATGATTTACCTTATGTATTTTGAGACAAAGTTCTCGTAAGCATCTTTCAACTTTATAATCTTTGGAGGGTGTTTGAAACCATAGCCACAAATATCTAAAGGTGCACCGAAGTATCCTTCGTCTTTTGCCACTTTTACAGCCCTTATCACATCGAGCAAGATGTTTCCAGCATTAGGACCATCGGATGAGCGCAGATATATATCAAACCTTACAGATGAGCCCAAAAAACCTTCTCCTTGTATCCAGTAATAGCTAGTCCTATCATTTTGCATATAATCAACATAATCAGTAGTCCCAGCTACAGTTTCAAATTCGTAAGGCAGTTCAATGGATATGGCTTTTGTCTTCATATTCCTTTTCATGAACTTAACATCTTCATTTAATGTGTTAAAAGTCTCGGTCCCACCGCCAACATCTAATTGATAACTTTTCATGATTCTTATTCCTCTATTGTGCATGAAGTCAAGGATGCCTTTATGAAAAGCAGTCCCCCCAAACTGGCTCATAAGGTCGTCGCCAACTACAACTAAATTCTCTTCTTTGAAACTTTTTACCGTACTCTCATCAGATGCTACTAGAGATGGTGTTGCATTGATAAAGCAACACCCTGATTTAATAGCGACTTCAGCATAAGATTTTGATGTCTTATCCAAGCCTGACGATATTAGATTTACTAAGACGTCAACTTTGCTTTCTTTCAATACATCTATCATATCACAAGGCTCACCACTCTTAACATCAAAAGAGTTTCTTAGATGATAAGAGAGATCATCATATAAGAGACCTCTCTTAACCTTTACATTTAATGGATTAACATCAAAGTACTTTTTTGCTACGTTAGGTTTTGAGAATATGGCTTCAGAGAGGTCTAAGCCTATCTTCCTAGCATCTATGTCAAAGGCTTCAACTACTTCTAAATCACTAACTCTATAATTTCCTATCAATCTGTGCCAAAGACCGTTTCTAAAATCGTTCTCACTGTAGTAACTTATCCCCTGAACCAAACTGCATGCACAATTGCCTATACCTATAAGAGCGATTCTTATCTTGCCACTCATGGTCTTAAAGCAACATTGGTTTACTTTTTAATGTTATTGTTGATTTATTCACTCAATTTTAATCCAGTTTTGAAATTAGAGCAACTAAGCCAAAGATGATGAATAAGATTGAGATAAAGTAGTATATAGGTGATATCTGAGGGATTAGAGGAGTTGTTGCTGTAAAGTATGCTATAGATACACCTAGAATAAAGAATATGAGACCTATAATGCGGATGAATACATCAATCCTCTCAGTAGTTCTTGAGCCCTTCAAATCGGATTTTTGTTCTATCTATCTATTAAATAAGTTTATCATCTAAAGACTTTTAGCAATTTCTAACTTCTCTGGTAGATACTTATCGGTTATAGTTGTCAAACCGTATTTAGCAAAGGCTTCGAGTTCGCTCTTCTTTCTTATCTTTAAGAATACATCCAATTCTTCCTGCCATATTCCTCCTTTGTACCTTGGGTCTTTCTTCAGTTCATAGATACGTTTTATATCTATATCTGTAAGGGGGTCGCTGGGAAGTTTGTACTTTTTTATGTCACTACCCCATACCCCTATCCATTTACCAGATGGTACAGTCAACTCTCTTAGATGAGCAGCATTGGCAGATCCAGAAATTATTACCATGGCTATATGTTCGCCATAAACATCTCCATCTGTCAAAATATAGACTGATAATCCTAATTCTTGATTCAACCTTCTAAGCATATATCTCGTAGACCTTGGGGGCTGCCCTGCTGTATCTATTATCAAGGCTTTATACCTATTGTGCACTTTTTCCTCGACAAATCTAGTGAACAAACCTCCCTTTTCCACAGCCAAGACCATTTCAGCAGATGTGTCTATAAAGTCAGCGGTGCTCAAGCTTGGTCCTATTAAGTAACCGTCTGGATGGGAGGCTAAGTTTAACCTCTTCCCCTCATATCCTGGCACAGTATACTCTATAGTAAGGTCGCCGAATATGGCTGAGCGCTCTTCAGGATAGACGTTAAAATCCTCTCTAGCTTTGGACAATAATGCTTCTAAATCCGTTATTATTTCATCAGATTCCGATTGATCCATAAACTCCATATCATAGGCTTGAGCAGAGTAGAACACATCTCTAAGAGTGCTTGTCTTTCCTTGCTCTACCAACTTGTTTACAAAAAAAGCCAGCCATATCAATTGAGTAAAAGGGCGGATATGTTTTATATTATGAGTTGATCTTCTGACAGACGTTTTGCCAAGGATGTATTGCTTTAGTCTTTCATCATAAACTATGTTCCTCACAGATCTGCTTGGAAAATTTATTTCTGGAAATACGCCTTCATCTATATCTGAGTATATTCTTAACCCCAAATCTTTGAGAAGCTTTTTGACTTCTCTTTTTCTGGCGCTGGCTATACCTTCTTTAGAGCTTTTTGAACTCATAGTATCAACTAGATGATTATTGCTAAATGTATAGATTTAAAACTTTGGATATGTTACCCCTTTTTGACCTAAATAGATTCCGCGATATTTTACAGAATCCGATGTTAACTTCGCCAATACAATGTGAAAAAACCTATCCTTTGCGTATAGCCTCATTGGGAACGAACCTCCTGTGACATGTAAAGTCAGTTGCCCTTTAAAGCCCGCATCTATTATCGTAGGAGGTAAGCTCAAACCGATCCTTGCATAAGAACTCCTAAGATTTACTATTCCCATGAGACCACTCTTTAATTCTATATATTCAAGGGTGCAAACAAGGATTCTCTCATCAGGATTTACTATGAAAGATTCTCCAAATTCTTTCTTAAAAAATTGTTGATATTTATTTTTACCGTGAGGGTCAAAGGTCACATTGGTTCTTTTCAATCTCGCTATCTCGCTTCCAAGCCTTAGGTCTATACCATTTTCACGCACTGTATCCTCATTAAGAGGGTCTACCACCAATCTTTTTTGTTTTATGTGCCTATGAATGTCTAAATTGCTAAGTATCATTTCACTTATGAAAAGGGAGAGGATTAAAAATTTTTAGGTTGAATTACGAAGACCTACAAGTTTAAGAATCTGACCAGTTTTAGAACTCTCTATTAGTGAAGGCGAGTTGGAGCAAGAAGTATCATTTAAAGTGAAGTTTAAGCCAAAATTGTCATGGGTAGATAAGGTCTACTTGGGGAATATGCTTATTGAATTATTAGGAACTGTATCAAAAGCAACATCAGCCTTTGATTTTGAAGTTATATCTTCAGAGTGATCTAATTCCATAATTATCAATAACTATCTAGATTAAGTTAAGAATTGTTAAAGAGTAATAAAACGGTAAGCATATATTCTTGACCAAGAAACATATCCATTGGTTAAGATAAGAATTCTCAAAGTGATAAAAATGGGTAAAAGAAAAGTCTTGAGTGAAGAAGAACTAAAAGATTTAGTACTTCCAGATAAAGGTGAACTATTGGGGAGAGTGATAAAACTTTTGGGTAGCGATCACCTTATGATAAAGTGTACAGATGGAAAGGCCAGGCTAGGAAGGATTAGGGGGAAATTAAAGCGAAGAATATGGGTAAGAGAGAACGACGTGGTATTAGTAGCGCCATGGGAGTTCAAGAGTGACGAAAGATGTGATGTGCTCTGGAGATACACTTTAGCTCAAGTGGATTGGTTGAAGGCCAATAACTATCTACCGAAGGAATTGTAGTTTTATTAATGGAGAGAAGAAGTAATCTAGCTTTCAGACTAAGATGTTCTTTGAGTAGGAATGATTTTATGTCCAAAAAGGATGCTAAGCTCTACAATAAAGAAAAGGAGTACCTTGAGCGTAAGCTACGCATGATAGAGAAAAGAGATAGGATGCTCACAAAGGATCGTTCATCCGATGTAGCGGTTGTAGAGGAGGTCTTTGACAAGCCTACTTTATTGACTCTTCATTACCTTATGAAAATTGGAGTTTTAAGAAATTTGAACGGAGTTGTAAGTTCAGGAAAAGAAGCAAGAATATACTGGGGGGAGAGAGATGATGGCTCTTCTGTTGCAGTCAAGATATATCTAACTGTTACAGCCGAATTCAAGAAGAGGTTGCCTTATATAATTGGAGATCCTCGCTTTGAAAGCGTTAAGCGCGGCTCAAGCAATATAATCAAAACATGGGCACAAAAGGAGTACAGGAACCTTATGACAGCTTACCAAGCAGGGATACCTGTTCCAAGGCCTCTAGCCATAAAAAGAAACGTTCTCGTAATGGAATTCATTGGTGATGATGGTTGGCCTGCTCCTCTTCTTAATGAAGTTGAAGTGAAGCAAAGTGATTATAAAAAGATAATATCCTTAATAGATAAGTTATACAATAGCGCTAATTTAGTTCATGCGGATTTGTCTGAGTACAACATATTTAAGTATGGAAAGAGCCTCATCCTCTTCGACTTTGGATCAGCTGTAGACATAAGGCATCCTCTCTCAAAAGAATTCCTAATAAAAGACTTAAACAATATAAACCGTTTTTTCGTTAAGCGGGGGTTAAAGGTGGAACCTTTAGAAAATTTACTAAAAAAGGTGATTAGACTTTGAGCTTCCAAAGGATTGTGAGACTATCATTGGATCGCATAGGAGTCTTGGTTGGGAAAAATGGAATCATAAAGAGTGAGATAGAACGCAGATGTAATGTGAAATTATCTATAGACAGTAAGAACGGAGAAGTTAGGATAGATTCGAACGAAGATGTAACAAAATCACAGCCTTTCAAAGCGGTGGATATAATAACAGCCATAGGGAGAGGGTTTTCCCCACAAAGAGCCTTTAAGCTCTTGAATGAAGATATGGTTTTGCAAGTGGTTGATTTAAGAGACTATGCAGGAAAGTCCCAAAGCTCTCTTGAGCGTATAAAAGGAAGAATTATAGGCTTAGAAGGCAAGTCAAGAAGGTTCATAGAAGAGTTAACCGATGCTTACATCTCTGTCTTTGGCCATACAGTTAGTATCATAGGAAGCATAGATGGGGCGAGACTGGCTTTAGATGCAATAGATATGCTTGCATCAGGAAGCACCCATAAGACTGTTTACAACATGCTCCAAAGAGCCAGGACAAAAGCAAAGATGGATCGACTGAAATTATGGGAAAGTCAGGAATGAATAATCTTCGAAGTTTTTTGTATTCTCCCAAGCCCACGCTCATGAATAAGATTAACAAATTTTTATTTGTAAAAATCACTTTTCCCTATACATTCTAATGCTGAGTACAATGATCCAGAAAGATGCCAGAAGGATACTAATTGTTTCGGGAATCGCTACACCTGAAAGACGAATAGTAGCCCAAATGATCCAACTAATGAAGCTAATAATGCCGATCAACAGAGTAAAGATGCCTAAGCGCTTATCTGAAATACCTAACGTAAAGTGAACGCCCAAAATAATTGAAGATAGGATAAGTGACGCGAAGAATGCTACTGAGAAGTAAAAGTGAATTAAGCCAAAAGCTTCTGAAAATGCGCCAACACCTATCAAAGATACAGACGATGATAATAGCACTACCGATCCAATCAGCCCAAAGCGTTTTGTTCGCTCGATCTTAGCTAATCCGATAATGAATGGAAAAATAAGGATTCCACAAATAATTAATCCAGAATTAAAGATCGGAGCTACTCTTGACACGCCCAGATCACTGAGTGCATTCTTCGTCCAGCTAAACCATGGAGAAAGAGCGATGGAGATACCTATAGATGCTAGCGCCCACGTGGGAGCGATAATTCCAAATGATGCAGCAACCTTTGGTTCAGTTATCTCTCTCCATCTTAGTACCACAAAAAATACACTCCTAGAACCTTTAATTTATTCGCCTTATTAAAATTCTCTTCACTCTCTTACTTTTCAATAAAAATAGAAATGAATATTAACAATTATTAAAGGAGAGAACATGATGATCAAATGGATGATCATGGATAACTTTAAGAGATTTTATATCGTGATTAAGTCGTGGTTAATAAAAATGGGAAAACATACTCATCCATAAAGCTTCAGGAGGAATTTGGATTGATCAATGAATTCACTGAAATATCCCCTTCAGAGTTTTTCTACAGAAATAGAGATTTAGCTGGGTTTAGTAACCCCTCCCGTGCATTATACTCAGCCGTTAGAGAATTTCTTGAGAATAGTTTAGACGCATGTGAACTCCATAACATACTCCCAGAAATCTTCGTAAGATTAACGCCAATGGACTTCGATATGAATAGCCAAGACCCTAAGGCATACATGATAAAAGTTCAAGATAATGGTTCTGGTATAGAACCAAAATATGTCCCAAAGGCCTTCGGGCAGGTCTTCTTTGGTTCTAAGTTTCAACTAAGACAATCAAGAGGCATGTTCGGCATGGGAGGGACTATGGCCATACTTTATGGCCAGATAACGACCAATAAACCTGTTAGAATAACTACGTCTGTTGATGGAATACATGCCTTCACCTTCGATTTGCTTATCGATGTTCAAGAGAACACTCCCATAATCTTAAAAAAGGATTCCCATCCAGCCGAAGGCTCAACAGGAACCATGATAAGTTTGACTTTAGAGGGTGATTATTCAAGAGCCTCTCAAAAGATATTAGATTATCTTAAGCAAATAGCCATGGTAACGCCTTACGCCAATATTACCTTCATAGATCCTTATGGGCGACTATTCCTTTATGATAGGGTTACGAAGATCATGCCTATCCCACCTAAAGAGACGTTATTGCACCCTTATGGCACAGATGTGGAAGCCATTCGAAGGATGATAAAGAGATCGAAGCAAAATAGCATGGTCAAGTTCATGTCTAAGAATTTTCATAGAGTCGGCAAGAACATAGCAATAAAGTTCCTTGATTACGCTGGTTTCGACCCAAATAATGACCCCAAGACCTTATCAAATGACGAAATTACAAAGCTCGTAAGATCTCTTCATAGATACGATGGTTTCTTACAGCCAGATGCTAGTTGCCTCTCCCCTCTTGGAGAAGAGATTTTAATGACTGGTATAAAGAAAGAGCTGGAGCCAGAGTTTACAACTGCAACTACCCGCCCCCCGTCTGCTTACTCAGGCTTTCCCTTCATAGTAGAAGTTGGTTTGGCTTACGGAGGAAAAATTCTTCCAAAAGGTTTGAAGCTCTTTAGGTTTGCCAATAGAATACCTTTACTTTATGACGAAGCGAACGATGTTGCAAGCAAAGTTTTAAACGAAGAAATAGATTGGAGGCGCTACAGAATACCAGAAGATGCTCCTTTGGCAATAATAACTCATGTCTGCTCCACTAAAATACCTTATAAGACTGTTGGCAAAGAGTACTTAGCAGATAGGCCTGAGCTTGAGAGAGAATTAAAAAATGCTATTAGAGAGGTTCTTAGAAAGCTGAGCCTTTATCTTTCAAGGAAAGTGTCTATTGAGATGGATAAACGAAGGTTTAACACATATGGTAAGTATTTGCCATTGATAGCAAGATTCTCAAAAGAACTATCGGAGGCCAAGAGATTACCAGACTATAAAAAACTGCTGGATAGAAAGATGTTTCAGAAGGATATTGAAGAATACATAAATATTAAGCGATTAAAAAATTAAGGACAAAGAATTGATCATGTGTATACGAAGATACTCTATGGATTAATACTAATTTTTCGTAATAATTTAATCTTCTTTTCACCATACCCCAAACTTCACGGTCTCTCTAAAAAAGGCGGGGTTACGGCAGACTGGACATGGAATTGAACATTTATGGACCTCATAGTCGATACCGTCAACCCCAAACTTATGTCCTTGCTTGCATTCATAGAAATCGACCAAATGCTCAATTGACATCTTGCTTTTCTTAAATGTCGTACAGAATACTATACTGTTATCAGCCATTTTACATGAACCTTTGTTTCGACAAAAACTGCAGATGGCATTCTTGTTTACTACTTCCATCTTCTTTACATGTCTGCTCTTCATTTTTCCACTTTCACCTTTTAGTGTTTAATAACACTTGGTCGAATATTGTGCAAGATAATCACTTAAGATACTTATGAAATTGAGTAATATACGGGTGTTCTATCTGAATTGAACTTGACCTTGTCAGATGTAATCGTATTCTCAAATAATGGGAAACATAATTTACTTTTAACCTTCTCTTTAGACTTTGGTAGTTCTAATCGAACTAATCATATAAAAAGGGATTCATTCCTAGAATGCCATCAAAAGAACGGAGCAACCATGTTCATTAAAGCAAAAAGATGTAGTTTGATCAAATTCAAGGGATGCGATTCTGATGAAATATAAATGACTTCAAACTATCTCGAAAATTTAAATGTTGTCAAAACAACGGTCTTGATAATCTTTTGAAACAATTTTTACATCGTAGTAGTTATCGTTCAAAAATTTTAGATTATTCGGTTCTATTTTATAATATTCATATGAAGAGTTTAAATACATGAACTCTTTATATTCTTTTTTGGAAGAAAAATGGAAACAACAGTGAATAGAAAGGTAATCTCAATCTTCGCTGTAGCAATGTTTCTAATGAGCATGGCAGTATTTGCAATACCAGTAATGGCTAAAGGCGGCTTCGATGAATTTGGATATAATTATCAAGCAAGAATATTCGTTGGAAAGGCTGATGGTGTCGACAGAAATTTGGATAGAACAGTCTGGGGCGACCCAACCTATGCAAATGATTGGCTGGTTATGAAGTGGAGCAAGGCATGGGACGATGCAAGGTTCCATGGTGCACTTTGGACGCCTGATGCTTGGTTAACGAATGAATGGAATGGTGCATTGCCAGATGGCTCAGGTGAAGTCTGGCACTATAAGATAATATGGGTCGGATCAGAATTAGAAGATAGTCCTTACTGGAGAGAAGGTGGCTATCCCATCTGGGGTGAATTCGAGGTGATAATGGATCAAGGGACATGGTCAGACCATACACATGAAATTCTGGCTCTCGCATTACCTAATGGCTTCGGAGGACCTCAAGAGTAATTCCCCTCTTATTTTTTGTTATTAAAATCCAAGCTTTACTATCTGATTTTATACCCTTCCTCATCAATCTCCTTATTTCTGATTCTAGTAGATAATAATGGCAATCCATCATTTGCCAAGACCATCTTTATTATTATCTTCAATAGCTTCAATCCTCAGCCTTGCAGTAACTTGGTGATAGCATCGGCTATTCTCTCCTTCTGCTCATACTGCATCTCTTCAAACAATTCGATAAGTTTGTTGATTATTAACCGATAAGGAGACGAATGTTGGTTCAGCAACCACTCAGAGAAGCCATGCCTAACCAGCTCAACAGCCCTCTCTAGATTTTCTGCATAGATGAATATTGTATTTCCTATGACCACTTCTTCGAGTTCCTTTCCTTTCATAAGCTTCACCTCACTAGGCAACCATTCAACTTTAACCTCGAAACCTATACTTGCTTTCCTTTTTATTCGCTCTAACTCAACCTCAAGCCTCTCAAGACCATTCTTAAGAACTTCTGCTGAATGTGCATCAGTATTCTTCCTATTCTTACGTTGGAGAGAGGCTTGAGTAGTCAAGGCTCAATCACTAGGCTTTTGAGCAAGGACCTTCTGGACCCATTATATCACGCTTATGCTCTTCATCACATTTTGAAAACTCGATGGATGAAACTAAACCATTAGACTCTGATATCCAATACTGTATGCCATGCCTTGCCTTTATCTCAGCCTCGCTCATTTGATCAGCTCCTTGATTTCTCGCTCAAGTTCCCATCGTCTAACTCTCTCTCGAACTTTACACCTACATACAGGACCCATTCTATGCTTGAGGCTTGTTTTGTTGCTTATCCTTTTACCACAACGCTTACAGAAATCTGTACTCCAAAGCTTATGCTCATGCTTGCATCCCCTTACCCTTGTGTTTAACAAACGCCTTTCCTCTATAAGTTCAGCCCATGAATTACTACATTTTGATAAATCTATCTTAGGATACTCTTTATACCTCTTACCACCTTTGAGAATAACCCTTAAGCCACAATCCTCACAGAACCATACCAATTTTTCCTTCTTAGATTCGTCCATCACGGATCATCCTCCTAAACGGATAGTGAACCAACCCCTCATGGTTTCCGACTCCTTCAGCACGCCTTCATCGCTCAACTTGTAGACCAATTGCTTAGCCTCGTCATCATTTCTAGCAACATCTTCTCTCACAAAGTATAATACAAGATCGAGGAAGGCGAACTGGATTATCGAAGGATCTGGGAACCGTTTGATATAATCACGTAAAGTATGCTTCGCTTTGTTTATTTGATCTTGAAAACTAGTTCCTGTAGAAATTATGTCGGGAACCTTCACATCCTTCACTTCCTTCACTTGAGACGCTTGTGTAAGTTGTGGTGTAGGATTGGCTGGACTACTTTGATCCTTCACCAATCCTTCACTACCTCTCTCATGTGTAGGTTGTGTAGGAAGTGTAGGTTTATTGACATGATTTTGTGTAGTTGTCAGGCTGAACTGCCACTTGGTACCCTTCCCGATACGAGTTTTGTTGAATTGGATGCCTGATGTGGCGAGAGTGTTTCTGAGGGCCCTGAGCCTGTGCGCCAGCGATAAGGGGTTTCTTACTGTGAATTTGAAGCTGTTCTCTTTAGCATATTTGGAGAGTTCAGCATAGACTTCTGAGGGTGCCTTCTCATCCGTCCATTTAATACCGCTGTCTTCGATGGTCTGCTGCGTCCCCTTTACAGTCTTGCATTCAATCCATTTTTTTAGTAAAGTGATCAACGTCTCCTCCTGCTCAAATGAGAGAGCCTCCTGTGCGCCAATCATCTTTGCAAAGGCATTCTTGATCAATTCCCTCTTTTCAGGTCGACTCGTCTTTATTGAGAAATTGTAGAAGGCTGAAAGGCGAACGCATGAATCCTCATCAGGGTTATTATTGCTCTTAAGCATCTTTACACACTCATTTGCCTTCAGGAGAAGTTCGCCAATAAGACGGGACCTATTGTCTAAGACTTCCCGATAAAGTTGTTGTTCATCTATAAACCTCTCAGGTCTTTTAACGGGGAAGAGGAGCAATCGATCTATAACGTCCGCTCGAGCCCAAGGCGTCTGCCTTGCTGTAATTGCGAGTAAGCAGTCAACAGGGTAATTCACACATTCATTTGTGGTGTAGAGGCGCCTACGTGGTATGCTCATGCCAGTAGCTACTTTTGCAATAAGATCTGGTAACCAAGGAATGTTCTCATCAGCGTTATCAAAGACCCCATAAACACTATTTGTGATGTAAGCTATAGTACCATCTTGCTTCTGCCCCTCTACTCCGAGCACTGTGAACCTTTCGCCAAAGAGTAGCAATCCAATACGTCTTACAAAGACAGTCTTACCAGATCCATGTTCACCGATAAGAGCTAATACTGGTCGTGCAGGGATTTCGTTTCGAAATAGTATGGCTTCAAGACTTTTCTCGAGTAGCACCTTGGCTTCATCGGAATTTATCTCACAGCCATCATCGAGTAAGAGAATCCCAAAGAGGGTATCACAAAGTAGGCATGAGGAATCGAATACTGGCTCAACTGGGGACCAATATTCATCCCAAAGAAATAGAACGCCATCACCATTGTCGGTTTCACGGATCTCCTCGCCATCTAACACAAACATCTTCCCAGGCTTGTGGTTATAGAAGAGCAAGCCTTTATTAGAGTCATAGTAACTGAGTTTCTTGGGTTCTACTCTCTTAGCGTATTCGGCAACGCGGTCCTTGATGCCACTCAGAAGCCACCTAAAGGCAATATCTTCTCGGTTAATCCCTAGTCTGTTTGAGACATGAGCTTTGAAATCTTCGCCGTCAATTCTGAAGAGTACTTTCGATTTATTATCAAACCAATAACCTTCTTTCCTCCAAGGATCAAAGTAAAATGATCCGTTAGCAGAGAGATGCTTGTAACCAACTTTTGTGACATTTGTGTATTTACCCCTCGTTTTATCATCCGAGTTTAAAGTGGATTTGATGGCATCACGTACCACATTAATATTCTTGTATTCTTCAGCCTGAGACGCCCACTCATCTTCAATCTCTCCTTCTGCAAATTCATAATAAGCTTTCACTTCAGCAGGGAGATTGTCGATTTTGATTCTAAGACTTTTGTCTATTTCCTTCACAAAGAAAGGTGCTTCCACTTTAATTATGTCAAGAACAGCATCCCTCACCATTGGTTGATAATCATAATTTGTGACTATTATATCAGCTAATTTTTTATCATAAGAGATGATATCATTAAAATCGATAATAAAAGGACGCTTAGGGTTTACGACTAATTCTGATGCTTTTTTTCGATATTTGAAGTTGCCGTCGTTATCCTTGACTAATTTCAGAACTAAAGCTAATTTATCAGCCATGGCTGCTGCTGTGAGCATCTTCCTGCCTACTGAAACCTCCGAAGTAGGCTCAGTCCCTGCTTGGACCTTTTCATTCATGCGCTTGCACCTCCTTGATAACTGGTTTGGTTGACTTCTCTTTCTCTACTAACTCTCTAATTACTCGACCGAATATCTGTTCGATTAACTCCTCTTGCTCCCCAGGGATTATCAAGAGGTAATCGTTGAAGATTAGATGCACCGTATCGGATTTTTGCTTCTCAGCCCACTCAGGTGGAAGAGTTATAACTCGACTTCCGCCTATCTTAAGCATCCTCTTTTTTGTCCTTCCAGACATCTTTAATCGGATTTAATAATGTTAGATTTATATAGGCACTTGCAACTTAATACTTACAAGTTGCAATACGACATATTAGTGGTAGAGTTGGCGAATGAGATAGCCAAGCGTTGGGACATCCTTCAAGAACTGCATTGTAGTGGAGAGACCCATGTTACAGGTCTGGCAGCTAAGCTTGTCAGGAATATGAGCAATGTTGCCAGAGACCTTCAACGGTTAGAAGAGACCGGTCTTGTTATCTTTAGAGAAGAGCCAAAACCTGAGGGTGGAAGACCCTATAAGTATTACCGCCTTACGGAAATGGGAGACAAGTTAGTCACATTTTTTATAGAGGTAACCAGAAGGAAGCCTGAGGAACCCGTCAAGCTTGAAGAAGCCGACTCTACGCTTGTCTCTTTCTTAATAGAGAAAATACAGAAATCAAGCTTCTTAGAAACCAAAAAGCATGCTATGGAAGATTTTAAAGACCTTTGTTATCATAGAGCAATAATAAGGCATAAAGATGCACGAGATTTAATCAAGGAATTAATCCAGACCGAAGATGGACTAAGATGGGGCGTAGATTGTCTAACCAATATACTGAATAATTCCGAAAAGGTTAATGACCAGGAAGCTTTGAAGATATTCAAAGACGAGTTCTTTGAACCCCTTGAATATATAGCCAACAAACCTATAGAGAAAAATGTTAATTCACGCCTAGAAGCTATGAAGATGATGCGAAGATTTCTATCTGCTGATGAGTGGTTTGAGAAGCTTAAAGGAATCATAGAAAAGGCTGTGAAGGAAGAGGAGGATAAAACGTATTTGAGTTTTCGTGATGGGATTATACGCTCACTAGATGACTTCATTAAGGGCAAGGAGAGAGAGGCATGGATGTGGCTCTATGACCTTTTAGAGAATGAGAATGAAACTGTAAAAGAGCGTTCCGCTAAACTCTTAACGGGTCTACGCTTTGAGAAGATTCTTTAGCTTTCCATATTAAAGAACGATTAAACAGAACCTAAGAACTAGAAGGCTGGTTCTGGGACCTTTACATCCCTTCTTGCATTATCCACCTTCCTAAATGCCCATCTCGATCCTTCACCTTGGCGTCTGAATAGCGCCACCACATACACGTCTCCTTCAAATTTTCTATTTCTCAAGTATCTGAAGCATTTAGCCAGTTGATGTTTCTTCACCGTCACATGAGGGTGTGTATGAATAACCTTGCCCTTTATGATTTTAGTATCACCCTTCACTGTAAGCGACTTCACTTCAAAGACATACCATTTTCCATCCTTACAGGCTACCACATCAGGATAATTCCTTCTGCCTAATGGTGATTGTGAGAGCCTTACAGCTTCATATCCCCTCTCCTTCAACATTTGGATCAACATCTCTTCAGCTCTATCCCCTATGGCGAGTCTCTCCTTTATCCATGCGCTCTTTTTGAACTGCTTTGAAGCCATCCAGTCATCAATTATCTTCCCAAACATAAATATCTGATGGAAGTTAACAATACCTTTGTAAAGAATGTTCACTACAAAATGTGAGCGGTGTGGCTATGAGCAGAAGTTGAAGAAGCGTAGCATAGCAAGGCATATACTCCTTCATAAGAGAATCTTCAAAAGCCGTTGCACAAAGTGTGGGTGCCATATCACAATTAAGATAACGAGCAAAATGAAGAAGAGTTTAAAGCACTTAATATCAAGAGCAAAAAGAGCCAAGATCAAAGACAAAGAACTTGAGCGATGGAATGCTGAATGGATTCACTTCCTTAAGCGCTTTGAGCAAGGCGAGTATAAACAACGCATCATCGAAGTTCCTAAGACTACTAGATATGTAGAGAAGAAGCCAGGTTTATTTGGGATGAGGATTGTTGGAGAACAAACTATAAAGACCTATGATTTGAAGAAGATCGATGGAAGGAAGCCAAAGGGTCCTATCGAGGCATATTTCTTTTCAAAGATTAAGCCTGATAACACGTTAGATAAGGAAGGCATTGTAGAGGATTACTTAGACGGTAAGATACCTTGGAAGCCACCATTCTTTTATGATTTTGTAAATGTAGTCCTTGATAAAAAAGATGAAGAGGAGGTTGAGCAGATGCTTGCCCAACACGGGATTAAAGCAAACCATGATCCATACTCCTCCCTTTTTCTTCGACTCACTATGCTCGCGTATGTCAAAGCTATCAGACGATTTGGCGTTAAGAGCTTGACCATACCAAAGCCGCCTTGACATTAAATAGACCTGTTGAAGATGCTTCGGGAAATACTGAGGCTTTGCCAGCGATGATCTTCTGATTAACGATAGAGGAAGAGCGATCTAAAGCCCGTTCTTTCCATTATCTTTCTAAGAGATTTAATGATAAAATAAGAAAAGCAAAGTAAAGCGTATCATAATGGTTAGAAAGTTAACGAATCTGCTAAAAGCATCTAAGCGTAGCCTTGCTTTTTTGCATATTTTAACGTGGAGATTTTATCATGTTAGTTGTTTTGCATTAACAGCCAGCCCTAAATTATCTCAATTGTTATCTACTAGTGGGCTAATCAAGGGTTTGGAAACTTGGCTTCTTAAATCTCCTTTAGAGATAACATTTATCATCTGAAGCACCATGGTGTAAAAGCCTCGAATATATGTCTTGAGAGCCTTTTTTTGCTGTCTGACTTCCTTATGAGGAAGGATCTAAGGGGCACTATAATGCTACTGCTCATCGATGCCTGACGCCAGATTTGCCATACGCCCTTAGAGTTTTTGATGTTCGTATTACCCAACGCTTGAAGCATCTTATATGCAAATGTGTCTCAGATGACCCTTCCGTTAACATAACGTGTTCAGGTGACTGAATCGGCTTTTCACAATCAGAGCAATATGGTCCTTGGCGAAGTGTTAAAGGCTCGCCTGATTCAGTATAGGCAGTCACAAGACTAAAGTGGGTCTTAACAATACTCATTTTGCACCATTCATATTCGAGCGTCTCCTTCACAGCGACTTGCAATTGTGGTGCTCTCATGCTACGCCAGGCTAAGTATGGGTGCATACGTGGTTCTCCCTGTCTAGGACCGAACCTTTCTGCCTCCAGTTCAATACATTGCCTACAATGACCGTGCCTAGGAAGACCGTCATGACGATGTATTATTCCCTCTGTTACATTCATAGGTTCGCCACACCAAGCGCATCGAACCATCTTTGTCCACAGATGTTTAGAGAGAGTGGTTAGAAATATCTTATGCTTATAAATCTCTCTTCCTTATAATGGGGCGAATGAATTTGCCAAAGCAAACCAATCTTTCATTTAGGTATACATAAGGTTATAATACTCTAAATCTTACTCTATCCAGCCCAGCTCTTTGAAGTAAGCTATTGTATCGACTTGCGATCAATCAACGGAGTGGCTCAGCCTTTTCCTGCAAGGGAGTCTCTAATTTCTACAAATAGCTTCGCTATCTTCAAGCCTCTCTCTGTGAGGGAGTAGTATGCTTGAGCTGGTCTAACATTTGTAATAACTTTCCTAGCTATCAATCCATCTTGCTCCAGCTCCTTTAACGTGAGCGTCAACGTTCCCCTGCTACCCAAATATTTCAACATCTCAGAGTACCTAGCTTCTCTCCTATCAAGGAGGAAGAGCATGAGCTTTACAGTAGGATTCTCGAGCAGATTTGAGATCTTCACTATACCCACTACAATAGTGAGTTATGTACAGTTTATAGAATGAATACGCATAAAATTGGATAATACACAGAGCGATGAGTATATATTGAGCACTAGGTAAAGGGTAAGGGATGGCGGTGTAAATCATGCATAGGTATAAAGAGTGGGGAAGAAGGAAGAAAGGTGTTGCTGGCATAATAGCTGCTGTTTTTCTCTTTGCTATGATCTTCACCACAGGATTATCGTTTTTTCTCATCATTCAATACAATTACCAGCTTCAGCACATGGCTGCAATAGAAAGGGCTCAGATGGAGCAGGAGCAGAGCCTTGAGCAGTTCGAGTTATCAGCAACGCTGGATGATAACAATTTCATGCACGTAGTTGTAAACAACACCGGACCGATAAATATTCAGATTGTATACCTATTTGTGAATAGCACCATCAAAACCCTTGACTTGACGTCTAGCCCAATTATGGTGAATAGTGGTTCAATTAGCTCTATAAACAGCACACAAAGATATGAGGGAGGGAAGTATATCTTCAAGGTTGTGACTGGTAGAGGCAACATAGGGGTCGGGACTTACCCGCTGCCTCCATCACCAATAACTGAAGAATGGCTTGCTGAAACTCAATTCGGTCCTACGAGGCTCTACTTCTTCTCGTTCAGATATTATGAATATAAGTCTGAATTTGTTCTTAACAATTACCCAGATGGTAATAGCGGTTTCAATGCAACTACTAAGCCTATTGCCTTTAGGGTCAAGATTTCAAATTTTGATCCTGACAAGAGGACTCTTACTCTGAGCAAATACTCACATATGTGGATATTCTTTTCAGGCGTTGGTAAGACTCAAGTCTGGTACATCGTGAATGTTAAGGATGATGGGACGATTGAAAGCACATACTCTCCGATATCAATCCCGTATGGCGAAACAAAATTTTTAGTTTTTGCGTCGAAGAGTGCTGGGAGTTTCAAAGGCTTAGGTGATCATGTGAGTGCACCTACGAGTGGGACAGGCTACGCTACTCTATTACTTCATGGATTGATAGGCACTGATCCTTACTCACAAAACATACCATTCGTTGGAATCTTTTTTGAGTGACAGATGGTTATGAGAAATACCGACCTTATCTTAGATCTGCCAAACAATGAAAGTAAGGAAAGGAGGAGATTCGTAAGAGAATTCTTCGAGGGGCTGAGAAGGGCAAATAGAAGATTATATGAGTCTTTGGGGTGATGTAATGGCTCGTTGGGGCATAACATTCTTCAGCTTGGTTCTAATCATCCTTGGGCTTACTTGGGCTTACTTCTTTTTGCCTATGATAATCCTTGCTGTTATTGGGGCTCTTATCCTTATTCTGGTCATACTGGAACAATACTTTAAAGGTAAAAAGGAGGCTAGCAAAAGAATGAGTGAAGAGAGGCAAACTCAAAAAGTACGGACAAAAAGATTCTATGTAGCTATCCTATTAATAGGAATAGCACTCACAATTATAATTGTATATCCAACTCCACATACCTATTCTGTTACAGAGCCAGTCTATGGTTATGTGACAAGAACGGCAAGAGACTTGGAAAGGACATTAAATACTGATGGTGTATTAGGAGATGGGGATGGATGGGGATGGAGTTTGTATGACCTCTCCGATGGCACTCTCTACATTGTTGTGGACATATCAAGTACTAAGATCTTGCATGTTGAAATAGAGGACAAGACGGGAGAAATATTGAATCCTCCCCGCGAAAGACCATTATTACCATGTCTATGGTGAAGGACCAGTTCTTGAAGTGAAAGTAACTAACCCTTTTTTCGTTGACGATCCAGGTGCTGGTTCTGCCGTGGTTGGCGGAGAGATAAGAATATACCACGAGTACACCTATGAGTCGTGGGAGATCGTAGACTATGAAACCTCAACTAGAACGGAAATGAAGCCTTGGTGGATGCCGTAAAGTTGACATATTAAAGTCATACAAGAACATTGGCATCACTTTAGCCATGGATACGGTGAATCTTTTTGTTTCTACAGAGACATCGGAAGTTATAGCATCAGAAGCAGAACCAAGTCCATATCTTTAGCAGATTATGTGAACGATTTTGAGGTTCTTTTTAAGCCTCTAAAGGAGAATAGAAAGGGCGAGGAGTAAAGTAACGATTGTACCCATTAAACATATAGGGAACTAGTATACCTTTGCCTATGTCATTTGACCACTTTAAGAACAAGAAAAGTATTAGCTGGCGTAGCTTTATTCCTTATCGTATTTCAATACACCGTAAGTTTAGCGTTCACTCCAAATTACGTAATTACAACCCCAGGACCTAAGAAGACCTATGTTATACCTGTTATGTTTAGTGACATTTCCAACTCAACTGATCTCCCATCTATTTCTCGAAAAGTTTTCTTTGAGATGAATGAATATTACATTCGTGCATCTAATAACAAAATAAGTATAATTGGCGACATGTATGGCTCATGGGTTGTCTTGCAAAAGAATATTACATATTATGGGGAAAAATCAGGTAAAAATCAATTTGATGGAGATTGGCAATTAATCCATGATGCTATAATGGCTGTTGATGAAGAAGTTGATTTCTCAAGCTATGAATCAGTAATAGTAGTGCATGCTGGGAAAGATGAAGCATCAACAAAAAATTCCTCTGACATTTGGAGCAAAGGATACTGGGACCTCACCCCTTCTATTAAAACAGATGATAAGAAGATTATTAGTAGGGCAGCAGACATATCCGAAGACGATCCTCTTGGAATCTATGCTCACGAGTTCGGTCATATTCTTGGTCTTCCAGACCTTTATAATCGTAATGAAAGTGGAAAAGAGTTTGTCGGTCCATGGGACCTTATGGCAACAGGTAGTTGGAATGGCGATCCTCCAGGCTCACAACCTGCATGGATAGGATCTTGGGGGCAGATTCAACTAGGATGGATTAATGATTCACAAATCTTTAATGTAGAAATTGGACAAAGCGTAAACGTAACGATAAGTGCGTTAGAGAGCACATCTTCAGATATTAAGGTTATAAAAATACCTATCACAGACATGACATATTATTTAATAGAAGGGCGTAATGATGAGTACTTGCCTGATAAAGGAGTAATAATATCTTTCATTAATGAAAGTCTTGACGGTGGAATGGGCATAGTAGTCATTCAAGACGCTCATCCTATAACACAAGATAATTTGGATGAATTGGACGATGCTGCATTTAACGTTGATGAGATATTTGAAGACCCTATAAACCATTTTACTGTAAAAGTTGTTGCTCATTCTGATTACTCCAGCTTTGTTTTACAAGTTTCACCCAAATTGAAGATTCATTTGGAATCAAATATTTTTGATATACCTGATTCAATCGTGGCTAATGGGAATATAAGTATATGGATAAGAGCTAAGAACTATAATAATGATCCCATTAGCGATCTCAACGTATCTTTCTATCTGGATGGTGAGCAAGTTACAACTCAGATTACAGACGAATACGGCTATGCTAGAGCAGTTATTAATTTTGACTTATCTAAAGTTGGTTCTCATTTGATTCAGGTTCGAGTTGAAGGAAATGATTCTTATCTTAGTACTTCACTACAAACGAGCATAAACATTTTGATGCCATCGTGGTTCAATATTGTCACAATTTTAATCGTGAGTGTAATTTTAATTATGATTGCAATCCTGATAATTCGAAAAATAAGGGGCAGAACTATTGGAGCAACCTTTGGGTCAACTTAATATTTTTGTATTTTATTTTCCATAGGCTTAAAAATAGAAGTCTGACTAGTAATAATGCCAATTATAAGTTAATTTAATTAACCAGATGCTTAATATATATTGAATTGTCTGCCCGTCCAGGAGAGCTTACTTTTCAAGGAGAATTATTAGTTTGGATAAACGAGATCATAAAATCTGAGAATTTACCTTTTGATGGAGCCTCTCAAGAATACATAATGGAAGGACAGGAAAGACCAGATATATTGCTATGGAAAAATAAGAGAGCTCGTGAGGCTGCCTTACTATTATCACTCAAAGTTCCCCATTTTGATGCATGGGATGCTGCTGATGATGCTTTGCTCAAGGCTTCAAAATGGACTGGTGGAATAAGATACTTTTCTACTTGGAACATAAACAGATTCTTCCTTTGGGACAAGACTAAGCTAGGTGACTTATATGATGCGTTATGCTATCAAAAAGAGGTAGCTAAGATAAATAGAGTTGAAGAGTATGAGAAGATCGAGGGTTCGTTAAAATCTTTTGTTAAAGAGTTCTTGAAGGAATTTGCTGAAGTGTATTATGAAAGGAAGTTATTACCACCTTTAGCTATTGATGAAAGATTCATCTTCAGGCTTAGGTCTGCTGTAGATGCTTTCTCAATACCAACTTTCTTCATGATAAGAGATAAGTACAAAGATAAAGAGTTCAGAGACAAGCTAAGGCGATGGTTTGCTGAGCAAGGTTGGACGTTCTTTGGCAAGGATGAGGATTATGAAAAAGTATCTAGACAGTATGTCTATCTTTTGATCAATAAGATAATGTTCTATAACATATTGAAGCTTAGGAATAAAGAATTGCCAAAAATTACTGTGCCATTGAATATTGATGGTGAACAATTCAGAGAGAAGATTCAAAGCTACTTTAATAGAGCAATAAAGATAGATTATGAGACTATCTTCGCTACCAATTTCTTGGATACCATTCCTATACCTGATGAGCTTACTGGACAACTAAGAAGTTTCATAGATAAGATTAGTGACTATGACTACTCTAAGGTTGGCTATGAAGTATTAGGTAGAGTATTTGAAAGGCTGATACCAGATAGAGAGAGGCATAACTTAGGGCAATATTACACAAGAAGTGATGTTGTAGATTTGATAGTAGCGTTCTGTGTTAGAAGTGCTGATGATAAAGTATTGGATGGTGCATGTGGTGCTGGAACTTTTCTTGTAAGGTCTTATGTAAGAAAGGGATTATTGAATCTATCAAAAAAGCATGAAGAGTTAATAGACGATCTTTATGGCATAGATATAGCAAAATTCCCCACACATTTAACCACTATAAATCTAGCAATTAGAGATTTATCTTCAGAAAAGAACTATCCAAAAGTGATTACAAAGGACTTCTTCGATGTTAAAGGCAAGGAGAAGATACGTATTTTAGGCGAAGATTATGTAAAGCAGTATGCTACGTTAGGTTTGGATTTAGAGAAGTTCATCATAGAGATACCTGAATGTGATGCTGTAGTCATGAATCCTCCATACACAAGACAAGAAGAGATGGAAGAGGGTGTCTTCTCAGAAGGATACAGAACTAGGCTTCAAGAACTCATCAAACAAGAGTGGGATGGCTTTTATGTGGGTAAGAGATCGAGTATATACTCATACTTCTTTATTCATGGTGCTAAATTCTTAAGCGAGCATGGAAGATTAGGGCTAATAACATCTAATTCATGGCTTGATGTTGATTATGGCAAATACTTACAAGAGTTCTTTTTGAAGAACTTTAAGATAATAGCGATAATTGAATCGAAAGTTGAAAGATGGTTTGAAGATGCTGACATCAATACTGCAATAACTATCCTTGAGAAGTGTAGTAATGAGAAAGAGAGGATGAATAATTTAGCCAAATTCGTGCAGTTAAAGAAGCCATTAGCACATTATATTCCGCCTATTGAAGATGAGCGTAAAAGATGGGATTATGTACAGTTTTTGATAGATAGGATTAATAAGATAAACAAGTATTATGAAGACGATGAGTTAAGAGTATTCGTTAAGGAGCAAAAGGAATTGTGGGATGAAGGTTATAATGAGGAAGATAAAGTCTATGAAGGTTCTAAATGGGGCAAGTATCTTAGAGCACCAGAAATTTTCTTTAAAGTATTAGAAAAAGGTAAAGACGTGTTCTTTCCTCTAAAGGAAGTTGCTGAAGTTATTGGCGGTCTTATAACTGGCAAGAATGAATTCTTTTATTTGAATGAAGAAGATAACAAAAAATGGAAGATTGAATCCGAATATCTTTTACCTGTAATTAAGACACCACGTGAACTTAATAAAATACGTTTTACATTAAGGGATACAAAATACAGGTTGTTCCACACAACTAAAAACAAAAGTAAACTCAAGGGAACAAACGCCTTGAAGTATATAGAACAGGGGGAAAAACAAGGACTTAATATAACTCCAACATTTGAGCAGAGGAAGCAATGGTATCAATTACCAGAGTTAAAAACAGCCCCATTACTTTGGGTAGATTTACGGTGGGAAAAGCACATTTGCCATTTAAACGTAGATAATATACCCTTTGAACATAATTATTATGGTATAAATGCAAAAAGTGTGGTAGATAACAAACTACTATGTGCTTTTCTTAATAGTACTTTAAGTTGGCTATTTATAGAGATACTTGGTAGAACTGGGCTGGGTCAAGGAGCAATAAGATTAGTTGGAAAAGACCTTAGAAGGTTCCCAGTCATAGATTTTGATAGGGTAAAGGTGAGAAAAAATGACCAAGCGAATATATAGACCATCCACCATGCCAGAACATGAAGCATCCTTAAAGAGGTTTATAGAGTTTTTTAACAAAACAGAGCCTCTTGACATAATTATGCGTAAATGGAGTGTGGAAACCTACAAAAGTGATGGCGTAATATCATATAAGAATATTAACATAGTTTTTGATTGGGAAAAGAGAGATGATTGGTCCGTAGAAGACAGGTGCAGATTCCATTATGAAACATTAGGGCAGTTTGAAAGGAAATTTGAACCGAGCAAAGGAATTGAACTCACTATCCAGTGTGATAGAAATGAAAAATGTTTTGTAGTCGCATGGCATTCAGATTTCGGTCCGCCACATGTAATCAGTAGAAAAACTAATTTCGGATGGAAAGAAAGAGGGAAAATGCGTGAAACAACAAAATTTAAGACTTATAGTTATTCTGAAATTAAAAATTTTAAATTTGCTTTAAAATATGCTTTGGAAAATAATGTGAAGGATTATAGAATGTTTAGTAAAGGGGGTACTGCTCTATGAGTAATCTAGAAGGGAAACTTATTAATACATTTAACAAGCTGTACAAGAGAGAGATTTATAGCGTATTTAATGAAATAGGAGCTAATTCTTCTGATGAGGTCTCTTTAGATAAAGTAAAACCAGATAGAAGAGAATTGGATAAAATAATTATGGGCGAAATCTTAGGCTTAACAGAAGATGAGCAGTTAGAAGTCTACAAAGCAGTAATAGATTTAGTTAAATCAAGGATAGAGAAGGCAAAGAGCATACCAAAGAAGCACAAAAAGGTAAAGGGCTTAGATGTAGAAGCATTAGTGAATGATGTAATTAATGAGGTTGGCAAGCTCAAAAGATTTCCAGAAGACTTCATAAGTTTTGAAGGTATAAAATGCAAAGAGATTTCCATACCAAAAGGAAGGGCAGAAGTTGGTCTGGACCTCTATGGCTCTTATGTTGAGATAGAAAAAGAGAAGATCAGATGCGATTCTCCTTATGAAGCTAGATATATCCAATATTCATCGTTGAATGGTAAGACCGTAGTAAAAATACCTGAAGATGAAAGTTTAATATTGAAAGCAGTTAGCGAATATAGACCAATACTTGAAGAAGCTTTAAAGAGAATAGACGAATATCTTGAATCAACTATACCTGATAATAAGATAAGGAATAAGGTCAAGGATGATGTATGGTTAAGGATAACTGGTCAAAAATAAGGTGAGAAGTTGGCAATGCCCAAAATGTGGAAATCAAGTGAGTAAAACATTAAAAGAGTGAGATTATGGACCCAAGAAGAACCCTTTCTGTTCCTTGTAGTCTACGAATTTATAGTATCTGTGCCTCCGATAGCCATAGTCCTTCTCCTAGTCCTGGTGATGGTCACAATTGGTGGGATTTTATTTCCATTTCCAGCCATTATGGATATAGTCAAAATCCACTTTTGGACATATTTCATAACTGTGGTAGTCAAATATTTAGAATATCTTGAGTTTAGAGAGTTACTTGTGTCATCAGATGGGAATGATAATGATTAAATTCTGGGAAGAGTTTTTTAGAAAAGTCTTTGGGGAGATAAAGAACTACTTCAAAGTCAGATACCCTGTTGATGAGGAAGAAATATCCCCAAGTACATTAGCTCTTAAGCGGTTAATTAATAGTCTGCCGTGTCATGTGGACATAATTGAGCTTAGATTAAATCCTTTTAAATACGAGATCATTGAAGATGAGATTTGCCAGCTCATCAAATACGATTTTTCAAAACTTGGCTCTCTCTTAGTAAAATATCATGGCATTGTAGATGCAGATGACCTTCAGGAACTTAGCCAATCCATAGTCAGAAGTTTCGGCTTTACAAATGGTAAAGCAGAAAAATTCGTTACAAAACTATATCAGGACTTTACGACGATAGAATACGATGAAGATAAGCCTGATGTGTACATTCAGTTTTACCCATACAACATCGCGAATAACTCTGAAAGGTTCCTTAGAGATCTTATTTCGCTCTTTTCCCCGCTAGGGCTTCCAGAGTCTATAGTTTGGATGTTTAAAGAACCAGAGATCGATTACAACTCGCTTTATGAATTAAAAGAGGACCCTATTCTTAGTTTAGATGAAATGATAGCACTTGCTGAATCGAAACCATATCCGAGGCGGAGCATTGAAGATCTCCAAAAAGATGTATCAAAGGTCCAGCTAATTCCGACGGTCCCTGAGCCCGTGCAAAGGGTTTTCAAGTGTGCCAAAGACTTGTACGTCTTTGGTTACTTCAAGTATAATTTCTTCACCGTATCACAACATTACGCATTCCTTGCACTAGAATCTGCTATCAGGCATAGGTACAACAAATGGTTAGGGGAAAAGGCTATTTTAACTAATAAGAAAGGAGAAATCATTATTGAAATGAGCCAACCATCCTACCAAAATATACGGAAACTTTGCCTTAGGCGAAAAAAAGAAAATAAGAAGGACTGGCATCCTAGCAATATTAAGGTGAATGGCGAACCTTTTCCTTGGAAGTATGGGTTGCTTTTAGATTGGTTGGCAAGACATGAGATCATAAAACGATGGGAGATGCGGCTACTTAAGACAGGCATTGATCTTAGGAACAGCCTTTCTCATCTAGAATTTACTCCAATATCTACTCCAAATGTTAACATACTTAAGAGGGTAGCAGATCAGATTAACAGCCTTTTCCATGAGAAGAACTCTATCAACTCAGCATAAAATCACGCTTCAAAGAATGAAAAGAAAAACCAATCAATTTTATGTGGAACAAAGAGAATCTTGCTTTTTACAGAAGTAGCCCCTGACTTCAAGTGCTAAGACTTTCTATAGGAATCAATACTGGAGGCTTCACTATCTCAGCCATACCTTCAAATGCCTTCCAATCAGTGCTTATCACTAATAACTTTCTTATGAACTTCCTAGCCTCGATTATCAAGCTTCTAAAGTTAGTATCATCAGAAAATCTATGCCCCTCCTCTATTACTATGAACCATTCTTTGAGCAATCCGTTCTGCTTTATCAGATTAAGATGTGAGAATATAGTGTTAGCCTCAGCCTTCGATATAGTCACATTAGGATGAGGAACGAACCTATACTTTCCATCAACCTTTGCCCAATTAATGTTAAAGAATCTGCCAAGATCGACCCTCTTCAAACTATTATACTCATCAGCTACATCTAATACGAAGATAGGATACTGCACTTCTTGCATCAACGATTTGGCGAATGTAGTCTTACCTGATCCTGGATTACCTGTAAGAACAACAGGCTTGCTATCTTTGAATATTATCTGCTTGGATGCTGGTGGCATAACTCCTTCTCTGTTCACAGTCTCTATTAGAAATGTTAACAATGCATTGTAGCTCCTGAAACCAATCTTCCTCTTCAATTCCTTCATTCTCACTATGTTACTCCTTGATACTCTATAATTGGTATAGCCTTCTATTGGAGGCTTTGAAATACTTGTGTAACTTTGACTTAACTCGCTCAATGAACTTATTGTCCAATTGTGCTATAAGCATGGATGAATATTACCTTTCCTATACTTACTCATAGGGATGCAAATCGCTGAGCTAATTGTTTATTTGTAACGGAGCGATGAAGCATATTTTCAGGAATTGCCTAATGTTATGCTACTTCCTTATAAGGAAGCATAGATTTATCAAATGCTAGTCAGTCATAGAAATGAGTATTTTCCAAACTGGTAGTCTTATGCTCAAAAGTCAAGTATTAAAGATAAGGGGCATGCTCATAAAAGCGGAACCTAAGTATGTTAGAAGATTCACAGCCATACCATTGCCTAGTCTTCGATAGTTATGTTACCGAAGTTCAGAGAGATCTGCTAAGATTCTTAGCCTTAACTATACACTTAATGCTTTAGCTCATAAAGAAGAATCTGACGAGGTACTCATTATATTGATGATTCTCTTTCAAATATGTAGCGGAATAAATGTTCAGTAATTTTAAGAGATAACAGAGCAGTCTCATAGTCTATCTCTTTATGAACTCCCTTAGACAGTACATCATATAATGCCTCAACGGAGTCTGCCAACGACTCTGCTAGCTTCACTTCATTTTCTGACTTAAGAACGGATTTAAGTCTAACTCTTCGCTCAGAACCTTTCTCACCTAGAAACTTTCTAACTAGTTCTCTGGTAGATGTTGCACAATGTCTAAATCTGTCAGATTTTTCTGACTCAAGCGCTTGCCAAGCTCCTTCATAGAGTTCAACATACTCAAAACCCAGTTTCAGAAGACGGCTCTTTAAATATCCATCTAACTCTTCTTGAGGTTTCCCTTTTGTGCGTTTTATGGCTTCCACGGCTGTGATAAAAGCTATATGTATGATTTGTTGAATGAGTTCTGTAAACATTATAGAATTATCTATCGTAGAATTGATCACACTCTTAATCACGCTTTCTGACATGCCCCTAAATTTGGGAAGAGTATAGTCTTCGTTTAGTTGCTCCTCTGCATTTTGTATATGATTCTTCAGCTTAAAGCTTAGTGCTTTTGAGGCTGTTGGGCTGAATCTATCAATAACCTTTAACATTACTTCATTTGCTCTGGCAGAACTATGGATAATTTCCTTAGCTATTTTAAGTCTAGATGCCGTATCAGCCAAAGGAATCTTTTTGTAAGCCACCATATACGCATCTGTTTCTATCCTTAGCTTACCATACTCTTCCAGTAAGTCCTGCATTCTCAGCCTTCTTAGTCTGACCATATGGTTAGCATTCCTTACAAAAAACCTAAATTTTATTTATGTTGTAGAAAGCTTGTTTTTGCAAAGTAGTCCACGTTATTACAGGCTAGAGCTTCTTTAGCAGATATCCCTCTTAAGTTTAAATTAAGACGCTTAGATTCTTCATCGATCCAAAGCTCCCTTGCAGCCCGAGCCAATATGCTAGCAGCTGCTACTGCTGTTTCCTCCTCTGCTTTAGGTTTTTGCTCAACATCTAGCATCGATAATTCAAGAACCCTTTTTAGACGCTTCTCAGTTTTTAATTGGTCAAATTCGTCAATAAACACCTTAAATTTTCCTTGCAAGCCCTTCTCTTTAAGCTCCTCATAGACTTGGCTTATCGCCTTAGCGTGCCCCCATGCTAGAATATCGTTCAGACTTTTTCCCTCTTCCTTCACCTCTTGTAAAAATTTATTGAACCTTTGTGGTGTTATTGTTACAACATAATGACTGAGAGATTTCTTCTTAATTATATCTGCCAGTCTCATTATTGTCTCAACTTTTAATTCTTTGCTATCCATTACGCCTTGACTAACAAGGTATGAGCTTTGCTCTGGAGTGGTAGCTACAGCAGCTATTACCAGAGGACCGAGCCATTCCCCTTTCCCAGCTTCATCTGATCCTATGATGGCTGAATATTTCTCTAATATCTCAGTATTCATACCTTACGCCTTCTCAAGCACTTCTTTAGCTACTTTTAAAGCATCTATCGATTGACTCTTATCTGGTACATCTCCATGATGTACTATACGATTTCTTATTTCCCTAATGTTCTTTATTTCATCCCCTTTGTATACGATTGCCCCTTTGTCTCTGAGCCTCTTGATTTTATCAGGGATGCCTTCCTCCAGAGGTGCCCCTTCTATTCCCATACTCTTCATCTTTTCCCTAAGTATTATTTCATTTGTAGTATCAGCGAGTATTAAGACCACCATCCTCTCATATTCGCTATCAAGATTTAATCCTGACGCGAAATCAAGGATGGTTTTTGCCCGTTGTAGTGTTAGAGGGCGAACTTTCACTAATCTTTTTGTGCATTCTTGAGCTATATCTGCAATTTTAGTAGCAATACGATCAAAATCTCCTGAAGGTATCGTTGGAGAGCCAGAGATGAATATGATATCAGTTGTATATACGATTACATCTATGTTATTCTTATCTGTAAGTTGAATTCTATGATGAGCAAGAACATACTGACCTTTATCCTCAATTTTCTTAGAAAGAAAATCTTCAGATAAAGCATAGTCAAACTTTCCAGTAGCTTCCTTACTAGAAATTCCTAGAATCTTTACCTTACGTTCATTTCTCTTAGGCTTACTCATACTGACCACTCTACTTCCAAGGATTTAAATTTATAATAGCCTTCTTATCAGTATCCTACCACTAGGAAGCACTGTATGGACATCCCATCCTTCAGCAAGATAATGCTCAAGCTCATCCTCTTTGATTACCTTCTTTGGGTCACTGTTAACAGCTCCCTCTCTTACTTTGTATGATTCTAAACTTAGCTTCCTTATCTCATTCATGGCTTCATCCACAGTCTTATATTTTGCTAATGCTTCTTCAACCTTCTTTATCTTATCCTCTGGATATCCTAGCATTTTGGCTGTATCTATAATCTGCTTCTTCCTCAATTCCTCTGTTTGAAATCTTTGTGGGAAAAACTCTATCTTAGCATACTTATTCCTCAATTCATCTATCTTCGTCTTGTCATAATAAGTATCTTGGCTTCCAGCTAGAATATGACCCATCAAAAATTCTTGATCCTTAACATCCAGCCGTGCATTACGAAGAGCCGACTCGAAAGCTTTTCTTAGCACATGTGGACGTATATCTTGCCACTGTTTTATTCCAGCCCTTCTAGCCGCTTGTTTCACTATCCATTCTATAGTTACACTCGTGATGATCCTATTTCTCCTCTCAATTTTGTTGATTCTTCCAGATTTTGATTCTGCTATGAAAAGCGGTTCATCCTTACCTATCTCCCCATAAAGTCGAATTCTTTCTTTACGATACTTCTTAAGAGCTTCAACTACCTCACTATGAATGAAAGTGAAATATGGGATCAAGCCTTTTGTTGCATATGGATCACGCTTTCTCAATTCAGGCGTGATTTTAATACATAATGGAACCTTGTTCTCTTTTAATTCCTCATCAAGATCACTCCACCTTAACGCTCGTAACGTAGAATTTCTTATCCCACTTTCATATAAGAACAAGATCACTGCTTGGTCTCTTAAACTTGCACCAGAGGTAACCATGCTCCAGATCTCTTCACTTGATGGAATATACTCTGATATTTTCATATAACGTGCGGGGACATGATAGCTCTCATATGAGACGTCCAAGCCATTGACTTTTGCAAAAGTCGCAAGCTTGTTCATAACACCATTAGCATATCTAGGACTCTCGCTTTTCGAGTCCCCAAACTCTTGAATCTTCTCGCTGAGCCATTCACTTCCTTTTTCGATAATTTCATCTGGGCTCAAATTATTTCTCTTACAGAACTGGTATATGATTGCTAAGAATACTTTTTTTGAACCTTCTGACTTCGTCTTTCTCTTCAGATGTTGGAGTAAGTTCTTTATTGAGAAATATCCCGAATCCCAATCCTTAACTTTAAGGTATTCTTCTATTGGAGGCATACTCGGTTATAGGTAGGATCTAGGGGTATTTAAATTTATTTACTAAACTATGGTCTTGAGAATTTAAATATCATCAAGAATGGTGTTGAACCTATCTTCTTCACTGCATGCTTTGAGGCCATCTCAGCCTTTACGACCTCTATCACTATCTTTTTTCCTACTAAGTTTGCAACAGAAGATGATTCTATCAAGAAAAGAGCTTCGTCTACATTTACAAGTTCTCCCTCAAAATAGCTTGGAGAAATGTGCATCTCTACCTTTTCATCTTTTATAGTCTTTCCTATTAGGTCTTTATCGCAAATGTTGACCAGCTTCATTCCTTGCCAATCTATTATTCTTGCCACGTAGCATTTTTCTTTCTTCAAGAATATCACTTTGATTTTGTTGGTGACTTCGCTCCACAGGCTTCACAGACTAAGAACTGTAATCTCTTGACTTTTTCAATATTTGTGTCCGGGCTTCCACAGACAGGACAATTTACAAAGTCTTTCATATACCGATTGATCAAAACTGAGAAGGATTGAGGCTCCTTTCTCCCTATGAAGATGGCTCTATCCTTGTCCAGAGATACAGCCGTTGCTAACTCCTTAGCTAAGAACATCAGTAAATGATTAGGGTCTCTCCTCACGATTCGAGCAAACTCCATGAAGTTCCTGAAAATTGTTTTGTTACCTACCCAAAATATGATAGGTTTTGGAAGTTCGAGTCTAACAACCTTAGTCCCCGACTCCATTATGTTTTGGCTACTCTTCAACCTCTTCAACAGATCATCATAGGATAGGGCCATTCCACCGACTCCTAGATCATAGTTCAATCAAGGAATATATGAGTTTTGCATCATAAAAAGAAGTTGCTTCTAAGCAAATCCTAAATCGAGACTAGATAACTTTAAAATTCAGGACAATAATCTAAAGCTATATATAAATTAATAGCGAGAAAGAGGTTAACATATCATTAAACTTAACAAGGACACTTTCAATTTAGGACGAATCTTCAACTGGCGGACAAGAAAGTCATAAGAGTTTAGATAGAAATGCTACTTGGTCTGTTAAAGGGTTTTGACTATAGAAGAACGTCACGATGTTACCAGCGATATAGTTGAAGTTCAAGTAATAAAATCACCAGAGGTACCAACTGTTGTTAAAGAAATAGTACGTAAAGTAGTCACGATCTCATGCGTTTATTGTGGTAAATTAATGCTATAAACATCAACTTTGTGTCCATACTGTGGATCGCCCAGGAGGGCATGAATAGTAGTGAAATTAAATATTTACTTCATTAAAGAGAATTTGACGCCAAAGTAAATCATCCTTGTCCTTTTGTAATATATATAAAAAGCATTACATTATGATGATCACTATGGGCAGAATTAGTGTGATGATAGGATTATGGTTGGTCGGTTACGTAATTGGTTTCATGGGCTTCATAATCTTCACTGCTCTTGCTCAAGCGCTAATGAAACTTCTTCCTTTTCTGGCTACAATGGACAGCTACCTCTTAAGTGCTACTCTATCTGGGTTCGTGGGTTCCATAGTAACAATCATAGCTGTAACTGTCTGGAGCTATTCTTCAAGGCGCGACTAATACAATACTCCAACAAATACATAGGACTAGGGCAATCCCAAGCATAACTTTTATTATTGCTAAAGAATGTTATGCAAAGTAAAGCTTCAAATTTTCTCTTGATTTCTTAGGATTTCTTCAATAACTCTTTCTTCTACATCTATATTGAAACTTTTCTTTATCTTCGATCTAATCCTCTTATCACTCATCTTTTCAAACTTGTCAAGATTTTTGTAGATTATTCTTCTAACGCTATCCACAAAATTCCAAGGGAATATGAGCGACTTATGGGAAATCTCCTCAACATAATAATCTGGCGCTATAGCGCCTTTAGTATAAAACAATGCTAAAATTCTAATTCCATCTGGCTTTGATGATGCTATGGATTTGATGGCTTGCATACTCCTCCTATTGATTATGTCATCCACTAATAGAATCTTCTTTTCTAAAAGATTCGTGTTAAGAAAACTCGAACCAACTTGCTTATCCCAGTGCTTTAAGTCTAGGCTAAAAATATCTTTGCAACCTATATAATCACAAAGCAATCTTGCTACTGCCCATCCTCCCCTTGATATTCCAACAATTACATCGGGCTCATACTTTGATTCTTTGACCTTCTTTGCTAAAATCTTTGTGAGATTCTGCAATTTGTTCCAATCAATTAATTCATAACTAAGTTTTTCTTCACTCATGCCTGATTATTGACAATTAAGACCTTCATAAAAGAGTTTAAAAGTTTTAATATACTTTTTATCCTAAGAGTGTGAAAAGAGTTGAAGGAAGAAAGAGCAGAGATAGGAATAATAGGAGGCACTGGTGTCTACGATCCTGGTTTATTAGAAGATTCGAAGGAGATAAAGGTCTACACTCCTTACGGAAAGCCCTCTGACTTTATAACAATAGGATTCTTTAAAGGCAAGAAGATAGCCTTCATACCAAGGCATGCTAAAGGTCACCAGATACCTCCCCATAACATAAACTTCAGAGCCAATATTTGGTCTTTAAAGCAACTTGGAGTTACAAGGATAATAGCTCCAGCCGCTGTTGGAAGCTTAAAAGGAGAGCTGAAGCCTGGGGATATAGTCATACCTGATCAATTTATAGATAGAACGACAGGCAGAGCAAGCTCTTTCTATGATGGGGGCAAAGTATGCCATATATCTACAGCTGATCCTTTCTGTCTTGAGTTATCAAAAATTGCCTTCAATACTGGAAAAGATCTAAAACTACCTATTCATAAAGGTGGCACTTGTGTAGTAATCCAGGGACCTAGATTTTCAACAAGGGCTGAGTCTAGATTGTACAGGAGATGGGGAGCAGATATAATCAACATGACCATGGTTCCTGAGTGTGTATTGGCAAGAGAAGCTGAGATTTGTTATGTACCAATAGCAACGATAACTGACTATGATGTGTGGAAGGAAAGGGCAGTCAGTGTTGATGAGATCATAAGAACATCAAAAGAAAATGTTGACAAAACTAGGAAGCTCTTAGAAAGTATGATACCTAGAATTCCTAAGGAGAGAAGTTGTATCTGCAAAAATGCTTTAAAGGATGCTCTAATATAATATTAGAAATTGATCATAAAGTGAGGGATAAGAATCAAGTTTTTGGGAGAGATTTGTAAAGGATCGCTCCTAAACCCATTGTAAGAAAGGCTATAATTACTACTGTAAGCTCAAATTGTAGTAGCATCATTAAAGAAGAGAGGGCTCCAAAGACTGCCAGTATTGGCAAATTCATTATTGTAAGAGGCGATCTAAAGGCTTCTTTTTTACCAGCCTTCTTAAACCTTAGACTTATCAAAGCCAGATTCACCGAAAAGAAAACAAGAAAGGTTGTAAAATTCGTCACATTCGCTACTAGCTCAATGTCCCCAAGCAAAGTGAACAAGGATGAAATAAGCATAGTGAATAAGATAGCAATCCACGGAGTTCCTGTTTTCTTATGAACTTTTGAGAGAATTCTTGGGAGGGATGATTCTCTAGCCATACCGTAAGCTATTCTTGAAGTTGAGATCAGTATAATCAATACAGTGTTTGAAGTGGCGAACAAAGCTATTATCGACAGTATAAGGTAGGCTTGAGGCCCTTGCGCTTTAAGGGCTACATCTGCTAATGGTGATGTAGATGATGCGAGTTGACCATAAGGTATTATGCTGACCACAGATAATGCAACCAAAACATATAAAATTGTTGAGATGATCAGAGCTATGATAAGAGCCCTCGGGATTGTACGCTCAGGGTCTTTTGTTTCCTCGCCCATCTTGGCAAGACTTTCAAAACCTATGAAGGCGAAGAAGATAAGGGCTGCTCCTGAAACGATGCCTCTGAAACCCAAAGGCGCTTCGGAATAGTTGACAGATCCAAAGAATTCTACCCCAAATAGAATTACAAGAATAAGTCCTGAGACTTCCATAAGAGTCAGTATAATATTCACCCTCACCGACTCTTTTATCCCCCAGAAATTGACCAATGAGAGCAAGATGATAAGAATAATTGCTGCCAAAGTCTCAGAAATGCCTATGTAAGGCATTAGATACCCTCCAAAACCAAGCGCGACTGTAGAACTAGATATTACTCCGGATAGAAAGACCAGCCAGCCTATGATGAAAGCCCAAAAGTCGCTTTTGAAAGCCTTTTCCACATACACATACTCTGCACCACTGACTGGAAACATGGAAGACAATTCTGCATAGCTAAGACCAGTGAAAGATGCTACAATAGCTGCCAATATGAATGATAGCCAGACAGAATTTCCAGCTTGTCCAGCAGCCTTTCCTATCAGAGCATAGACTCCTGCTCCAACTATTATGCCTACTCCATACGCTACTGCTCCAATTAAACCGATCTCTCTTTTAAGTGCGGTAGAACCCATTTCAACTCCCTATGAAAGAAAAGATATTGATAAGCTTGATTAAGTTCAACTAATCAGCGCCAAAATTAGAGCTTTTGCCATAATTCATTACTTTTTATGAAAATTGGATCATGATTGAAATTCCCTATCGCGGGGGTGGAGGCGGTGGTGGAGGTGGGGGCAAATAAGTGATAGGTGGCGATATTCCTTTGCTTGTTAGAGTGATGACCCCGCCTACAATTTTAACTATCGCTGCTATTAATAGTAGATAAGAACCTAGTGCCAAGCCCCATGATAATTGCACGACACCATATTCTCCTATACTCCCAGAATATGATCCAGTTATTGGGCTTGATGATATTTGATTCGATATCGCCATGAATTCCGCTGAAACTTCGCCACCGGCAAAGGATGGTATCATAGATGCAAGTAAAGCCATGGATAGCAGTATTATTATGACTGGAATAAGAAGAGCTATACCTCCTGTGATGTATTTTCGCCCTAGTTGTCTCGAAGACTTCATACCTATCAAGTCCAAGATGCTCAACACTACTAGGGCAAGTATTATTATAAGGAATGGAATCTTCATTCCAAAGAATTGCACTAAACCATCCCCAAGAAGGTTGACTTGTACTCCCCTTATTCCGTCTATCACTAGCACGTCTACATTACCATCTGTTGTAAAAGGCCCTGACTGAATGTTTATGGTTGTAACGTACCACGGTAAAAATAGAGCCGTAATTACTAGAACAATGCTGACTATCCCAAGGATTATGCCTATGCTCGCCCTTGTTCTTAGATTTGCCCATAATCTTAATCCTCCTTTCCTATGAAGTCTCACTATACCATAGATTTTCCAGATCGCAAGTATGATTATTACTATTGAGAAGATGAGTAAGAAATTTGCGACTAGCCAGTTCATAATGAACCAATTTCCATCCACCGCAAATAGTCCCAATCCCCACGATGCAGGGCTTTGCCACTTGCTTCCATCTTGACTATACTTTGGACCTAGAGGACCGTTTCTTCCTCTTAATTCTTCAGCACCTCCTCCCAAAGCACCCCATCTTCCTGCGAATTCAAGCCAGCCTTGAGTCCCTGTCCCTACCTCCCTTAACAATACAACTTGAAGATCCGGGTCGTTCCAGTTTATCATCTTGCCATTGGCGCCAACTATGTCGCTCTCCATCCCAAGATTACCTTGGTATGCTCTGAAATAATTGGCGTGAGACCCCTGAGCGACGTAAACTTTAGGGTGAGTGCCATCGACTTTTTCCACGTTGCCCCATGAAGTCTTCTCCCCGCTCTCGTGTTGTGAATATGAAGCATATAGGGGCTCTTCACTATCATTCAATATGATCTCAACAACTTCCCAATCACCTTGATGATCGTTCAGAGGTCCGTTGTTGAAGGCATAGAATAGCCAATACTGGATTATTATGTAGCTTTCACCATCAGCCATGTCTGGCTTGACATGAGCATATACAAAGTATCCATTTACTTCCTTCCAATCGTTATAATCCTGAGATATTTCTTCAAAGCTTAGTTCGTTCTCTAAAAAGTAGTTATCGTTGACATTGGTCAAGACAGCTATCTCAGCTATAGTTGGTGAAGTATCTATCGTGATAATACTGTCTCCAACCTTCCTTTTCAAAATTGAGTTGGATAGATGGTAGTCTATGGATGCTGGAAAGAACAGTTCTCCATCCACGAATTGTAATGTTGGCAGATAAGTGTTTGCCAAGTTGGTTTCAACAGCATCGTCTAATCCATCACTATCTGAATCTACTCCTAGAACATTAACTGGAGCAAAGACAAAAAGAAGAGAAAAGAACAAGAGAATAATTATTCTCCTATATTTTTTCGAAAAGCTCTTCATTTATATCATATCCATTTTTAAAACTGTGCATCCTTGTTCATAATAAACCTTATGTTTCTGCTTGTTTAATGAGCAAAAATTAGGATAGATAGAAAGGTTGAAATTTGGACATAGTGATGCTAATTGGGAAAGAAGTTGCAAAGCAAAATAGCGAACCCGTCTTTAGCTCCTGAAGGAGAAAAATCATACTTTTGGGCATATAGGAACATGCCAGCTTTAGTTAAGACAATAGACAGCTTTGGCGATAATAAACCATTAGCAAGGAAAAAGATTGCCATGTGCTTGCACGTAACGAAAGAAACCTCGGTTTTGGCAATGGGTCTGAAAAAGCTTGGAGCAAATGTCTACTTGAGCGCGGCAAATCCATTAACCACCCAAGACGACATTGCTGCTTATCTATCATTTCAAGGCATAGCAGTTTTTGCTTGGAGGGGAGAAAATTCAGATGAATATTTTGACTGCATAAGAAGCATTCTGAAAGCTAAGCCCGACATAATAATGGACGATGGTGGAGATGCTCATGTAACTTTTCATGAAGAGTTCTCAAATCACAAAGTTCTAGGTGGAACCGAAGAGACGACAACAGGGGTTACTCGCTTAAGGGCTTTGTCAAAGGCTGGAAATTTGCGTTATCCAGTTATAGCAGTAAACAATGCTTACACAAAATTCCTATTTGATAATCGTTATGGAACAGGTCAAAGCACTTTTGATGGCTTGCTAAGGGCTACTAGCTTACTCATCGCTGGTAAGAAAGTAGTAGTAGCTGGCTATGGGTGGGTAGGAAAAGGTATAGCAAAGAGGGCTAGAGGTCTTGATGCTCATGTAATAGTGACAGAAGTCGATCCTCTTAAAGCGTTGGAAGCTCATATGGATGGTTTTGAAGTAATGCCCATGAGTAAAGCAGCAGAAATTGGCGATATATTCATAACTGCGACTGGTCAAATAAATGTGATAAGAGGCGAACATTTAGAAAGAATGAAGGATGGAGCGATACTAGCAAATGCTGGGCATTTTGATGTTGAAATCAATGTCAAGTATTTGGAGCAAAATAGCTTATCGAAAAGAAGTGTAAGGCAATTTGTGGATGAGTATAATCTGAAGAATGGAAAAAGACTCTATTTAATAGGCAAAGGTAGAATCGTGAACTTGGTAGCTGCTGAAGGTCACCCTCCAGAGGTAATGATGATGTCCTTCTCAAACCAGCTTTTATCGGTAGTTTACATATCTGAAAACTATTCAAATCTGAAAAATGAAGTTTATGATGTCCCTGAGAGTATAGACAAGAAAGTAGCAAGGAATGCATTAGAAGCAATGGGCATAAACATAGATGAAATTACTGAAGAGCAAAAGAGATACGCTAGTGAATGGAGAGTTTAAAATCAAGCACTGCTTCTATAATTGATCACTTTTTGCGTTCCTTTAATGTCCAGATTCCCTAGCAAAGAAACACTTAAATTTAGGCTTTACCTAATTTTTGCAATGCAAGAGACCAGATTAACTTCCACTAGTGCATCTTACCTTTTAGCCCTGTGGAGGCTTGAGGAGGATAAACAAGAGCTATCTACAGGGAAATTAGCAAAAATATTTGATGTAAAAGCTCCCTCTGTGATAGACGCATTAAAGAAACTTGAATCCTACGGATTGGTTAAGAGAGCTCCTTGGAAAAGAATAGGGCTTACTAAGAGGGGAAACGATTTAGCCCTAAACATGATTCACAATCATAGAGTTCTTGAAGTCTACTTCAGGAAAGTTTTGGGTCTAGACGATGAAACTTCTTGCATAGAGGCATCTAAGATGGACTACCTTATAGGCACAAAATTAATCAAGAAAATCTGCAAAGCTTTGAATTATCCAGAAACTTGCATTCATGGTAAGAATTTAGTGCACAAAGAATGTGTGGAGGAATGACTATTAAATCACAGGTAAGAAAATGTCAGCCCTTTTGCCAATTCTCCTTGCTACATTATTGGTCAGCTCGATATCTCTTGTAGGAATTCTTTTCTTATCCTTAAACGATAAGATACTTAATAACCTTCTTCTAATACTGGTCGCCTTTGCTTCTGGCGCACTTCTGGGAGGAGCCTTTCTTGATTTGTTGCCTGAATCTCTAGCCTCAGGAAGCGAAGAAGTCTTTATCTTTGTTCTTTTAGGCATAATGCTCTTTTTCGTAATAGAAAAATTTCTACGATGGAGACACTGCCATGAAAGAAAGTGCGATATTCACGCCTTTACTTATCTGAACTTGATAGGGGATGGTATACATAACTGGATAGATGGCATGATAATCGCAGCAAGCTTCCTTACAAGCATAGAGTTAGGCATAGTTACTACTTTTGCCGTAGTTGCCCATGAAGTTCCACAGGAGATAGGAGACTTTGGAATATTAGTGTATGGTGGCTTTAAGAAGACAAAGGCATTGTTCTATAACTTTTTATCAGCATTAACAGCTGTTTTTGGAGCCGTCTTCACTTATTACCTCATTCAACACACAGAACATCTTACAACTCTACTTTTACCTTTTGCCGCTGGAGGCTTCATTTATATTGCAGCTACGGACCTTTTACCTGAACTTCATAAGAGGGAGAAAATAAAGGACTCTATCGTTCAGTTAATAGTTCTCTCGCTAGGCATAATATTGATGTGGTCACTAAAGGTTTTTTTGGAATAGAATAACGAGAAAAGCCTTTAATGTGACAATAGTTTCCGAGGAATAAGCATAAATTTGTGATCAACATAAAAGACAAGGTATTTATGAACATCTTTTCTTGAATCATCTAAATAAGGTTCGTGACAATCTTGGCAAAGTGGGTAGTAACATCGGCATGGCCCTACTCCTCTGATATACCACATCTAGGCAACCTTATAGGCTCTGTATTGTCTGCAGACGTAATAGCAAGATATCTTAGGATGAAGAAACATTCAGTAGTCTTCGTATCTGGCTCTGATGAGCATGGGACACCAGTTGAGATAGAAGCAATAAGGCGCAAAATTCCAGTAAGAGAATTTGCAGATGCTAACCATGAACGCATAAAGAAATTGTTTGAGGATTGGAAAATATCTTACGATAACTATACAAGGACAGAAAGCCCCATTCATATAAACTTTGTAATGAATCATTTTAGAGAGATATACAAGAATGGCTTCATATTTGAAGAAGAGGAGCTTGTGCATTATTGCCCTAAGGACAAGAAAATTCTGCCAGATAGATTTGTTGAAGGGACTTGTCCATACTGCGATGTACGTGGTGCAAGAGGGGATCAATGTGATAATTGCGGCAAGCCTTTGGATGCTGTGAAGCTAATAGATCCTTATTGTGCCATTTGCAATGGAAAAACTGAGATTAGAAGCACAAAACAGTGGTACTTCGATCTGCCAAAGCTAAGTGAAAGAATAAGGAACTATCTTTTGAATAATAAAGAGCTTTCTGAAAACGCTGTAAGTTTTAGCCTAAGTTTGATAGAAGAAGGGTTAAAGCCTCGCTCTCTCACGAGGGATACTCAATGGGGGATACCCGCACCTTTCCCAGGGGCTGAAGGAAAGACTATCTACGTATGGATGGAAGCCGTTTTAGGCTATGTCTCAGCCGTTATAGAGTACTTCAAGACTAGAGGAAATGAAGACGGATGGAAGGATTATTGGCTCGATCCAAACACAAAGACGGCGTTTTTCATAGGTAAGGATAACATACCCTTTCATACGATTATCTTCCCAGCCCTTCTCCTTGCATCAAAGCAAAATTATACTCTGCCAAATGTAGTTAGTGCTACTGAATTTCTTCAATTTGAGGGAAAAAAGTTTTCAAAGAGCAGAAGGATAGGCATATGGATAAACGAAGCCCTTGAGATTTTACCAGCGGATTACTGGAGATATTGTCTATTATCCATTAGGCCTGAAAGCGGGGATGTAAACTTCACCTATGAGCTATTAGAGGAGAAGGTGAACAGTGAGCTTAACGACAAGATAGGGAATTTTATCAACAGAACTCTCTTTGCCATAAAGAGATTTATGAAAGGCGAAATTGCCAAGAGACCAAAGCTAAGCCAGCAAGGAAAAGACATGATAGAGAAAATAAACGTAAGGCATGACAAAATCGATGAACAATACGAAAGATTCAGGATTCAAAGAGCCGTCAAGCTCACTTTAGAGCAAGCTGAAGAAGGTAATGTATACCTTAATTTGACAGAACCTTGGAAGACTTTTGAATCAAATCAAGATGCAACTTATGAGTCTCTTTACGTGGTGGCAAGAATAGTCAAGGCATTATCAATAGAGCTCTACCCTATAATCCCCAGCACTGCTGAGAAGATATGGTCTTTCCTTGGATTGAGAGGTAAATTAGGTAATGCTGATTGGTCAGAAGCGAAAGAAGATTTCGATTACCCGGTCAAGATAGGTGAGTTTCATTCATTGTTCAAGAAGATTAAAAAAGGAGAAGTTATAAAAAGGCTTGATGAGATTAGGGAGAAGTAGGAGGGGTCAAATATATCAAAAGAAGTTCCGTTTGAGGAATTCTCCAGATTAGACATAAGGATAGGCAAGATAGTAGATGCTCAACAGATAGCTGGCTCTAAAAAGCTCATCAAGCTCACGATAGACATAGGAGGGGTAATGAAAACTTCTGTAGCAGGTATAGGAGATAACTATAAGCCAGATCAATTATCATCAAAACTTGTAGCCATAGTCACTAACCTTAAGCCAAGAAAGGTCTTTGGAATCGAGTCTGAAGTTATGATACTTGCTGCCCTTGATGGCCCTAATGTCTCGATCCTTCAACCTGATAAGCAAGTTAGTGCAGGAAGTAAGGTGACTTAATTCAAATATTCATCCAAGATACTTATCCATTATTTTAATAGCGCAGTATGTGCCACACATAGTGCATGCTTCATTTTTCTGCAAGTTTAGAGACATCATTTTTTCTGGGTAAAGTGCATAGTGAGACTGACCTTCCCAGTCTAGATTCCTCCTTCTTTTTGCCAATTCTAAATCTCTCTTAGAAATTCCGTATTTTATAGAATCGCCAATATGGGCGGCTATTCTAAATGCAATAACGCCTTGTTTTACATCATCTATATTCGGTAAGGAAAGATGCTCGCTAGGTGTAATATAACACAAATAATCTGCCCCAGCACCAGCAGCAATGCTAGCACCAACACAAGCAGCTATATGATCATAACCTACTGCAACGTCTATAGGCAGAGGGCCTGCAACGAATAAAGGACGATTCCCAATGATCTTCTTATGATACTTAACGTATTTCCAGATCTCCCCAGCATTAACATGACCACCCATGCCTTCGATTATAACTTGCACCCCTTGTTCATTTGCTTTCTTAGCGAGTTCGCTGTTTATCTTTATTTCAAGTATCTGTGGCTCATCTTTCAAATCGTGAATGCAACCGCTACGCATACTATTACCTAGAGATAAGACGACATCTCTTCTCCTCAGTATCTTCAAAATTTCGTCAAATCTCTCAAGAAAAGGATTTTCCACCTGATGTTCGATCATCCATGTTGCAGTTAAATTTCCACCCTTAGAGACCATGCCCATGATCCTTCTTTGATTCTTTAACTTCTCTAACATCTTAAGTGTAAAGCCAGCATGAATAACGATCGAACTCACACCTTCTTTGACATGCTTCTCTATCGTTCTAATCAAATCGTTATGACTAATTTTATGAAAAGAATGGCGCTCTGCAACTGCTTGGTAAATGGGCACAGTAGTTATGGGCAGAGTTGTAGCAGCAAATATACTTCTTCTAATAGCATCTATATCTCCACCCATAGACAAATCTGAAATCGTGTGCGCCCCAAATTTTTCAGCGACCTTGGCCTTCTCAACTTCTTCGGTTGGATTAACTATTATAGGGGATGTTCCTATATTCGCATTTATTTTGGTACTTAACCCTTTCCCGATTCCAAGAGAACCGTAACCCTTGCGAGTCATGATTACAATTGCTCCTTTCTCTACACCTATTCGAATGAACTTTGCCTCTAACTTCTCAGACTTTGCTACTATCTTCATTCCTTGAGTTATTGTACCAGCGAAGGCAGCCTCTAACTCCGTTTCCATATCTTAAACTCTCTTCTCCATCTATTCTAAACCTTTCTAGCCCTATCTAAAAGGCTAGGAAAAAATAGAGCATCTTCTCTTATGATCGATAAAGGATTTTATGATAAACTCTTTAAGGTCCAATGGATCATCGATAAAAGCAACAGTGGAATTCCCATTCATTCTTGCCATCTCATCACATATATCCCTTAACCTAACACTGCAGTCTAGCATCATTATGTTCATTCTTATGCCCTCTCTTCCTGCTAAATAGGAAGCCCTCAAAGCACTTTGCAGTGGTGTTTGTCCTGGATAGTAAGAGATCGTTGGTTCACTGTCTGTTATTAGGAAGATGTTTCTGTTGCCATCCTCTTTCGCTAAAATCTTTCTAGTAAAATCTAGTGCATGTCCGATGTCTGTTGAGCCATTGGCCCTTAGTTGTGTTATCTCACTAGAGGATATCAGATAAGGCTTATAATCGAAGGCAACTACATGAAGAGCGTCTTCTTTGTAATTCATTTCCAACAACTCTTTTAGCCCTAACGCAGCCATTATAGCACCTTTGATCTTGCGCCCATACATAGAGCTTGACTTATCAATTACAATAGCGTTTGATGACTTTGTTTTATGTAGAGGGATTCTAGCTTTTAGGTCACTCTCAAGGATTTTCATGTTGACTGGATCTCTTGAGACCGTCGATAATAAAGTCTCTTGAATGTCTAGATTATCATAAGAGTGCAGGAAATCATCGTATTCGCGTATTATATAGGATGGGTAGACGCCGATGCCTGCTTCATTCATTTCATGAAGGCCTATGCCATATTTCTCTAAGTGAGTGAAGGCTTCTTCAAGCACCTTTTGAGCTATTATCTTCTGGCTTTCTGGAGTGAATGCATAACGGCGATCATAAAGACCCTTGTGAAAATGCCCATCATATATTAATTCAAGTAGGTTTTCCTTTCTAAGCTCTTCTACCAATATATCTGGGATTTTTTCCATCAATTGTTTTAAAGGTATATTTGAGGAGTTCAGCTCCCCTCTTCCTACTTTTTCAACTATCTCTTTCCATGCCTTCTCTTTAGCACTCCTCAGTTTCATGCATTTTTTATAATAATCTTCTAGGTAATGGCTCGTTATGCTCATTAGATAATTCTCGCTGGAATTTTCCTCGCCCTCTTCTATCTCGTCCAAATGATCCTGGATCAAAGTTTCTATGTCTAATTCCTGCCCTTCTTTCAAGGGTAAACTCTCAGGATTGAACAGACCATAAACCAGCTCATCAACGAATTCTTTTCCAAAAATAGAGGTAAGACTTTTGTCTTCTTTCCTACATATCTTACATCTTGGCTTCATCTTAGATCACTAATAACGTAACCATGGTCCTTCCTCTCAACATACTTTCTTTCGGGAGTGTTCATACATCTAGCCATGGATTCTAGAACGATCTCAAGGGCAGATAGATAGAGCTCATCGCTGTATTTCTTGTTTTCTAAGAATCTATCTATGACTGAATCCACTTCTTTGTTCATCCTTGATCTCGATACTATCTTCTGATCTATTTGCAAGTAGCTTTGCCCGTTTAACGGTTCTCCTATTTTTCTTAATCCATTATAAAATTCTTCGAATCTATCTTCTGGAATCTTTTGATAAACTTCTCCACAGATATCATTCAAAGCTATCTCGACAAGTCTTCTTATAATTTCTTCTTTGGTTTCTTTGACACCGTAAACAAGCTCGATTCTGCCTATGAGTGCAAGCTTTACAATATCGTAAGAATCTCCATAATCTGATAACAAAGGAATTTCTCTTCCATTCCTAATGGCTTCTGATTTTATGTGATCGAAGAGCTTTATGGTGGCTCTACAAGAAGGTTCTGTATCTATTTTGCTCGCTATATCACGTCTTTCTTTATCTCTGGCATATCTGACAATTTTAGCCAATATCCTTAAATGCCAATCGGGAATCTCTGGCTCCAAGCCTTTTACTTTCACTAGATACATGTTTCTTTTTCCTATTTCGATCTCTTCTTCCAGAGTTTCAGGAGGACCTATCTCTATTTCTTCCATTCTATCCAAAAGTGGCTCCTTTATAGGACTTGTACCCCTATAGTTTGCAGGATTTGTTGCAGCCAATATGACTGCATCGAGTCTGAATGGGACTATATCCCCTTCTGTAGTTGTCACTTGCTTTTCCTCAAAAAGTTCGTGAAGCAACGTTTGAAGAGACGAGGGTATTGCCCCAAGCTCATCGTAATAGCCAACTCCTCTATGAGCTTTGAGAGCCCTTCCGGGTATGAATACTTCTGGATGATCAAGGTCATAACCCTCTCTAATCTTTTGAATGGAAATACCACCTATCAATTGTCTTGTAGTGAGCATAGGGTCTCCTGGAATTCTTACCCATATCCTTGGTATCCATGTAATCTCAACCGTATTATGCTCAACGATCTTTTCTTTACAAGAGAAGCAAGAAGGATGTGTAGGATCGTCGTAAATTTTACAGCCTTTTATGGCTAGTACCCTATCTGGAAGAAGCTTTGCAATGGATTTTGAAAAAGTCGTTTTACCATAGCCCTTTTTGCCTTTGAACAGTATTGAAGAGCCAGAAAGCAGAGCGTTCTTTGTCAATTCTTTTTCTCTCTTCTTACCAATTACATCTGGAAAAGGGTCCTTGCCCTTTTTTCCATATTCTAATATCTTATCTCTGATGTAATCTACTGGGGATTTCGAATGGAAAAATGCGTATGGTTCGCTCCAAATATCAACCTCACTTCCATCTAGAACGTAATGAGGTGCATTATTCCTGTTAACCTTTATATCCTCAAAGAGTAGTTCAGTAGGTATCTTTGGCTTCACTCTTACACCCATATTCTAAGCTTACCATGATTATCCATATTCTAGGATAATAATGTTCTGCTTTTTTGTTACCATTGCCATTCTTCATGACAATTCTCTTACAAACCAACGGTCGTCCAATTTTCTCCTTTAGCCTCTTCAAAAAATCTGACAGGGTCTAACATTAGATTCTTTAACTTCTTGATGAATTCTGATGGACTAAATTTTGACATTGCTGATCTTTGCATCAGTAAAACAAAAAGTTTCAAAAGTCCATTGCATTAAGAATCTCTTCTGGCAAGCCAGGACATTGAATACTCAAGTAGTATTTGCTCTTGATTATTTGCGCTTTTATGAGTTCTTTCATTTCTTCCATACGACGATAGGTAAAAGGATTCAATTGACTAAGTCTCTCTTTTGAGATGCCTTCGATTTCAGTTGATATAAGTACTTTTTCACCCCATATTGGATGAGGCTCATATTTAACAGCCCCTCTAGCAGCTTGGAGCAAGAATAACTCTGTTTCTTCTATAGTTGGGCTTGTACCACCAACAGGCTTTGGAATACCATTTGATCCTGTTTTGAGCTTTGACCTAGGCATCATGTAACTTTCGTTGCCAAGTTTTTCTTCGACCCACTCATATTCCGAGCCTATCTTACCAAGGGTAGTTAGCAGGTATAAATCAACGGGATTGCCCTTCTCTTTTCTCTTTTTCAGTATTTCATAGAATCTAAATACATGCGCAGCGTTACCAACCCCCATCGTAAAAGGCAAACAATACCTAGATTCATACAGTTCTTTACCCACTACAGCCAGAGATTGAGCAGGGTGGCCAATCGTTCTTCCATCTGCCAATACTTTAGCGGCAAAGGCCAAATCTTCTATCTTAACCCAAGCATAGTCACAGAAGTTTCCTGGACTTATGAATACTGCCATATTCAAGGGGCCTGTTGAATCTATTTGGCCATCAAAATAACCCGTATCTTCTAAGTTAAATACACTTCTGGCATTGCGATTTTGTGCTCCTTGATACTGGAAGAGTGCCCCACCTAAGCTTGGATTCCCATCAGGCCCAAATTCTGTATTTTCATGTAAAGCACTAGAAGACATTGCCGCACGCCAGATAGGAAGTTGAAGTTCTGTTACATCCTCAGTTTTAGTCCAAGAGCCCCTTTCTGAGCCATACACCCGATCCTCAAATACTGCCACAATGTCATCATTTCTTATTGCTTGATGCGTCAAGTACTCAGTTGGGTCTATACCAAATTGCTGAATAAACAAGTGCTTATTATGCTCACCGAAGACATACATGCCATGGGTTGATTTCCCAGTGCCAGTTAATCCCCAAACACACATTACAATTCTTTTAGATTTACCATCGACCGTTTTTACAGTGAACTCCCTAAGAGATGCATGTTCACCACATCCGCCTTTTTTATAAACAAAATAAATCCAATGTGACAAGAAGCCTTTTTTCACTTCACCTTGATATGAGCTACAAGTCACAATAGTATAATTATGGAATGGAAAGCGAATCACCCGAAGCATTTGGTTTGTTCCAGGTATGTTTGGATTTCCTAGATAGTGAGGAATATCGATGAGCATTACATCCGGTTCTTCTTCAGGGGGAGCTGAGAAGTTTATCCGAGACCACCTATAGGCGATGTCTGGAAATTGAGGATCACAGTATAATCGGGCATGCATTTTGACAGGAGAATCTTTTGACCCTAAGTAACAGTCGACTTGAATTAGAGGACCTTGGGCTAAGATATGCTCAAGTACCCTCATCATTAAAAATTTGTAATCAGGTTTTAAGTCTTCATTCTTTTCGATTACCAAACTTCCAGTGGCAGACCTATGCCAGATATTTGAAGCCCAGCCCCAAGCATCATTCTTAAATCTTGTACCATAAAGTTTTGCCCTCTCAAATAGATCTGGTGGATTGTTTAATATTGCTTTGATTCCAGCTTTCTCTTTTATTTCAATAATCTTAAAAAAAAGTTCCTTGAATCCTTCAATCGTTATTTCTTCTTGTTTTATTAACAATTTAATTAATCTCCTCCTGCTTTTTGCCTAGATTACGTTGTCTAACTCTTTGATTATCAAAAAAAAGGTCAAGCCAGAACTCTCTTTTTTCATGTTCAACATGAAGTTGTAATTCCCAAAAAACAGTTTCTACCAAGGTTTTTTTCTGTCCTCCCCAACTTTTCGAGCTTGGGACTGTATACACTAGGCTGATTGCATGCATGGTCTGCTGGTCTTAAGACTCTCTTATCGCTCATGCTTCCATTGCCTATTATACTGTGTAAATAAAATCTTTACTAATTAAATTTTTAAACTAGTATTTCTCTAGGAACCAAGTCTTGTCGAACTCTTTAATCTGCTTAACCGTAGTTTCTGGCTTCCATACTACACGCATAGCTATGTCTTTATCCATGTTTATACTCTTGTAGAGTTCCAGCCAGATGAAGGCAGGTATCGTATAAACAGCCATGGCAAGCTTGTTAGCATTAGCGACGAACTCTTTGTATTTCTCTTTCCTGATGATGTAAACACTATCGAAAGTTGTCTCCAACGTTTCCCCCTAATGCAACAAAGCTTGTAATTATATATGCCTTACCTCTTGAGTAAAATATTGGATAGCATGTGATACTCTTTTAAGATGTTCTAGTGCACATTCGTAATTTGGATAGGTCTTCATCCCACACTCAGGACCTGCATATGGAACCCTCTCAATACCATAGAAATCCACTGCTTTTTTCAACCTTTTTTTCATTATTTCAACAGATTCAAGATAGTCCTTCGGATCGATTGTTCCTTTCTTTATCCCAGCCCAAACCTTTTCAACCTTTTGTACAAGAGTTGCTTCATCAACCTCTCTAGATTTTATTAAAGTCTTATCTCTGACTAGCCTGTCAAAATCAGTCACACATATGCTCGATTTCAGGAATTTATCCCTTTCCTCAAGTAATTGCTTTGCTCTTTTAGATTCATAGATGGGGTCTTCAACATGCGATTCAATTATATTTAGTGACTTTATCTCCCAAAACAACTCATCTGATGTATTATGAAGGTGAATGCACGACTTCACTCCTCTTGAAATTATTTCATGGAGAATATTCTCCCAAGCCTTTAGTAATTCTTCTCTTCCTTCAGAACCGTAATCGATCAAAGGATCGCTCAAAAAACCAAAAACTGGCTCATCAACAGCAATTAGTTCCACCTCTGAGTATTTGTCTTTGTGAATGTTGTTTGAAACGAATTTTGATATGACTCTACTTAGCTCACTGAATATACCGCTCGTTCTATTTGAAAGAAGAGATGAGATCGTGTATGGTCCAGTTATGCAGATCTTTATCTTGAAAGTATTGTCCAATTTCTCATAAATCCTTCTCGAATTCTTTTTGATTGCTTGAACCTCAGGTATTCTAGCCATTTCAGGCTTTACTGATAAGTTTCCGACGATCGAGTAACCATCTTTACTCTTTTCTATCCCGTCTATTGAATCTAGGAACATCTTGTTTATGTCTCTGAATTGTGGATAGTTGGGAATGTTTATTCCGGCTTCAAGCTTGTCTAAGAATCCTTTGACGACTTTCTCCTCAAAATATATTATAGGATCGTATAAAGGATGATCCGTACCGTGAAGAAGAGGAAGCATCGAGTCGAAGTTCATGGCTCCTTTTGAGAATTTGTCAAATTCTCCAATAAAGGGCATGCTCCCAACATCGTAGGACTTGATCCTTGACAATTATCTTGGTCCTCCAAGTTTAGAAAAGGGTCTCACTGCATGTAAAGGTTATCGTTTCAGCTATAAATCTTACCTCTATTCAGCTTGGGCATAACATGCCAAGAAAGACACGTAGTTGGAGTTTCATATTATGATGGCAAATTGGTGCGGGGGGTGGGATTTGAACCCACGAAGGCCTAAGCCAGAGGATCTTAAGTCCTCCCCCTTTGATCGTAGCTCTATCTTTGACCTGGCTTGGGAACCCCCGCCCAAGATAAATTATCATTAAGAGTTAAAAAGTCTTAAATTTCAAATGTGTTCTGCAAAAATTAAAAATAAAAGATTTACAAGAAATCTTAGTGGGTAAAAAATGCCTATTCGTTTTGACTTTAAGATGGCAATAGTGGTTAGGGCAGATTTGAATATGAGCCCTGGTAAGATGGCAGCCCAAGCTTGCCATGCATGCTTAGAAGCCTATGAGAAAGCAAGGAGAAGGAAGGATAGATATTGGAAAGAATGGGGCAAAGAAGGGGCAAAGAAAGTCATTCTCAAAGTTAAATCTTTGGAGGAACTTCTTGATTTAGAGAAGAAGGCCAAAAGACTGAAGCTACCTTGTGCATTGATAGTCGATAAAGGTCTTACAGAGATTCCTCCTGATACTCCTACAGCATTAGGGATAGGTCCATCAGTCTCTGAGTTAGTAGACAAAGTCACTGGTCATCTTGCTTTGCTATGAATAGATCAATCTAATCTTTTATTTTAGAAGATGCACTATTATTTATGGAGAGCCCAAGGTTTGAGGACTGAGATTTTCACGATATACACTGAAGTTACACCTGCATACTTTAGTGATCTATTAGAGTTCATGTACCAAAATTATATCCTCTCACATCAAGAATTTTTTCAAAACGTAAGAAAAGATGCCATTGATGATGAGCGTTTTCTCTTTTTCACATACTCTAAGCCTGAGTGGAAATCATATATGGATGTTGAGATGAAGGCTGGAAACCCCATTCAAGTGAAGATAACTGCTGATGATACTCTTCCCCGGGATGCTATTGATGATTTGAGAGAGGATCTGATAATAAATCTCGAACTTTTTGAGGAAAAAATAAGAAGGACTACTCTCTATTTTGCATGGGTCAAAGGAGAGAAAGTTGTACCTGAAAAGATGCCTTCGACGGGAAAGAAAACCGTTGATAGACTCTTCACAGAAACGATGCTTTTGTTGTATATAGTCCTTATAGGAGCTAGCATATTTCTTTTTTTCATCATAGGCTTTTACGCAATAATTTTCGTAATAGTCTTCCAATTCGTCATAGTTTTGTTTTCCGACAAGATCATGGCAAGAACAGGGGCATGGAAGATAGATTCAAAAAATCCAAATGTCTACCTTTTGCAGTTTCATTTACCAGTAGAAGAATATAAGGAATTTCAGAGTAAGCATGGAAAAGATTTCTATAAGATAAAAAGAGAGATTTTTGAGAAAAGTTTTGGTGTTAGGAAGGAACCTGACTGCGAGCTAGGTAAAGAGGTATTCTCTAAGTATGGGATAAAATGTGAACCTGGGAGAATGTCAATAAAGATAATTAACGTTCATGACATAGTAAAAAGAACAACTGAAAAGTTCAACCTTCCAATGCCTAAGATAGTGATCTTAAACACAATGATGCCAAATGCAGCAGCAACAGGGCCGAGTCCATCCCATGGAACTATCATGATAACAACCGGGCTACTCGTTCAGTTGGAGGAAGATGAGATATTGAGCGTAATAGGCCATGAATTGGGCCATTTAGAAGGCAGAGACCCTCTTATTTTGTTTGGCTTGACAACTGCTGAGTACTTGCTTCGAATAACTTTATTCTTACCTTTCTTTCTTTTCTTTCCCTTCCTTTACCTAATAATAGCTTTTAGCATTATATACTTCATAGCAAAATTCTTTGAGGCAAGGGCCGACCTTTTCTCTGCTATAAAGATAGGGCAACCTAAAGTCTTGGCTGAAGCTTTGAGCAAGATAGGTTTCAGAAGGCTACAATCTGAAAGGCGGTCCAACTATAGGATTCAAAGCTGGCTTGGTTTAGACCCTCATCCTCCAATATACTTTAGAGTCAATAGGTTAAACAAATTAGAAACGCCCTCGAGGATCAAATACCCTCTCATCCAATCCATTAAAGATGTTTTAGACGGATTCTATTCTGCATTTATTCAATGAAGGTTTAGATGGCATTTTATCAGGTCTTGAAAATTTTGAATTCACTTGCTATGACAGGGTGGTTAGGGTCCACTAAAATCACTTCGTACCAAGCATACTTACCATCTTTATGTAAAAAGTATGAATTAAGAACGTTAAGGTTAGGATATCTCCCAGATGCCCTTCTTTCTGCCACTTCACGATAATTAACATTAGCCTTTATCTTCACAGTCCCAAGATGTTTTGGCCTTCTACCTGCCTCTGGTCTGATTTTTCTCATCCCTCCCCTCCCAATTCTAACACGAACTACTATGTAGCCTTGCTTTGCTTTGTATCCCAACCTTCTCGCTTTATCTATTCTGGATGGCTTCTCAATTCTAACTATGGCTGGCTCTTTCCTCCATGCTATGGCTCTCTTTTTTATGCTCTCTGGCTTTTCCTTCCAAATCTTTTGCCAATATTCGTTGACATACTTATACATGATGAAATCAACCTATCCTTGATCATTGATAAACCTTTTTCTAGGTTTAAGGAAAAATGCTATTTAATATATCTTCTATTAAAGGCCATCCATAATATCCGGCATAAGCATAAAACAAGTTCAAGATTATTTTTCCAGTTATGGCAGCAAGTAGAGCTTTCATCTTTGGGTATCCTATAAGCCCAAGAGGTATCCAGATCAGATCGTCAGGAGTCAAGGGAGTCATGGCAAATAGTATTATGAGCCATAAACCATACTTCTCTAATCTAAGGCGCCACTTGGCTAGACTTTCTCTTCTCTTCTCAGACAAAACATACCTTCCTCCAACTCCAACGTAGTAATGAAGGTACTGTCCTAATCCTGCACCCAACCCAGCAAATAAGCCAACTAGCATCGGGTTAAGAAAAACGCCTAAAATTGGCACTATTATATACGATGGAAATACTGATAGGAATAGAGTGCTTGTTGCAAGGAAACCAGATACAAATGCCCCGGCATAGCCCATGCCTTTAACGGTCTCAACAGTTCCCTCCAAGTTTAGAATCGAAGCTTTTACGCCATAATATAAGATAATAGTTGTAACAAGAAACGATGCGATGATTATCAGAACTAGCAGAATTCTTTTCCTTCTCTGCCCAAAAAATGATCTCATTTCAATCCTTTTTTGATAAAGCTTCTATTATCTTCTCAGCCAACAAAGTTGCTGCCAGGTCTTGAGCTTCTCTTGTCTGTGCTCCTATGTGAGGGGTTGCTATAACATTATTAAGCTTGACTAGTTCGCTAGAGATTGGTGGTTCTACCTCAAATACATCAAGAGCGGCGCCCTTTATTAATCCACTTTTGAGGGCATTCAAAAGGGCTTTCTCATCCACAATTGGACCCCTTGCCGTGTTAATCAAGTATGCTCCCTTCTTCATCTTGCTCAGCTTTTCTTCATCTATCATATGATAAGTTTCATCAGTCAAAGTAACATGCAAGGATACAAAGTCTGAAGAGAATAGTAGTTCATCTAAGGATACGACCTTTGCCCAAACCTCATTAAGGATTTCTTTGTCTAACTCGATGATGTCATAGACAAGAATTTTCATTCCAAAGGCTTTTGCCAGTCTTGCAACTTGAGTCCCTATTCTACCCATGCCTATTATCCCCAAGGTCCTTCCCTTCAGTTCAAAACCCATCAGCTCATCCTTGAGCCAATTGCCATGCTTCATACCAAAGTCTCCTTTTGAAATTCCTCGAGCAAGATCTATCATAAGTCCCATAGTTAGCTCAGCAACAGCGTTTGTAGAGGATTCAGGAGTATTGAAAACCTTTATTCCCTTAGATTCAGCAGATTTCAAATCTATATTATCAAGCCCTATACCAGCTCTCCCTATTATTTTGAGATTTTCTCCTTTTGTGATTACTTCTTTAGTTATCTTTGTCCTTCCTCTGACAATAACTATATCGTACTCGTGGATTTTGTTCAATAATTCCTGACTATTTATCTTTGGCAAGTATGTTACATCGAATTGTGATGATAGCCTTTCTATTCCCTTTTCAGCAAAACTATCACAGATAATGACTTTGTATTTGGCTCGCTCCAATTCTAAGTATTTAGATTTATTTTGTATTTATAAGTATAAAGTTGACCACAAATGCACAGATAAATGCTCTTATCTTAGTGTTTGGAAAATAGTGATGATAATGACAGAAGATTCAATAGCCATATTGGACTTTGGGAGTCAATATACACATCTCATAGCTAGACGTATAAGAGAATTTGAAGTTAAATCTGAAATATTTCCTTTTGATGTTTCTGCAAAAGAGTTAGTCTCAATAAGGCCTAAGGGAATAATCCTGTCAGGAGGTCCTGCCAGCGTTTATGAAAAGGATGCTCCTATATGCGATAAAAAAATCTTCGATTTAGGAATACCTATTCTTGGCATATGCTATGGCATGCAGGCTATTGCTCATGCTCTAGGTGGATCTGTGAGGCAAGGTGAGAAAAGAGAGTATGGGAAGACTGAACTTATCATTAAAGACAAATCTGACCTTTTTCAAGGATTCGGTGATGAGATTATAGTTTGGATGAGCCATGGAGATTATGTTGATAGTCTTCCAAAAGGCTTCGATGTTATAGCGAACTCAGAAAACTGTCCTACTGCAGCCATGAGAAATAAGGATAACAAAATCTTCGGCCTTCAATTTCATCCCGAAGTTGTTCATACAGAAAGAGGTATTGATATTCTCAAGAATTTCGTTTTTAATATATGTGAATGTAAGCCTGTATGGAAGATGGAGTCATTCATTGAGAAGACTGTATCTGAAATAAAAGATAAAGTAGGAAATGAAAAAGTTCTTTGCGCTTTAAGTGGTGGCGTAGATTCATCCACAACCGCTGTTCTTATCTATAAGGCAATAGGAGAAAATCTCACTTGCATCTTCGTGGATCATGGTCTTTTAAGAAAGGATGAAGCTCAGCAAATCGTCAAAACCTTTCGTGACAATTATGAGATAAAATTGATTTACGTAGATGCTTCAAATAGATTCTTAAGCAGATTAAAAGGAATAATTGATCCAGAGGAGAAGAGGAAAATAGTTGGAGAGGAGTTCATCAAAGTTTTTACTGAAGAAGGAAAGAAGCTTGGAGAATTTCAATGGCTTGCTCAAGGGACTCTTTACCCTGATGTGATAGAAAGTGCAAAGACTGGGAGTGTTGCATCTAGAATAAAGACTCACCATAACGTTGCTGGCCTTCCTGGTTGGATGACCTTTAAACTTTTAGAACCTTTAAGAATGCTTTACAAGGATGAAGTCAGAAAAGTTGCTCATCTATTAGGACTGCCAGAGGATATAGTGAAGAGGCATCCCTTCCCAGGACCAGGATTATCTGTTAGGATAATGGGCGAGGTAACTGAAGAGAAGATAAGGATATGCAGAGAAGCAAGCCATATAGTTGAGGATGAATTGAAGAAAGCAGGAGTCTACGATAAAGTTTGGCAAGCCTTTGCCATGGTAGGGGATGATAAAGCAGTAGGGGTATTGGGCGATAAGAAGAGATTTGGGCACATAGTTACGATAAGAATAGTTGAATCCATGGATGGCATGACTGCTAACTGGGTTAGATTACCATATGAAATTTTGGAGAGGATTAGCAATAGAATTACGAATGAAGTACCTAATGTGACATGGGTATCTTACTCTATATCCTCAAAGCCACCATCCACTATAGAACCCTGTTGATAAGATAGACCAAATTATAGATGGTCAAGTTTATTAGCATATCATCGAGTATTAATCACGCTAATGATAGTAGGTGTAATAGGCAAGCCCAATACTGGTAAGACTACATTCTTCAATGCTGCGACTCTATCACACGCACCAATGGCAAGTTACCCCTTTACTACTATCAATCCTAATGTAGGAATAGCTTATTTGAGAGTTGATTGTGTGCACAAAGAATTAGGAGTCAAAGATAACCCTATCAACTCCATCTGCATAAATGATACTCGTCTAATACCTGTAGAATTAGTGGATGTTGCAGGATTAGTACCAGACGCTTGGAAGGGCAGAGGGTTAGGAAATAAGTTCTTGGATGATTTAAGAAGGGCTGATGCCTTGATTCATGTTGTAGATGCCTCTGGAGGAACTGATGAGGAAGGCAGAATCGTTGCGCTAGGCACCCATGATCCTTTATTGGATGTTGATTTTGTAGAGAGAGAGTTTGATTTATGGTTATTACAAATTGTCAAAAGAGACTGGCAAAGGATTTCTCGCACAGCTGAGGCTGGAACCGAAAAAATTAGTTTTATGATTGCAGAGAGGCTCAGTGGATTATCAATAACAGAGAAGCAGATAATCGAATCTATGGATGCTCTTAAACTGATTCGTGAGAAGCCTACTTTATGGACTGAAGAAGATCTTTTCAACTTATGCCGTTTTATAAGAATTACATCAAAGCCCATGATCATAGCAGCTAATAAGGCAGACTTATCGACGTCAGCGAAGAATATAGAGAGATTGAAGGCTAAAAAACGTTTGGTCATACCTTGTGCGGCTGAAGCAGAGCTACTATTAAGAAGGGCAACTGAAAAAGGTTTAGTAGAATATATACCAGGAGATGGTTCATTCCACATTGTTAACCATGATAAACTGACTTCAGAGCAGAAAAAGGCCTTCGATCTCGTCAATGATAAAGTCTTCAAAGTATATGGTAACACGGGAGTCCAGCAGATAATCAACTCTGCTTATTTCGATTTGTTAAAGAGCATTGTAGTCTATCCTGTTGAGGATGAGAAGAAACTTTCAGACAAAACTGGACGCGTATTGCCAGACGCGTATGTCATGAGAGAAGGTTCCACAGCAAGAGACCTAGCCTATAAGATTCATACAGATTTGGGCGAAGGTTTTCTGTATGCCATAGATGCAAAAAAAGGAACTCGTCTTAGCGCTGATTATGTGCTAAAAGACAAAGATGTAATAAAAATTGTATCGACTGCAAAGAGAGGTTAATGAACCTTAGTTTGCTCACTGGTTCACCCCTGACTTAGAAGATTTAATAGATATTCAAAGAAGTTTAGCTAGCTTGTGTAACCTGCTCCACTTTTGTCTCAGGCTTTCCTAGAGCTATTAGCTTCATCTTTCTAACTCCTATATGCCTTATCTGAGTTACCTTTTTCGCTTCATTCAATATGTCTGATGCCATCTTTCCATAGACAACTTCTTGGGAGAATTGATCGTAAGTCATATTCTTAGCCTTTTCACTCACAACTTTATCAGCAGCTTCTCTTATAGCCCTCTTTCTTGAAGAGTTTATTCTAAACTGTGCGAATGCTATAACGTATACTCTGACTTTGAAGTCATCCTTTGTTGTGTAGTCTTTTATCATATTCACCATGGATGAACCACGCCTGACAAGACTTCTTAGATAATCTCTTGAGTACTCTTGACCCTTTAAGATTGTTAGAGCTCTATCTCCTTCTATCTTCGTTATTTGAAAGAATAGTTTTATCGTGTACTGCTGAATATCCTGCTTTAACAAGTCGAAAAGAGTTACCTCTAAAACCCTTCCTATAGCCCTCTCAGGGTCGGTAGTAGGAACAGAGGCAATTACCATTCCCCCAAAACTTCTTGGAGCTTCCACTATTAACCACTTCTTTTCACGCCACCTATCCTTGACCTTGACCTTTCTAGCCCTGACCATGCTTTACCCTCCTTTAACTTGAACTCTTAAAACTTCCTATTCTTAATACGAATTGCTTCAACTTATTTTGTCTTCTCCAGCATTCTGGTAAAAGCCCAGATTGCGGTGTTTATGATCTCATTCAATCTGTTTTTATCTTTGTAATTCTCTATCGTGATCTTCTTTATTATATTATTCTCCTCCTCAACGCTATAATTTATTATTTCTTCACTCTTTATCTTGCCTTGAGATGAGTTCTCTTGATCCTTGTTTTTCATCCCTTCAAGGATTCTGTTTATAAAAAATGATCTAAAAGGAGGTGTTGAGGTTTCTAAGCGCACATCACTCGCAGGAATTATTACCAACTTTGAGCTGGAGATGTAGGCATTGCCTAATAGAAAACCATCTTTGGTTCTCTTTAATTGGCGAACTTCTTTGAACTCTTCCTCAGGAGGCTTTAGCTTTTCGGCGACTATTGTGACAGGCTCCTCTTTAGCGATAGGTTGAGGGGAAAGCTCCAACGCTACTTTAAAGCTTGTAGTACGTAGTATATTATCTATCATTGCCAAAGCTTCTCTTAATTTCTCGATTTCTCCTTCAAGCTCAGCAATTCTTGTCTCTATCCATAGTCTCAGCTCTGCTGCCCTCTTTATCTCCTCCTCTGTAAAGCTCATAATTATGATTTTATATCACATGATTTTAAACTTTAATCCGAGACAAAGGTAAGATAAAGAATATAAAAAAGCTTAAATCTAAATCCCATGGGAAAAAAATCATGGAAAGAACAAAAGCAAAAGAAGAATTGATCAAATTATTGAACCAAGCCTTACAACTTGAGCATGCTGCGAGAATACAATACTTGGCTCATGCAGAACTAGTGGATGGGTTGAACGCAGAAGCAATAATCGAGAGACTGAAAGAGATCGCTGGAGATGAGAAAAAACACGAAGATATGTTCAGAAGATTGATAGGTATTCTTGGTGGAGAGCCAACCATGGGAATGGCAGAAACACACAAGGCAAAAACAATACAAGAAATCTTAGAAGTAAACCTCAAAGACGAGAAACACGCTGTTGATGTCTACACGCCCATTCTAAAGAGAATAGTCGAACTGAAGGATAGTCTGCCTTATGAGTACCTGACATTAGAGCACGATGTAAGGCACATTATTATGGATGAGCAAGAGCACATATCTGAATTGAAAATTCTTTTAGCTAGAATAGATTGATGCTGTTGAAAGGCGAGAATATGCCGTATGAAGCCAAGAACTTTGAGCGTTTGCTAGGAACAAAAGGCTTTAGCGACCAACTGCTAAAAAACCATTTCGCATTGTACCAAGGCTATGTTACCAATACGAACAAACTAGCTGAAACATTAAGTGAACTTTTAAAAGAAGGAAAGACTGGTACACCAGAATATGCAGAATTGAAGCGGAGATTTGGATGGGAATTCAATGGGATGAGGCTTCACGAATACTATTTTGGAAACATGACAAAAGATGGGAAAGAGTTTGACAAAAATTCAAAACTATTCAAAAGGATCATAGAGGATTTCGGGTCGTATGAAAACTGGGAGAAGGATTTCAAAGGCACTGGAATGATACGTGGCATAGGTTGGGCAGTACTCTACTTCGACAAAATGGCTAATCGACTCTTTAATGTATGGATTAACGAACATGATGTAAGTCATCTTTCTGGAGCAAATCCAATCTTAATAATGGACGTCTTCGAGCATGCTTTTATGATAGATTATGGACTGAAGCGCGCAGACTACATTGAGGCGTTTTTCAGAGCGATTGACTGGAGTGTAGTCGCGAGTAGATTCGATGAAGCATCAAAGAAATAATGGTGAATGATTAGAAAGTACTTTCAACATTCACTTGCAAGTAAATATCGAACAGAAAGGTATACCAAGTATATGGACTATGTTAAACGTTCTTAAAGTATTAGAAAAGATGCATTGTTAAATAAAAATCGTTCCACTTACGAACTTTAAAATAAAAAATCTTTATTTTATGATACTACATATTATATCATCGAAGAGTTTATCAACCAATAAAATTAGGGTTTTTGTTAATGCAATATGCGAACATGGTAAGCAAGGATTTTCAGAATAAGGTCTTGGCTGATGAAGGGCTGACCTTTAGTGAGAAGATTCTTTCACTAAAAAGGTCTGATGAGCCTGGCAAGATAGCATTAGCCAATGAGATAATGGTGGCAAAAGTAGATCTTGCGATGGCTCATGATGGCACTGCTCCATTGGCTATAAAAGTTCTTGAGGAATTGGGGATAAAAAAGGTATGGGATAACAATAAAGTCATTTTACACATAGATCACACTTATCCTGCTTCCTCTGAGCAGATAGCCAATTTCCACTCAGTTATGAGGAAGTTTGCAAAAGCCCAAAGATGTCATATACAAGAGGGGAACATATGCCATCAATATATGCTCGAAAACTTTGTAGTGCCAGGTATGTTGATAATAGGAGCGGATTCTCACACAACTACTCAAGGTTGTTTAAGTGCTTTCGCTACAGGTGTAGGGAGCACAGAGATAGCCGCTGTATGGGCAAGCGGTAGAATTTGGCTAAAGGTTCCTGAGTCCATAAAGGTCGTATTCAACGGCAAATTGCCAAAGGGGGTATATGCCAAAGACTTGATCCTCTTTATTATAGGCAGGATTTCATGTGAAGGAGCCAGTTATAAGACTGTAGAGTTCGCTGGCAATGCAGTAGAAGAGTTTTCCATCGATTCAAGGGCAACTCTCTGCAACATGACTACTGAGGCAGGAGCTAAAGCAGGAATAGTCGAGGTGGATAGTGTTACAAAGGAATACCTAACATCATTAGGAAGAGAGCCCACGCTGGAAATCCATGCAGGGAAAGAAGCAACATACGACAAAATTTTAGAGGAAGACGTAGAACAGATGGAACCTTATGTGGCTTTGCCCCACAGCGTTGATAACGTTAAAGCTGTAAGAGAAGTTGAAGGAATACCCGTTGACCAGGCTTTTCTGGGAAGTTGTACAAATGCCAGGCTTGAAGACCTTGTGATGGCTGCAAAGATGCTCAAGGGCAAAAAAGTGAAAGAGGGTGTAAGACTTATTGTCACACCGGCATCAAAATCAGTGTATAAGTTTGCTTTGAGAAATGGGATAGCAAGCATCTTGATGGAAGCTGGAGCTTCTATAACATCTCCAACCTGTGGAGCATGTGTTGGTACCCATTGTGGAGTACTTGGGGCTGGCGAAGTCTGCATATCCAGCAGCAATAGGAATTTTATAGGTCGAATGGGTTCAACGGAATCGAAGGTTTATCTAGCCTCCCCAGCTACAGTAGTTGCCTCAGCCATAAGAGGAACTATTGCTGATCCTAGAGATTACTTGGGGTGATACTTTGATAGGAAGAGCGTGGAAGTTCTCTGACAATGTTGATACAGATGTAATTATACCTTACAAGTATAAAGCAAGAAGCATCGATCCAAAAGAGTTAGCTGAGCACTGCATGGAGGGGATTGCCCCAGGATTCTCAAAGAAGGTCAAAAAAGGTGATTTCATCGTTGCAGGCAGAAACTTTGGCTGTGGCTCAAGTAGAGAACAAGCCCCTGTAGCCATTAAAGCTTGTGGCATATCTGCAGTCATAGCAGAGAGCTTTGCAAGGATATTCTACAGGAATGCCATCAATATAGGCTTGCCCGTAATAATTTCTAAGGACTTCCCAAAAGAGACCAACGAAGGCGATCTAGTAGAAATGGATTTAAGAGAAGGAGTTGTCAAGAATCTATCAAATGGGAAGATTATGAAGATAAACAAGCATCCTGATTTCTTAGAAAAGATGCTTGAAGCTGGTGGCCTTATAGAATACTACAAAAAGTTTGGAAAATTCCCATGGGAATGATTCGGATCGGGAATGGATAAGGTTAGGGCTCACGTCTATATTTCAGGCTTTGTGCAAGGGGTTTTCTTCAGGTCTAATACAAGAAAGATGGCTCTCAAGCTTGGTCTGAAAGGATGGGTCAGAAACCTTTGTGATGGCCGAGTTGAGGCAATATTTGAGGGCGATAGAGACAAAGTGTTAGAGATTTTGCTGTGGTGTAAAACAGGACCTCCTAACGCTCAAGTAGAAGATGTGGATATAGAATGGGAAAAATATGAAGGCAATTTTAAGAACTTCGAGATACTTTACTGATTTTACGTTAATTTGAATTTTCCGCGATTAAAAGGAGAAGACAAACAATTCTTTTTACATAAAACTTAACTACTAGTTTCATTGAGCCTCAATGAAGCGTTATGGGAAAGAGCGTCGCATTAATTCGTGGAGATGGTACAGGTCCAGAGCTGGTAGACGCTATGATAAAAGTGCTGGAGGCGAGTAAGGCCGATGTAGAGCTTGTACCGTGCGACGCAGGGCTCGAGTGGTGGGAGAAGCATGGAGGAGACTCTTTTATACCGCTCGAAACTTGGAAGATACTTGAAAAATCAGCAGCATGTTTTAAAGGTCCTACAACCACTATTCCAAAGCCAGGAACTCCAAAAAGCGTTGCAGTAAGTATAAGGCAGAAGTTCGATCTATTTGCAAACGTTAGACCTATAAAGACATTCCCTAATAGGAGTGGCCCCCTTGGTGATGTAGACTTTGTATGTGTACGTGAGGCGACGGAAGGTCTCTATACAGGTATAGAATTCCGCCTTAACGATATGGCTATTGCCATAAGGAAGGTCAGCAAGAGAGCGTCAGAGCGTGTGGCAAGGTATGCCTTCAATTTAGCGAGAGAGAAGGGTTGGAAAAAGCTAGCAGTAATAACCAAAGCGAATATCCTGAAAGAGACTTGTGGACTTTTTAGAGAAGTTGTAGGGGGAGTTGCAAGAGAATATCCTGAAGTCATAGTAGAAGATTATTTCATAGATAACTTCGCTCAACAACTCGTAAAGAACCCCCAGAGGTTCAATCAGCACGTAGTGTTAAGCACAAACCTATTTATGGATATTATATCTGAGGAAGCGTCTGGTCTTATAGGAAGCATAGGATGTGTATACTCTGCAAATATAGGAGACAATTATGCTATGTTCGAACCTGCCCACGGTAGCGCTCCAAAGTACAAAGGCATGGACAAAGTGAACCCTACTGCCACAATTCTTGCTGGTGCATGGATGTTAGATTATATTGGTGAAAAGGAAGCATCAAAAGCGATCTTTAAAGCCACTGAGGAGATAATATCCGAAGGCAAGATGGTAACCTATGATCTAGGTGGAAATGCAAAACTATCTGAAATGGCTGAAGCTATTGCTCAAAGGACAAAAGAGATAATCAATGAGACTAGATTCTAAAAAATTTATATTGGAAATTGTTCATGAAATGAAAGACAAAATTTTGGTGATTCATGTATAAAAATCACTCTTTGAAAAGATTTCAACCTTTCAAAATTCATATATTCACTGATATACTATAAATTAATCATGACTTATGATGTTATAGTGGTTGGAGGAGCATCAGCAGGCCTTAGTGCAGCAATATACTCATCAAGGCTCAAGCTCAAGACTCTTGTGATAACAAAGGATATGGGTGGACAAGTTCTTCTCAACCCAGAGATCAAGAACTACCCTGGCTTCATGAGCATTCGTAGCATCGATCTGATGAGGAAGTTTGAAGAGCAAGCTCTCAATTCTGGAGCAGAGATGGTATATGACGAAGTAATAGAAATAAAAGAAAAAGAAAATGGTTTCATTGTCAGAACTCTGACTGAAGACTATGAATCAAAGACCATCATTCTGGCTTTTGGCAATACTCCTAAATCCTTAGAAGTTCCAGGAGAGAAGAGACTTTACGGAAAAGGTTTGTCTTATAGCGCTATTGCTCATGGTCATCTTTTCGCCAAAAAAGTTGTCATGGTTGTAGGATGGGGAGATTTAGCCATTAATGCTACGCTAAGGCTCTGTGATATAGCAGATAAGGTCTATCTAAGCTATACTTGCAAGACGTATGGACTCAAAAGGTTAGAGAGATAAAGATCGATGGTGTATTTGTAGAGATTGGATATGTTACAAAAACAGACTTCGTGAGGAATTTGGTTGAGTTCAATACAGCAGGAAGAATAGTAGTAGATAAGAGTTATTCAACAAGTCACTCTGGCATATTTGCTGCAGGCGGCGTAACAGACAGCCCTTCTAAGCAAATAGTCATATCTGCTGGAGAAGGTGCAACCGCAGCCATTTCAGCTTCCAAATACATTCAGAGACACTATGGTAGCATCAGAGCAACTGAGGCTGATTGATCTTTTAGAGATTCAAACTTTAACGCCTTATGCCTTAGATATAGGTTGCCAGGCGAGTGCCAAAGCACCGCCAACTATCCCTAGTATTGCGCCCAAAAAGAAGCCGCCCATACCTAGGAAGCTGATGAGTGAGAAGACCAGTATTATGGTTCCCCACGTGGTATGCTCAGCCGGACGTGCATCCAGCATTACTGCACCTATGATTACAAGTATCCCAGCTACTAATCCTACTAGAGAAAGACCACTCATGAAGACGAGAGAGAGTCCTAGGCTTCCCATCATACCTTGCCAGCCTCCCATCATGCCTCCAAATCCATCCATCATACCACCAAAGCCTCCATACATAAACCATATCGATGATACTAATCCTCCTATGAGCATTAGTATTCCACCTATCAAGGATAAGATGAGTGCAGCTTCAGGCTTCTCTTGCGAGGTCATTTATCCATCTCCATAATTATTATACTCTTCACCCCTATAAATTCAATGTGCCAACCCTGATACGCGCATCATCGTAATAGCCATTTATGCATAGCATTCTAGATATTTTCTCATCTTTTGGAAAAAAGAGCTTTAAGCCATATAGACAAAGATAAGTACTACTTTCAAGGAATAATATTGATGAACTTTGCATGCCTTTGATAAATGAGTATATCAAAGAGCATTTGAAGGAAATTTTTGAAAAAGAGTTGAAAGATGAAGTTAGGCTGATAGTCTTTACTCAAGAGGTAAAGTGTGGTTTTTGTGAAGAAGTCATGGAGATTGTGCAAGAACTAGCTTCTCTATCGAAGAAGATCAAGGTCGAGGCATATGATTTCTTGATTGATGATGGCAAGGTAAAGGAATATGGGATAGACAAAATACCAGCCATAGCTATTATAGGGAGAAAGGATTATGGAATAAGGTTCTACGGACTACCTTCTGGCTATGAATTCTCTGCTTTTGTTGATGATTTGGTAGACATATCTAAAGGAAATTCTCGTCTTTCTGACAAAGCGAAGATTATCATAAAATCTATTGAGAAACCACTACAAATTCAGGTCTTCGTTACTCCTACATGCCCCTTTTGCCCAAGGGCGGTTAGGATTGCTCATCAAATGGCTATTGAGAATGACTTCATAAAGGCTGATTCCATAGAAATAGTAGAGTTTCCACATCTTGCCCAGAAGTATATCGTGACCTCTGTTCCCAAGATAGTCGTAAACGATTCTTTTGAGTTCACAGGAGTGCTGTCTGAGGAACAATTTTTAGAAAAAATATTATTAGCTTCAAGAACGTCACAGAGCCCCATTTATCATTAATGATTGATGATAATTTTGGGCGAAGAAGATGAAATCACTAAAATATTAAGAAACGTGGCAGCAGTAGGGTTATCAAGAGACCCTAAAAAGGATAGCCATGAAGTAGTCGAGTATTTGAAATCTAGAGGATATAGAATAATTCCCATAAATCCCTTTGCTAAAGAAATCTTGGGAGAGAAATGTTACAAAAGTTTGCTAGACCTTCCTGATGATAGATGCAATTGGAAATAGTCAACGAAGATGCAGCGAATATAGCAAAAGAGGCAGGAATGAAGGTCATAATGGATAAGTGCATTATGATAGAATTAAGAGGTAGGAAAAATCTTAAGACTTTTTCATGAATGATAACAAAAAATAAAAGAAGGTCTATTTGATAATTAGTATTAGATTTTTCTATGCCAAAAGAAATAAAGATTGTTGAGAAAGAAGGCTTAAAGATAGATTCGCCCATAGTTATAGAAGGCTTTCCAGACGTAGGTCTTGTAGGAACTATAGCATCGTCGCATTTAATAGATCAACTGGGTTTAAATGAGATAGCCCACATAGAGTCTCCGATCTTTCCTCCTGTAATGGTTCTTCACAAAGGAATCCTTACAGAACCTGTGAGAATATTTGGCAATCAGAATATTCTGTTAGTCACATCTGAAATAGCTATACCACCCATTGCTATTTATGATCTCGCGAACAAACTTGCAGACTGGTTCAAGGAGAAAAATGCTAAGCTTGTTATATCTTTGACTGGAATTCCTGTTCAAGATAGGATGGAGATAGATACCCCTATAGTTTTTGGAGTTGGTAACAGCGAGGATGCTTTGAGTATAATAAAGAAGAATGGAATAGAGACCATGGAAGAAGGTTTCATAGCAGGCATATACGCTCTATTGTTAAAGGAATGCTCAAGAAGAAATATAACAGCCATAGCGATTCTTGCACAGTCTTTTCTAAACTATCCTGATCCAGGAGCTGCAGCATCGGCAATATCATCACTCAATAAGATTCTAAACATGAATGTAGATGTTAAGCCCTTGCTCGAAAGGGCTGATGAGATAAGGGTCAAGGCTAGAGATCTTATGAAACAGACTCAAGGGGCTATGGGTGCCATGAGAAAACCGTTAGAAACAGAAATACCCATGATGTATCATTAATGGAGGAGAGAAATTGTTCGACTGGTTTGATGAATTCTTTGAACAAGCCTTTGATGAGTTGATGCGTCCTTCTTGGGACGCTGTTGGCAAGTGCTTAGTGCCCCTTATTAACATTGAAGACAAAGAAGACGAGATAGTAGTTACTGTCGATCTCCCATGTGTTCAGAGTAAAGAGGACATAGACTTGAATGCAACAGAAGACAACCTCGAAATAATTGCACAGATAAGAGAGGCTATAAGATGGCAGAGATGGGGAACCAGTCAGAGAGGTCTTGAGTTCAAAAAATTCAGAAGGTCCATAAGGCTCCCAGAAAAGGTAGATCCTGAGAGTGCTAGAGCAATCTTCAAAAATGGCATATTAAGAATTTCTCTCCCAAAGGTTAGAAAAAGGCATACAATAAGGATAGGATAACGAAATCGACAGAGAAGAGTTGATTTGAGGCTTTTCGGCGTCTCAGGCTCCACGAAAACTACAAGATCCTCGCTTATAGAAATGGTCATGAGAGAGCTTATCAGAAAGGGTAACAAGGTAGCTATGGCGATCTTTACAGAAAGAGATTTAAAGTTCATTCAAAAAGAAGCTTCCCGCTATCTTGATTTAGGTTCAGAAGCAGTCATAGGAATAAATTCGTCTAACACGATTGTATTTGCCAAACCTTGCTCTCTGCTAAGCGCACTGGAATTGATCCCTCCATTAGACTACGTCATAGCAAAAGGCTTTGATCATTTACCATTGCCAAGAATAAATATTGGTAAGAGGAAGCCTCACTCTCTAGCGTCATGGAGCACAGGAGAGCCTTTGGATGGTATATTAAGTAAGATCGAGAGTCTCCCTCCAATCAGAGTCAAGCTTACCATAGATGACAAGATGATAGCCCTTAAACCATACATTCAAGATGTGATAGCATCCATCATGATGGGTTTTATCTCAACGCTAAAAGGCTATGAAAAAGATGCTAATAGAGTCTCGCTAAAGATGAACTTGCAAAAAGATTCTTAGACAAAGATAATCTATGTAATGTTCACGATAAATTTAAATAACCATTTTGCGATTTAGATATTTGGCGTATTCACGGTGGCGTTAGGGTTAAGCTTACGGGCTGAGCCCTTCGCGATGCAACTCTAACCTCCAAATGCGCCGATATTCATGGGGATTCAACCTCAAAATTGAATCTGACTTGGGTCGTGTGCCCTCGCATAAGCCAACCGTACTCCTTGACTCCGGTTGATCCTGCCGGACCCGACTGCTATCGGAGTGGGGCTAAGCCATGCGAGTCGTACGCTTCTTGACTGCAAGAGGCGTGGCGAACGGCTCAGTAACACGTAGCTAACTTAACCTAGAGACGTGGATAACCCCGGGAAACTGGGACTAATCCGCGATAGATCAAGGCTCCTGGAATGGGCTTTGGTCGAAAGGGATGGGCAAGCATGTTTTGCCCATCTGCTCTAGGATAGGGCTGCGGCCGATCAGGTTGTTGGTGGGGTAATGGCCTACCAAGCCTATAACCGGTACGGGCTTTGAGAGAAGGAGCCCGGAGATGGACACTGAGACAAGGGTCCAGGCCCTACGGGGCGCAGCAGGCGCGAAACCTTCGCAATACGCGAAAGCGTGACGAGGTCACTCCGAGTGCCACTCGCTGAGGGTGGCTTTTCCCAAGTCTAAAAAGCTTGGGGAATAAGGGGAGGGTAAGTCTGGTGTCAGCCGCCGCGGTAATACCAGCTCCCCGAGTGGTCGGGACGTTTATTGGGCCTAAAGCATCCGTAGCCGGTCTTGTAGGTCTTCTGTTAAACCCAACGGCCCAACCGTTGGACTGCAGAAGATACCGCAGGACTAGGAGGCGGGAGAGGCGGACGGTACTCCATGGGTAGGGGTAAAATCCTTTGATCCATGGAAGACCACCAGTGGCGAAGGCGGTCCGCCAGAACGCGCTCGACGGTGAGGGATGAAAGCTGGGGGAGCGAACCGGATTAGATACCCGGGTAGTCCCAGCCGTAAACGATGCGAGCTAGGTGATGGAGTGGCTGTGTGCCATTCCAGTGCCGCAGGGAAGCCGTTAAGCTCGCCGCCTGGGGAGTACGGCCGCAAGGCTGAAACTTAAAGGAATTGGCGGGGGAGCACCACAAGGGGTGAAGCCTGCGGTTTAATTGGAGTCAACGCCGGGAACCTTACCCAGGGAGACAGCAGAATGAAGGTCAGGCTAAAGACTTTACCAGACAAGCTGAGAGGAGGTGCATGGCCGTCGCCAGCTCGTGCCGTGAGGCGTCCTGTTAAGTCAGGCAACGAGCGAGACCCTTACCACTAGTTGCTACCTCCATCCGAAAGGATCGAGGGGCTAATTAGTGGGACTGCCGCCGCTAAGGCGGAGGAAGGAAGGGGCCACGGCAGGTCAGTATGCCCCGAAACCCTGGGGCCACACGCGGGCTGCAATGGTAGGGACAATGGGTTCCGACCCCGAAAGGGAGAGGCAATCCCCAAACCCTACCCCAGTTGTGACTGAGGGCTGCAACCCGCCCTCATGAATCTGGAATCCCTAGTAACCGCGTGTCACCATCGCGCGGTGAATACGTCCCTGCTCCTTGCACACACCGCCCGTCGCTTCACCCGAGTTGGATTCAGGTGAGGTGGCGTCATGTTGGCGCTATCGAACCCGAATTCGGCAAGGGGGGAGAAGTCGTAACAAGGTGGCCGTAGGGGAACCTGCGGCCGGATCACCTCCTTAGAAAGAGTATGGTTGGCTGTGAAAAGGCACATGATCCATATAGATGCAACTCAACAGCATGCTGTTGAGTGAAGGGCGTAGTAGATGTATCTACGATTATCGCCATGCATAGTTGCGTAGGCATTATGAGAGACCTGCCCGATGCGCAGACGCCTTCTGGTGGATGGCTAGGCTTGAGGGGCGATGAAGGGCGTGGCAAGCTGCGATAAGCCCTGGGTAGGCGCAAGCAGCCTTTGATCCAGGGATACCCGAATGGGACTTCCTATCGAATTACCGCAAGGTAATTCGATGATCCTTTTAGGATTGCGAACCCTCCGAAAGGAAACATCTGAGTAGGAGGAGGAAAAGAAATCAAATTGAGATCTCCTTAGTAGCGGCGAGCGAAAAGGAGTTAGCCCAAACCGAATCTAGCTTAGCAATAGGCTAGAGATGTGGTTTGATGGCGTTTAAGTAGCCTCTATCTTTAGCCGAAGTGGTCTGGAAAGGCCCAACGTAGAGGGTGATATTCCCGTAGGCGAAAAGGATGGAGGTTACTGCCATCAAGAAGAGTACCTGGCCTTGGCAGTGGCTAGGGAAGACGGGGGAAAGAGGCCTCCAAGGCTAAATACCTCTCAAGACCGATAGCGCAATAGTACCGTGAGGGAAAGCTGAAAAGAACCCCGGAAGGGGGGTGAAAAGAGCCTGAAACCAGATGGTTACAGACGTGTATCGCCCGAAAGAGGCTATCGATCTGCTGATTGCTGTTCGAAAGAATGGCATGAAGTGGATCTAATTGCCTCAGGGTGATACGTTCCGTCTAGAAACACGGGCCAGGGAGTTTACCTTCATGGCGAGCTTAAGGGTTAAAGCCCGAAGGCGAAGGGAAACCGACTTTCCGCAGCCATGTTTTCATGGTGAGGGAAGAGGTCCGAAAGGGCCTTTAGTCATGAGGGTAAGACTAGAAACCGGACGATCGTGCCCTGGGCAGGACGAAGCTGGGCGAAAGCCTGGTGGAGGTCCGAAAGGGTCCTGACGTGCAAATCGGTCCCCTGACCTGGGGCAAGGGGCCAAAAGCCAATCTAGTCCGGTGATAGCTAGTTCCCATCGAAGCGGATCTAAGTCCGGCCTGGGTGGATGCTGCCAGCGCTGTAGAGCACCGATGAGTGGGCAAGGGTCCGAAAGGGCCCACCTGCTTTTCGAACTCCGAAGGTGCTGGTGCATTAGAAGCCCAGAGACGGGTTTATGTGGGGTAAGCCTCATAACCGAGAGGGGGACAACCCAGACTAGAGTTAAGGTCCCAAAATGTCGGCTAAGTGTCAAACAAAAGAGCGTCCTTGAGCTCAGACAGCAGGGAGGTAGGCTTAGAAGCAGCCATCCTTTAAAGAGTGCGTAACAGCTCACCTGCCGAGCTTGGGGGCCTCGAAAATGGACGGGGCTAAAGCCGACTACCGATACTCTAGACCATGAGCATTGCTCATGCGTGGTAGGTGGGCGTAGAGGCTGGGCAGAAGCAGGGCTGTGAAGTCCTGTGGACTGGCTTCTATTGCAGATCCTGGCGGTAGTAGCAGCGTAGTCGGGCGGGAATCCCGACCACCGAAAGGGCAAGGTTTTCCTGGCAATGCGTCGTCAGCCAGGAGTCAGCCGGTCCTAAGCTCAACCCCAAAGGAGTTGAGCGAAAGGGAAACTGGTTAATATTCCAGTGCCTTGAAGATGTCGTGCGCGAAAGCGCATACCCAGTCCTGATTCTTCCAGATAGGGTGAGCAAGGTTATCGCCTTGTTTAATCGTCCAAGATCATGGGAGTGTCGTAATGACGAGAACTTGATCGAGGCGAGAATAGCCAGCCATTTGGTTGGTTCGCTCGATTCTGGGAGACCATGAAAACAGGGTTGGGAAGGCATCTTTAAGTCCGTACCGAGAACCGACACAGGTGCCCTAGGTGAGAAGCCTAAGGTGTATCGGGTGTAAAGTAGGCGAGGGAACTAGGCAAATTAGCCCCGTAACTTAGGGATAAGGGGTGCCTGCAGTCTTAGCGAAAAGCTGGGATTGCAGGTCGCAGTGACTAGGGGGTCCCGACTGTTTAATAAAAACACAGGAGGCTGCAAATCCGAAAGGACTAGTACAGCCTCTGAATCCTGGCCAGTGGCGGTACCTAAAACCTGGGTACAACTGGGCTAAGGGCCGCTTAACGCCGGGAGTAACTCTGACTCTCTTAAGGTAGCCAAATGCCTTGTCGGGTGAGTTCCGACGTGCATGAATGGATCAACGAGGGCCCCGCTGTCCCCGCCTACAACCCGGCGAACCCACATAACGTGGACGAACAGTCCACGAACCCCCATCGGGAAAAGAAGTCCCTGTGGAGCTTTACTGCAGCTTGTCGTTGCGATGCGGTTGTGGTTGCAGAGAGTAGCTGGGAGCCAGTGAAGGCACTTTTCTGGAAGTGCTAAAGGCGAAAGTGTAACACCAGCCTTCTATGACTGTGTCGCTAACCTAGAGATAGGGACACCGGCAGGTGGGCAGTTCGGCTGGGGCGGCACCCCCTTGAAAAAGTATCGAGGGGGCCCAAAGGTCGGCTCAGGTGGGTCAGAAATCCACCGTGGAGGGCAAGGCCAAAAGCCGGCCTGACTGTATCCTCAAACGCGAGGGATAAAGAGGCGAAAGCCGGGCCTAGCGATCCTTCATGTCCCCACCTTTGGGGGCTGGAGGCGACAGAAAAGTTACCCCAGGGGTAACAGGCTCGTCGCGGGCGAGAGTTCCCATCGACCCCGCGGTTTGGTACCTCGATGTCGGCTCTTCCCATCCTGGTCCTGCAGCAGGGGCCAAGGGCGGGGCTGCTCGCCCATTAAAGGGGAACGTGAGCTGGGTTTAGACCGTCGTGAGACAGGTCGGTCTTTATCTGATGGGGGCGGAGGTCATCTGAGGGGAAGTTGTCCTCAGTACGAGAGGAACGGGGCAACGCGGCCTCTGGTATACCGGTTGTCCGAGAGGGCAGAGCCGGGCAGCTAAGCCGTTAGGAATAAGAGCTGAAAGCATCTAAGCTCGAAGTCCTTCCCGAGAAAAGATGGCCTTCCACAGAGCCTCGAAAGAGGAGCTGTGGACGAGAGCTGCGATAGAAGATCGCGTTAATGGGGTGGTGGTGTAAGATGGAAGCTTAGGCGACCATTTTAGCCAGCCACTCCCAATCGCTCAAGGTGTCGGGACAAGGTCTCTCATAAGGCGCAAATACTATGCGTGGCGAATTTAAAATCTGTATCAAAACCTTGAGATTTTTATATTCTAAATATCCCAAAACCCTGATTAGACCCTTCTCTTTAAACCATGATATAAAAAGGCAACTATCAGATTGACTTTGATTATGTTTTGAATTCTCATGGTAGAGAACTCAGAAGAAAGACGACCAAGAAGAGTTTTACCATTGAAGGAAGGGAGAGAAGGCTAAATTCCTTATTATGGAAAGCGTATTGAAATTAAAGTGAGGATAAAATTTAAATAAAGATGACTCGATCCCGTTACTAGAATTTTCTGAAATTTTCTTTAGGAGTACCACATAAGGGACATTTTTCTGGGGCTTCTCCTTCGACGGTGTATCCACACTTCTTACAAATATAAATTGGTCTAGCTTCTATATCTTTCCCACTTTCTACTGCTTGTTTAGCTCTCTGAAACATACCTGAGTGAACTTTTTCTGCTTGAAGGGCCCAATAAATGCTCCTTTGTGCTACCTTCTCTTCTTCAAGATCTGCTACGGCCTTATACGCTGGATACATATCATTTACCTCAAAGTTTTCACCATCTATAGCTACTTGTAAGTTCTCTGATGATCCTTTAATGTTACCTAGAGCATTGAAGTGATTTGTAGCATGAATTTGTTCAGCGTAAGCTATTGCTCTGAAGAGCGTAGCTACATTTGGATAGCCCTCTTCCTCGGCTTTGTCTGCAAAGATCAGGTATTTCATATGAGCCTGACTCTCGCCACTAAAGGCATTCTTAAGATTTCCTTCGGTCATTTTCCTCATTTTATCACCCAAATCAGATAAACTTATAAAATAGTAACTATTTATAAGTCTTTTGTCCGAAAAAAGGATCAAAGAAACATGATATAATCATAAATCGTGAGGAATCAGTATGGTTGATGATCTAGATTTAAAAATCATAGAACTCCTTCAGAGTGATGGGAGTCTTTCTTTTACAGAGATAGCTAGAAGACTGAAACTCAACGAATCAACGATCAGAAAAAGGGTAATAGCCCTTCGAGAGAAAGGGGTAATAAGAAAGTTCGCTGTCATCATAAACCCATCAAAGATTGGTTTGAATACTGTTGCCATCGTTGGAATAGATGTTGACCCACCCATGCTATTAAAGGTAGCCCAAAAACTATGTGAAATTCAAGAGATAAAATATGTTGCATTATCTGCTGGAGATCATATGATCATGGCCAAGATATGGGCCAAGGATGGAAAAGAATTTTCGAGAATTATCTCAGAGAAGATAGGAGGTATAGAAGGTGTAAAGAGAATCTGCCCTTCGATCATAATCGAGGAGTTAAAGGATTAATCATAATAGATCTCAAACTTTGTGTCAAATCCTTTTAAACCTTAAGAAGGCTTAAATTCTTAAGCAAGGCGCTTTACTCCATGGGCCGGTAGTTCAGTGGTAGAATTGTTCAAACTCTAATACCCGACTTGCACTCGGGCGGTCGCGGGTTCGAATCCCGCCCGGTCCACTCATATTACCTTTCCTTTTAACTGTGCAGAATCGACTTTAATCGTTTTATAATATTAAGAGATTCTAACAAAAGATGATTTTGGGAGCCGTTTTTCAACTTCCTTCTTATTCCTGCCATACTTCTAAGAGTAGATACTCCACACTTGCAACTCTTGTCTATCAGATATGATACATCTCTTGTACGGAATCTGATCAAAGGCATCCCTGTCCTACTCAAAGTAGTGAAGATCAATTCTCCTTCATCCCCTAATGCTAAAGGCTTCTTCGATTTCACATCAACAACTTCATAGTAAAAATCAGCTTCGTTGATGTGAAGACCGTTTTGATAAGAGCATTCTATAGCGTTAGCCATGCCTGCTTCCATAGTTCCATAATGGTCCAACGCTTTACAGCCCCATGCCTTTTCAATTTCTTCTCTAATCGATTTTGTGAAAGGATGAAAGTCGCAGCCTCTGCTCAGTAAGATTATTTTAACTTCTGCCTTTCTAAGATTATATTTCGAAGCTAAGGCTCTGGTCATATCTACTAAGTATGGATTGGAACCAATTATCATCTTGGGCTTTATATCGAAGATCTTTTGTATTTGTTCTTCGAAGTCTATCGATCCTGTCGAAACAACTTCCCCTCCTGCCAACCTTGCAGCCTCTTCAACTAAGTAGTTACAGCCCCATTGAGCCTCGAAAGGGAAAACGATTTGAACTATATCGTTATCTTTTATTCCCAACATCTTGAAAGCTGCAGAGATGGAGTCTATTATATTCAAGAGCTCATCCTTTGTGAAGAAAATCCTTCTGAACTTTCCATTCGCTTCTTCTATTGTAAATCCTCTTAGAATGCCGTCTTGTGTTATGCACAAAAAGAGGTATGGATTATCTAACACATCTTTGGCTGTTGTAAAGGGAATTCTGCTAAAGTCTTCAAAAGAATTTATTTCTTCGGGCTTTATTCTATTCTTTTCGAAAAGTCTCTTGTAGAAAATACTTCTATCGTAAACGTATCGAACCATCTCCTTAAGCTTGTTTAACTTGTATTTTTCAACGTCACTCTTAGTGATTTCATCTGAATCTTTCTTGTTGAAGAGCCCTTGGAAAGCCTTGTCTGAATTGATTCTCTCTCTGATGCGCTGGTGTACCCATTCTTCGAATGGGTTCAAAGAAGGCATGTCAAACCAAGAATAAAGGCATTATTTATTTTAACCTTTACCACATAGCCATACTGATATCCAAAGATTGAAATACAAGAATAGACATTAGGGCAAGTAAGTGTCCCCATTTGAAGTGGGAAGAAGTCTCTGACTCTATTAGAAAATACACATGTTTGTCAACGAATCCAGTTGCCATAACGCTGTTTAAGAGAAGAGAAGACATACATAATCTCACAACTCTCAAATACGTCGGGAGAAGGACCAATATTTGCCAGATGATACCTATAGTAAGATATAGCAAGGATGCTAGTGCCATCTGTACCTTTAGAGAAAACATAGCCTGTGTTTGGGGAGCAGCGTGCCTCGGATTAATAAAGACTCCTGGAAGGTTTCTTGATGGGTCTATTTACATGGATTTTGTAAAAGATAAAGAAGCTGCATTGAAACTGCAACAATCCGTTGCCACGCTCGGGAAAGAAGGGAAAAAGTATGAGGCTATTGTGTGTGCACCCCTTAGTGCAACGCCTGTTGAACCCCAGGCAATAGTAGCATATGTATCTCCAGCTCAAGCACTTAGGCTGATAATAGCATCTGCTTATCATACTGGCGAGAGTGTAGAAGCCAGTACCGTTGGTCAGGCATCTGTCTGCTCTAGCATTGCCAAGGCTATTCTTAAAAATAAACCCAATCTGGAGATACCTTGTATTGGAGATAGAGTCTTTGGGTATGTCCAAGACAATGAGATGATCTTCTCCTTTCCTGCAGAATTTGCAGAGCAATTGGTCAAAGGATTGAAGGCAACTGAGCGTTCAGCACACTACCCCTATTATCCATACTTAGAAAGATTCATAATAATGCCAAATATACGTTGGGAGACGAGCCAAGAAGATCTTAACCTTTAGAGAGCCAAGAAACAACAAAGTTTAATAAGATAGATGCAAGAATATTTTTGCACTTGGAAAGAAAATTAGAGTATATGTTCCGAAGGCTTTTGGAAAGGTTGGGGGAGAAAGCCTTCACTATGATACTCGAAAGGATTTACAATCTCATCATAATCGAAAGGGAACCAGCGTTGAACATTGTACAAAGGTTAGACTTCAAGCCTGGCAGAAAAAGCAAAATTCAAAAATATCTTGAATTGAAAGGGACTACTTTGGCTTCGAGTGTTCTTGAAGATGACTTTCGAAACGGCTTGATAAGCAGAAGAACATACTTTTATGCAAAGAAAAGGCTAAAACAACTGATCCAGCAATAACAGCGTTAATTCAAAAGTCTTATATAAAGGAATCCATATCAGCTTATCGAAGGAATATGAGCTATCAACCAACCGTTCCTCTCGACAAACTACCTTCACACTTCATATCACATGACACTGAGTCTCATAAAAAATGGCACACAGGTTCTGTGACACGCTTTGCTTCTCCTTTCGTAGATGTATTCAAGGATAGGATAGACTTTGATCCAATAGTTATGGCACATGCATGTACCCTGCTAGGCTTCACTAACAGAGATTTCTATGAATCTCCTGAGATAGCTGTTCAATGCGTAGCATACTTCAATGAACTATTCGACCTTCTACCAGTAGCCCACTTTTTCTACTCCAACGTATTCTTAGAGATGTATGGGGTCAAGCTACAAACGACCAATACACTTCCATGGATAGCAGTGGGAGATAGAGTCGTAAAGAACCCTGAAGATGCCGACAAGATACCAAAGTTTGAGAAGGAGGATTTAAAACCAGAAAAATGCAAGACTACTGAATTACATTGGAGAGCTTTTGATTATGAAAAGGCCCACATGCCTGATATGATGCTACCTATGCATAATGTCTTCTGTCTTTTCTCCATGGCAGCAGAATTAGTAGGACCTGAAAAGTTCATCATCTGGACTAGAAAAGAGCCCAAAGCTTGCCATAAGATTCTTGATGCCCTTGCTTATACTAGTTCAAGTGGAGCAGGACTTACGGCAGATAAGTATGGGTTCAATATGAATGTCATAGGCAGCGTCTTAGCTAATTCTACTGTGCTTCCGCCAAAGTACGTAAAGGAGTTCTCCTTTGATCATCAGAGAGACTTCGTAAGAAGATGCCTCGCACTTGGCGGTGGTCCTCAGCTATGGTACCATCTTTGTGGAGATCATTCAAGAGATTATTCAATGTGGAAGAATGTTCTTACAACGCCTTTTACAGTCATTCACATAGGATACTATGGTGACGATGTCTTTCCAGGAGATCTATTGAAGAAGGAATTTGGTAACAGGATGACCTTGCTCGCTACAGTAGATGGGAAGAGGATGATAGAGCCAAACTTCTCTTGGATTTATGAACAAAGCAAAAGCCAACTCCTTAAAGCAAGAGATGCACCTAGAGGATGCATACTAGGAACTACTTGCGAGACCCCGTTGATCACCAACCCAGGTTGCACTCTAGCAGCGGTAAAGGCGTGTAAAGATTATGGAACGTATGGGACATGGTGAGAAAAAATGGTAATGATAGATGTTTTAGTTCCAAAAGAAGTTGAAGATGCCCTAGCCCAAAAGGGCATCTCCGCCGATATGTGCAAGAGGTTAGTCTATGACGCAGAAGACAAGAAGACAAAATTCGTCAACAAAGTTACTGGCGAGAACCTCACGAAGAAGATCATGGACAATATAACTTTGTATGTTATTTACGCTTCAGCTGCTCCAGGAACACAGCCAGTCACAGCGTATGTGATAAAGAAGGTCTACAGCCATAAGATGCGCATGAAGAACCTAGTCTATACAATGCCAGAGGAGGTAAAGGACTGGTGGTGTGCAAGGGATAACTGTCCCACCGTTCGTGGACAGTACGATCTGGAGTACATGAACGTTACTAGAATGGCTCCAACTCTTACATGTCCTAAGTGCCAAGACAGTTACGTTGAAGAGGATATAGCAGGAAAGCCCGTCGCTGTAGCTGAAATGCTCTTCGAAAAGAAGAGAGCGTAAGGCACTCCCCCTTTATTTTTTGAGATAGCTTTAAATATATTTATCATAAATAATGATCAGTTATGAAAACCTCCCAACTAGGAAAGCGGTATGAAGAAACAAGAAAAGACTTTGATGTTCATAGATCCTTTTATGAGACCCCTACTTGCATGAGTCAGATCGATCCTACTGGCATGGTTTGGAGGACTGCAAGGCTTGTAAAGTGCCCTGAATGCAACGCTGAGTTCAGTCTATTATGGGCTAGAGCCATAAGCTGCCAAGGTTGCCCAGATAGTGTCCGAGGCTGTGAGCTGGCTAGGTGCCCAAGATGTGATACGGAATGGGACCTCAGAACCTTGCGTATCGTCTATTCAAAATTTGAAAAAAGGCGAGTAGCCAGAAGGGCTAACACTGTGCTCTTAGAGTATTACAAGGATGTTGGTGAAAGTCCTTTCAGGTAAGATAACTTTTCTATTACACTATGTAAGATAACTTTTGTTCTCCAAAAAAAGTATTTAAGATTTAAAATCAATTATTGCTGTATGTTAATAGGCAAAACAGAGAGTCTTTGTCCAGTATGCTTAAAGAGGATTCCTGCTCAGAAAGTTGCTGAAAATAATAATGTTTTTCTTGAAAAATCTTGCCCAGACCATGGAAGCTTCAAGACTATTATTTGGCGAGGATTAACTTCTTATTTGGACAGCTTAAGGTTTGATGTAAAAAGGAAGAAACCTGATCATGTAATCACTGATTCTAAGAACGGATGTCCAAACGATTGTGGGCTTTGCCCTGTTCACAAGCAAAGGACTTGTGTTGCAGTTTTGGAAGTCACGAATAGATGTAACCTAAATTGTCCTTACTGCTTTGCAAGTGCCAAGAGCTATGACTATCATCCAGACCTTCAAACTATCAAGGAAATGTATGATACATTGCTGCAAAACTGTCCTAAGCCAATCTGTGTTCAAATAAGCGGTGGTGAACCGACAGTAAGAGACGATCTTCCAGAGATAGTAGCCATGGGAAAAGAGATGGGTATCGATTATATAGAGTTGAATACAAATGCCATAAGACTAGGCAAGGACTTCGACTACTCCAGAGAGTTGAAAGAGAAAGGAGTTGATGCTCTCTACTTTTCCTTTGACGGTTTGACCAAAGATGTGTATGAGAAAAGGTGTGGTATCGATCTTCTTGATGTCAAACTTAAGGCTCTTGAAAACTGCTCAAAGCTAGAGATTGGCGTAGTGCTCGTGCCTGTAATCGAAAAAGGGATCAACTATCATCAGATTGGAGACATAATACGCTTTGCAAAAAAGTGGGTTCCTACAGTGAATGGCGTTCATTTTCAGCCTCTAAGCTATTTTGGCAGATACCCTTCCATGCCAAATAACGAAGCTAGACTGACCATGCCAGACATACTTAAAGCCATAGAGACCCAGACTGAAGGGGAAATAAGAGTTGAGAACTTTACGCCCACTTCTTGTTCTAATGTGCACTGTGATGCCAGGAGTTACTCCGTTGTCTTGGAGAATGGTAAACTGATGCCACTTACAAGTAATATTTCTTGTCCATCATGCAATATCGAAGATATATCAAAGAAGACTCGTGACGCGATCAAAGATCTTTGGAAGTTCCCAGAAGAATCCATAATGGAGCAATTGGGCTTAGGGGATGATTCATCATTGTGTGGTTGTGAACCAGGGACTTGGATGGATCTCATAGAGAGGATGTCAAAGAATTACTTGACCATCTCAACCATGGCTTTTCAGGATGTATGGAACGTTGAACTAGAGAGAGTCCAAGAGTGCTGCATACACGTAGTAACCCCTGATAAGAGGCTTATACCTTTCTGTCTATTCAACATTACAAGCGCAGATGGAAAGTCGCTTTATAGAGAGAAAGCTCTTTTAGAAGCATGACAAGAAATTAACAAATAATTGGTCAAAGTTTTAATATCTGTTATAAGTTCTTGAGTATCTTATCGTAGTGGGGATATCGCTTGAATAAAATCAGAAAGATAGGAATAATCGGAGCAGGAAACATGGGAGAAGCTTTAATCGCAGGTTTCCTTAAGTCAAAGGCATACTCTCCCCAAGATATATATTGTTCAGAAATAATAGAAAAACGCCGTGAATACATCACAAATACTTATCATATTGAATGCTTTGATGATGCAAAAAAATTGGTGGAGCATAGTGATCTGATAATAATAGCCGTCAAGCCTTACAATGTAAAGGATGTTCTTGAGAGTGTAGGAAAAAAGATAACAGCTGAAAAGACTCTAGTGAGCATAGCTGCAGGCATAAGATTGGATTTTATAAGAAAGAACCTGCCAGAAGATGTTCCGATAATAAGAGTTATGCCAAATCTTGCTTGCTTTGTGAGAGAAGGCATGATGGCCATTTGCTCTTCAGATAATACTCCAAAAGAGAAATTGGAAGCTGTAGAAGAAGTTCTTAGCTTGTTGGGGAAAGTGATAATTCTTGATGAAAAATACTTCGATGCTGTAACTGGATTGGTTGGGAGTGGACCAGCTTACATATATCTGATAATAGAAGCATTAAGCGATGCTGGAGTTAGACTAGGTTTACCTAGAGATGTTGCCATGACTCTCAGTGCTCAAACTACTTTAGGAGCTGGAAAGATGGTTGTAGAAACTGGAGAACATCCTGCAAAGCTCAAGGATAAAGTAGTCACGCCAGGCGGTACAACAATAGAAGGATTGATAGAGCTCGAAAGGGGAAGAGTTAGAGCAGCCCTTATAGACGCTGTAATAAGAGCAAGTGAAAGAGCGAAAGAATTAAGTAAGGCTTAATATGAGGTTAGGCGATTAGAATGGTATTTGAGAACGAGCTTACATGGTTCAAGGCTTCAAACTCTGGCAAGGCTGAAGAGTTCCATAGGAATTATGAAAAGGCTTTAGAGAAGGTTAAGAAGGAGCTTGGGAAAAAGTATCCAAACATAATAGATGGCAAAGAAGTCTACTCTAAAGAAGGAGAATTCGCCAAGACGAGCCCATCTGATAAAAGGATAGTTTTAGGATACTTCCAAAAAGGGACAAAGGAAGACGTGAAGAAGGCCATAGAGGCTGCGAAGAGAGCCTTCTCGCTTTGGAGTTCAATTTCTTACCATGAGAGATTGAAGATATTTAGAAAGGCTGCAGACTTGTCTTCTCAAAGGAAATATGAACTAGCGGCAATCATGAGTTTGGAGAATGGGAAGAACAGATTCGAGGCAGTGGCAGATGTGGATGAAGGCATAGATTTGATGAGATACTATTGTGAGGAGATGGAGGTAAATAAAGGCTATGAAAAAGTGATGGGGAAAGCTTACCCTAATGAAGAAGCGAAGAGCGTCATGAAGCCCTATGGGGTCTGGGGAGTGATTTCACCTTTTAACTTCCCTTTTGCTATAGCTATTGGTATGAGTTCAGGAGCCTTGATAACGGGCAATACCGTTGTGTTCAAGCCATCTAGTGATACGCCTCTAACAGGCTTTAAGATTTATGAGATTCTTCATGAGGCAGGATTGCCAAAAGGAGTCTTCAATTATGTATCTGGTTCTGGAGATACTGTAGGGGCTGAATTAGTGAATAATCGTGATGTGCAAGGAATAGTCTTCACAGGGTCTAGGGATGTTGGTGTATCCTCGTACAGAATCTTCAGTAATGAACGCCCAAGACCCTTTATAGCAGAGATGGGAGGTAAGAACCCAACCATAGTAACATCGAAAGCAGACTTGGATAAAACTGTTGAAGGAGTGGTAAGAGCAGCCTTTGGTTACAGCGGTCAAAAATGCAGTGCTTGTTCTCGCGTTTACGTTGATAGAAGAGTAAAGAAAGATTTTGTTGAGAGGCTTGTAAAAAGGACAAAAGAACTCGTGATAGACGACCCAACTCTAAAGGACAGTTTTGTAAGCCCGCTAATCAACGAGAGAGCCTACAGAAATTACCAAAAATACGTAGAAATTGCGAAGAGAGATGGAAAGATTCTAACAGGAGGCAGAGTTCTGACCGATGAGAAGTACAAGCATGGTTACTTTGTTGAACCTACAATAGTTGATGGTCTCCCAAAAGATCATGAATTGTTCAAGAACGAGCTTTTCGTGCCAATACTCTGTGTAGCTGAAGTCGATTCTCTTGATGAGGCAATAAAGCTGGCCAACGATGTAGATTATGGTTTGACAGCTGGCATCTTCTCTGAAGATGAGGAGGAGATAAGGAAATTCTTTAATGATATTCAAGCAGGAGTAGTATATGCAAATAGGAAGGCAGGAGCTACAACAGGAGCCATGGTAGGAGCACAGCCATTCGTAGGATGGAAACTTAGCGGATCTAGCGGTAAAGGAGCCGGAGGAATCTATTATCTACAACAATTCCTGAGAGAGCAGAGCCAGACCATTGCTCATTAGATTAGCAAAACCTATTATTCACCTATTCTAAGATTCTTGCATGAATGTCGAGCAAATCGAGGAATCTCTTCTAGACATATCGAAAGAACTTGATGAAATTGAGAAAAAGCGTGAGAGGATACTACGTGAATCTAGAGATGTTATATCTCTGTCTGCCAAAGCCATAACTAACATTCACTTGATGAACTTGGATGAAGCGAGCTCTAAACTCAATTCGGCTAGAGCATTATTAGAAGAGTTGAGAAAAGTTGGAACTGATGATTTGCATAGATACCTTATAGCACCTGAAGTAGAGTACGTCGAGGCCTCTGCCCTTTATTCTATAGCCATGAAGAGATCAATACCATCATACAAAGAGCTTGAGGTAACAAACGTCTCTTACCTTCTTGGTTTATTAGATACTATAGGAGAGATAAAAAGGCGAATATATGATGAGATTAGGAGAGGAAAAAGTGGCGAGGCTTCTATGCTCTTCAGCATCATGGAACGCTTATACATTCTTCTACTACCTTTTGCAGTCTATGATCATCTGGCTCAAGGCATAAGAAGGAAGTTGGACGTAGCAAGAATACTGATAGAAGATACTAGATCTGCAGTCACTGAAGAGACAAGAAGGTCTAAGATAATAAAGTCTATGGAGAAGCTTTCTAAGAAGCTCTCATCAAAAAGTAAATAGTTCGATATATAATCGACTCATTAGAAAATGGCAGAACGATAGAATTAACTTTCTTATTACTTCCACATAATTCCCATCAGTAATTAAACCCAGCCACGAAGTTTCATTGCCTCAACCACACGTTTGACAGCGACTACGTAAGCAGCCTGTCTCATGTTTATGCTGTACTCTCTAGAGGCATCTAACACGGAATGATAAGCGATGGTCATTTTCTTATCTAAGCGTTCATGAACTTCTTTTTCTTCCCAATAATACATGTAGAAGTTCTGCACCATCTCAAAATATGAAACTGTAACTCCGCCAGCATTGCACAAGAAATCAGGTATAACGTGAACCCCCTTCTTGTAAAGAATATCATCTGCTTCTGGCGTGGTCGGTCCGTTGGCTAACTCGGCAACAATCTTTGCTTTAATTTTTGGAGCATTTAAATCGGTAATAACGTTCTCTAAAGCTGCTGGGATAAGTATGTCTACGTCAAGTTCCAAGAGGGCCTCATTCGAGATGGGCCTAGTACCTGGAAAATTGATCACCGAACCCGTCTTAGCCTTATGTTCAAGGACTGCCTCCGGATCAAGACCTTTCTTGCTGAATATTCCTCCTTTGCTGTCACTAATAGCTACTATCTCAGAGCCGAAAAGGGTTTTGCATAGAGAAGCTGCGTTATATCCAGCATTCCCGTAGCCTTGTATGGCAACAGTGGCTTTCCTAAGATCTATGCAACATTCTCTCGCTGCCTCACGGACGGTGTACAAGCCACCCCGTGCTGTTGCATCGTCTCGCCCTACAGAACCTCCAATGCCAAGAGGTTTGCCAGTAATCACACCGAATTGATTCTTCCCAACAATCTTTGAATACTCATCCATCATCCAGGCCATTGTTTGAGGATTTGTGTAAACGTCAGGTGCTGGGATGTCCTTTTCAGGACCTATAAATTGCCATATCCTATCTATATACAATCTACTTAAACGCTCTAACTCACCTTGAGACATCTGTTTGGGATTGCATATGACCCCACCTTTCGCTCCTCCAAGTGGTAAGTCAAGGAGAGCGCATTTCCATGTCATCCAAGCCGCAAGGGCTCTCACAGTATCTATCGTTTCTTCAGGATGGAATCGAATTCCTCCCTTTGTTGGGCCTCTCGCGTCGTTGTATTGAACCCTGAAGCCTCGAAATACCTTGATAGAGCCATCGTCCATGCGGACAGGTAATGATACATGAATCTCACGCATTGGAACTCGAAGTATTTCATGTGTATTTGAGTCCAAATTCAGAATTTTTGCGCATTGATCTAACTGCTTTTGCGCTACCGAAAATAGATTGAGTTTTTCCAATTTTCGCAATTTTTTGATTTCTATCTAGTATATTACCGTTTCTGATCGCTCTTCCTCACTAATCTAGCTGATTTTACATAAAAATCTTTATGCCAAGTTCATAATTTGAGGCTAATTCCCTAAACGATCGGTATTAGTTTGACTTGTTTTTCGATTATGTCAACTGCATAAAGACCAGTCTTAGGTCTCATCCCATAGATGACAAGAGCATTGTTAAGGTCTTTGAATACAAAGTGAGAATCTGCTACATGTGTAATGTATCCTAAGAATTCCATGCCACGTTTTATCGTCCCAATGATGGTAGTCCCACTTTCTTGTGCATAATTGATGATGGCCTCAACTATAGTGAGTGTCTTGTTAGATCCAAATCTGTTAATAAATGTGTCTAAACCAAGAAGAATGACTAAACCGTTCTTAAGATGCCCAGAATCGAACTTCTTTTCTGCGATTTCTTTCAAAGTCTTTATTTCACTCTCAAAGTCATCAGTACTAGGACGGTGCAATACAATCTCTTTCGATAACTTAGATGGATATATTTCACCTATGGAAGGAATTATTATCACGCTTCTATTATTCATAATAGCGTTCCAAGCGATTTGTGCATGTATTTGTAGATACCTCATATCCACACTATGCTCGACTTCGAACAAGTTAAAACTCCCTTTTTTGAAACCACCTGCGATCATATCAAGATCACGGATTCCTGATGAGATTCTCTCTTTATTAGGGTCTTTTATCTTCGCTGGCTTGACAGATAGGTCTTCAAAAAAGGGAGGAAAAGATCTAAACCTTCCACCCTCTAATGTAAATGTGTATTTCTTGTTCGAAATTCTTATTCCTCTTAACTTCTTTAGTTCCATCTCTCTTGCAGTTCTTCTTTCGAGGCGATCCTCATAGACTCTGCCCGCCTCAGCTTCACCATAAACATCCGTGGAAGAAAGGCTAACAACACCATCCACTAGAAAATCAAGAAAAGATGTCTCTTTTGTTTCTTCTACTAATATTGTCCTACCATTCGTTACATAGGTCGTCATCATGATGGCTTTTGCTGTTCGTAATTGCTCTTTGTGGTCCATCTCCATAGCCATAGCGTCCCAAGTATCGACTACAAGAAACGGGTGCTCCATCTTCAGCAATTGATCTCGGAGTCTATTCAAGAGCCTTTCAGGACTTTCTTGACGTGTTTCCAAGAATCGCATCTCTTCTGGGCCTAGAACTATCTTACCCTTAAGCCAAGGATAATACTCATAAAGAACGCTTGGCGGAGTTTTTGTTGAAAAGTAAATACAGTCAACCGGTTCAAAATTTTGAAGTATTTCTAATGCTAGCGTAGTTTTCCCTGTTCCAGCATCACCCTTAATGAGCAATGTGTGCCCTATCCTAAGAAAACTATTCAATTCGTCAGGGATTTTTGGCATGCTTGTCAAATTATTCATCATCCCAAACGTTTTTGTTAAGAAGACCTAGAGAATTCTTCAGCAATGAGTAATCTTATGAGTTCAGTGTTGTTTTTTATACCTTTCCGCGATTTGATCAAATTAAACTTCCTCGCTAAGTCGCCTTCCAAGACTACTCTTATTGCTACTTTATCACTTAAAGTGTCTTTTTGTTCCATTTTAACACCTTAAGTCCCAAAAAGAGACAGAAAGTATATAAACTTTAGGGAAGGGAAGCCTATTATGATGAAAAGTAGCATAGAGAATATAGAGATCAAGCAGACCAAGAAAATCCTGAGAGTCTTGGATAGGGCAAAAACCCCGGTACCATTAGGCTATATCTCTCTCCATACAGGGATCGAAGAACCTCTTAAGATTCTGGAAAAGATGAGAAAGAATGGTTTGGTCAAGAAAAGTCCATCCTCAAGCTGGTCCTGTTGTATGGATCCCATGTATGAGATAGTGCCTAAGGTAAAGAAAGAATTGCACCAAACTCTGGTGAGACAATGACAGAACGAGTTTTAAGGAATTCATCTTATCTAAATGGGAAGTCTACAGTTGGGACTACGACTAGGGTTAAGGATGTCAGCCCGACGAGCGGTATGTGCCCAATCTGCATAAGAAACTGCCCGATCTTATGTGAGATAGGTCTTTCAGCTTTTAGGGGACGAGAAGCTCTTTATCCCGATCCTACCCAGTACGGAACTAGCACAGCCGGAGCCCTCAAAGATTTTGGACTTGATTGGTCAGACTTTAACATACAATCAGCTTTATTGAACGTTGAAGGAATTGCTCCTGATTCTGATGTAGCCCTATTCCCCAATGTTAACCTTGAGACCAAAGTCGGAGGAATTCCCCTCAAGTTGCCAGTAGTGATAGGCGCTTACGGGTCAACCGATGTAGCCAGACTGAACTGGGACGGACTAGCGATTGGAGCTGCTCTGTCTGGAATCATAATAACCATTGGTGAGAATGTAGTCGGGATGGATCCAGAAGCCAAGATCGATTCGGGGAAGGTGACTGTCTCCAAGGAACTGAAGAGGAGAGTAGATGCTTTCAGAGAATTTTGGGATGGGGAGTATGGAGAGGTGGTCGTTCAAACTAATGTTGAAGATCAAAGGCTAGGAGTAGATACATATGCCATCTCAAAGCTTGACGTCAACGTAATAGAAAGAAAGTGGGGGCAAGGAGCCAAGGCTATAGGCGGCGAGACTAGAATCAGTGAATTGGATAAGGCATTATTGCTAAAGAGAAGAGGGTATCTAGTAGTCCCTGACCCAGAGGATGAATCAGTTCAAGAGGCCTTCAAAGATGGCGTCTTTCGTAGCTTTGAGAGGCATAGCAGGGTTGGAATACCCAACGAGAAGAGTTTTGTCGAAGATATTGAGTGGCTTAGGGAGCAGGGAGCTAAGAAAGTTTTCCTGAAGACTGGAGCCTACAGACCTTCAGTAGTGGCTTTTACCATGAAAGTTGCTTCAGAAGCAAGAATCGATGCTGTTACCTTTGATGGAGCTGGTGGGGGAACTGGCATGAGCCCGGTTCCTATGATGGATGAAATGAGCACCCCTACTGTATATCTACAGGCACAAGTTATGAGGTGTGCAGAAATCTTAAGGAAGAAGGGAAGATACATACCTGACATAATAATGGCTGGTGGCTTCATAAGTGAGACACAAATATTCAAATCCATAGCTATGAGCAATTTTGGCGATGGTCCTTACGTGAAAGCGATACTGATGGCGAGAGCCCCTCTTACAGCGGTAATGAAGTCGTCTTATTTCGTCGAACTATCTGAAAAGGGGCAGTTGCCAAAGACTTTTGCAGATAGATATGGTTCAAAGCCTGAAAACTTCTTTGTTTCTACGATGGAGCTTAAGAGGCAAAATGGCGATAGGTTCGGACGAGTACCATGGACTGCGGTAGGACTCTACGGTTTCCTTCATGATAGAGTAGGAGTTGGCTTGCAACAGTTGATGGCTGGTGCAAGAAAGTGGAACTTAAGTTTATTGAACAGAGGAGACCTAGTTTCTCTCACAGAGAGAGCAAAGAGGGTCACTGGCATCCCGTTGGTCGAAGAGGCAGAAGCAGACCTAATGGAAAGAATACTCTAACACATTATCTGTTTATCTTTGAAATGGTGAAGAAAAATCTGTGGTATAGTTGGCCTTTTGATTCGTGAGGATACTCAATTCGGAAGGCTATTAATCAATATGATGGATGCCCTTCAGCATCGTGGGAAGGATTCTGCAGGTGTAGCCATATATAACAAAAGTCCTTCTGCCAGTGATGAATACATACTAAGACTATTTACTCAAGATGTTATAGGTGCTGCCAGCCAAGTCTCAACCGCGATAGCGAAAGCAGGTGGAGACATCAGAAGCATCCAGTTAAATCACGTTAACGGCTTTGGGTTTGATAGGTATTTGATCAAGGCAAGAAAAGAAAATCTAGAGAGAATAGTCCACGAAGTCAATTCAACCAAAGTTTCTCGAGTTCTCAGTATAGGGCGTTCTATGGAGATAATAAAGGATGTTTGCACTGTAGAAGAATTGGATAGGCGGTTTAAGATTTCTGATTTAAATGGGACTCATGGAATTGGGCATGTACGCTTCTCTACTGAGAGTAAAGTGGACCTCTTTCATGCTCATCCTTTTCAGTCTTTCAATTATCCAGATATAGCCGTTGTCCATAACGGACAAATCACAAACTATTATAAAACAAGAGACAGGCTTGAGAGAAGAGGACATAGATTTGAGACAGAGAACGATTCAGAGCTGATTGTCCACTATGTGGCTGATAAACTTGAGAATGGTTCAGACCTTGAAGAAGCTTTGAGTGCATCTGTAAAAGACCTTGACGGACCTTTCTCTTACATAATTTCGATGTCAGACGCCATAGGTGTAGCAAAAGACAAACTAGGATTAAGACCAGCCCTTGTATTAGAAAGCGATGAGATCTTTGCCATTGCATCTGAGGAGGTCGCTCTAAGAGCCTTTGATCACATTGGAACTATTCGTAATTTAAGGCCAGGAGAGGTAGTGACGTGGAGAAGGTAGTGCATTCTAGCATGGAAGAGACGATAGAAGCAAGGGATCTTAGTACTCGTCAATTAAATAAAGTGCTAAAAGAACTATTAAAGAAAACTAAAAGGATCACTATAAACGATCCTAAAGGCAAGCACCATATAGCAGCCGGACTTTGCCAAAAAGCTGAGATCGATATATACGGCTCTGTTGGTTACTTTATAGGAACCATGATAGATGGACCAACGATAAGAATCCATGGTAACGCTGGATGGTTTGCTGGAGACAATATAACATCAGGAGAAGTGATAATTGATGGACATGCAGGCAATGGTCCTGGTCAAGGAATTTACGGTGGAGTTGTAGCAATAAAAGGAGACGCTGGTGATCGTGTAGGATCGTTGATGAAACGCGGGACTGTCATAGTAGGTGGAAGCACTGGGATAATGACAGGGTTATACATGATGGGTGGGGAGATAATAGTTCTGGGTAACCTTGGAGACTATGCTGGTGAATCCATAATTGGTGGGCGCATAATCTTCACAGGCAATGCCACAAGCTTTGGTAAGAATGCAAAAATAGTCGAATTAGATCAAAATGAAGATAAAGCAGTACGCATATTACTTGAGAAATATGGCTTTAAAGCACCTCCATATTTTAAGAAGATAGCCCCAGAAAAACCTCGCCCTTTCCATAAGGAAGTCGAAAAACTAAAAGCGAGAGTAAGAAGAACTCATATGCACTACCAAGTTTCTATAAATCAAACTCTTTGTGACAAGTGCAAGGTCTGTATAAGGTTCTGTCCTAAAGAAGTGTTTGATCTTGTAGAAGAGAGAGTGGTCCCAGTCCAAAGCATAGAATGTGTTGGCTGTAGAGTATGTATGGAATACTGCCCAACTCATGCTATAGAAGTCATGCCCATACCATTAGATTCTAAACACATATGGAGCAACTATAGCGTTGATGAGATACACCGTAAAGCAGAATTTGGACATCATTTAGTTAGGGGGATGGGCGCTTGGAGGGAGTTTCCTCACTTTGATGACCTAGTCATACTTTGCGCCCAGACATCAAGACCGCCCATAGATCATTACAGGGAGCCTTGTAACACTGAAACTGTAATTGGGACAAGGTTTGCTGATAAGCCCCTAAAGCTCAAAGCGCCAATACTCATAGGAGCGATGTCATTTGGTGCCATAAGTAAAGAAGCCAAGATAGCTATAGCAAAGGCTGCCTCGAACGTTGGAATATCTGTTAATACAGGAGAAGGAGGAATGCTACCTGAAGAAAGGGAGAACGCTTCGATCTTAATCTCTCAGTATGCTTCAGGAAGATTCGGCGTTTCAGCTCATTATCTTCAGGTATCAGATGCTGTTGAGATAAAGATAGGTCAAGGTGCCAAATCGGGGCAAGGAGGACTATTATTAGGAGAGAAAGTAAGCGAGGAGATAGCTAGCGTTAGATGGATACCTATGGGTACAGATGCTATAAGTCCAGCGCGCCATCTAGACATAGTAGGTCCTGAAGATTTGAAGATGAAGATAGAGCAGTTAAGAGAAGTTACAGATTGGAAAGTGCCTATAATGGTCAAGTACTCAGCTGGCAGAGTATCTGATGACGTTAAGATAGCAGCCAAAGCTGGAGCTGACATAGTTGTGGTGGATGGTAAACAAGCAGGTACAGGGGCTGCACCAGAGATCGTTCTTGAGCAGGCAGGAATGCCAACACTTCCAGCTTTAGTAGAAGCGAACAAAGCTTTGAAGGATTTGGGTCTTAGGGATGAAGTCAACTTGGTAATATCAGGTGGAATAAGAAATGGTGCGGATATAGCAAAAGCTATAGCTTTGGGAGCTGATGCTGTAGCCATGTCCACGTCAATTCTCATATCTATGGGATGCACTGTATGTGGATTATGTAACACTGGTCTTTGTCCGAGAGGAATAGCTACTCAAGACCCTAATTTGAGGAAGAGGTTGAAAGTGGACGTTGCTGCAATAAGAGTTGAGAATTATCTAAGAGCTACCATGGAAGAGCTTGAGATGTTGGCACAACTGGCTGGGAAGACAGATGTTAGAAACTTTGAACTCGAGGACCTTAGGGCTATTACAGTTGATGCTGCTGCCATAACTGGTGTCAAGCTGGCTGGAAGAGGCTAATCTTAAAAGCTATCAATGTATAGAATCCTATTGATATTATGGAAGTCGACAAGGCAACACTGAGCCTGCTTGACAGAATACAAGAGATTGTAGCAAAAGCACATAAACTTGAAAACTTAGGTAAGGATCAAATCAATAACGTTTGTGCAGTAGATGTATCTTATGATAAAAAAGCCGTGGCTGCAGCAGTAATATGGCGTTGCTCAGAAAAGAAAGTAATAGAGGTAGCAAAATACGTTGGCAAACCTTTTTTCCCTTACGTATCTGGTTATCTTTTCATGCGTGAAGCTCCTCTTGTGATTTCAGCTTTTAAGGCTCTTAAAGAGAAGATAGATTTGCTCTTGGTTGATGGACATGGCATAGCTCATCCAAGAAGAGCAGGTCTAGCTGTTTTTGTGGGACTCGCTTTAGAAATTCCTACTCTCGGCATTGCCAAATCCCTTTTAGTTGGGAAGATAGGATCTTTTGAAGGTATTATTGCTCCAATCTTGTTAAACAACTCCGTAGTTGGAATAGCTTTTAGAGTTCCTGAGACAGGCAAGATCTATTTCGCAAGTCCTGGGCATAAGTTAACTGTTGAGGATTCAATCAATGTAGTCAAGCATGAATACAGGAATCTAATAAAGGCTCTAGAGTTAGCTCATCGCTCATCAAAATCTCTCCAAAAGGAAGGTAAATAAGCTTCAGAATACAATGATGAATAGCTTGAAGGATGAAAATAAGAAAATAGATCGAATATCGGGATTAAAAGTAGCGCATATACCAATACTTATCGAGCTTTTGTCGTTAGGAGCAAAAGATAGCCCTGTTAAAGTCTCAACAACAGAAATCTCAAGGAGAATAGGCAAGTCTCAACAGCTTGCCTCCAAGCACATATTAGAGTTGGAGAACGAAGGCTATGTTGAGAGGTTCAAGAGTGACCGCCAATACAGCATAAAACTTACTGAAAAGGGGTTGAATCAGCTTATGAGACTTTACTTAGCCTTGAAAGAAGTTCTGGAAGCACCTACATCAATAATCGAAATTGAGGGTGAATTGTTCTCAGGTATTGGAGAGGGTTCTTATTATGTATCCTTAGAGGGTTATAGGAGACAATTTATCGATAAACTTGGTTTTGATCCATATCTTGGAACTCTGAACCTAAAACTCACATCTGTAAAAGACAGGAAATTGAGGCGTGAGTTAGAGCATTATTCTGGCATAAGCATAGATAGCTTCAAAGATGAGCATAGAACTTATGGCGGAGCCAAGTGCTTTATGGCAGTTGTTAACGATTTAGTCGAAGGAGTCGTAGGAATTTTTGAGAGATCACATTACGATGATTCAGTTTTAGAGATAATATCTCCAACAAACATCAGAAAGGAGTTGAACTTAAAAGATGGAGATAAAGTCAAAGTCAAAGTCTTTTTAGAAGCTTCATCAAAGCCTAGAACTCGTTTGTGATTTCTTTTCTATTCTCAATTATCTTGGAACTCTTAATATCAGGCATTTCTGTCCCAAGCCTCACAAACTTTATGGATAGCCCACGCTTTTTAGCCTCTTTTTCCAATTCTGATTCATCATGCTTCTGATCATAACCCAATGCGATTATATCAGGCTTCACTTTCATAATGCTTTCAAATATGGCGCCCTCAACACCCAATAGAGCAGCATCTACAAATTTTAGTGATTTAACCAACTCTAACCTCTTCTCTTCATTGTTGAGGGGGCTATGCCCTTTGTTCTTGATAACTGTCTTGTCCCTTGCTATCACTACTACCAAAACATCGCCAAGATTCTTTGCTGAGGACAGAGCAAAGACATGACCAGGGTGTATTATATCGAAAACTCCGCCAGTAAATACTACCTTGATCTTCGATCTCCCAAGACTAGTAAGCTTAAACTCGCCCTCTGATTCTAAAATCAAGCCCTGTTTTTTCATCGAATCGCATAACTCTCTCACGTAATCTTCTTTTAGATGCAGATCTTTTGTTAATACTTCTAGAGTATTTTTCATTTCGAGTAATGTGTTTGAATAAATTCTTATGAGTAAATGTTTGTATGGCTCTTGCATTTTCCCTCCCCAACTCTAATATTTACTATACATAAATCTAAATCGATTGATCACATAAACAGCGTGCTAAGATTCTATCCATTACCACTCTATTTCAAGTTCTTTGATGAACCTAAGAGAGTCTAAAAGACCTTCTGCATAGCCTATGCTCAGTATGGCCAACTCAAACTTACCCATATTTAGAAATCTTTCTGCGTCAGATATATAGCATTCAATATTCTCAAAAAGATCGTCAAAGTTCTTCTTTTCAGCCTCACTTTTCTCTCTAGCTTTGGACAGAGCCTTTCTAGTATTCATTGCATATCTTTTGACCATACTTACAGCCAAGCTTTTAACTTTAGAAGAATTATCGGTGATTTGATCCTCATCTATCTTCAGTAAAGTTTTCAAAGCATCTATCTCTGTGAAATGAAGCTTTCCTGGCACTATGATCGCATGGGGAGGTTCACTGTAATCTTTGTCGATTAAACTTCCTATTTTTCCGCCATGCAAAAGTTGAGAATTGCTACCTATTCTTGATGTCACTATCACAAAAGTTTCATCATCGAATATTCCTTGCCTAAAATCTCTCTCCATATTCAGCAAAGATTTTAAGGCTTCATTAGGCTTTAGGAAAAATCCAGTAGAATAATCGTACTCTAAAAGTATTATTGTATGAAGACCTCGAATCAGATTTTCATGGATAACTTCATAAACTGTAGAACTTGGTGTTAATCCCGATTTCATTAACGTTACTGTTTTGCCAAAGTTATAGGCATGAAGACCAGTCTCGCCAGGCAAAGCGCAAAGAATCGAAGAATTATGTATCACATGAGTTTTTATGCCATACTTTTCAGCCCTTAGCCTCAAATCTAAATGAGTGGTTGCCACCATAGGGTCTCCTGATGCTATTAAAGCTACATCTTTTTGCTTTGCTTGATTTATGATTTCAAGTCCATCCTCGATGAAGTCTCTACCAACTCTTACTATCTCATTACCTATCAAATCTTTAAGGGAATCTATTTCATCTTTTGTAATAGGGCTTGTATAGACATCCAGATAGACCTTTTCAGCCTTTTTAGCTATGTCTAGACCGATCAACGGTATTCCTTTTGCTCCGTGTAATCCTAACCCTATGAAAAATAGCATTCTAATTCAATTTATTCAACAATCAAGCTACCTATAAACATCGTGGAAAGTGCTTTATAGTAATTTTAAATAAGAGATTTTTCTTTTTGAGGACGGGCCTGTGGCTCAGCCAGGTAGAGAGTTATCCTATAGCGGCTGGCTCTTAACCAGACAAGAGTTTCGGGTTAATAGGTCGTGGGTTCAAATCCCACCAGGCCCGCTCACAATTAAGTTCAAATTCCTTTTGAAAATTTTATTTAGTGTTAAGACTCCTCACCGAATCGCATCGAAGCTTTTAGCAAAGTATAAGATCAAACCTTAAAAGATCGCTTGTAGCTATGCCACAATCTGAGCTGGCAATAGAGCCTCTTAAGGCTGTAGTCAAGCCTTGGTACGATTCTTTATCCGATCCAGCTAGAGCGCAAGAAAATGTGTTGAAAAACCTCCTTGAAGATTATAGTAAAACGGAGTATGGCAAGACTCATAATGCTACACCTTCTCTGACCATAGATGAGTATCCAAGAAGATTCAAACCTATTGACTACAATAGCCTCAAACCTATTATAGACCGAGTATCAAAAGGAGATTTCCAAGCATTGCTTCCAGAACCCACTGTAGCATGGGTAATGACAAGAGGGACTACTGGTGTACCAAAGATCTTGCCTATTACTCGCAAGCATCTGACTCAAGTCTTATATTGTGGAGCGAGAGCATTAGCCAACTATGTTTTGAGGACGAGAAAGTTCGAAATTCTTTATGGCAAGGTTCTCAATCTAAACTTCCCTTCACGTATAGGTACAATTCAAAGCGGTAACGAATTAACAACTTATGGACATAGCTCAGGAACCTATGCAAAGATAAATCCAAGTTTTGCAGGAGTCAACCTTGTTCCACGTCAAGAAGAGATCGATGCTCTAGGTGTAGGTCTTACGAAGAAAGACTGGGAAGCACGGTTAGAGTTAACTTACCAATTGACCAAGGGTGAAGATGTTAGAGTTTGCATGGGCGTTGCACCTGTGATAGTTTCATTTGCCAGATACATAAAGCGCCATCATGGAAAACTTCCTAAAGAGTTTTGGAGAATTGGAGGCATTTTCTGCGCTAGCGTACCTAAGATTCACTGGAAGTATGCACCAATTCTAAGATACTTCTACGGTGATGCACCTGTCATAGAGATGTATACAGCGACAGAAGGTGTTTTTGCTCAACAACTGGATGACTTACCCTATGTTTCGCCTAATTATGATGCCTATTTCTTTGAAGTTATTGATGGGAAAAGGGTGAAGATGCTTTACGAGATGAAGAGGGGTGAATGGGGAAGAATCATCGTATCTTCTTGTCTCTTTCCTAGGTACGATATTGGAGACATGATAGAGTGTTTAGGCAGAAACTACTTTAGAGTCTTTGGCAGGGCTCGAAGAAGCACCGTCCTAGTGCACATATTTTACCGGGCTTTCACCCGATGGTTTATCTGAAGTTTTTGGAGTACGCCTTGCTGCGATAACACCAGAAACTATGACTATAATCCCTATAGCAATCAAAATGAGGGACCACCACTTTTCAACTCCCATAATGCCTGATAGGCCTATGATTATCAGTACCAATCCTCCAATAAAAGAGCCTATCGCTGAACCCTTATAGGCAGGAGTCGCATACCTTATGCCTGCTTGAACTATTAGTATGATACCAAGACCAAATATGAAGTATGCCCACCAATGTGCCCAACTTATATAGTTCATCTGGGCCATGTAGAAAGTCACCCCTAACCAGATCAGGATTAAACCGCCTATGATAGGGCCTGTCCAATCTCTCGACTTTTCTCCCTTTTCGTACTTCTCCTCTTTCTCTCTTTTCTCATGTTTTTCTCCCTTTTCTCTCTCATATCTGCGCTCGACAGGAGGTATGGTGGGAGCAGCAATCTTACTACCACAGTTAGGACAAAAGACAGCATCAGAAGGTATCTCAGCTCCACATTTTGGACAGAAGGGCATATTAACCATTAAGAATTTCAATTGAAATATAAACCTAACGTTCTCATGAATAGAAAAAATTGAACTAGTGATCAGCAAGATTATGCTAATCTACACAGATATGTTTTTATTACCTATTTATAAATCATTGTTGTGAGAAATTGGCTTTAATTGAAGACATAATAGGATTGATTTCAGGTAGCATTTCTGGCATACCAACCATCGTTATAATGATCATTCCCTTCATTGTAGGTCTGATAATAGGCTTCTTCATTAAAAAGCTTCTTAAGATAATGATAATCGTGGCAATTTTGGCACTGATAGCATCTTACTTTGGTCTCATCAACCTTGCCAGCGTAGCTATGGAACTGACAGATCTTGCATTGAGATACGGACCAGAGGTTTACACCTACGTAACTTTAATCATAGGAATATTGCCATTAGGGCTAGGATTCATTATTGGCTTAATTATTGGATTTCTGCTGAGCTAAAACTAAACTGATTGTTCAGAAGTTACCAATCCTACTGGATTTTGCGTTCTAATCGTTAGTATTTTATAGCCTTCTAATCAATTAAACATCTGGGAAAATGATAGGGGAGAGAGAAAAGATCGTAATCGGTTCATTCTTAGGTTTATCATTGGCTCTATTAGTTATCATAATTATGCCTCCCTTATCACAAGAAGTTACATATTCATCGGATTCTTTTAGAATAGTGCCAATATCAGCGGAGGATTTAACAAAAGGTAGTTCTGACCAGATAATAGACATAGTTCAACCTGACTTATCATATCAGCTTCAATCGCCTACCATGATCAATCTGGCTTTGACTTTAGCATCTGCCATATTTATCAGCTTAGTATTGTCCCTGAGTATTAAGATGAAGTCAAAGTAATTGTAAAAAAGATTTAAACTGAAGAGATCACATTTACTATTAGGGTAATAATTGTCATATACAAAGGACCAGGATTATAGCAAATTTACAAAGATCGTTTCCTTACTTTATCTTGCACTGATAATATTAACGATAGGCTTGATGATCCTCTCTTTCCCATTGGGTTTATACATTGTCTTCATTTCGGATCTAGCAAGAAATGCCATTAACACATTTGGAGAGCAAATCATTAACTTCGTTAGAGGATTGTTCATCATTTTTTGGCTTATCTATCTAGTCCTTTTTGTCAAAGCTATTCAAGGACCTCGCTTACCACTAAACAAAGTTCCAAGATCAGCTTTGAACTACGGACTTAAATCCATTTTTGATAACACCCTATCTGCATTATCTGTAACTTTTTCAGCCCTCTTACTGATCACTGTATTCATAACGTTACTACAAAATAGTGTAGGCATTGAAACAGGCTCTATCCCGGAGATAGACCCCGTTTTGGCGTTTATATCGTCATCCATCGCACCTCTAGAGGAAGAGATAATCTTTAGAGTTGCCATTATCGGGACGTTATCTGTTATTCTTTTATCCGTAAGAAGAATTCGTTTTAATCCTCTCAAAGTTCTATGGCATCCAGCAAGGTATGTTTCAAAGCTAGGAAAAAAAGCAACTAGGATAGTATATTTTTCTATCTTTGTGAGTGGAACTTTATTTGGCTATGCTCACATAGCATTTGGAACTGGATGGGAAATCGGTAAAGTAACGACCAGCGCTTTAGCAGGTATTATTCTAGGATTGATTTACTTCTTCTATGGGTTTCCAGGTGCGGTCTTACTTCATTGGTCGTTCAACTATTTTTTAGATTCATATTACTATTTTTATGAAGCGATAAAAGATGGCGGTCTTTCTTACTTTGCTAATTTCATCGTAATTATCGTTGGGTTGGCATCTGTTTTGTTCCTCTCAATTTATGCTCTTAAAAAATTGTTTAAAGTTAATAATAAACAAGGAATCATTGAAAGAGAGAATAATGTAAGATTTTAGATTATTTTTGCTAAATTTTTTATAGAATAGTTTAACATGGACCTTATACATAGGCTTGCTGTGCTGTAATATGTGTATCTTGGGCAAAAGTGAGCTTGTAAAGCTGATAGAGAGATACAAGTGCATATACCCCTTCGATCTTGAGCTTGTGGATGGAGATGGTTATGTTTTGACAGTTAAAGAAGAGACTACTCTAAACTACCTTGAGCATAAGAATCTCATCTCTTATGAAATTGTATTCACGCCTCCTGGCTATGTTGCCCATCTGACTGCCAAGAGCAAGTATGGTAGAATGGGCTTGTCTTTTCTAAATGCAGCAAAGGTTCATAGCGGATTCGTTGGAAGACTAGCTCTTGAACTCGTCAACCTCAGCAATGATAGGCAGCCTATAACCATTAAAAGAGGGGATCCATTAATGCACATAGAATTCATGACAAGAATGGGCGATCCCAGCCCTTATACTGGACCATATATCTTTCAATACATGAATGATGAAGAGGTGAATCTATACCTGAATCTATTGTCCAGTGATTTTATGGATATTTATACTAATTTGAAAAGTTTAGCTGAGAAGAGGCTGGGTAGAGCATAGTGATTGAGAAAACGATATTAGAGGATGAATCTATATTTAGATTGAGATGACAAGCGAGTTTAATGAGGACGGTAAATCAGCCGGTAAGGCTGAGGAGCAGATAAAAGAAGCAAGAATGCTTGCTTCTCGGCTTCAAAGAGCAATAGACACAGGTCGTTCAACATCAAGCAAAATGATGGAAATAGACAAATTTGTAAGTCATCGCTTGATCACAAAGACAGCGTCTGCTCTTCAAATCATAGACAATCTTGCCAAGGAAGCTCGAAGTGTTGCCATGAAAGAGGAGTTTAACAGAATTTACATAAAACTTCTTGCCCTTTTTAACGAGTTCAAGATCATAGAGAATAAAGGATATGGGACCATGGTCAGATCAGGCCTTGTAGATGTGAATAGATTGAACGATTTGATAGATGTAGACACGGATTTATTGAACACTGTTACTTTGCTCCATAATTTTGTTGTAAGGATATCATCGAAGAGGTTTGTTAAGGTTGATGAACGTAAAGAAATCCTAGAGATGTTAGACGAAATGATTTTAGCTTTGACAAGGCGTAACGAGATCATGAGAAAAGTAGAAAAAGAGGAAGATTAGAGACAGTAGCTTTTTCCAACTAAAACTAAGTGGCATAGGCGCGGGTGCAAGATTCCGACAATATTTACTGGTAAGTTGATGCGGGGGGTGGGATTTGAACCCACGAACCCCTAAGGGACAGGGTTCTAGGATTATCATTCTAAGCCCTGCGCTTACAAGAAGCAAGTAGCTTCTCTTTGACCAGGCTTGGCAACCCCCGCTCACATAATTTGCTAATAAAGCCATATTTATGGTTAATTTAAGTTGCAGACTGACACAACTCACGCATAAAGTCTTCTTGTGAAAGATTCAATGAGTCATAATAAATAAGTATTGATAAGCAGCATGTGCTTCTGAATTACTTCTTCCTCTCGATCTATGTTTTAATGCATTACTTTGTGGTATTCCTATGAGCTAAATGATCTCACAAGGAAACTTTTTTTGAAGAAGATGTTAAAACCTTCTTTATAGGCTCTCCATCAAGGTAAGAACAACGAAGCCCGAACTTTCTGACACATTCTAGGCATAGGATAGGATCACAAAGGGATGTTGTAAGGTACTTTTCACCGCCATCCGGAGCCATGACCACCATGACTCCTTTGTCTAACTCTCTTGCCTTCTTTAAGGCTATGTAAAAAATCGCTCCAGAGCTAGGTCCTACAAAAATTCCTTCTCCCAATGCTAACATTCTTGCTGTCTCTTCAGCCTGTTTAATGTTTACTCGATGTATTTCATCGACACTTGAAGGCTCCCAAATCTTTGGCACGTATTGGGTCTCTAGGTTCTTTAAGCCTTGAATTGGAGTTTTAACATCTGGCTCTACAGCAATGATTCTAATATTAGGGTTGTACTCTCTTAATCTTTTGGATACTCCTACCAGAGTGCCACTAGTTCCTATCCCAGCCACGAAATGGGTTACCCTACCATTCGTATCCTTCCATATCTCCTCTGCTGTTGTCTCGTAGTGAGCAAGAACATTGTACTTATTGGCGAATTGATTTGGCATAAAGTATCTTTCAGGGTCTTTGCTTATGATCTCCCTTGCCAAGTCTTCAGCACCGTCCATTCCCTTTGATCCTTCAGATAAGATTATCTTGGCTCCTAAAGCAATGAGGATAAGCCTTCTCTCAAGGGTCATGGTCTCAGGCATCACTAATATTAGTTCGTAGCCTTTTGCAGCGCAGACAAGAGCCAAACCTATTCCTGTATTACCGCTGGTTGGCTCTATTACGATCTTATCCTTTGTCAACTCGCCAGTCTTCTCAGCATGCTCTATCATATACTTGGAAATTCGATCTTTAACTGAACCCCCAGGATTGAACTTCTCCAATTTTAGGTACAATTCGAGATTCTTGTTTGGATTCAGTCTATTTATTTTCACCATAGGAGTATTCCCGATCAAGTCTAGTATGCTATCAGCAATCATGATAGATTTTTGATAACAGTGTTATATTAATTTTGTTATGTAAAGTTTTCCATGTCTATAACTGTGAAAAATGTGGTAGCCCGGGCCAGATTCGAACTGGCGTCACCAGGTAACCCCTTTTTGGATCCAGAGCCTGGCATCCCTAGCCCTTGGAGTTGACCGCTAGACGACCGGGCTACCCAGATTCATCTAGAAAAGAAACGATTAAAACCTTTTTCCAGCTTAACTCATAGCCAAGCCTAAAAATATCCATGATTTACTTTGAAATTTCCTCTAGGACTTTGCCTTTAGTTTCTGTTCCCAAAATCAAGACGCATATAGCGCCTATAAAGTGTACCAAAGCAAATACAAGAAAGGTAAATGAAATACCCTGTGACCACCAAAGATAGCCTGTTATTATTGGAGCAAAAACCAGGATAAGACGCCCTATACTCGCAGACAACCCTGAACCAGTTCCTCTTATACGCGTTGGATAGAGTTCAGGCGTATAAGCATAGAGACCAGCCCATGCACCCAAGTTAAAGAATGAGATAACGCCCATCCAGAAAAGAACGAAAAATAATCCAGTAGTTTGTCCAAACAAAAGGCTGCCAAGACCAGCGAGAGCAAGATATGCAATTAAGACAGGCTTTCTCCCAACAGAATCTAGAAGAAAGGTTGCACTATAGTACCCTGGTATTTGCAACAAAGTAACAAGTAGTACAAAATAAAGAGGCGTAAGAAGCTCTTTTGCAGCTGTAAGCTCAACATAATACGAAGGAAGCCAAAGGAATATCCCGTGATAAGTATAGACAAGGACTGCCCAAGATAGCCATAGCATCGCTGTTCTCCTCCTATATGTAGGCGCCCAGACTTCTTTCAAGGTAGACCTTACTGAAGATATAGGGCTAGGATTTTCAGAGCTTCCGCCATCGGGCATTATAGAAATAAGTCCATGTTTTTTGAGGGTGTCCCATGCTTTTTCTTTCATTCCTTTGTTCTCTAAATATCTTATGGACTCGGGTACAAACTTTAAGGTCAAAGGAATCAGAACAAGGGGAATGAGTCCCGCTAGGAAGGTAAGACGCCACCCTAAGAACTGTCCATAGCTTTGAATCAAGAGAAATGGGAAGATTATTGCTAATACTCCCCCATATGCCCAAGCAGATTCTATTAAACCCAAAAATCGTCCTCTAGGCTTCGCAGGCACGTATTCTGAAACATACACTCCTGGTTGTGGTAATGAACCGCCTAGGCCTATTCCTGCCAGAAATCTAAAGATAGATAAAGATAGAAAGTCCCATGCAATAGAGCAGAGGCCTGTGAAAACTGTCATCAACAGAATGGTCAATAGAAGAGCTTTCCTCCTACCCACAAGATCGGCTATGATTCCACAGCTTAGAGCGCCTATGAACATGCCTATACCCGTAAGACTTAAGATAAGGCTCTGTGCAGGGATATCCAGAGCCCATTCTTTGCTTATAGCAGGCAAGATAGGTGAAAGTAGCAAGTAGTTCATGGCGGCAAACCCATAAACCAAACTACCTATGATCAATAGTGTATAGTGAAAGCGAGATAGGGGTGCCTTCTCTAGGAATTCTGTCAGACTTTTCTCCATGCTTTCTCTCTAATCTATGCCGAAATAAGAAAAGAATAAAAGCGTGTTGAAAGTGGCAAAAAGTGAAACAAAAAACGTATTGACAAGAAATTATTGCCGGTGAGTGTATGAAGTTAATAGTCTACAAGAAGGCCTTGGAAGGCATTATCAATAGCGTCAAGAAGATTCTTGATGAATTCGAGATGAATTACAAAGTGGTACAAGAGATAAACGACCTGGACCTAGAGGCTTCTGAGCTCCTAATAGTAGTAGGCGGAGATAGAGATGTTTTGCAGGCTTTTCATAGAATCGGAAAAGCGAAGGTGCCTGTGCTGGGCGTTAACGATTCTAATGAGAGCAGTTTTCTTACCGAGATTGGCATTAAAGATTTTCGAGAAGTCCTCAAAAAGTTAAGAGATAGAGAATATACAATAGAAGAATCTACGAGATTGAACGTAATAGTCGATGATAAAGAATTGCCTCCAGCCTTGAACGAAGTTGCAATCTTCTCATCCAAGAGCGCTACACTTATTGAATATTTGTTGACTGTTGATAAAGAGGTAATCTGGAGAGATTACAGCGATGGTGTAATAATCTCAACACCAACAGGCTCTACTGCTTATTCTATGTCTGCTGGTGGCCCTATGGTACTCCATAACGCTGAAGCCTTCGCAATAGTTTCTGTAAATTCTCTTGATGTCACAAGAAGACCTTTGATCGTCTCTGATAAATCACACATAAAGATAAGTGAAATAAGCAGTACTCATGGGTGCGAAGTCATAGTCGATGGTACTTACAGAGCAAAGGTTAGAGAAAGAGTCGAAGCTTTTAGGTTCCCTGAACCTGCAAGGTTTGTGAGGCCATCAGAAAGTTCAAAAGCCATGGAGAAAATGGTCAAAAAAGTAAGGCTTGCAGAGGAACTTTTAAAGATGCCTCCAAGTGCAAAACTCATTCTTAAGACACTAGAATATGAAGGGCCTTTGACCCAAAAGGACTTAGCGAAGAAGACTATGCTACCTGATAGGACCACAAGGTTGGCTCTCTCCCTACTCATAGAAAGAGGATTGGTCAATAGGAGATCTATGCTCAGAGACGCAAGACAAAAAGTATACTATGTCACATAACTAGAAGGGAGAAGACTCTTTGAATTCTCATTCTGTATAAAGTAAGTTTTCCCAGAAGATTAAGTTTAAATATGCTAACTTTCTTTTCCTTTTGGAGCGAACAAAAATGCCTAAGAAGAACTCTAATTACAATGCCCCAGACGATCCAGAAGAGTCAAAACCTGAAGCTCCAGCTCAAGCAACACCTCCAGCTGAGAAGGCACCTCAGGAAGCGAAAACTGAGAGAAGATTCCCTCCGAACCACATATACGTTGGAAAAAAGCCTATCATGAGCTACGCCATGTCTGCTCTGATTCAGCTTACTCAGAGCGAAAAAATAATCATTAAGGCTCGAGGAATGGCCATATCAAGAGCTGTTGATGTAGCCGAAATAGTGACAAAAAGGTTAGGGAACAACGCCTTCGCAGTCAAGGATATAAGGATTGACACAGAGCTTGTGGGCTCGGGAGAAGAATCAAGGAACGTCTCTACGATAGAAATCGTCGTGGGCAAGAAATAAAGCTGTTAGATCGAACAATATAGAGTGACTCACATAAATAGTGAGTTTACTCTACGCCTAGTAAGAGTCTTGGCTAGAGGTTATTGTTAATTTGGAGGCTAAGCAAAATAGCTATAAGCTCCATGGGATAATTTTCGATATAAAGTAGGCAAAGTGTTGCCTTATGCATTCACATACATACTCTGAGGCAAAGGGAAGAGATTGCAGAATATGTGAAAAGCCTTCCCGATTTTTATCTAGAGCTGTCGATGTTTGCCGATCTTGCATTCGTGATAACCCTTATGATGCAATAAGAGTTGCATTGGAGAATCATGCAAAGGTCAGAAGGATCTTTAAACTTCCTGAAGAGATTCCTAAGAATCAGTCAGGGATACCATGTAATTTATGCTCCAATGAATGCAAGATGGGCATAGATGAATCAGGCTACTGTGGTCTGAGAAAGAACGAAAAAGGAAGGCTTGTCAGTCTAGTTAATCCAAACAAAGGATTATATCATGCATATCTCGATCCTCATGTTACTAACTGTTGCTCTGCATGGTTCTGCCCAGCTGGAACTGGCGCAGGGTATCCAAAATTCTCCCTTTGCAAAGGCCCTGAGATAGGCTACTATAACCTTGCCATCTTCTTTTATGGTTGTAACTTTGATTGTTTATTCTGCCAGAACTGGTCTCACAAAGACATTGATTCAGCGCCATCTAATAGCATTGATGATCTGGTTGAGAGAACATTACGTAATCCTAAGATTACATGCTGGTGCTTCTTCGGAGGATCGCCAGAGCCTCAGCTTCCTTTCGCCATTAAAGCTTCAGAAAGGGTTCTTGAACTAATACCGAAGGATAGAATTCTTCGCATATGTTTTGAGTGGAATGGTTGTGGTCATCCGAGTCTGGTTAGAAAGGCTGCGGAGCTAGCTTTTAGTAGCGGCGGGAATATAAAGTTCGATCTCAAATGCTTTGATGAGAATATGAGCTTGGCGTTAAGTGGTGTATCAAATAGGCGAGCTTTTCGTAACTTTGAGATGATTGCTCGAGATTTTCACTCTTTGAGAAAAGATCCACCTGTTCTAACAGCCACGACTTTGATGATTCCAGGCTATGTCGATACAGAAGAGGTTGAAGGGATAGCGAAATTTATAGCTAGCCTGGATAGAGGAATACCTTACAGCTTATTGGCATTCCATCCAGATTTCTTAATGAATGATTTGCCCGTAACATCTTTAAATCAAGCTTTCAATTGCCATAGAGTAGCGAGAAAGCACTTAGAGAGAGTAAATATTGGGAATTTGCACTTGCTTGGTCATCATAGCCTAGAAGAATTTGCACCTTAAAACTTCATCTCAAGAAAGAATTTTTAAGCTTTTTACGATAAGGTAATTAGAAATGAAGAATTTGGCCAGATTGTCGGATGAAGTAGAATCTTTGAGGGGAGACCTTCTAAATATAGCATCACATCTCATAAAAGCTAAAAGTGAGAACCCTCCAGGAGATACATCAAAGGCAGCCACTGTTGCTGAAGATCATCTTAAAGCCACAGGGCTTAGCACAAGGCGCATCGAATTTGTAAAAGGGCATGTAAATATCATATCAAGCATAGGAAGTGGCGATTATGGGCTCATACTTTGTGGGCATATCGATACAGTGCCAATAGGCGATGTAAATAGATGGAGTTTTGATCCCTTTTCTGGTCAAGTGGTTGAAGGTCGTGTTGTAGGCAGAGGTGCTGTGGATATGAAAGGAGGGGTGGCAAGCATTCTTACAGCCGTTAGAGCGCTAGTAAAATATGAGAAAAGACTGAACGAAAGAATCACTATAGCATTGTTTTGTGATGAAGAGACAGGAGGTCGGTACGGAGCCCGTTGGGTCGTTGAAAATCAATCAATAAAAGGCAAAGCCATGATCATAGGCGAGGCCTCGAACCATTATAGATTTGGCCATACCATAGTAGCTGGAGAAAAAGGACTCTTATGGTTAAAATTGAAGTTTAATGGCATCCCTTATCACGGGAGCAGACCCATGTTAGGAGACAACGCTATAATGCATGCAGCAAAAGCCCTCTCAAAATTGAAAAACCCTATATTATCAAAAGTGAAAACACCCTACGAAGCCATAAACCTTGTTAGATGGGGGAAAAAGGTCATCATGGAGGAATACAAAGACAAAAAGAGTCTAAAGCCTCATTATGCTATGGATCATTACACATTGAATACTGGTGTGATCAAGGGAGGAGTGAAAGCCAACATCGTACCAGATTCGTGTGAAGTAGAGCTTGATCTAAGAATACCAATTGGAGGAAGTAGAGCAGAAGCAGAGAAGATAATTAAGGGTCTGGCAGAAGAGGGAAAGATCGAATACATTAATTATGCCCCACCTTCTTTCACCCCTTCTGGAAGTGACCTTATCAAGATTTTGAGAAGAGTGAGCCGATCTATATTCAAGGAGAAGACGCCTGCCGTATGTATAGCCGCTACAACAGATGCCCATTACCTTAGATCTGCCTTGAATATTCCCATAGTATCATATGGACCTGGCTATGAAGAGGCTTGCCATACCTACGATGAATCAGTCGATATTGTTGACATATTAGGATGCGCCAAGGTTTATGCCCACACGAGTATGATCATCTCATCTTGACTCATTTTGCATTTGATATCCTTCCAAACCTTGCAGTATACCTCTTCGACTCTACTTTAATCATATGAAATGTTTATTAGTTTAAAAAAGATGTCATAATTTGACCTAAATTGGTACTTTTGGATTTAATGAAAAAACAAGTCCTGCAAATAGACGAGGTAACTTTAATTGCTTTCTTTTTCATAGCACTTTTGATCATCATTATTCTTGCATCATCGTTAAAAGTAGTAAGGGAGTATGAACGCATAGTTGTATTTAGGCTGGGGCGACTGCTCGGTGCAAAGGGTCCGGGTTTGGTTATAGTCTTGCCTTTTGTCGATAGAGTAAGAACTATCGATCTTAGGGTACTTACCTTGGATGTAGCGAAGCAGAGTATTATTACTCGTGACAACGTAACTGTTGATGTAGATGCAGCAGTCTACTTCAGGGTTGCAGATCCTATCGAAGCTACAATGAAAGTCCAAGATTACATACTTTCATCGACTTTACTGTCCCAAACTACGCTAAGAGATGTTCTCGGACAAGTTGAGTTTGATGATTTGCTCACAAAGCGTGATGAATTGAACAAAAGGTTACAAACCATCTTAGATGAATTAACGAATCCTTGGGGAATTAAAGTGACAGCAGTAGCTATAAAAGATGTTGTCATACCAGAGAGTATGCAAAGAGCTATAGCGAAACAGGCAGAAGCTGAGCGTGAAAGAAGAGGTAGAATAATAATGGCAGATGGTGAATTGCAGGCAGCAAGGAAGATGGCTGAGGCTGCTGACTATTATATGAAGAGCACAGCGGCTATGAGGCTAAGAGAACTTCAAACATGGACAGAGATAGCTCGTGAGAAGAATCTGATAGTAGTTACTGGAAGCACTTCCCAAGATCTAGGCGTCATGCTTGGGTTGATGAAGGAAAAGAAAACTGAAAGTCAGTAGCCTATGAATAAAAAATTTTGGCTGATAACTACAATAATAGTATTATGGATCGCTTCCCTTTCTTTAGGCTTTAGCATAGCTCAAGGGCAGAAAGATAATAAAGTCTTATGGGTGAGAATAGATGGAACTATTACTTACGCTACAGCTGATTTTGTAGACGTAGCAATAAACCATGCGAATGAAAAAGGATATTCTGCAATCCTTTTGACATTAAACACTCCAGGAGGTCTTTTAGACTCAACTTTCAATATAATAGACAAGATGCAAAGTTCGAATGTACCAGTTATAGCCTACGTTTATCCCTTAGGAGGAAATGCTTGGTCTGCTGGCACCTATATTTTGATGGCTAGTGATTACGCAGCCATGGCTCCTTATACAGTCATAGGTTCAGCCCAACCTGTATCTGGCTTGACCCCTATTACTGATGAGAAGATCATCAATGCTTTAGTGGAGAAGATAAGGAGCTTTGCCAATCTTCATGAAAGAAATGAAACTCAAGCAGTCAGGTTCATCGTCCATAATGATAACCTAGACCCTGATAGAGCCTTAAGTTATCATGTCATAGAGGCTATTGCATCTTCTCCTTATGAACTCTTAGAGAAAGCGAATGGTACAAAAGTCAACACGTTGTATGGAGAAAAAGTATTGAACACTAAAGGCGCTGAATTGGTAGAGTTCACACCAGGCCCTAGGACTATAATTTTACAAATATTATGCGATCCGACTATATCTTCCCTGCTTATAACTCTTGGAATACTTGCAATATTCTTGGGGCTTTCATCCCCTGGTTGGGGCGCAGAAGTTCTTGGCGGTGTCATGTTAATTCTTGGGCTAATAGGGACAGGCTTTAGCGTGAATTACGGCGCCCTCTTATTGCTCATTATAGGAGTAGGACTTATGTTGGTCGAAGTTTATACTCATGCCCATGGAGTTGCGGGAATAGGAGGAGCGATAATTATGAGCATAGGGGCAATTCTACTAGTCTCTACCCCTCCTGCGCCATTGTTAGTATCGTCTGAATGGTTCACAACCTTTCTCTTCACTGTGTTAGGAGTGATGGCTGTTGTTGCAATCTTCTTCGGTTTATTAGCTTACAAAGTAATAGTGATAAGAAGGAAGAAGCCCATGCTTGAAAAGTTCCCAAGTGGCTATGGAAGAACAATAGATAATATCGGACCGAATGAGCCAGGCTATGTAATAATCGAAGGCGAATATTGGCTAGCTACTAGTAATACTCCTATAGATGCAGGCAAAGAGGTAAAAGTGATAGGCAAAGATGGACATAGACTAATCGTTAAGGAAGAGAAGAATTGATCACAGAATTTTCTTGTATTTAGGAAAATTAATTTAGGAGGATGTTCTATAACTTAAAGTGTATATGTTCCGTGGCGAAGACGAGGTTTTAGTAAGACGTAAGACCTTGACCATCCTTCAAGATGAGGTGAAAATGGTAGCTGAGGCAGCCAGAGAACTTTTTTCATCCTATTCTGCCACATTGAACAACGACTCGACTACTTTAAAAACGTCTATAGAGAGAATCAAAAATGCTGAAATAAGCGTTGAAGCTCTAAGAAGGTCTCTTACTAGAGAATTGGCTGAAATAGGAGCCATGATCATGAGCCGAGAGGATGTTCTAAGAACAGCTTATGCTATCGAGAATGTGGTACATTATATCAATGGGATCTCTTTTAGAGTCTCACAAATAAGTTGGAAGGCTATGCAAAATAGCAAGTTATCCATTGAGATTAAAGAGTTAATCGATATGGCGGTTGAAATTGTACAAAGGCTGAGCGAAGTGATTCGGTCATTGACCATTAACCCAGCCCAGTCTATCGAACTCGCTGGCAACGTAGAAAAGTTAGAGCGCCAAATCGATGATAAATATAGGCAGATAACTGTAAAAGTCTTGAAGGAAGTCAACTCAGTCAAAGACCTGATAGTCCTCATGGATATAGTCGAGAGGATTGAGAACATGTCTGATGCGTGCTTAACGGCTTCTGATGCTGTCACAATTCTTGCCCTAGGTTTATGAATGATCAAGAATGTCTAAAAGAGTTCAAAAGCCTTTAGGAGAGTTGGTAGAGAATAGGATAATCATATGGGATATCGAAGAGTCTAGAAAGCTTTTCAAAGAAGGGTTCTATGGCAAACCCGTAGGCATCGCCAAGCCCAAGGGAGCAGATTTTGATGCACCTTTGATCTTGGATTTGATAGAAGGATATTACCTCGCCAAAATAGGTAGAATAACAATTCATAAAGGAGAAAAGAAGAAGAAAGTTTCTCTTAAGGTTATGGAGAAGATTTGCAATCAAGAGTATGTTGACTTTAAGGAGAAGTTCCTTGTCTATAAGAAATTAAGAGAGACAAATTATGTTGTAACCCCAGGAATAAAGTTCGGTTGTGATTTTGCTGTTTATGAGCATGGTCCTGGTATAGACCATGCTCCTTATTTGGTTCAAGTTGTAAAGCCAGATGATGACATCACAGCTACTAGCATAGTCCTATCAGGCAGGCTTGCCACAACCGTAAGGAAGCAGTTCATACTGGCTTTAGTGGATATAAAGCAAGAAAGGGTAAACTTCTTATCTTTTGATTGGTGGAGAGCATAAGAATTTTATGAAAATGAATCTTTACTATACTTTGAAAAAGTATTTAAAATATGAAGAAAAAGGATAAATATTCTTAACAACAAAGAAGCGTATGCAAATCAAACCGTATAAGAAGGCTCTAAGCGCTTCTATAATATTGATGTTCACAATTTCTCTCTTAATACTTCCAATCAGACCAGTTTCAGGCGTTCCGGAAGTTACTATCTTTTCTGAGAATTTTGAAGGAGTCTTCCCAGCAGATAACGGCTGGACTGTAGGAGACCTTGCCCCTTCTTATGGTGAGGATTACTGGGGTGCTACTAGCTATAAAGCCCATAGTGGGAGTAAGAGTGGTTGGTGTGCCCAGATCGGTAGCAAATCTGTACCTACTACGATCCTCGAAGAAGACTTTGAAACTGGAATCGATGGCTGGAGCATAGGCGATTCTAATCCCATTGGTGGCGATGCCCACTGGGCGCTAGCATTAGCAGCTTTTGGAGGTGAAGGAGCTCACAGTGGGAATCAAAAAATGTATTGTTCTGTACCATATGGCGGAACTCCTTCTGACCCAAAGTATCAAAATTACATGGATGCCTACATGACAAGAACAGTAAATCTAATAGGTTATGATGATGCTTATGTACAATTCTACTATAAGATGCCCTCTCTTGAGGTAGGTTATGATTACGGGCAACTTAAGATAGGAACTATCGAGTTAAAAAAATATGATGCTGTAAAAACATCTTGGACTTACTCAATAGTATGGTTGACTGATTATGTTGGAGGAGTTTTTGATCTAACATGGAACTTTCACAGTGATGAGATTATTGTATACGAGGGTTGGTACATAGATGATATTTCAATTATTGGTTTATCTACTGAAGATAACACAGCATTACATCAGTACGATTATAATATGGATGCATATATGATGAAGCAGATAGATCTTACTGATTATATTTCAGCCACTCTTAGCTACTATTACTGGCTCGATAGTGAACCTGGTTGGGATTACTTATTTGTAGAGACATCCACTGATGGCTCTACTTGGAATACTGAGAATTCTTATACTGGCAGAAGTGATGGCTGGGTACAAGATACTGTTGATCTAACGCCCTTTATCGGCTCCAGTGTATACATAAGGTTCCTCTTTTTCAGCGATGAGATATTTAGCGATTATGAAGGAGCATATCTCGATGACATAGTGATAACTGCTATACCCCATAATGATGCTGGTAGTGGTGGAGATGCAGGAGATGATTTTAATACCGCCACAGAGATAAATGTTGGAAACTATGAAGGTTTCGTAGAATCTTTTGACATAAACGACTACTACAAAATCTTCGTATCTGCAGGCAATACCATCCATATCACAATGACTCCTGCTGTAGGTTCAAATTTAGATCTGAAACTTTTTGATCCTAGTGAAGATTTGGTAAGAGAATCAACCAATGTTGGTGATGCTGCAGAGAGTATATCATATACTGCTGAAACTTCTGGAGACCATTTCATATTGGTGTATTTCGTCAGTCCAACGAGCAGTTACACACTGAATATTACAATAGAGGATAATATTCCTCCAAATCTGTCAATAACTTCACCAATTAATGGAACTCAAGTAAAGTCATCGAGTGTTCAAGTCACATGGACTGGCTCAGATGCGGATACAGGCATAGACCATTATGAAGTAAAGCTCGATGATGGCTCATGGTTAGATGTTGGGACTGACACTAGTCACATATTTACTGGTGTGAGCGATGGTAGCCATACAGTTCGAGTGAAGGCTGTAGATGGGGCAGACAATTCTAGGATAGCTCTTGTCGACTTTACAGTAAATACAAGCCTATTGTTAGGACCTGGATGGATGGATGACATAATGATCTTCGCGATAATCATAATAGTAATTGTCGTAATAGTTGCTGCTGTCGTTTTAGTCAAAAGGAGGAAGCCTCCACTACCTCCTCCACCTCCACGCTAAGATAAATTAGAGTAACATCGTACCTCTGGCACAGGGGCTACATAGTATCCTTACTAGATTGAAAAATAAACCCTCGGCATAACAAATACATCTCACTACTCTCTGGACGGCTTGCTGGAGGCTTTATTATAATAACATCTTTAAAATTCTTCTTTATCTTCCTCAAAAATTCATCAAAAGGCTCTCCTTGAAAGACCTTCATTATAGCATGCCCTCCCTCTTTAAGTATAAATGGCAATATCTCAACAACTTTTGAAGTCAGATCTATCTGCTTTGCAACATCTAGCTCCCATATTCCTGATACACTTGGAGATAAATCCGATGTAACAATATTAGCCTTTTTTGGCAATTTACTCATTATCTTATCCTTTATACTTTCATCATTAACATCTGCCATCAGTGTTTCAACATTGCTATCAATGGGCTCAACCCTCTTCAAATCTATTCCTAAGGCAAAACCTTTTTTCCCAATAACCTTTGAGATATATTGAAGCCATCCACCAGGTGCACAGCCAAAATCTACAACTATGTATCCATTCTTGAAAATATTGTACTTTTTATCTATCTGCATGAGCTTAAAGGTAGCTCTGCTCCTATAGCCTTCTTTCTTTGCTATTCTCCTGTAATGATCTTTCTTCGCTTGATCTAACTTCATCGATATGCCAACAGTAGCATTACGTATAAATTTTCTGTAACTCTTTATACACTAGCTTGCTTCTCTTTGTACTCCTGCATTACCCATCTTTCAAGCCTTATGCATTTGTAAGGAGTTATCACACCATTATCGGTGCATTTGACTTCATCAGAGCAGATTATGCAAGGCAGAGATTCGATGGACTTTATCTGAACAGGCAATCTTAATGGGACCAAACAATATGTCCACCTTCCGCTATTCAATATCTTCTCCCTTTTTATTATCCCCCTCTTCTCAAGCCTAATAGCCAATCTTGAACCGTCTCTGCTAGTAAGATTAAGGGCCTTCCAGAGCTCGCTCTGTAGAATTCCCTCCTTTCCATGCTCAACTATGAGCTTGTAGACTTTAGACGTTAAATCAGGGGATTCTTCCTCCATTCTTACCATCTTTGTTAATTATTAGAGGAGGAAAGATTTAAACTGTATCTGCCTTCTGCATCGCTGCCCTTTGGCAAGACTCTAAGGCGCTGCCTTATTAAGAAGTTGTTGAGGATTTCTCGGCTTCTGTTCCTAACTGTAACTTCTGTTACTTCTGCTGCTTCTGCTATCTCTCTTTGAGGGGTCCTTTCTCCTAACAATACAGAAGAGATGTATACAAAAGCTGCTGCTAACCCAGCAGGAGCCTTTCCATCAAAGGTTTTGGAGCCGAAGGTCTGGGACATAAGGTTAAGAGCCAGCCTCTCCACTTTTGGGTCTATCTTCATGACGTTGACAAGTTTTGAGACATATCTTCCTACAGAAGTTGGAGGAATATGCTCCTTTTCAGACTCTTTTAGCATGAACCTATAGTACTTGGCTACGGTCCTTTTATCAACTCCCATAGCTTTGGCGATTTCCTTTAATGAGCGACCGATCTCAAACTTTCTGCAAGACAAGTATATGGAGGCTCCTGCCATCCCTATTATAGATCTGCTTTTCGCTACTCCTTTCTTTGCCAAAATTCTGTAAGAATGGGCTGCTGTCTCTGTAACTATTTTTGGCAATTTAAGAGCATCTGAAACCTCGTTTATCTTTGACAATACTATGCAAAGATTTCTCTCCTCTGAAGAAACGGTTCTTATTCTGCTCTGCCATTTCTTCATGCTCTTAACGCTCATGTGCATATAAGGGCTTAAGGGCTTGCCATGAGAGTCTTTATTCTCAGATCCTATTTCTGTCGTTAAACCAAGATCGTGTAACAAGAAAGTCTGGGGTGCTCCAACTCTGACCCTTTTTTCTTTTTCTTCCAGGTCTAAAGCCTTCCACTCTGGTCCTCTGTATTCATTATGATCTTCTATTACAAATCCACATGACGAGCAGACCAGTTCTCCCTTATCATAATCCCCTATGAGTAATTTACCACATGTAGGGCAGAACATTTGGCAACCTCTAACATCCCTATCCATCTCTCACACCTCTCTTTAACTCAGAGGAAATCTTAACCCTAGTGCCAATGACTCTCTCTATTCTTTCAGTTAAAGGAATGGCTGTAGCGTAAGGAGACTTCACAGGACCTATAAGCTCTGTTACCTTAGCCAATTTTCTTCCTTTTGAATCGAGTAAAATCGTCCCAGGTTTTATGAATCTGTCAACTTTAATTATCAGGCGACCACTTTTAGCCAGATGGATCACAGTACCAACCTCGTCCAATTTAAACCATTAAATAACATACTTATAGATACTTACTTTTAAACTAATCTCTGATCTATGGGAGATAAAAATAGCGCAAATCTGCCATATACATATCATTTATTACCACATACTCATGTTAAACTTATTTCCCACTTCTAATCATGGTCAAAGCTTTAGAAACTTCTTTTAAAACTATTGACTTAGGCTTAACTTTCTCTATGGTTATGTAACCAGAAGGAGTAAAAGCTCTTTTTGGAAAAGATGCTGAAAAAGGTTTAGGGTTATAGCCTGCAAGTTTTGCAGCCTTTACAAGCTCATCCAGAGTTGGGTTCTTGACTGATAAACTAAGAGGAACTCTTCTTCCTTCTGATCTTTTCAAATTGGAGTTGAAGTAATCAAGCCATATTACGAGTAAATTGTAGTCTTTCAACCAGCACCGCCTTTTTTAGTCTTTATAAGACTAAAAAAGGGTTTATTATTTAAAGAAAAACATTAAAGATGTTTAAACGAAGATTCAAATGATGATCTTGTATTCAACCTATTTGATTAGAATGGCGTTTACCACGCCGTCTTGTCCAGGTCTTGATCTGACTTTTGCCGTTCCCAACTCTGTCTCTATTATGGCACCTTTAGTTATTACACCACGCCTTTCATAATCTCTATTGGCAGGGTTCTTGATGACCTTAAGAATCTTGACCTTCTTCACCTTTTTCGTGGAAGGGTCTAGAACGCTTGCATAAGAAGTTTTTTTGAGGGAAAGTTTTATGTTACCTCCTCTGGCTCTCTTTTTAATGACTTCATCACTTCCCAAAGTGGTTTCGATAGGATAACTATCAGCCTCATAAGCCCTCCTGACCCTATAAGGGATTCTCTTTCCACCGGTAGGCTTACGCTTGGCTAAATTCTCGATAGGTCTTACAGACAAAGGCTCTCCTCTTTTACCCCGTTAAGTCTTTGGGTTTTTCAATAAAAAGCTTTCCTCTTTGGTAGCCTTAGCCCCTCTTCCTAGACTTTGCTTAAGAAGTTGCTTCCTCATAATTTCGGGGTCATCGCTAAGACCAAAGTATTCAGAGAAGGCTGGCGTAGTCTTATAGACTTTCGTTCTTCCAGATGGTTCTCCTGAGATGAAACCTATCTCATCCAAAATCTTAAGATGCTTGTAAGCTTGCTTCCCTCTTTTCTCAGCAAGGCTTAGACTGGATATAGGCTGAAAGTAAGCAATATAAGATAAAGTCTTTAGCACTGAAGGAGGTATCAAAGGCTTTGTTGAGAACCTCTTAGCTATGATATTATATTGCTTTTTTAGTTGCATGGCAAACTTTCGGTCTGCCAACTCTACTATCTCTATAGCTCTCAGGCTGGAATTTAGAATCCTAGCTAGATCTCTTACAGCCCTAACAGCCCTTCTCTTAGAAGTTATACCTGCAGCGGATGCTAGCTCCTTTGGGGAGAGGGGACGACCAGCAGCATAAAGGGCTGCTTCTATCCTAGCTTTGATTTCACTTTCGTCAAGAGGAGTGGTGAATCTCTCTCTTGATTTTGATGTCATCGCCCTCCTGCTCCAAGGTTATAAGTCCCTCTCCTGCAACGAAAAGCAAAAGGATGAAGGATTGAATTGCTTCTAAGAGTTTCATCTCACGAACATATTCACTAAAGAAGATCTCGCCCCTTTTCTCCAGTACGCTCAAAAGATTAGACTTAAAGAAAGATAATAGCTCCTTTATATGAAGAGAGAAATCATCCGCTTCTATTAATGGCTCAGGCTCTATAAGGCTTTTAGGCTCCTCTTTTCTCTGCTCCGCTGATACTTCCTTTATTATTCGCTCAAGAGCTAATATAAGATCTTCTAGAGAAGTTGAATAAAGCTCATGTCTAAAAGGCATCTCAAATAGAGGAGGTTCCATAGATTTGACAGGCTCTCTTTTAATCTTGAATTTTTCGAACAAGAATAGAGTTTCCACCTTAAGTCTATAGATTAAAGCTGATGATACAATCGCTGAGCCACAGAGACGAAGGTTAAGAGTTCCAGAACTTTTTACTATGGATGAGAATGCCTCAAGAAGACTTGCCAAATCTAAATCCCAAGGCTTCTGCTTCTTAATGACTTCAGGGTTTACTAATACGTTGAGAGGGGGTTTCGAGAGGGAATCACGGTTAAGAACTTCTGACAATTGCCTCCACTCCTGGCTTATACCTTATGACTTTTGACAGGCTATCCTCGTTGTAGACACCATAAATTGAAGAGGCATGGGTTATCATAGAGGGCTTTAATGTTATCAAAATTATCTGAGATTTACTTGACCTTTCCTTCAAAAGCTCTGCAAGCCTCTCAATGTTTACAGCATCTAAATGAGCGTCTATTTCATCAAAAAGGTAAAAAGGAGAGGGATAAACGGACTGAATGGATAGTATGAAAGCCAAAGCTGTTATGGTCTTTTCACCCCCACTTATGGAAGAAGACTCTCTCGGAGCTTTGTCTGGGAATTGAGTCATAAGAAATACTCCACTTGAGAATATATTGTTAGGGTCCTCGATCTCTAGCCATGCAGAGCCTCCTGTTAACTTATTGAATATATTCCTTAACTCTCTGTCTATCTTCTCAAAAGCGTTTATGAAGACGCGCTTCTTCTCAGCTTCAATGCTTTCAATGAACTGAACTATGACATTTCTCTCACTTTCCAACTGATTCTTTCTGAGAGAAAGGTTCTTGTAACCAGTTATTATTTCTGTATAATTACGGTCTGCCAGCAGGTTTACGTTGTTCTTAAGATTCTCATATTCAAGGCTTATCTTCTCAAGAATGGCTTCAGCGCCATCAAAAGTCTGCAATGGCTCAAAATACTCTAATGAAGATAAATCGCCTAGAATTCTTTGCTCGGCTTCATTCAAAGATTCTAAGTTCTTGTTAAGAGAGAATAATTCTTTCTCTACACGATTTATCGAACGCAAGCAACCTTCTTCAACATCACGGAGATCTTTTAGCCTTTTTTCAAAGTCTTCTAGCATTGGCTTTGATTTCTTCTTAGATTCGATTATGTAGCTTTCTTCAAGCTTTAATTTTTCCAACTTCTCTTTAAGATCTTTTAAATTTAACTGATTATCTTCCAAAGACTTTACCTTTTCATCCCTGTTTTTCTCTAACTGAGAGATCTGTTCTTCCAAACTTTTGGTACTAGGTCTTAGTATATTCTCTAAATTCGCTCTTTCTTTTGTCAAGCGAGTAACAATATCACGGATCTGTGAGGAGACATTCTCTATAAGATAATTGTAAGATACTTTATTATCATTAAGAAGTTTGATTTCATCGTTCATAGATTTAAGGCCTAGTTCAGAAATCTTCTTCTCATAAATCTCTACTTTCTCTGTATGCTTTGCCTTAATAGTTAAGAGTTTATTTATCCGACCTTCAACCTTTTTTAGTGTGGATTCAAGCTTGCTCATCTTCTTAAGAACAGTATTTTGTAATCTTCTATATCTTACCAAGAATTTATCGATACTCATTAATTGAGTAGCCAGTCTTTCTATCGTCAGAGTCCTCTTAATTCTCTCTTCATCCAGCTTCTTAGCCTGTTTCTCAATCTGGTTTAAATCAGACTTTCTTTTGGCTATTATCTTCTGCAATGGCTTTAAGGCTTCCCTAATCGCTGAAAATGATGCTTCATCATGAATCAAATCTATAATTTTATCCATTTTTGTTATGTACCCAGTCTCAAAGGCTAAGCCTTTAGGCTCGAAAAGATCGCCGTTCAGAGTCACAGCCCTAAAGCCTCTTGAAGAAACAATAAAGGCAACTTTATGAGAATTGACCAGAACAGTATCGCCAAAAATGAAGTTGACAACTCCTTCTAGACCTTCATCTACAGATATGAAATCTGAGACGAGTCCTATCACTCCATCAATAGGAGGAGGAGTTGTTCGAGTCATGCTTGAAAACTCTGAGAGAGGGATCATCATCAGCCTCCCCATCTTTAATCTTTTCGCAGTCTCAGCAATCTTTAACATGTTAGTAAGATCTTTGACTATGATAGCTTTCATCAATTTTCCAGCACTTGCTAGAATCGCTAGTTCATATTTATCATCGTACTTGACCAAATCTTCTAATTTACCAATAAGACCGTCTATGGCTCCAGCCTCTGATAACTCTTCTAACTTCTTCAAACTCACTTCTTCTGTAATTACGTTGTCTGCAATAGAGCGTTGCGCTTCATATCTAAGGACTGCTCTACTGGCTTTGTCTAAAGTGGAAATGGCTTTTTCTATTTCACCTTCTAGTTTTGACTTTCTCTCTGACAGCGAAGCAATTGAAGCATTTACCTTGTCAAGAGCGTCTTGCTCTGCTTTTTTCAAGCCTTGAAGCTCTGAAAGATTTTTTTCTAATTGATTCAAAGTTTCTAAGAAGGAGCTATTCTTGTTTCTTAAGGAATCGAGCTTTTCTGAAATATCTGATTTGTGTTTCTCCAATTCAGAAATTTTATCAGATAGTGCATTAATGATTTCTTTTCGTTTCATTACCCTTTTCTGCAGCATCTCAGAGTTGAGAACTGCTTTTGATAATTGATGCTCTAGCTTTTCTATCTTTTTTTGAGTGGATGAAAGATTTTTGACCGCTTCGTCTTTATTCTTCTCTAATTCACATAAGTTCTCTTCCAACTTTTTGACTACGTTATCTAGCGCTTCCATCTCTCTTAGCTTTTCATCCCTCATTCTATAAAGAGTAGGCAGAGTCTCATCTATTCTTTGGACGATCATTTCATCTTCTTTTATCCCAGCGTTTAACCTATCTATCTCATTCGATAGCCTTGCCATCGAGAACTGTAGCTCTACATTCTTCGCACCAGATTCATCAAGAACATTTGCAATGAAAATATTGCGCTCATCCTCTAAGGATTTTATCTGATTTCTTATGCCTTCCAGCCTAGACCTTAACTCTTGTAAATCCTTAGAGCATTTATCAATTTTGTCTTTTTGCTCAAAGATTTTATCTCTAGTTAATGCAAGATTCTTGGACAATATTACAGACTTCAGCCACCTTATTTCTTCCTCTAATTGCTTCAACCTTATCTGATCGTTCCTCTCGCCTTCCAGTTCATCTACTCTTTTCTTTATCTCATCTATTCTGGCTAGAGCCACCTGCAACCTAAGATCAGCATCTTTTAATTGCTTTTCAGCCTCAGACTTTTTCTCATCGAACTGAGCGATACCAACTATGCCTTCTATCAGTTTACGCTTTTCATCTGGAGATAATTCAGAAACTCTGGTTACCATTCCTTGAGGTATTACATTAAGACCTTCTGGAGAGATCAAAGCAAGATCAAGGATTTCTGACATAGAGCCCTTCTGAACTCGCTTATTATTCAAAAAATACGTGCTCTCCCCATTCTCTTTTAACTCTCTTGTTATGCTTACGCTCTCAGAATTCACTGGAATAGCCTTTGCAGAATTATCAAATAATATACTTACCCTTGCACCTTTATTCTTTGTCTCAGGACTAATATCAGATATTAGAGATGAGAGTTTGCTAACTCTCAAAGCCTTTGGACTGTTCTCGCCTAAGCAGAACCTGATGGCATCCATGATATTGCTCTTACCAGAACCATTCGGACCAGTGATGATGTTTAATCCTCTCTCAAGCTGTAAAGAAACTCTCCTAAAGGACTTGAAGTTATAAACTTCTAATTTCTTTATGTAAGTACTTGTTTCAGGATTGGATGCCATTTTCGTCAAGCCTTTGTCTGATGTAGAGAGAGCAAGATAACTAATGAACTTAAAGATATATCTTCGATTAAGCCCATGCTATCTTTCTTAAACATTATTGCTCTTATATGTGCTTTACTATGGTTTATAAGTATAAAACTGCAAATTTTTGACTTTATGGTAAGTTTTTAAGAACTCATACCATCTAAGGCGGACTTGGCTAGATTCGCTATGATAGCCCACCTTAAGGACTTAGGCTGGATAGAAAGACTGAAGACTAAAACTCGATAATTTACAATTCAATGTGTAATCAGACTTATTAACAGCATCGTTGTTCAAAAGAACATGTTCAGAAAAAGAAGAGCATTACTCTTAGAAGCTGCAAGGAAGAATGATTGTGAGATCGTAGCTTCAGCCACTCCTCAAAATTTATTTTACACCACTGGTTTTTGGGGCGATGGAACTGTAATAATAAGAAAAGATAGCACTATTCTATTAACGAGCCTCTTAGAAAGAGAAAGGGCGAAAAAATATGCAAAAGATTGTGATGTAATAGTAAGCAAGACGGGAAGGAGCTTAAAGGATCTTGTTTTAGAGCATATTGGTTCTAAGGGAAAAGTATGCTTCGATGATGTGGAGATGTCTTTGCAGTTTTCCCTTAAGAAGGCTCTAAAAGAAGATGTAATGTTCAATCCAAATTTATTCTACTCTGTGAGAAGGATTAAGGATGAAGAAGAGATAGCCAACATTGCTCAAGCTGGTAGAATAGCAGACAAATTATATGATTACGCATCAGCCATTATCAAACCGAGAATGAGAGAAAGAGAGTTGGCAGCTGAGCTATTATCCAGAGCCATAAAATCTGGCTGTGATATACCATTTTACGCTTCCACTCAAAACCCCATAATAGTTGCATCAGGACCCAATTCATCATTTCCTCATGCAGACTTGACGGATAGAAGATTGTCAAATGGAGATTTTGTAATTATTGATTTAGTGATAAGGTTCAATGGTTATGTAATAGATACTACCAGAACCTTTGCTTTAGGAAGAGTTGATGATGAAGCCAAAAAAGTGTATGAAATTGTCAAATCTGCCCAAGAAAGAGGAATAGAAGCAGTGAAGCCAGATGTTGTTGCTGGAGAAGTTGATAAAAAAGTGAGAGATATAATTAATGTGGGAGGATATGGCGAGTTCTTCGTTCATGGTACAGGGCATGGTGTAGGTTTAGATGTTCATGAACCACCTTCGTTAAGGGTGGATAGCAAAGAAGTCTTGCAAAAGAACAATGTTGTAACTGTAGAGCCTGGCATTTATATTCCAAATAAATTTGGGATTAGAATCGAAGATACAATAATAGTATCGAAAAGAGCAGAGCCTTTTACAAAGTTTCCTAAAGAGCTATTGATATTATGATAAGTCAAAAGATCGGTGCTTTCCTTTTATGCTCTTTAAAATTGTATCGAGCAACTTACTTGCTATGAGTTGTTTTGGGGAGAGAGGAATATGAGTAACATTTCGAGCTTTATCCACTATGAATACTTCATTCGTATCGACTCCAAAGCCAGAGCCTTTTCTGCTTACATCATTCGCTACAACTAGACCAGCGTTAGATGCTTTTAGAAGCTCATAAGCCCTATCGATGAGTTTTTCATCGGATAATTTGTAATCCGCTTTAAAGGCTACTAGAAATATTTTTGGAGATAATTCTTTAACTTCATCAATAATCTTTGGCAGAGGCTTAAGCTTTATCACTAATTCATTGATCTCTCTACTAGGCAGTTTGTAATCATACTTTTTCTCAGGAGCAAAATCTGTAACAGCGCTTGTAGCTATTAGCACATCATAATTTTTATCCTTAAGTTCAGAAACAACTTCATTATACATCTCTTCAGTAGTTTCTACACTTATTACTCTTGCACCTTGAGGAGGAGCCACTATACCATGACCATATATCAACGTAACATCTGCTCCTCTCCTTAAAGCTTCATTTGCTATTGCTATTCCCATCTTTCCTGAACCCTTATTCGTTATGACCCTTATGGGATCGATGTATTCTAAAGTTGGACCTGCAGTAATTAGCAATTTAATCCCTTTCATACTTTTTATAGACAATTTTCTTATCACTGTTTCAACTATATCTTCTAAGCTTGCAATCTTTGCTTTGCCTTCCTCCATTCTAGGATTGATAAATTCAACTCCCAATGATTCTAACTTCTTTATGTTCTCAATTAGTATTGGATGATCGTATAAGGATTCGTGCATGGCTGGCACTATAATAATGGGTATTTTAGAACCAAAGGCAGTTGATACAACTGTAGTGACAGGAGTATCAGCTATACCATATGCAATCTTGCTTATAGTATTCGCAGTAGAAGGACAAACTAGAATTAAATCGACTTTATTCTCATGCATCCCAGCTAGTGCTATATGCTCTATTTTACCTGTCAATTTTGTCACTACAGGATTTCCTGTAGCCCATTCCATAAGGTTTGGGTGTATTATCTCCTGAGCCTTTTCTGACATGATTGTATAAACCTCGGCTCCATGCCTCATAAGCTCACGGGCTATCTTTGGACATTCAGATGCAGATATACTGCTAGTTATGCACAGGGCTATCTTTTTCCCTTTCAGCTCTTCTCCTTTTTTGCCAATTATATCCTTAGAAGGGTGGATGTTCATTTTACCTTACCTTTTTGAGCTTTTCTTGAAGCTTATCAAATTCAGCTTTTTCCATATGGTATGAATGTTGATCATCAGGAAATATCCCTCTCTGAACCTCATCCCTATAAGTCTCTAAAGCTTTGAGAATTTCATCGCTCAAATTGGCATACCTTTTCACAAACTTTGGTGTAAATTTGTCGAATAAGCCAAGAAGATCATGCAAAACAAGAACTTGCCCATCACAGTCTGGACCTGCCCCGATACCAATAGTTGGAATGCTCAATTTATGAGTAATTATCTTTGCAACTTCGGATGTTAAAGATTCAAGAACTATGGAGAAGGCTCCTGAACTTTCAATGGACTTTGCATCCTGAATTATCTTCATGGCTTTTGTGGCTTCTTTTCCTTTCACTCTATAACCAGTCAAAAAAGTTGCTGTCTGCGGAGCAAGCCCGACATGTCCCATCACAGGAATCCCTGCATCGACTATGGCTTTTACAGTATCCTTTATGATGATCCCACCTTCAAGCTTCACAGCATCACAGCCTCCTTCTTTTATGAATCGACCTACATTTCTTATAGTATCCTCTTTACTAACATTAAAGGACATAAAGGGCATATCCCCAACTATCAATGCATGTTTTACTCCTCTCTTCACTGCCTTACAATGGTAGATCATCTCATCCATAGTTATGGGTAATGTTGAATCGTATCCCAATACTACCATACCACAAGTATCGCCAACAAGTATTATGTCTATGCCAGCCTTATCTGCAAGAAGGGCAGTAGGATAATCGTAAGCAGTAACCATTGTAATCTTTCTTTTTCCCTTCATCATCAATATATCCTCAATCCTTAACTTTCCTTTCTCCATTCTTCATCATCCTTATGCCAATTCTTCCAAATCTGACAAGAATCTTATGATATGCTTCTTCTTAAGGTGAGGCATTATAACTAGTCTTATATGAGTTTGAGTGGATGAGACAGCCCATCCTCTTTTCCTTAATCCATCTGCCAACTGCTTAGGCTCTAAAGAATTAGAGGATAAACCTACTATGTTCATGATTGGATTTGTGATCAGATATACCTTCTTGGACTTTTCAACTCTTTTCACGATCATATCTGTTAAATCCATACATTTTTTCACTACTCTTTGATAGCCTTCTCTTCCCATATGCTTGAGAAGAGCCCAGACAGCCACTGCCGATGCGCCAGACCTTGTTCCTAAGATTGTGCCTTGAGTTATCTCTCCTCCCGATAAATATGGAACCTTTATGCTCACAGATTTTATGTATTCTTTATCTCTAAATAGTATCCCACCAGCAGGTATAGGAGCAAGCCCCATCTTATGAGAATCTATGGTTATAGAGCAAACTCCTTTCAAACTGAAGTCAAAGTCTGGAACATTGTAACCTAAATCCCTTAAGAAGGGTAATACGAAGCCTCCAAAAGATGCGTCTACATGAAGATATACACTATTATTCAAAGCTATTTCAGATAGTTCTGATATAGGATCAACTACTCCCAATTCTGTCGACCCTGCTATACCTACTATGGCTACTGTGTTTCTATTGATGGTTTCTCTCACATCTTTTGTTTTGACCTGAAAATTCTCATCAAGTCCAATTTTTACCAACTTTAGCCCAAGCAAGTTTGCAGCTTTATCAAATGAAAAGTGAGCAGACTCTGGAACTATCACTTCAGGTCTATCTTTTCTGGCCAAATTCCTTGCAATCCACATAGCCATCAAGTTGGCTTCAGTCCCCCCTGAGACTATGTATCCTGATGCATCTGGTTTTGAGAGCAAAGAACCTATAATTGCTATAGCTTCTTGTTCAAGCTTCATAGTTCCAGGAAATAGACCTGCGTCTCCAAGATTCTTATCTATGGCTTTGATGAATATTCTCTTAGCAAAAGAATGAGGGGAGGTGCACATAGAGCCAAGAATTCTTCCTGAACTATATGTGAAATCTTCTTTCAAATACTCTTTAAGCAGTCTCAAAACATTTTTCTTTGATAATCCTTCATAATTCATAGCCATAGGCCAAAATTTACCTCATGATTAAGCGTCAGATTTTTAATAATCTTTCCAAGGCTTCTGGATAAAGCAAGTTTCTCTTTTTAATCCCCATCAACCTTTTAGCCATGAATCTAATGCAATCTCTTAAATTCTTCTCATGATCAAACCTTCTAATTATTCTCCAGAGCTCTTTTTCACTTTTGAACTTTAATCTTTGAACTTCGTCTATAAGCAAGGGAAGGGCTCTCACTACATTATCCACTATGGTTATAGACGCATAGCGAGCTGTGCGTGAGAGAGGGTTAAGGTCTATTGCAATAACGTTCTTGCCCATTTTTCTAAGAACCTCTGTTCTATCACCATCTTCTAATGAGAGTAGAACTAAGTCTGCAGAGTAAATTCCTCTAACATCCACTTTCCTTCTTTCGCTGCTCAATTCTGGTATTCTTGCAGAAGCTCTATTTCCAACGCCAAGAACTTCCTTTGCTCCAGCGTCTATCAAAGCCTTTTCTATAGCCATTTCTCTTTCAATAGAGCGGTAAAACAGGTTTACCTCTATCTTGCTTCCAGTAATGTTAGCTAACTCCACAAGCTCTTTAGCAACTAAAGCTGAAGAATTGCCATTGACAGATATTACAGGATGCTTAGCAAGAAGCATGGCTGCTGCAGCTGAGGTTATTGCCTTAAAGGCAGGTTTTATCGTCCTTTCACCTATAAGGTAGTCGAAGGCTTCCCCTCTACCATGGGCTATCAAACCTTGAGGGACGACTATTCCAAGTCTATAATTTATGATGAGCTTTTCACGAATCCTTAAGGATTCTGCTCTTGGATGGTTTGGAGGAATCTCTATCTCTTCCTTCATAGAATTCTAGCTCCTTCTTTATCGATAGAGCAAAGAATCACTTGATCTTTTGATCTTGCTTTTTTATGAAATATCTTGACCAACTCTTCTGCCTCCTTTGCTTTTGTTAAAGAGAAGATAGTTTCGCCTATCATAGCCATGCTGCATTTAAAGCCATGATCATCAAGTTCGTTCAAAACCTTCTTCATCCTATTGGTGTAGATATTTAGCGAATCAGAGAATTCTCTTGAAAAAATCATAAAATTTTCAGGGCTTGGCTCTGCAATAAAACGATCAACCAATCCTTTACCAGCCTCATTTACGCGATTACGCAGAATCTCATCACTTAACATGGCTTTGGTAGAAATCGGACCAAGGCTCAAGCATGCAACAGAATAATCATTGCCTATAGGAATTTGCATTATTTCTCCTATGCCTGGAGCACCAGCCTTAACCCTAGCTTCAAAACCGCCATAAGTCTCAGCTATAACAGTACCTAATCCAGTCTTACATTTTATTTCGGCTTTATGAGCAATACTTGCAGTCTCAACCTTTGATAGACCCATTCCTAAAGCTTCGTTAAGGGCAAGAGATAAGCTTAAAGCACATGCTCCACTAGAGCCGAGCCCTGAGCCGATAGACACCTTCACATCATAATCAACAAAAAAGGAGTAATTTCTATCATTTTTAGGCAAAAACGAATTTACTACATATCTTGTGAGTTTAGTTGATTCCAAAGTTCTACCATTCAAGCTAACTTTTAACGCAGGGTTGGATGATTTTTTGATCTTTACATAAGTCTTAACTCCTTTGCTTAAGCATATCCCTGCTCCCCTCGATCCTTTTAACAATGGATTAGATTGCTCATCTATGATCTCAAAAAATCCAGTTATGTGGGATGGGGAGAAGGCTGAAGCCTCCATAGTGTGATGAAAACGCACCTTTTTTATTAAATTAATCTATAGATAGAATAAATTCCTCTAGACTTCTATTTATTTGACCAATCCGATGAGAAAAATGGCAATATTACTAATGTTAGATTATGCGGTATATCAAGCTTAAAATAGTCCATCTATATAGAACATTATACTAGCTGATGTAAAATGGAGTTACGCAAAGTTCAAGAGATGGGTGGCGGGACTCTTCTCATATCCTTGCCAAAAGAATGGGTAAAACAAAACATGGTAAAAAGAGGTAGTATTCTTACAGTCGAAGCAAGAAAGGATGGATTTCTTGTCATCTATCCTTTTCAGAAGAAGGAGAAATCTATACTTGAGACTTCTATACAATATCCAGAAAAACAGATAGAATACATGATAAACGAGATCACCGGAGCGTATCTTTTAGGATATGATTTGATCAGAATTCATGGCAAAGAAAGGATAACTTATGAAGATAGAGAAAAGATTAAGGAGGCTGTGAGACAGTTAATAGGTCTCGAGATAGTTGAAGAAGATGCGCAATCTATTCTGATTCAATTCTTGCTTGAACCAACAACCCTAACCCCAGAAAAAATTTTTCGTAGAATGCACATGATTTCAAGAGGTATGCATAAAGACGCTATAACCTCTTTAATAGAGAACGATGAACATCTCGTCAAAGTAGTAGCTGAAAGAGACGATGAGGTGGATAGGCTTCACTTCCTTTTAGTGAGGCTTATCAGAAGTGCGCTTTTAGACTTTAAGCTTTTGAATAGAATTGAATTGAACATGATCGATTGCTTGGATTATCGTGTTGCGTCAAGCTTGCTGGAGATGGTTGGAGATGCTTCTGTTGAAATGGCGAAGACCATGTTGAAATTGCCCAAATTCTATTTCGATGATAAGCTTAAGAGTATACTTAAAGAATTTGGAGAAATTCTAGAGAAGATGCAAGATCTTTCAGTAAAGGCCTTTTTGACGAAAAATGTAAAGGATGCTAGGCAAGTGGTAAAACTCTTTGCCACTTTATCAGCAAAACTAAATGAGCATGAAAAATCGATCCCTAATCAGCCTTTAGAAGTTTTCACCGGACTTTCATCGATATTTTCATCCATAAGCAAGATAGGCCGTTGTCATGTAGATATTGCTGATCTCTCTGTAACTATGTACCCTACAGTGCGCTAATCAAACATGAGCAGTTATAGCATGAGTAGCATACTTCCTTTTTAATGATGCTTCCAATAGACCTAAGAATACAGGCTCTGCCTTGCCAGGTCTGCTGATAAACTCAGCATGATACTGAGTGGCCAGATAGAAAGGGTGATTTGGAATTTCCATTATCTCAACTCTTTTACCTTCATCACTAAACCCTGAAAATACCATGCCGTTTCTTTCAAAAATCTCTCTATAATTCTGATTAAATTCGTATCTGTGCCTATGCCTTTCCATTATGACCTTTCTTTGATACAATCTGAAAGCTAATGTTCCCTCGATTAAGTTTATTTCATGACTGCCTAACCTCATGGTAGCCCCTAAGTCTTTGATATCTCTCTGCTCGGGTAATAGATCGATCACAGGATGGGGAGTGTTAGGGTCAAGCTCGGTTGAGTTGGCATTTTCTAGACCACAGGCATATCTTGCAAAGGATGCTAAAGCCAATTGAAAGCCAAAGCACAATCCTAGATAGGGTATTCCTTTCTCTCTGCAATAGTTTGCCACTATTATCTTCCCTTCACTTCCTCTCTTCCCAAAACCTCCTGGTATGAGTACGCCGTGATATTTTTCTAATTCCTTACAAGATTCTTCTTGATTCTCAAAACATTCAGCCTCCATCCATCCCACCTTTACCTTCAAGCCTAACTGAGCCCCTGCGTGAGCCAAAGCATGATTTATGCTAACGTAACTGTCTGTAAGTGCAGTATATTTGCCAACCATGGCTATTCGAACTTCCTCTTTGTTCCCAATGAAAGATTCTGATATTTTCTTCCATTCTCCCCAATGGATTTCTTTGTTGCTTAGTTGAAGCTTTTCACATATTGTAGATACTATTCCTTCGGAGGCAAGATTCTCAGGCACGCTGTATATAGATTCAACGTCAGGGTTAGAAATTACGCTCTTTAAGTCTACACTGCTGAAAAGGGCTATCTTGCTCTTCGCCTCCTTCGTTAAAGGCTTCTCGCTTCTAGCCACGATTACATCAGGCTGAATACCAATTCTCCTTAGCTCTTGGACACTATGCTGAGTAGGCTTGGTCTTCTGCTCACCTACAACATCTAAAGCTGGAACCAAAGTCACATGAACGAACAAAGTATTAGAAGGTCCTTCCTCCAGCCTCATCTGCCTTAAAGCCTCTAAGAAAGGTAAACTCTCTATATCGCCAACTGTTCCACCACACTCTATAACAACACAGTCAGCGTTATCCATTTCAGCAACGAGCCTTATGCGCCTTTTTATTTCATTTGTTAAATGGGGAATTATTTGCACACATTGTCCGAGATATTTCCCCTTTCTTTCATCCTTTATAACTTGTGAGTAGACCTGTCCGCTAGTAATGTTATGATAACGTGCTAAGGGCTTATCAAGAAACCTCTCATAATTGCCCAAATCCATATCACATTCAGAACCATCGTTGCATACGAAAACTTCCCCATGGGCTATAGGATTCAGTGTGCCAGCATCCACATTCAGGTATGGATCGATCTTTGCAGCCGAGACTTTCAATCCTGTCATTGTGAGAAGCTTTGCCATGGAAGCGGCAACTATGCCTTTACCTAAGCCCGACATTACGCCTCCAGTAACGAAGATCCACTTTGGCATATTTTAGTAAGTTATCTTTTCTAAATAAAGTTTACTGTAACCTTTAAAAAATTCAAAAGTAAAACTAAAAATAAGGGGTGGTATCGTAATAGCCAGATGCTATTAGGGATAGCCTATTCTGGGAATTCCTTTTTGAGGAATTCCTCATTTAGACAATTAACGATCTGTTCTAACTCGTCTACGTAAAGTGCAACGCTATCTGGAGGATACAGTCTTCTATCAGAACCTCGAATTATCCTGAAGATAAGGTGTATTTTCTCCCTATCCCATCCTGCGCCTACCTTTTCAACTCTTACTTTTAAGCTGTCCCCTATCCTACTTTTTATTTCAAACTCCTTCATATGAACTGGTACGCCCATTTTAATACACCTTCCTTAGGCCCCCCTAAGATCCTTTGGTAGCCATTTGTCCACGCCTTCTTCATGCCACGGTGGTGGAGTTCCAAATTCAATCACAGCTTCTACGAAAGCTTTTATATGTCTAGTTGGGGTCTCCAACCAGATATCACAACCAGCCATAGGCATATCACAGCCTGCGTCTATGACTCTCTTTACTCTGTCTCTTATCTTTTCGATGGGTCCTTCGTGCAAAACCTTGAAAGCACTTAAGTTTCCACCTATAGGATACCATGGTCCCATTACTTTGTTGGCGATTCTCCTTGTTTCAATCATAGGCGTAGCCTCTTCAACAGTGAAGGCATCAGCACCACATGCAATAAGATTGCTTACGTTCTCTACACTCGGAGACCAGCACTCACCACATGTATGAAGAATAACATGCCCATGAGTCTTGATTTTTTCTACTGATTTTTTGAGATAAGGCATGACAAATTCACGGAAAGTCTTTGGGTGAATGTTAGCGAGTGAGGAGGCTTCTTCTCTTATAGTAAGTATGTCAGCGCCTGAATCTAGGTATGCACAAGCAATCTCATCGAAAAGTGGAGAAAGTATTGCCATAAATCTATGAGCTTCCTCTGGTTCACTTCTCATATACTTGTACCAAGTCGAAGTGTCAACTATGTAGCCTCCAATGGCTTGGTACGGATAGTCTATGTTAGCTATTACTGGAACCTTTCCATAGTATCTCTCCCTCAAAATCTGAAGTGCTTTACAGACAACAGGAACTCTGCCCCTGTTTCTCATTTCCTCTGCTTTTCTTGGGATATCGAGTTGATCTACTTTTTTTACCCAGTACTCTTTGACGGAGGGCCACTTAATCTTTCCTTCAAAGAATTCCAACTTAATTCCAAGAGCTTCTGCTTCAAGGGTTAATTCGAAAGGAACCTCAACGTTCTCTAGGCCAGCAAGCTCATGTAGGGCTGCACCTAACTTGGCCATCTTTTCTGGGTTTCTGTGCGCTTCGGGCCAATATGCATCAAAAATCTCCATACCGTCTATGGTGTAAGTAGTGATAATATTCGTGGCTGGTAGTCGGTCGATCCTTTCTTTATGCCAGTCAAGTATGTTCATCATCCTCTCATAAGGAGACATTGAATCTTCAGGTCTGGTTTTGTATATATCATATTTTTGCATATATATCATACCATAAGTGTATGTTAAAAAATATTTCGGTCATAAATGTTGAAGTATAAAATGGCGCACTCTAGAAAGGTTACCAGAATAATGTAATGTAAAACATTTTATCTATCGATGGACAGTGATTAGACGGTTTTAATGATACCAAGAGTCTTGAGTATAGCGGGCTCTGACCCCGACGGAGGAGCCGGGATACAAGCTGATCTGAAAACCTTCTCAGCTTTGGGAGTATATGGCATGACGGTAATAACATCTGTAACTGTACAAAATACCGTAGAGCTCAAAAGAATTCACGATTTACCAATAGATATGATAAGAGCCCAGATAGAGGCTTTGATCGATGACATAACCATAAATGCAGTTAAGACAGGTATGCTTCATACAAGAGAGATAATAGAAGTTGTAGCAGAAGAAATAGGAAGGCAGAAATTTCCATTGGTAATAGACCCTGTAATGGCTACAAAAAGTGGAGCTTCCCTCATTGAAGAAGATGCAAAGAGCGCCTTGACCAAGATTCTTTTCCCATTGGCAAAGTTAGTGACTCCAAATTCTTTTGAAGCGGAGACGATATCAGGAATGAAGATAAAGACTTTGGATGATGCTAAAGACGCTGCGAAAAAGATTGCTGAACATGGAACCGAGGCAGTACTGATAAAGGGCGGGCATGCATTCTCTGAAAAAGAGGCTCTGGACCTTCTATATTTTCGTGGTAAATTCAAAGTCTTCAAGGCAGAGAGGATAAAGACAAAGACAACTCATGGAATTGGTTGTAGTTTTGCTTCGGCTATAGCCGCGGAATTGGCAAAAGGGAGAAACATAGTAGATGCAGTAAGCAATGCGAAGGATTTCATAACCAAAGCGGTAAGATTTGGATTTGACATAGGTCACGGTTTTGGGCCTGTAAATCCTATGGCTCATCTCTACAATGAAGCAGAGAAATATCAAGTAATAGAAAATGTTAAGGAGGCGGTGGCCATATTAGAGGCTCACAAAGAATTCTCAGAATTAATCCCTGAATCTCAGTCTAACATTGTCATGGCTCTGCCCTTCGCTGATAGTATCAAGGATATAGCAGCTGTTCCAGGGAGAATAGTCAAGATAGGAAGAAGCGTTAAAGCTTCATCTTGTCCAGAATTTGGGGCATCGTCCCATGTGGCTAGAACTGTATTGACAGCTTCTAAACATGAAAGATCGATAAGGGCTGGTCTGAACATAAAGTACTCAGAGAGAATCATAGAGGCTTGTAAAAAGTTGAGATGGACAATCTCATCTTATGATAGAAGAAAGGAACCATTAGAAGTCAAAAGGAAGGAAGGGATGAGCATAAGTTGGGGAACTGAACAGGCTATCAAGAAGATAGGGAAGGTGCCACACGTGATATACCATAAGGGAGACTGGGGTAAGGAACCTATGATCACTTTGCTTGGAAAGAATGCTGTAGAAGTTTCCAGAATGGCCATCGAACTATCCAATAGAATAAATATCGTACCCTAATTTCTAGGGTACAGTTTCTTATGGTTATTCTGGGTAGATCCATTTGTTGTTCTCGTCGATACGACCAAGTCTATAGAGTAGTTCTCTTGTCAAGGGATATTTGTTAAGGTCTTGGTATGGTATGTACTGAGATTTAGCATATTCCTCTTGGAACTCTTTGGCAACCGCCAATTCATAGTATACGACCTTTCTAGAAATTTCCTCTGCATACTCTCTCATTTCCGTAGATATTAAAGCCATCCTAGCGCCTGTCCCAGCAGCATTACCTACGAATACATACTTTTCTGTCGGTAACTCTGGATACATACCTATAGTCCTGGCGTTCTCAGGATCTATGTAATTTCCAAATGCACCAGCCAACCAGAATTTGTCTATGTCCTTTTCAGTCAAGCCTCTGTACTTTAACATGAGTTCTGCGCCTGTGTGCATAGCAGCCTTTGCTTTCTGTAACTCTCTTAAATCCCCTTGTGTAATGACTACATCAATTCCAGGAAGGGTTTCTTTCTTAATGACCCCAGGAGAAACTTCTTTTTCCACAACGCGAGCAGTTTCTTTTGCCCATGCTATTACGTACTCCCACATCCCTTCTTTCGACCTTCTTAACCTGTCTGTCTGCTTTGCCATCTTCTCGACGAACTTGCCCTTGTTGTCTATCAAACCAGCCTTCAAAAGCTCTGCAGGTATATCTATTAGTGCGGATCCACATATCCCCACTGCAGGAGCGTCTTCTATTGTTCTATAATGAAGCTCTAGGCTTGATGGATCTATAGTCACCTTCTCTATGGCACCTGTTGAGGCCCTCATGCCTTGCTTTATCTCCATCCCCTCAAAGGCTGGACCAGAGGCACAAGAGTCACAAGTTACTAACTCTCTGTTTCCAACAGCGATTTCAGTGTTTGTTCCTATATCAAGGTCCATAGTGATCTCATCTCTTTCTAACATCTTAGTTGCCATTATGACAGCTAGCTGATCTGCACCAACAAAGCCTCCGAATACAGGAAGATAGTATGCTTGTGAGTAGGGATGACCTTTCAGACCCAGCTTTGCTGTTGGAACATAAACTCCACGTCTTACTACTGGTGGATATGGAGAGTAAGCCACGTGCTTTGGCCAGTATTTGAGGAAGAACATCTGCATTGCCACGTTGCCAACGAAGGACATTTCATATATCTCATTGTTCTTTACGCCCGCTTTCTCACAACATTCATCTATGATCTCATTAATTCCTCCCACTACAGCTTTTTGAAGCTTGTCTTGGGCTTCTTCTCCATAGAACAAGACATAAGATATCCTAGATAGAACGTCTTCACCCATCGGTATCTGAGGGTTCATTCTCGAACCTACTGCTATTACTTTGCCTTGGTTCAGGTCCATCAAGAATCCAGCCAATTTTGTGCTGCCTATGTCACAAGCGAAGCCGAAGCATCTATCTGTGGTATTCCCAGGCTCCACTGCCATTACTTTATCATTCCATACTACTGCAGTTACCTCCCAGTTGGCTTCTCTTAGCTTTATTGGGAAGTAGTCCTTCACTATCACATCGTAATCTACTCTCAATTTGTTCTTATCAAGTCCGTATTGATCAGCCAAAGCATCTAGGAGTCTTTCTTCGTCAGCTCTCATATCATGTAGGGTTGGTACAGGTAACTTCACGAAGTATTTTCTGACCATAGGTTTGGGCGTTACAGGCACTTCGAGTCCTTCCGTCTGGAGTCTTTGCTTTCCTACTCTGCTTATCTCAGGAACATAGACCTTTAGCGGTGCATTCTTCACCTTTACCAAGCATGCCAATCTATAGCGCTGATCTATCATGTCTTTTGTCAGATGTTTCGTTTCAGCAGGCTTAACAGGTCCTAGTGATTCGTTACCCTCATCAATTCTAACCTTGCACTTGCCGCAAGTCCCCTTTCCTCCACAGACTGTAGATATATCCACTCCTAATTTTTCTGCAGCGTCCATCAACGTCGTCCCTGGTGCAAAAAAGTCACGCCTTCCATGAGGGAAGAAAACTACCTCATATTTATCTTTTGAAGACATAGCGATCAAAAGAGCCTTGATTTTTACCTTAAATAAACATTTCGCCGATAGTATAAATTTTAATTATAGTATTGATTCTAGATTCACCTTCCCAGAATAAAGCCTTTTACGAAATTCTCAAATGGGTTTTAACTCATTTTGTCACTTCTTTGAAGTGAAGCTATAGCGAGCCCAAAGACACCCAGATTGGATAGAACTAACCCTAATTAAATTTGTTATTCAAGTTCGAGAAGTCGAGAATTTAGCTATGAACTAAAGTCAGTACTAAGTCCGAAGTCGTTTGATATATAAAAAATAGGTTTTGGACCTATTTTTGCTGTGCCCTTCTCATAGCCTCGACTGCTTTCATTACTGTGTCGATTAGCTGCTTTACTTTGTCGACGGCTTCTACTGCGTCTTTTCCATAGGCATCTGCACCAATTCTTCCTTTGAACTCCTCTGTCACTGTACCGCCACCAATAATGGTCTTAGTCTTATCTTTAAGTCCCTCTTTTCTTAACTCTTCCTCTACAGCCTTCATGGACAGAAGTGTGGGTGACATCATAGTGGACAGTGCAACTACATGGGCTTCTGTCTCCTTCGCTTTGCCAACGAAGTCTTTCGTCGGAACGTCTCTTCCCATGTCGTACACTTCGTAACCTGCAGCTGTAAGCATAGCCTTGACTATGTTCTTGCCTATATCATGGATGTCTCCTTCTACTACTCCTATGACAACTTTCCCTGCAGCTCCCTTCTCACTCTTTGGTATAAGAGGTAATAGAACGTTAAGACCGGCATACATGGCATCAGCTGATAGTAGAACTTCTGGCAAAAAGTATTCCTTACTTTCATATTTGTCGCCAACTACCTTCATTCCTTTTGCCAAACCATCTACTATACCTATGTAAGCATGCTCCTTACCTGCTCTGACCAATGCTGCCCATTCTTCTGCAGCCTTCTTGACTTCAGCTTCATCACCGACAACAACCGCATCAGCCATTCTTTTCAGAATATCTTCTCTTTGGCTCAT